>ERZ511473.140-NODE-140-length-171712-cov-31.362613_pt1 | contig 171712 bp, 150 predicted proteins | sample MGYA00374947_ERZ511473 | MGnify/ENA primary metagenome ERZ511473 (study PRJEB26303, sample SAMN06343854) | sediment metagenome | isolation source: hot spring sediment | place: Canada: British Columbia | collected 2012-09-26 ... | reverse complement strand
TGCCTTGAACTTGCTGGTTAACTGTGGGGCACTCGGCCCGCCGGTTACACCAGTTTGACAGACAATACGGTTGCTCCCCTCTCCCGCCCCGGCGGGAGAGGGGAGGGGAGGGGGTGGGGGGAGGGGTGAGGGCACAGGCCGACAACCGACACAAAGTGCCCAGGGAGGACGATTTCAATCGGCGTGAATAGTTACTTGTTTTTGTTAATTCGCTCGCATAATCATATCACGCTGCGAGCCACGCGCTCCTGTATCGCAGGAGTTACGCCGGGTACCCCACCGATGTGGTTTCCCGTGATGCAGGTTTCCCTGTTTTGGGGGTTGCTGGGCCGCCATTCCCGAATGCGATCCGTTATCACCTCCTTTCGTTTTTGGAACGGTTCGCCAGTCGGGGGACACATCCATAGGGGGATTCCGATGAGAGCGGCAATCTCATAGAGGGGGCCGGCCGCTGTGGGAGACGTAGAGACCGGCGCGGATCTACACACCGGCCTGTATTCCCGGCACGTCTTCAGTATACACTGTCTCATTGGGGATTGTCAATATAAAACCGGTTAAAAATTGCCAAAAAATTTATTAATAGGAGCCTTTCACTGAGGGCACTCGTTACAACCTTTGTGGGAGTCGCCCATCTGGCATCCTGTTGTTGGGGGAACCGCTCTTGGGGAAACCATCGGGGATTCAGGGGACAGGGAAGCGGATTACGGCAGGGGGTACTTCAGCCCGCTGCCGGTGTTGAAGAGGACGACCCGCTCCCCGGGGTCTATCCACCTTTCGTCCAGCAACATCTTCAGCGCGGCCAGGGTCGCGCCGCCCTCCGGGCAGGCGAAGATGCCCTCCATCCGGCCCAGCCACTTCTGGCCTTCCAGCAGCGCCTGGTCGGGGACGGCGACAGCGGTCCCGCCGCTGGCCCGCAGCGCCCGCAGGATGAGGAAGTCCCCCACCGCCGCCGGCACCCGCAGCCCCGCCGCGACGGTCTGCGCGTCCTCCCAGGGGGCGGCAAACTCCTCCCCGGCGTGGAACGCCCGAACAATGGGCGCGCAGCCCGTGCTCTGGACCGTCACCATGCGCGGGCGGCGGTCGCCAATCCAGCCCAGGTGGGCCATCTCCTCAAACGCTTTCCACATCCCCACCAGTCCCGTCCCCCCGCCGGTGGGATAGATGATGACGTCGGGCAGGTCCCAGCCCATCTGCTCGGCCAGTTCATACCCCATCGTCTTTTTCCCCTCCAGCCGATACGGCTCCTTCAGGGTGGAGAGGTCAAACCAGCCGTGCTCCTGGGCCAATCTCCGGGCCTCCCGGCCGCAGTCGGTGATGAGGCCGTCCACCAGCGTGATCTCCGCTCCCAGCGCGCGGCATTCGGCCAGGAAGGGGGCCGGGACGTCGCGGGGCATGAAGACGTGGAGGCGCAGGCCTGCGCGGGCGGCGTAGGCCGCCGCGGCCCCCGCCGCGTTCCCCGCCGACGGGATGACCATCTCCCGTACCCCCAGTTCCCGGGCCCGGGAGACCGCTACCGCCAGCCCGCGCGCCTTGAAGGAGCCGGTCGGATTGAGGCTCTCCTCCTTGATGTAGAGGTGGGGCATCCCCAGTTCCGCACCCAGACGTCGAGCGGGGAGCAGGGGGGTGAACCCCTCGCCCAGGGTGACGATGTGGGTATCGTCCCGCACGGGCAACAGGGCCTGGTAGCGCCAGAGGGACGGCTCCGGGCCGATCAGGCGCTCCCGCCCCAACCGCCGCGCTGCGTCCAGGTCGTAGCGGGCCAGAAGCGGCCGCCCGCAATCGGGGCAGACCTGCCAGAGGTGGTCGGCGTCGTACGTTTTGCCGCAGAGCGCGCACTCCAGGTGAGTCAGAAAGGTCATTTGGCGACTCCTTTCCTGAGGGATGTAACAACAGCCATCCAGTCGGTACAGGCGAACGGCTGCAGGCGGACAGCCACGCTGCGGACGTAGCGCAGGCTGATTGCAACTTGACAAATTATTCCGACAATCCGTTGCCCTGTCCTCGGGCGGGGCTTTCCGGGCCGCGGCCCTCACCCCTCCCCTGGCCCCTCCCCTCTCCCGCATAGCGGAGAGTGCTGAGAAAGTCCCCTTTTGGGGAACTTTTTCGCCCCCCTCCCTCCTGCCTCCTCTCCCCCACCGTTTCACAGCGGGGGAGGTATGATAAGAATATTGTTTTTATAGCGGCGGCGAAGCCGCCCCCATAAAAACGATTTTTCTTTTATCCCCTTCCTCCCGATAGGAGGGTCCGCCCTCACTTTCTCAGCAGCCTCCAGCGGGAGAGGGGAGGGGAATGAGGGAGGGGTTTTGCGGCGGACGGCTTCGCCGTCCGCCGCAAAACCCCTCTTCGGCTATTGTCGGAACAATTTGTTAAAGCGCAAAACGGCCTGGCCCACCAGGCTTACCGTTAACAGCCCCATAACCTGCTCTTAACATCTCCTTGATGTCACCCTGGCATACTCATTGTAGATGGCCGCGCTGTGAATTCCGGCCTTCACCCCATTCTCTGCCTCCAGGTTCATTCATATCGGCGAAAAGAATTAAGGAGGTCCGTCAATGATGTTTAGGAACGAAGAAGAATCCGGCGTTCTGCCGTCTCAGGTTTTGCTAAATAAACTCTATAGGGTATACAGCAACCGTCCTGTCCAGCGGAATCCCTTCGGGCGGCGGGCGGCGCTGGCCTGCGAGATTGAGCAGGCACTGGCCCGTGCCAGGGGAGCGTCCGTTGCCGCGCCGGAGCCCGATGGAGGAGGTGAGCGATGGCGCCGCTGATCACTCCATCCCAGAACCCGCCAGTTCCTGGGCGGGTTCTGCCGACTCTGCCTCTCCCCTCCGCCTCGCATCTCTGGTCCGACCGCGTGGCGGAGATCGTTTCGGCGGTTTTCTCGCCCCCCGTGCTGGGCATCGCGATGATCGCCATCGCCGCCGGAGCGACGCAGCAGGCCGCCGCCTGGGCCTGGGCCGGTATCCCCCTGGCGCTGAACGTGCTGGCGCCGATCCTCTATCTGATTTGGCTCCACCGAAGGGGATTGGTATCCGACCTGGACGTCCAGCGCCGGGAAGAGCGTGCCCGCCCTCTGCTCTTCACCCTGGCGTCTATGCTCGCAGCGGTAGTCATTCTCTGGCGAATGGCTGCCCCCTCTTTGCTGTTGGGCATCAGCATCGCTCAACTGCTCCAGACAGCGCTGGTGCTGACGATTACGTTGCGCTGGAAGATCAGTATGCACGGCGCGGCCAGCGCGGCGTGGCTGACGTTCCTCGTCTTTGTGGCCGGATGGGCGGCGTCTCCGGCGCTGCTGGCCCTTCCGCTGGTGGCCTGGTCGCGCATCCATCTGGGTCGCCATACCCCAGCGCAGACCGTTGCCGGTGCAGCGCTGGGCAGTTTGGTCACATGGAGCGTGCTGATGGGGAGCCATCTGGGATGAGGATTTTGTTGACCAACGACGACGGCGTTGCCGCGCCCGGCATCTGGGCTGCCGCTCAGGCCCTGGTCAACCTGGGGCATGTCACCATCGTGGCCCCTGCGGTCAACCACAGCGGTTACGGCGCAGCCCTGCCACCGGCCCGCCGTGTGTCCTATTTCCCGTATCGGCATCCCGACAGCCATCCGGAGAACGTGGTGGCGTACGGGGTGGTCGCCACCCCGGCGACCTGCGTCCACGTCGGTTTGGGGGGCGCTCTGGGCGGCCCCTTTGACCTGGTCGTCAGCGGGATTAACCACGGCGCCAACCTGGGCCGGGACGTCTTCTACTCCGGCACGCTGGGCGCGGCGCTGACGGCTCATTTGCTGAGCGTGCCCGCCATCGCCATCTCCCTGGCCGTTGGGCCGGGTGAAATGGCACACTGGGCAACGGCCGCATGGGCGCTGGGCGAGGCCGTGCGTCTGTGGCAGGCCACCCCGTCCGGAGCGTTGAGCGCAGGCCCAGACCCGACTCCATCTATCCTCAACATCAACGTGCCGAACCGCCCCCTCTCCCATCTGGCGGACATCCTGGTCACCGTGCCAGCCAGGACTTCCTGCCTGACCCGCTACCGCTTTCACGTTGACCCCCAGGCGGGAGACATTGTCATCTCCCCCAACCAGGACGACCCACCGGCACCCGAACCGGGGACCGATGCGTGGGCTATAGAAATGGGATATGTCGCCATCACCCCGCTCCGGGCGTTCCCGGACATCCTGGATGTCGTGCCGGGGGAGTTTTCGCCTGCATACCTCAGACTGCCGCTCCCCTCACCGGTCGGGGCGGAGCATGTTTTCGCGAAGTGAGGTGCCAATGCGCATCGCCCTGTTTACCGAAGTTTTTCTCCCCAAGACCGACGGCGTGGTCAACACCCTCTGCCGTCTTCTGGAACACCTGGAGCGGCGAGGACATCAGGCAATCCTGTTTGCCCCGGCGGGCGGTCCGACCCGGTACGCAGGGACCCCGATCATCGGGTTGCCGGCCGTCCCATTTCCCTTCTATCCGGAACTCCGGCTGGTGCCGCCCACCGTGGACGTGCGCGACCACCTGGTCGCCTTTGACCCGGATCTGATCCACATCTTCAACCCGGTGTCGCTGGGGCTGGCGGGCCTGCGCCACGCGCGCGAAATGGACATCCCGGTCGCCGCATCGTACCAGACCGACCTGCCCGGCTTCATTGCGCGCTGGGGACTGGGCGTCGTCAGCGAACCGATGTGGGAGTTCCTGCGCCGGGTGCACGACCAGGCTGACCTCAACTTCTGTCCGTCGTACTTCACGCGGCGGGAACTGGAGCGGCGCGGCTTCCGCAATCTGCGCGTGTGGGGGCGCGGGGTGGACGTGGAGCGCTTCCACCCGCGCCATTTCAACACGGAATGGCGAGTGCGGCTGAGCGGTGGCCAGCCGGACGCGCCGGTCATTCTCACCGTGAGCCGGCTGTCGCCAGAGAAACGGGTCTCTATGCTCCGGCCCCTGGCCGACGCGCTCCCTCAGGCCCGCCTGGCCATCGTCGGCGACGGGCCGATCCGCCAGATGCTGGAATACCAGTTCGCCGGTACCCCCACCGTCTTCACCGGTTATCTCCACGGGGCGGACCTGGCGGCGGCCTATGCCTCGGCCGACATCTTCGTCCTGACCAGCGCCAATGAGACCTTCGGCAACGTGGTGCTGGAAGCAATGGCTTCGGGCCTGCCCGTGGTGGTGCCCAGTTCCGGCGGTCAGTTGGACTACGTGCACCACGAAGTCAATGGGCTGATCTACGATCATGAGGACCCGGAGGCACTGATTGCCCAGGTCGCTCGTCTGATCGGGGATCCCCTTCTGGCGCGGCGTCTGGGCGCTTCGGGCCGTGCCTGGGCGGAAACCCGGCGCTGGGAGCATGTGCTGGACGGGCTGATCGCGGACTGGGAGACCATTGTCCATCCGCCGCGGCTGACCCTGCTGGTCGGGAAGGCCGGCGTTGCCCCCTCTCTGATACCCGCTGCCCGGGGAGACCGCCCACTCCCCCCTTTCCCCAGGGTAACTGTTCAGGCCAATTGTAATCCCCCTCCCTGAGCACTTCGTGCCGGGCTTCGCCCCGAAGGGCTCAGCCCGAGGGGTGTCGGCCTCCGCCGACCCTCTGAGGTCGGCAAGGATCGCCCGGACGCAAACTCGTCATGCAAAACCTTTCGGGCGTAACTACCTACCCAGCCGGCTTGCCGCTGTGCGCTGATTGGAAATCAGCCTCCCTGGGCACGCTGTGCCGGGCGTCGGCCTGCGCCGACGCTCCCGGTCGGCGAAGGCCGACCAGAGGCCTGCGGCCCAGGAAGGGCGACTTCAGTCGGCGCATTCAGCGCGGGCCGCCGGGCCAACAGAACCAGGACCACCTCCGGCGGGGCGAGAAAGCGGGCCCGGGGCGCACCTTTCCCCTCCACCCCAATCCCCCGGCTGACGTAGAGGGTGGATGCCCCCTTCCGGTACAGCCCCGCCTCGTACCGCTTCCAGAAGGCCGAACTGGTGACCAGGGCGCCGAAGAGGGGCAGACGAAGTTGCCCGCCGTGGGTGTGCCCCGCCAGATGCAGGTCTATCCCCAGCTCCGCCGCCAGCGGGAAGAGATCCGGGGAGTGGTAGAGGAGAATCTGTAGCGCAGGATGAAATCCTGCGCTACAGAGTTGCCGCAACCGTTCCCCGTCCCTCCGATGGTCGGCCGTGCAGCGGATACCGATCAGCCGCAGGCGGTGGCCCTTCACCTCCACCTCTGTTACCTCGTCTACCAGCCACGTGATGGGGAGTCCGGCGAAGATTTGGGGGACGACGTCCGGGCGGTCTACGGGCGGGCTGCCGATGACGGCGTACGTCGGGGCGACGGTCGCCAGTTCGGCCAGCAGGTCCCGCACTCCCTGCCGGGCCGGGCCGTGATCCACCGAGGAGAGGTTCAGGTAGTCCCCCGTCAGAAATATCAGGTCGGGAGAGAGGGCGCGGGCGACCTCCAGCAATCGCCGCTCCCGGGGCGTCCAGCCCTCAAAGTGGATGTCGGAGAGGTGGAGCACCCGCAGGGGTTCCCCGCCCTGCAGTTTAGGGGAGGTGAACTCCAGCGGGGTGACGGTCAGACGGAACGGCTCCACCCAGGTGGCGTATATCTGGAGGGCGGTGATGCCGGCCTGAAGGACGATGGTCAGAATCACCCCGACGGTCGTGGGGGCAACCGCAAGGGGGGCAACCGCAAGGGGGGCAACCGCAAGGGTTGCCCCTACATGTTCCTGACCCAGGGCAACCGGTAGGGGCAGGCCTTGCGCCTGCCCCTGCGGGGCAACCGCAACGGGGGCAACCGCAAGGGGGGCAACCGCAAGGGTTGCCCCTACATGTTCCTGACCCAGGGCCATACCCAGGCCGAAGGCCAGGGCGGCCCGCAGGAGGGCCAGGGCCAGGAGCGGCGGCGTGACCGGGCCGAACGACCGTCCCTTTCGGGGGAGCAGGGCCAGCGAAATGCCGTCCCCCAGAATGGCCACGGCCAGGCAGAGGCCTACCGCCGCCTGGAGGGATGGCTCCCCCCAGGGCCAGGCACCGATGGCGGCCATTCCCGCCAGCGCCGGAGCGATAGAGAGGGGCGGGATGCGGCCCAGAATCTCGCTGGTCAGCAGGGCCAGGTGGAGAAGGCCCGAAGGCTGAACGGGAGCGGGGTCGGCCTTCATCGCGTATCGCTTATCGCGTATCGCGAATCGCCTATCGCGTATCGCCAATCGCGCATCGCTTATCGTCAGTGGTCTGTGGTCTGTCGTCTGTGGTCCGTCGTCTGTCGTCCGTGGTCGGTCGTCCGTCGTCGGTGGTCAGTCGCCGCAGGGATCGGCCAGGGGTTCGGTCGGGATCGCGGCCAGCGCGACGGCGACGCCGGAGCGGGAAGGGGCACCCCCATGCGTGATGGCCCACTCCAGCGCGCGCAGGGCATGGCGGGCCGCCGCATACGCGGGCAGGGCCAAGTCGCCGGGCGGGATGCCCAGGGAGATTTCGGTGCAGCGGGCGACGAAGTCGGCGCAACCGGGCAGGGTCTGGGGGCGGAGCCAGGGGGTGACGACGCGGACGCCCGGGGTGCCCCCCACCACAGCCCGGAACTCGTCCGCAGCCAGGTCCGGTCCGCCGACGAATTCCCCCGCCCAGCCGCGGGCGCGCAGGGATGCCAGGGCCTCGCCGCATTCCACCGGCGGCGCATCGCAGAAGAGGACGGGCGGGAGCGGCCCCCAGCGGGGGACGTCGGCGGGCGGGCCCACAGGCCGGAGCGACCCCCCGCGCGCCGCTGCGGCCCGCTGCAGGGCCTCCCCCAGCGGGCCGCCGTCGGTGATGAGCCCCGCCTCCGCCACCCCCTCCAGCATGCGGGCGGCCAGTTCGTCCGCGTCGGGGCCGATGCGCACCACGGGCACAAATCCCGGCCCGGCGGTCAGTGCCGGGTCCAGCACCGCCGGGGCCAGGAGCGGCAGCCCCTCCCGGGCGTAGACGGGGAGCGCCGCGCGCGTCGTCTCCTCCCGGAAATGGCCGATGACGACCACGACCTGCGGGTCCACGGCCAGTTTCTCCGCCTGCCGGCGGGCCATTTCGGGGTCCGCGCCGTCGTCATAGGCGACCAGTTCTACGGCGTACGGGGGCGTGCCCACTCCGCCGGCCGCGTTGGCCTCCCGCAGGGCCAGCCGGACGGCGGCGAAGAGGCCGTAGCCCACGTAGCGGTAGCGGCCCTCAAAGGGGGCGACCAGCCCGATTTTGACCGTCGGACGGGTCGCGCCGGGGGCCCGGCAGGCCGCCAGCAGCAGGAGCAGGCAGAGGGTCCAGCGGGCCAGTCGCTTCACCGGATGCGCCGGATTTCAAAGACGACGGGGTTCCAGGCGTCGGGGCAGGCGTGGGTGGCCACGTCCGGGTCCTTCAGCCAGGGGAAGGTTGCCCCGTAGCGCATGGCGAAGATTTTGGGCAGCATAGAGTAGAGGGCGCTGATGCAGATTTTGCCCTGGACGGTCAGGCCGTCAAAGACCACCTCGTCGCCGACCTGGTGACCGGCAGCGCAGTGGCCCTCCTGCCGGATGACACGGGCGATCACCGTATAACCGTCTTCCGGGGGTTCCTGGGCCATAGGACTCCTTTTTGGACCTCACACAAAGACACAAAGGCACAAAGTGTATCTTTTTAAACCTCACACAAAGACACAAAGGCACAAAGTTTTAAAATATATCTTTGTGTCTTCGTGTCTTTGTGTGAGAAAATCCGCTATTCCTCTTCCAGCGGCACTTCCTCCCCGCAGGCCGTACAGCGGGCGACGCCCTTGCGGGCCTCCGTCGTCAGGCCGCCGCAGGACGGGCAGGGGGTGGGCAGCGGCCGCTGCCAGACCCAGAAGTTGCAGGTGGGATAGTTGATGCAGCCGTAGCCCGTCCGCCCCTTGCGGGTCCGCTTCTCCACCAGGTCGCCGCCACACTGGGGGCAGGTCACCCCCACCTTCTCCTGCCAGGTTTCGGTGTAGCGGCAATCCGGGAAGCGGGAGCAGCCGATAAACTTCCCATACCGGCCCCAGCGGACCGTGAGCGGCGCCCCGCATTCGGGGCATGCCCGTCCCACCTGCGCCGATTCCAGTTCCACCTTCTCTATTCGCTGGTCGGCCTGGGCGACCTGCAGGGCAAAGGGACGGTAGAATTCCCGCACCACCGGCACCCACTCCCGCCGACCGGCGGCAATCTCATCCAGTTGCTCCTCCATTTGCGCGGTGAAACCGTAGTCCATGACCTCCGGGAAGTGTTCCACCAGCAGGTCGTTGACCAGGAAACCGGTCTCCGTGGGCACCAACCGTTTCCCCTCCCGGCGCACGTACCCGCGCTGCTGGATGGTGGCCATAATGGGCGCGTAGGTGGACGGGCGCCCGATGCCGTATTCCTCCAGCGCCCGGATCAGCGTCGCCTCGGTGTAGCGGGGCGGTGGCTGGGTGAAGTGCTGTTCCGGGATCAACCGGACCAGGTCCAGAATCTCCCCCACCGTCAGCGGCGGAATCTGCTGGACGGGCTCCTCTTCCTGCACGTCCTCGTCCTTCGCCTCCTCGTACACAATCAGGAAGCCGGGGAAGCGCAGGGTGGAGCCGGTGGCGCGGAAGAGGTAGGGGCGGCTTTCCTCCGGGCCGGCCTCTATCTCCACCGTCATCGTATCGTAGAGCGCGGGGGGCATCTGGCTGGCGACGAACCGCTGCCAGATCAACTGGTAGAGCCGGTACTGCTCGCGCGTCAGTTGGTCCTTGATGGCCTCCGGCTCCCGGAAGACGGACGTGGGCCGGATGGCCTCGTGGGCCTCCTGCGCGCCCTTTGTCTTTGTCTTGTAGACGGGGGGCTGCGGCGGGAGAAAGTTCTCCCCGTACCGGCGGGCGATGTACTGGCGCGCCTCCGCCTGGGCCTGCTCCGCGACGTTGGTGGAGTCGGTGCGCATGTACGTGATCAGGCCCACGGGCCCGCTCCCGTCCAGGTCAATCCCCTCGTAGAGTTGCTGGGCGATGCGCATCGTCCGGGTGGCGGTGAAGCCCAGCCGCCGGGACGCCTCCTGCTGCATCGTACTGGTGGTGAACGGCGGCGACGGCTGCCGTCTCCGCTGGCCCGCTTTGACCGAGGCGACGACATAGACCGACCGCTCCAGTTCCTCCACCACCGCGCGGGTGGCGGGTTCGTCTTTCAGGTCCACCTCTTCCCCGCGGATGCGGTGGAGTTTCGCCAGGAAGGTGCGGCGACGGGTTCCCCGTTTGGCCAGTTCGGCCTGGATGGACCAGTACTCTTCGGGGACGAAGTTCTGGATTTCCCGTTCCCGCTCCACGACCATGCGCACGGCGACGGATTGGACCCGTCCGGCGCTGAGGCGGCTGCGGACTTTGCGCCAGAGGAGCGGGCTCAGGCTGTAACCGACCAGTCGGTCCAGGACGCGCCGCGCCTGCTGGGCGTTGACCAGGTTCATATCAATCCCGCGCGGGTGGGCGAATGCCTCCTCTATGGCCGACTGGGTAATTTCGTGGAAGACGACCCGGCGCAGTTGGGACGGACGGATGCCGGTGGCCTCGGTCAGATGCCAGGCGATGGCCTCCCCCTCCCGGTCCGGGTCGGTGGCCAGATAGACCTCGGCGGCCTTCTTGACCTCCTCCGCCAGTTCCTTCACCACCTGCTTTTTCTCTTTGGGCACCCGGTAGGTGGGCTTGAAGTCGTTCTCCAGGTCTACGGACATAGAGGAGCGGAGCAGGTCCCGGACGTGGCCCACCGAGGCGCGGACGGTGTAACTCTTGCCCAGGAATCGGCCGACGGTACGGGCCTTGGCGGGGGATTCCACGATGACCAGCCGGCCCTCCGGTTTGGGGGGTGGGGGCGGGTCCATGCCCTTATGGGCGGGCGTGGCGCCCATACGGAAGAGCGTCGTCCCGCAGACCGGGCAGGTGCCGCGCGTGGCGGGGCGCCCCCCGGCGGTGAAGACGGGCTCGGGGTCCCTGAGCGGTCGTTTCTCTTTACAGCGGACGCAGTAGGCATCCAGAACGGTATCGGTGTGGTCGGTCATTCAGGAACAGCCTCCTCAATCAGGGTCGCAGGCTCGCAGGCTCGCAGGTCGCGGGTCGCAGGGTTGCAATCTCTCAAACATCAACACGGTGAGTTCGTAGTCGGATAAGTGCGGGTAGGCGCGGCGCAGGCGGGCCCGCACCGTATCCAGCCAGAGTGCCTGTAACTTCATCATGGTCCGGAGCCGCTGCGCGGGCGGCAGACGCATCAGCAGGCGGATTTGCAACTCGTCCGCCTCACCCAGGGGCCTCTGTTCTTCCACGGCCATCCCTCTCCCGAATCTTTCCCTCCACCCAGCGGGCAATCGCGTCCCGGAACAGGCAGCCGGAAATCGCACACAGATCAACACGGATTGGACGGATGTACACGGATACCCGTGAATCGGACTTCATCGGGCATAAGAACGGGTTAACTATTCAGCGCTGACTGAAGTCACCCTTCCTGGGCCGCAGGCCTTTGGTCGGCCTTCGCCGACCAGGTCTCTCCGACGCACCCATAAGGGTTGTCGGCGAAGGCCGACAACCGGCACGAAGTGCCCAGGGAGGACGATTTCATCGGCTGAATAGTTACAGAACGGGGTGACAGGATTGGGCCAATATTGTAAAATTCGTGTTCATCCGTATCAATCCGTGTGCATCCGTGTCCTATTTCCGATAAGCCGTGCCAATCCGTGTCCTTCCTGGACAAACGTACCCGGTGGTCAGATGCGCGGCCTTTTCCTGTGCCTCCGCTGAAGGTTCATCAGAGAACGTCCTTCCGTCCCATCTCCCGCAGTTGCCGCACCATCTCCCGGACGTCCTGTTCCCGGTCCACGGGGCAAATCAGGAGCGCGTCGTCAGTATCCACGATAATCAAGTCCTCCAGGCCGATGGTAGCGATCAGGCGACGGCCGCCGAAGATGATGGTGTTGCGGGTCTCCAACCCCACATGCTCACCCACGACCACGTTGCCGTCGGCGTCGGCGGGGAGAATCTCCCGCATACTGGACCAGTTGCCCACATCCGACCAGCCGATGTCCACCGGGATGACGACGACGTCCCGGGCGCCCTCCATCACGCCGTAGTCAATGGATTGAGGGGACAGTTCGGGCCAGAGTCGCCGGAGCGTCGGCTCGTAGGCGGGGGTGCCCAGCACCGCGTCTATCTGCATCAGGACGTCGTAGAGGTCCGGCATCTGACGGGCGAATTCCTCCATAATCCGGTCCACCCGCCAGATGAACATCCCACTGTTCCAGGTATAGAGGCCCGATTCCACCATCTGGAACGCCGTCTCCGGACTGGGCTTCTCGGTGAAGCGCAGGGCGCGGAAGACGGCGAACCCGTCCACCTCGTAGAGTTGCTCCCCCTGCTGGATGTAGCCGAAGGCGGTGGACGGGAAAGAGGGGGTGATGCCCAGGGTGACCAGGTGGCCCTTTTCGGCGACCTGCGCGGCGGCGGTCAGCACCCGGCGGAACCGCTCCACGTCCCGGATGAAGTGGTCGGCGGTGAGGACGACCATCACGGCCTGAGGGTCGCGGCGGCGCAGGTGGACGGCGCCCAGGCCAATGGCGGGGGCCGTCCCCTGGCCCACGGGCTCCAGCAGGAAGTTGGCCCGGGGGAGTTCCGGCGCCTGGAGCAGAAGGGACTCCAGGTGCTCCTCCCCGGTCACCACGAAAATCTCCTCGGGTTGGAAGAGCGACGCGATGCGGTCCACCGCGTGCTCAAACATGGTTCGCTCCCCCACCAGGGTGAGGGCCTGCTTGGGGCGGGCCCGGCGGCTGAGCGGCCACAGCCGCGTTCCCCCGCCGCCCGCCATGATCAGCGCATAGTAGGAACTCATTGGCCTCCTTTGCCGGTGAGATTCGGCGGGGATTTGGGCGGGCGGCTTCGCCGCCCGCCCAAATCCCCGCTATGATACGACGTATTTCATCCCGCCCACCTGCCGCACCATCCCCTTCAGTTCCATCAGCGCCAGCGTGCTGGTGACCTGAGCGACCGGGAGCCCCACCGCGCGGGTCAGGTCGTCCACGTGGACGGGCTCCGCGCTCAGGTGGGCCAGGATCAGCGCTTCCGTCTCCGTCGTGGGCAGGACCTGGCGGGCCTCCTTCTGCTCGGCGACCATCGTCAGGTTCAGTTCCTGGAGGATGTCGGCCGCGTCCAGCACCGGTTTGGCGCCGTCCTGGATGAGGCGGTTGGTACCCGTGCAGCCGGCGGAGAGAATGGAGCCGGGGACGGCGAAGACGTCCCGGCCCTGCTCGGCGGCGTAGTCGGCAGTGATGAGGGCGCCGCTATCCCGCCCCGCCTCGGTGATGACGATGCCCAGGCTCAGCCCGCTGATGATGCGGTTGCGCGGGGGGAAGTTCCCCGGCTCCGGCTGAGTCCCCAGCGGGTATTCGCTGACCAGCGCGCCCTGGGCGGCGATGCGGCGGGCCAACTCCCGGTGCTCCGGCGGATAAACCAGGTCAATCCCGCAGCCCAGGACGGCAATCGTGCGCCCGCCGGCCTCCAGCGCGGTCTGGTGGGCCACCGCGTCAACTCCCCGCGCCAGCCCGCTGACAATGGTCACCCCGCTCTGGGCCAGGACGGTCACCAGTCGCCGGGTGACCTCCCGCCCGTAGGTGCTGGCGCGACGGGTGCCCACCACCGCCACCGCCCAGGCGTCCTCCGGTTTCAGTTCCCCCCGGACGTAGAGAACAGGCGGCGGGTCGGGAATCTCCGCCAGGAGTTTCGGGTACCCTTCGTCCTCCCAGGTGAGGATGTGGGCGCCCACGGCCGCGACTCGCCGGACCTCCCGATCCAGGTCCACCCGGGCGCGGGTCTCCAGCAGATTCTCCAGCGACCGCCGGTCCAGCCCGACCCGGTACAGCGCGTCTGCGGGCGCGTGCCACGCCCGCTCCACGTCCCCGAAGGCGTCTATCAGCATCCGCAGGCGGGCCGGGCCGATGCCCCGCACCAGGTTGAACCCGACGTAGTAGCGCTCCCTTCCGGCCATGGTTTCCTCACACCAAGACACAAAGACGCAAAGAAATATTTTTATATATCTTTGTGCCTTTGTGTCTTTGTGTGATATTTATTCCAGCAGTCCCGGCAGGGGGACGATGACCATCCGGCGGGCAGTCAGGTCCATTTCCCGCACCACGTCCTCCACCGCCGGGATGAGCACTTCCCCGCGCGGTCCCCGGACGACGTAGACGTCATTGGCGCCCGTATCCAGGACGTCCACCACCCGGCCCAGGAGTTCCCCCCCGTCGGTGAAGACCTCCACGCCGACGACCTGAAAATAATAGTATTCCCCTTCTTCCAGAGGGACGGCGTCCTCTCGGGGGATTTGGACCAGGAGTCCCCGCAGGGTTTCGGCAGTGTTGCGGTCGTCGCAGCCCACGAGTTTGATCAACGCCGCGCCCTGGTGGAATCGGACGGACTCCACCGGATAGGGTTTCGCCTGCGGGCCCAGGTAGAAGACGCGATGGAGCGGAAGCCGCTCCGGGTAACCGGTGAGGATTTCCATCCGCATTTCGCCCCGGACGCCGTGGGGGCGGAGGATGCGGCCGACGGTCAAGAAGCGGGGCTCAGTCGGCCGAGGCGGCGGCCCTGAGCCCCGCGTGGTTTCGGGCTCCCCCCTGGGTGGACGGGAACGTTGGCGTTCAGACGATTTCCAGGGTGACCCGTTTTCCCTGTTTGGCGGCGAGCACACGAACAAGGGTGCGAATCGCATTGGCGGTTCGCCCGTCTTTGCCGATGATGCGCCCCATATCCTCGGGGGCGACCCGCAGTTCCAGGACGAGCGCGGCCTCGCCTTCAATCTCTGAGACCTGTACCTGGTGCGGTTTGTCGGCCAGCGCTTTGGCGATATACTCAACCAGGTCTTTCATTGCGGACATGGTGGACCTCCATGACGGTGGTGGATGGGCGGTTTCCGAAGATGAGGTTCCAGGTGGGAACAGGTCTCTCTACTCTTCCCCCTTTCCCTCGGCTATCGTTCGGGCGTGGAAGCCTCCCCGCCGCGGTCCGCCGGCCCGGATAGCCGGAGCGAGGCCGTGCCCTTGAGGAACGACGCGGTCAGGCGGCCGCCTCCGCGACCAGTGTCTCCAGGGGCTCTCCCGCTTTCAGCCGGGCGAACCGGGCCAGCGTCCCGCTTTTTTCCAGCAGGCGGGCGACGGCCTCTGTGGGCTGAGCGCCGACACTCAGCCAATAGAGTGCCCGGTCCTCTTGAATCTGTACCGTCTCCGGCTCGGTGCGGGGGTTGTAGAAGCCAATGGCCTCAATGTACGCCCCGTCCCGAGGAGCCCGGGAGTCAGTAACTACGATACGATAACTGGGTTGCTGCTTGGCGCCTACGCGCCGCAAACGGATTTTAACCATTTTTCCTCCTTGAGTTTGTGGGTTTCTACACTCTTTTACATCAACGAAACGGGCAATAGATTGCTAAACTGAAATACCCGTCTTACCCTTGCTTCCCGTTCAATGGGACACGGATGGACACGGATGGTACGGATTTTCACGGATTTTTATCCGCGTTGATCCGTGAAATCCGTGTGTATCCGTGTCCTGACTTCAAACCGTCAGGTGACCAGGTGCGGCTCCACTGTGCGCTCTGCTACAAACATACATCGCCCTTCCTATTTTGTCAAATCGGGGCACGATGGGAAACCTTTCACCCCCCAAACATCCGCGTCAGGCCGGAGAGGAGGCCCCGCCCGCGGCCCATCTGCTTCAGCATCCGCTGCATCTGGCGGTACTGACCGATCAGGGCGTTCACTTCCTGAACAGTGGTCCCGCTCCCCCGGGCGATGCGCCGCTTCCGGCTGGCGTTCAGGATGCGCGGGTTCCGCCGCTCCTCCGGGGTCATGGATAGGATAATGGCCTCCACCCGCCGCAGTTGCCGTTCCGCCTCCTTTGGGTCCACGGCACCCGCCATCTTCCCCATCCCCGGCATCATCTCCAGAACCTGTGTCACTGGCCCCATCTTACGCACCTGGCGCAGTTGCTCCAGGAAGTCCTCCAGGTCAAACTCCGCTTCCTGGATTTTCTCCGCCATCCGGCGGGCCTGCTCAGCGTCAAAGGCCGCCTCCGCCCGCTCAATGAGGGTCAGTACGTCCCCCATCCCCAGGATGCGGGAGGCCAGCCGCTCCGGGTGGAAGGGCTCCAGAGCGTCGGTCTTCTCGCCTGTCCCCAGGAACTTGATAGGGACGCCGGTGACCGCCCGCATGCTGATGGCCGCCCCGCCGCGCGCGTCGCCGTCTATCTTGGTCAGAATCAGGCCGGTGAGGCCCAGCCGCTGGTGGAACCCCCCGGCGATGTTCACCGCTTCCTGCCCGGTCATCGCGTCGGCGACCAGTAGAATCTCCACCGGGCGGACCCGCCGGGCAACGGCTTCCAGTTCCCGCATCATCTCGTCGTCAATCTGGAGGCGACCGGCGGTATCCAGGATGACCACGTCGTAGCCCCGGCGGCGGGCCTCCTGCACGCCCCGGGCGCAGATGGACGGCGGGTCTGGCTCCACCCCCTCGCTGTAGACCGGGAGCCCCAGTTGGCGGCCCAGCACCTCCAGTTGGGTCACCGCCGCCGGACGGTAGGTATCGGCGGCGACCATCAGCGGCAGGTGCCCCCGCTCTTTGAGGTAACGGGCCAGTTTGGCGACTGTCGTCGTCTTGCCGGAGCCCTGCAGGCCGACGGCCATAATCACGTAGGGCGCTGGCCCCTTCAGTTCCAGACGCCCTGGCTCCCCCAGCGTGGCGATCAGTTCCTCGTAGACGATTTTAATGACCTGCTGCGCCGGGCTGAGCGCCTGGCTCACCTCCGCGCCCACCGCCCGCTCCCGCACGCGGGCGATGAAGTCCCGGACCACTTTGTAGTGGACGTCTGCCTCCAGCAAGGCCAGGCGGATTTCTCGCATCACCTCGTCCACATCCGCCTCACGCAGGACGCCCCGCTTGCGCAGTCGCCCGAAGATGGCCTGGAGCCGGTCGCTCAGGTTCTCAAACATCCGGTCTGTCCTCCCTTGATGGCGGCATTATAATGGAACAGCATCTTTTCGTCAAGCGAACCATGTAGGACAACTGTGAGCAGTTGTCCTACGGTTTTGGGACACACCCCACTGAGGTTCAGACATGAGTTGGAGCGCAGCGGGTTCCAGGGGACTCCCGCCGCCCAGGGATGGGCCGATGCCACCCGGCAGGGCCGCCGGATGGCCGCGTCGCCGCCGGGGAGGGGCGATGCAGGCGGGCGATGAATTCGTCCGGGACGGCCTCGGGGCCCACGGCCGCTATCTCCACGCTGGAGGAACTATTGAGCACCCAGCCGGAGAGGCCCAGGCGGGTCGCCAGGTTGTAGACGAAGGGGCGGAACCCCACCCCCTGGACCACGCCAGTGATGTGGATGCGCCGGGAGACGATGGGGCCGTTATCTGCGCCGTCCATTTCGGACCACCTGCATCAAGGCCAGGAGGGCCGCCAGCGCGGCGGCCACCAGGCCGGGATTTGTTTTCAGGAACGCGGCCGCGTTCCCCAGAGAGGCGGGGGCCGCCGGAGGGCTCGGGGTCGCCGTCGGGGTCAGGGTCGGCGACGGGGTCGCCGTCGGGGTGGCGGTGGGCGTCGCGGTGGGCGTCGGCGGGGCCGTCGGCGTCGGGGAGGGCAGGGCCGTCGGCGACGGCGTGGGCGTAGGGGAGGGAGCAGGCATGGCCGTCGGCGAGGGCGGGAGAGAGGATGCCATCAGTGCCAGGTTCGGGGTAGGGGATGGCTCAGGTGAGGCCGCAGGGGCATCGGTCCGGGCCGCCGCCCCTCCTCCGGCCCGGTACGCACCCGCCAGTTCTCGGGTCAGGTTCAGGTAGAAGTCCCCGTACCCCACTCCGGGCTCAATCTGTGTCCCCTCCATCCATTCGTTGAAACTGGTGATGATCACCCAGTCCGCCCCGCTTTCGGCGGCGCCCTGCCAGCAGCGGCGGTAGTACTCCCCACCGGCCCGGTCGCGGATAAAGGCATCGGCGCGGCCGGTGGCCCGGTCGTCGTAGCCGGGCATCACCGTCGCCACCCAGAACCGCTCCGCGCCGTTCTTCGCGCTCCAATCGCGCACCCGCCGTCCCCAGCGAACGAGCACTCCATCCGGCGCCGGGTCCCAGGCAACGCTGTAAAGATGGTTGCCGTCAAACACCTGCAGGTAATCCAGATTGGTCCCTTCGGCGATCCAGACCGTCTCCCGGTTGGGGTCCACTTCCTGCCGTATGGCCTGCCAGGTCTCCACGGAGTACCGTTCCTGCCGCCAGAAGAAGATAACGGGGCGGCCGTTCACCCGCAGGTAGGCGGGATGGGCGGCGTGGACGGCCCGCACGTGCCGGAGCGCGGCGATGACGTCCCCGGTGGAGTGGATGAAGGGGCTGGTCAGTTCCAGGTCTACGGCGGCGAAGAGGCCGTGTCGGGCGGCGATCTCCAGCAGGAGCGCGAAATTGGTCTCCGTCTGATTGTCCGCTATCCGGGGACCGTACCAGGACTGGACCAGGGCATCAATCCCAGCCTGACGGGCCCAGAGGACGTGTCGCTCTATGGCCGCCGGGTCGGCGGAGACATAGAGTTGCGCCGGGCGGTCGGGGAGGGGTTTCTCCCAGGTCGCCATGTCGTACCAGGCGTAGTAAAAGGCCAGAACCAGGCGCTCCCCGGAGGCGTCAACCGGGGGAGCACCCAGTCCGCTTATCAGCAGTCCCAGCAGAAGCCAGTATCCCCATTTTCGCGACATCGTGGCGGGTATTCTACCATACAATGCCGGAGTTTGGAAGGCGCGGAAGACACGAAAGGCGCGAAAGGCACGAAAGGCACGAAAGGCACGAAAGACACGAAAGACACGAAAAAAACTTTGTGTTCCTTTGTGTCCTTCGTGGTTTCTCTATTTTTCTAACCTGTGGTACAATTCCTCTCCGATGATTCCCGACTCCCACGTCCATACCCGTTTCTCCTTTGACAGCCAGGCCTCGCCGGAGGCCGTCTGCCAGGCGGCCATCGCCCGGGGGATGCCGGAGATTGCCCTGACCGACCACGTGGACATGAACCCGCTGGACGGCGGCTACGGCTACTTCCGGCCCGATGAACACTGGAGGGGCATTCAGGACTGCCGGGCCCGGCTGAACGGCCGGGTGCGCGTCCACATCGGGCTGGAGTGCGGTGAACCGCACCTCTTCCACCAGGGCCTGAGCGCCATCCTCTCCGCTCACCCCTACGACGTGGTCCTGGGCTCCATCCACTGGGTAGGCCACCGTCCCGTGGAGACCGCCGAGTTCTTCAACGGCCTGGAATTTGGTGAAGGCATCGCGCTCTACCTGGACGAACTGGCCCGCCTGGCCGAAGCGGCCGACTACGACATCCTGGCCCATCCGGACATCATCCGGCGCGCCATCTTCCACCGGTTTGGCTGGGCGGAGGTGGATTGGACCCCCTACGAGGCCCCGATGCGGCGGGTTCTACGGGCTGTGGCCGAACGGGGGAAGGCGCTGGAAGTGAACACTTCCTACCGGCGGCGCGGAATGGGGCCGCCCGGCCCGTCCGTTCAGGTTCTGCGCTGGTTCCGGGAGGAGGGGGGCCGGTTCGTCACCCTGGGCTCCGATGCCCACCGCCCGGAGGACGTCGGCGCGGACTTCGGGGAGGCGCTAGCGATGGTGCGGGCCGCCGGGTTTGAGGCCGTCGCCGTCTTCCGCCAGCGGCGGCCATATGAGGTACGGTTTTGATCATGGACCCTCGCGCGCTCTTCCTGGGCCTCCTGCAGGGGGCCACGGAATTCCTGCCCGTCAGCAGTTCCGGGCACCTGGTCCTGATCCCCTGGTTGCTGGGCTGGCCCCTCCCCAGTCTGGCCTTTGACGCCATGGTCCACTGGGGGACGCTGGTCGCCGTCATCGCCTACTTCTGGCGGGACTGGCTTGCCCTGCTCCGGGGTGCCTGGGCGGGGCTGCGCACCGGCTCCCTGAGCGACCCCGCCACCCGCCTGTTTCTTCTCCTCATCATCGGCACCATCCCCGGCGCCCTGGCCGGAGCCCTTCTGGAGGACTTCTTTGAGGGGATGTTCGCCCAACCGGTTGCGGCCGCCGGGTTTCTTCTCCTCACCGCCGCCATCCTGACCATGGCCGAAATGGAGTGGGCACGGCGAACTTCGGGGCCCGCCCCCCGCACCCTCCCGGCCTTCTCCTGGGTAGACGCTCTGGTGGTGGGGCTGGCCCAGGCCGTTGCCATCCTCCCCGGCGTCTCCCGCTCCGGTGCCACCATCGCCGCCGGGCTGGGCCGGGGGCTGGCACGGGAGGCCGCTGCCCGTTTCAGTTTCCTGCTCTCCGCCCCCGTCATCCTGGGCGCGGGGGCCATGCAGTTATGGCAACTGACCCAGGCCGGAACGCTCGCCGGCGAGGCCCCCCTCCTGGCCACTGGCTTCCTGACCGCCCTGGCATCCGGCTTTGCCGCCATCCATTTCCTGCTGAACTTTGTCCGGCGGCGGCCCCTCTACCCCTTTGCCCTGTACTGTATCCTGCTGGGCATCCTGGGCCTGACCGTTGCCGCCCTGCGGGGGTAGTTCTCACACCAAGACACAAAGGCACAAAGAGATACTGTGGGAATTCGTGCTCCATTCGCGTCTCATTCGTGGACATTCGTGCCATTCGTGTCCTATTCGTGGACATTCGTGTTATTCGTGTTGCTATTCGTGGCGGCCTGCGCTCCCCAGCCGCTGACGGTCACCCCGGCGCCGGTCACCCTCCGCTTGGTCGTCTCCGACGCCTGTGAGCAACCGGTCCAGGCGCTGGCCCTGGCCTATCACCGCCAGAATCCGTGGGTGGCAATAGAAGTGGGCGTCCTCAACGACCACTTTGCCCTGGAGCGCCTGCAGGCCGGCGCGGCCGACGGGGCGGCCCTCATCTGGACCGATGAGGCCCCGTTATGGACCCACCCCTTCGCCGGCGACGCGCTGGCGATCATTGTCCATCCCGCCGTGCCGGTGGAGGGCCTGACCCTGGCGGAGTTGCGGGAGGTCCTGCGGGGGCGCCTCGGTGAATGGCCCGACGGCACTCCTATCCAGGTAGTCAGCCGGGAGGAGGGGGCTGGCACCCACTCGCTGGTGAAGGCGGCCGTCCTGGGCCGTTGGGACCTCACGCTGACGGCGCGCGTCGTCCCCGACGACGAGAGCATGCTGGACCTGGTGGCCCGCACCCCCGGCGCCATCGGATACGTCCCTCTCAGCCGGGTGAGCGGAAACGTCCGTGTGCTGGCGCTGGAGGGACGGCCCCCCGCGCCCACGGCCGACTACCCGCTCTCCTACGCCTGCCGCTGGGCCGCGCTGACCGAACCGACCGGCGCGCTGCGGGAGTGGATGCAGTGGACCGTCGGGCCCCAGGGCCAGGCCATCGTTGACCCGTCCCTGCGCCCGCAATAAGTCAAACCACGAACACGAAGTTTTTTCGCGCCTTTCGTGCCTTTCGTGCCTTTCGTGCCTTTCGCGCCTTTCGTGCCTTTCGCGCCTTTCGTGTCTTTCGCGCCTTTCGCGGATATGAAACTGGCTCTGGTCCACGACTGGCTCAATCAACGCGGGGGGGCCGAGGACGTCCTGGAGACCCTGGTAGAGACGTTCCCGGGAGCCCCGGTCTACACGTCCATCTACTGGCGGGAAGGGATGCCCCCGGCCTACCGGTCCTGGGACATCCGTACCACCTGGATGGACTGCCTGCCGGGCATCTACCGTCACCACCAGCCCTACCTGCCCTTCTACCCGCTGGCCTTCGCCGGCCTGGACCTCTCCGGCTACGACGTCGTCCTGAGCAACAAATCCGGCTTCTGCCACGGGGTGCGGACGGGACGGGCCGTCCACATCTGCTACTGCCTGACGCCGACCCGTTTCGTCTGGAACTTTGAGGACTACGCGGCGCGCGAGGGGCTACCGGCCCCCGTGCGGCAGGCGCTTCGGCCTCTCATCGCGCTCCTGCGCCGGTGGGACTGGCGGGCGGCCCAGCGGGTCACCCGGTTCATCGCCATCTCCCGCGAAGTCCAGGCCCGCCTCCGCCGCTACTACGGCCGGGAGTCCGTCATCATCTACCCGCCGGTGGATACGGCCCGCTTCCGCCCCGCGCCCGCGCACGACGACTACTACCTCATCGTCTCCCGGCTGGTTCCGTACCGGCGGATTGACCTGGCGGTGGAGGCCTTCAGCCGGTTGGGCCTGCCGCTGGTCATCGCGGGGGACGGGCGGGATCGGCCCCGGCTGGAATCTATGGCCGGGCCGACGGTCACCTTCCTGGGGCGCGTTCCCGACGCCGACCTGCCCGACCTCTTCGCCCGCTGCCGGGCCTACGTCCTGCCCGGCGTGGAGGACTTCGGCATCGCGCCCGTGCAGGCCCAGGCCGCCGGGCGGCCCGTCATCGCCTTCGGCGCGGGCGGCGCGCTGGATACGGTCATCCCGGGCCGGACCGGCGCCTTCTTCCACGAACCGACGCCGGAGGCGCTGGCCCAGGCCGTCCGCTCTTTTGACCCGGAATCCGTGGACCCGCAGGAGTGCGTCCGCAACGCGGCCCGGTTTGACCGGAGGGTGTTTGAGGAGCAACTCCTGGCTTTGGTTGGCACAGCCGCTACCTCTTACACCTAAAGAGCACACCAGGGAGGCCTTCATATGCGCTGCCCAGAATGTGGAAGGAAGATGGCCCAGGTCGGTCGTTGCTGGATATGCGGTGATCACTTTCAACAGCAGGACGTAAGACGGTCTTTCTGAGGCTGGAAGCGGAGGAGGCAGGTGCTTTGAAGGAGATCAATAAGCGACTCAACCTGAGCCGCGGAGTGGGTCCTACGATTGGGCTTTCCAAAGAATCCACCGGGCAGGGATCGCTGTCCTGGGAGCGTTCCTCAACGTAGCTCTGGCTGCAGGGAGATCGATTTGACAGCGGCAGCCCGGGGCCGCCGCAAAATCAATCCCCCCGTTTTTTCACCGGTAGCAGGAGCGCCATGGCCTCCGGGACCAGCGGCAGCAGGTCTCCGGCGGCCACACCCGCCGGGCCCAGCCGCCGGGCCAGTTCGCCCGCCAGGCCGTGCAGGTAAGCCCCGGCGGCCGCCGCCTCAAACGGGCCCAGCCCCTGGGCCCGCAGCGCAACGATGATCCCTGCCAGCACGTCCCCCGTTCCCCCCGTCGCCAGCGCGGGGTTGGCGAACGGCTCCAGCACCGTCCGCCCATCCGGCCCGGCGACCACGGTGAACGCCCCCTTCAGGACCACCACATGCCCCCATTCCCGCGCCCCGCGCCGGGCAACCCCCACCCGGTCCGCCTGCACCTCGGCGACGGAACATCCCATCAGCCGCGCCATCTCTCCGGGGTGGGGCGTCAGGACGGTGCCCGAGGGCAGGCGGGCGGGCCACCCTTCCATCCGGGCCAGCAGGTTCAGCCCGTCGGCGTCCACCACCAGCGGCGGAAGCGGGATGGGCTGGACGGCGGTCTCCCCGGCGCGCAGGAAACCCACCGGACGGCGCTCCCGCCCCCGCAATAGCGCCGTCAGGAACTCCGCCGTCTCCTTCTCTTGGCCCAGCCCCGGGCCCAGGAGCATCGCGTCGTACCGCCCAGCCTGTTCGGCCAGGACTTCCACGGCGGGCTCTGCCAGGACGCCCAGTTCGTGGGGGAGGAGTATGTAGGTGGCCTCGGAGAGGGTGGCGGCGACGGCGCTGTGGATGGAGGCGGGAAGGGCCACGGTCACCAGGCCGGCCCCGGCGCGGACAGCGGCGGCCCCCGCCAGACGGGCCGCGCCGGTGTAGTTGGCCGACCCGGCGACGATGAGCGCTCGTCCGAAGGTCCCTTTGTGGGCATCGGGCGGGCGGGGCGGCAGCCAGCCGCGCACCATCTCCGGCGTCACCACTTCCAGGTCCACGTCGGCAGCCAGGGCGGGGTCGGTGCCGATGTCGGCGACGACCAGTTCCCCCAGCGCGGCCGCGCCGGGGAAGCGAAAATGGCCCACTTTGGGATAGGCGAAGGTGACGGTCAAATCGGCGGGGAGGGCGACCGGGTCCAGCGCGCCGGTGTCAAAGTCCAGGCCGCTGGGGCCGTCCACCGCCACGACCAGGGGGCGGGGAGCGGGGGCGGGCTCCGGGATGCCGCCGACCCGCACCCATTCGGGCGGTCGGGGAGTGGCCCGCGCGCACAGGACTTTGCCGACGGTCTCCAGGACCTGGGCGATGGTCCCCTTCAGGGGCGGGGTGGCGCCGGTGCCCAGCAGGGCGTCTATGACCACGTCCGCACCAGCGGCCAGTTGCTGGAGCCTGCGGAGGTCCGGGTCGGCGTCGGCGTCGGTGCAGAAAACCCGCAGTTCCTGCAGGCGGCGGAAATTCTCGTCGCTCTGGGGGTCGCGCGGGCGGGTGAGGTAACAGGCCACTTCGGCCCCGGCCTGGGCCAGGTAGCGGGCGGCGACCAGCCCGTCGCCGCCATTGTTGCCCGGGCCGACCAGGACCAGCACGCGCTTTTTCCGGACGTCCTGGCGGGCCATGAGCGCCTGGGCGACGGCCCGACCGGCCCGCTCCATCATCGCCGCGTAGGTGTGGCCGGCGGCATCGGAGGCGGCCTCAATGGCCCGCATCTGGGCAACGGTGACGACTTTCACAGCGGACCTCCTGTACAAGATTGCTTCGGGCGCTGCGCGCCCTCGCATGGAGGGGGATGACTTGTGCGGCAGCGAAGCCGCCGCACAAGTCATTTTCTCTTCTGAAGATAACTGCCCAGGATGCGCTTCAGGCCCACCCGTTCAAAGACAACGGTCACTTCTTCCTCGTCGCCCAGGGGGCGGACAGCGGTGACGATGCCCGGGCCAAAGGTCGGATGCTCCACCCAGTCGCCGACGCGGTAGCGCAATCTTTCAGCCTGCGCCTCCATCCCCAGGGCAGGGCCCTGGGGCTCCGCCGGCGCAATCGGTGGCCAACTGCTCCGGACTGAGGGCTTCCTTTGCCGTTTGCCCTCGGCCAGCGTTTCGGGGATGTCTGCCAGGAAGCGGCTGGGGACGTTGGGCTCGTAGTCGCCCCGGCGGGCCCGGCGGAAGGCGTGGGTGAGGAAGAGCCGCTCCTTCGCCCGGGTCACGCCCACGTACATCAGCCGCCGCTCCTCGGCCAGCGCCTCCGGGTCGTCCAGCGAGCGGATGTGGGGGAGCAATCCCTCTTCCAGGCCGACGATGAAGACGACAGGGAACTCCAGCCCTTTGGCGCTGTGCAGGGTGAGCAGGGTGGGGGCGTTCACGCCGTTGGTCAGGTTGTCCACGTCGGAGACCAGGGCGACGTCGGCCAAAAAATCCGTCAGGGTGGCGTCGGCGTACTGGGTGGCGACCAGGCGCAGTTCCTGGACGTTCTCCCAGCGCTCCTCTCCCTCTTCGGTCCCGTCCCGAACGTAGGCCTCGTAGCCGGTGTCGGCGATGATCCGGTCCAGCAGGTCGGCCGGGCGCGCGGGGGCCAGGGTAATCCACCCACGCACCATCCGGTGGAAGGCGGTCACGGCGGTCCGGGTGCGGCCGGAGAGGAGGGGGGGATGATCCCGATTCCCGGCGATTTCCTCTATTACCTGCCAGACGGGGACCCCCCGGGCGCGCGCGACGTCTTCCAGGAGTTGGGCGGTCTGGGCGCCGATGCCGCGCGGGGGGACGTTCAGGATGCGCAGGAGGCCCGCGTTGTCGGCGGGGTTGTGGACCACCCGCAGGAAGGCCAGCAGGTCCTTGATCTCCCGGCGGGCGTAGAAGCGGGTGGCGCCCACCAGCCGGTAGGGGAGGCCGGCATGGATGAAGGCCTCTTCCAGCGCGCGGGATTGGGCGTTGGTCCGGTACATCACCGCGCAGTCGCCGGGGCGGGCCTCGCCGGTGAGGGTCAGGCGCGCGATGGTGTCCACGACGTACTGGGCCTCTTCTTCCGGGTCGTAGGCTTCGTGGATGACCACTTTGGGCCCGCGCCCCCGGTCGGTGAACAGTTTCTTCGGGGTCCGGTCAGGATTGTGGCGAATGATGGCCTGGGCGACGTCCAGGATGGTCTGGGTGGAGCGGTAGTTCTGCTCCAGCAGGCAGGTCGCCAGGTCCGGGAAGTCCTGGCGCAGGCGGGAGATGTTGCGGTAGTCGGCACCGCGCCAGCGGTAGATGGACTGGTCCTCGTCGGCGACGACGAAGAGGTTGCGGTGGCGGGCCGCCAGTTGTTTGAGGAGGACGTACTGGGCCATGTTGGTGTCCTGGAACTCGTCCACCAGAATGTGGAGGTACCGTTCCTGATAGCGGGCCAGGACCTGAGGGGCCTCCCGGAAGAGGCGCACCGTCTCCATGAGCAGGTCGTCAAAATCTAGGCCGTTGTTGGCCCGCAACCGTTGCTGGTACTGTTCGTACACCCGCCGGGCGACTTCTTCAAAGTACGAGGCGGGCTGGAACGATTCGGGCCCGATCAGTTCGTTCTTGGCTCTGGAGATGACGGCGTGGACGGCGGCGGGGGTGTAGCGCTTGTCGTCTATGTTCAGGTCTTTGAGGACCTGGCGGACGAGGGAGACCTGGTCGTCGGCGTCAAAGATGACGTAGTTGGAGGGGACGCCGATGAGGTCGCCATCGCGGCGGAGGATGCGGGCACAGGTGGCGTGAAACGTGCCCAGGGTCAGTTCGGCGGCGCGGGAGACGCCCAGTTGTCGTTCCAGCCGCTCCCGCATCTCCCGCGCGGCCTTGTTGGTGAAGGTGACGGCCATGATGCGCCAGGGGGGCACGTCCCGTTCCAGCACCAGCCAGGAGACGCGGTGGGTGAGGACGCGCGTCTTGCCGGAACCGGGGCCGGCCAGGACCAGCACCGGCCCGTCCGACGCGGTGACGGCTTTTTGCTGCTGGGGGTTGAGTCCTTTCAGGATGTCGTTCATTTCTTGAATCTCACACAGAGACACAAAGGCACAAAGGCTTTTTAATTTTTCTCTTTGTGTCTTTGTGTCTTTGTGTGATGTTGATTTCATCTTAAATCTCACACAGAGACACAAAGGCGCAAAGGCTTTTTTGATTTTTTATTTTCTTCTTTGTGTCTTTGCGTCTTTGTGTGATGTTGATTTCATCCTGTCCGCGAGCGGAGGTATTCTTTGAGGTTGTGCCGGACGGCGAAGGCGGCGGCCTCGGCCCGGTTGGTCACTCCCAGTTTGCTCAGGATGCTGCTGACGTAGTTGCGGACGGTCCCTTCGCCCAGGTAGAGCGCGCGGGCGATTTCCCGGTTGGTCTTCCCTTCGGCGATGAGGGCCAGCACCCGCAGTTCCTGCTCGGTCAAATCAGCGAAGGCGGCGGCCTCGTCCTTCCGGGCCGCTTCTCGCACCCGTTCCAGGACCCGCCGGGTGACGGAGGGGTCCAGCAGTGCCTCGCCGCGCCCGACGGCCTCAATGGCCCGGACCAGGTCGTCGCTGCCGATTTGTTTGAGGACGTAGCCGCAGGCGCCGGCCTCAATCGCATCAAAGAGGAGTTCGTCTTCGGCATACGACGTGAGCATAATGACGCGGGTATCGGGCAACTGGGCGACGATGTCCCGGCAGGCGTCTATGCCGCTCCGTCCGGGCAACCGGATGTCCATGACGACGACGTCCGGGCGGTGGAGGAGGGCTTTCTGGAGCGCTTCGCGGGCGGTGCCGGCCTCGTCCACCACGGTGAAATCGGGATGGCGGTCCAGGAGCGCCCGCAGGCCCAGCCGGACCACTTCGTGGTCGTCCACAATCAGGATGCGAAGGGTCACATCTCTCCTTTCAGCGGGACGGTCAGGGTGATGGTGACCCCCTGACCCGGGGCGCTGTCTATATCCAGGGTTCCGTCCAGGAGGCGAGCCCGCTCGCGGATGTTGCGCAGGCCCTGCCCGGTGGCGGTGGGCGTCATCGCCAGGCCGACGCCGTCGTCGGCGATCCGGAGTTGGAGGGTGCGGGTGTCGTAGATGAGGCGGACGTCTACCCGGCGGGCATGGGCATGGCGGGCGACGTTCGCCAGCGCTTCGCGCGCGATCTGGAGGATGTGCTGTCGCTGTTCGGCGCCCAGTGTCTCCCGTTCTTCGCCGGAGACGGTGAGGCGGGTTTCCAGCAGGGTGTTGATGCGGAAGTCCCGCAGCAGTTCTTCCAGTCCGCTGACCAGGTCGGCCTGAGGAAAGCCGCTCTGGAGGTTGAAGATGTAGCGCCGGATGTCCTGGATGGTCTGGTTCAAACTCTGAAGTACGCGGGCCAGTTGGGTCTGGGCCGCAGCAGGGTCTTCGGGAATCAGGGCCCGGACGCCTTCTAACATCAGTCCGGCGGCGTAGATGGACTGGATGATGCCGTCGTGGAGTTCCCGGCTGATGCGCTCCCGGTCGGCGGCCAGGGCCTGGGCCTGCCGGACCTCTTCCACCCATTCTTCCACCCGGGTCTGGACGATGTTGAGGGCCTGGACCAGGCCGGAGAGGACGGCGACGCCGCAGAGGGTCAGGAGGGCAGAGAGGAGGGGAAAGAGGACGGCGGGGGCACGCGGGCCCAGGAGGGAGAGGGTGGGGTGGAGGGCCCCCGTCAGCAGGCCAAAGGCGGTCAGGGCGGCGCCCACACGTTGGAGCGGGCGGTCAGCGGCCCAGAAGACGGGCGGGGCGCTGGAGAGGAAGGGGCGCCGGTAGGCCCGGAGGAGCAGGAGTCCGCCGGGGAGGGCCAGCCCGAGGCGGGCGGCCGCGTCGGCCCAGGGGGCGGTCCGTTCAGGGCCAGGGAGCGCCCCTGCGGCCAACAGGCCAACTAGGTAGAGGGCCAGGATGACCAGCGACAGGGTCAGCGGGAAGCGGCGGCCTGGGGGGGCGGAGAGGGAGAGGCCCACCGCGAGCAGGGCCCAGTAACTGGTGCCCAGAAAGGCCGCCCGGAGATAGGCGGGCAGGAGGGACGGCGGGCCGGATGCGCCGGCGGGGAGGCCGAACGCGGCCGCCAGCACCGGGTCCCATGCGGTTGCGGCCTCGCCGAAGGCGAAGAGGGCCAGCAGCGGCAGGGGCCAGGCGATGTCTGCGCGCCCGATGCGGGGGATGGCGAAAAGGATGAAGAGGCCCAGCACAAAGAAGGCCAGGCCGTGCAGGAATTCCAGCATCGGGATCAGGACGATGGTCATCGGGAATCCCTGGGTCGGAGATCACGGAATTAGCGAATCAGCGTATCGCTGATTCGCTGATCCGGGGTTCATTATAACCGGGAGGGGTGGGGATGGCAAGTCCGTTCAGAATTTAGCCCGACGGTAAACCGTCGGGCTTATTCAGTGAAGCCCTGCGGGCTATTCGGAGAGCCCCGAAGGGGCTTTGCAGGATAAGCGTAGCGTCGGGCAATTAGACCTGCAGAATCCCTGAAGTGTGGCTTTTTGGGAGAGGGAAAGGAGATATTTTGAAGCCGCCTCCGACGAGCCAACGGGAGCAAAAAGAATATATTTTTCATTGCGGCGGCGAAGCCGCCGCAATGAAAAATATCTTTCCCTTATCCCCGCGGGCGAAAAGGTCAAATTTGGGGAATTCCAGCGGATGCTACCGGCGGATACGGGTGCCTGTGGTTGTCGTCCCGTTGAGCAGCACAGCGGCCACGGTGCCGGGGGTTTCTCCGGAGAAGATGTGCGCGACCAGATCGGGATGCCGTTCCACCAGCGCGGCCATTCGCTCCACCTTATCCGCCATTCCCCCGGTCACATCCACGCCACGCGCTCCCCGGAGTACCGCGCGCAGCGCGGGCAGGTCCGCCGGGGAGATGACCGGAATGACTTCCCCCCGGTCGTCCAGCACGCCCGCCACCCGGGTGGCCAGAAGAATCCGCTGCGGGGCCAGAATGGGGGTCAGATAGACGAAGAGGTCTTCGGTGGAGACGATGGTGCCCCCGCGCATGTCGTCTAAGGCCACGTCGCCGTAGATGAGGGGTACCAGCCCGTGGGCCAGCGCGTCCCGAATCGGTGTGGTCTCCAGATGGACCAGTTCGCCGTCCCGGCAGCGGGCCGAGGCCGACGGGGGCAGACTCATCACGGGCACCCCGGCATCCAGAAAGATGTCGGTGACCAGGCGGTTCAGGCGGGCGGCGGCGGCCGCCACTTCCGCGTACCCCCGCCACTCCCGGGGGGTACGGACTCCCTGCCGGGTGCCGTACGGTGCGGCGGCGGTGTGGCCGAAGGAGCCGGAGCCGTGGCCGATGACCAGTTCCAGGTCCGGCCGCGCCGCCTGCGCGGCCCGTACCTCTTCCGCCAGACGGCGGATGACCTCCGGGCGCGGCGTGTAGGGCCGGGACTTGTCGGTGATCAGCGACCCACCCAGTTTCAGAAAAACCCGTTCTGGCATGGCTCACACAAAGACACAGAGACACAAAGGCACGAAAATAAAAGATTACTTCGTGTCTTCGTGTTTTTGTGGTTTTTGGAAGACATCGGTACGCCACACTCGGGCGGCCCCTGCCGTCCGCAGGGCCGCTTCCACGCGGTCCACCGTAGAGAGTTCCACCAGCGCGACCACGTTGCCGCCCCGGCCGGCGCCGGAGAGTTTGGCCCCCAGCGCGCCGGCCCGCCGGGCCGCCTCTACCAGACGGTCCAGCACCGGCGCCGAGACCCCTATTTCCCGCAGGATTTCGTGGTTGGCGTCCATTCGCTCCCCCAACGCCCGCGCGTTCCCCCGCGCGATGGCCCGGCGGGCTGCTTCCACCTCTTCGGCGACCCGGTCAAAGAGCGCCTCGTAGCGGGCTGGTTCCGCTTCCCACCGCCGCCGGACGTCCCCCACCACTTCGCGGGTCTGGCTGGGGACGCCGCTGTCGGCGACCAGCAGGTGCAGCACGCCCCCCACCGGCAGGGGCTCCGGCGGCTGTCCCCGGATAAAGTAGACGGGCTGCTCGTGGGCGATGACGGTGTTATCTATCCCGCTGGGGGTGCCGTGATAGATGCGTTCCACCTCATACACCAGCGCGGAGACGGTCGGCGGGTCCAGCGGGGCGCCGTACCATGCCGCCAGCGCGCGGACGACGGCCGTGGAGACCGCCGCCCCCGACCCCAGCCCCGAGGCGAGGGGGATGTCGGACTCTATCCGCAGAAGGGCATCCGGCGGGGGCTGGCGGAGATGCTCCGCCGTCAGGCAGACGATGCGCGCCAGCGGGTGGTCGGGAGGGAGGTCGGAGAGGGGGGCGTCTATTCCCACCGCCGGGGCCTGGATGCGGAGGGGGCCGGGGTGGGGGGTCAGGATGGCCGTCGCGCGCAGTCCGCTCAGGGGGACGGCGATGGCGGGCCGCCCGTACACCACCGCGTGTTCCCCCAACAGAATCACCTTGCCCGACGCCGAAGCCCGGACGGGGGGGCGACCGCAAGGGTCGCCCGTATGGGGGTGACCGCAAGGGTCGCCCATATGGGGGTGACCGCAAGGGTCACCCGTATGGGGGCGACCGCCAGGGTCGCCCGTATGGGGGCGACCGCAAGGGTCGCCCCTACGGGGGTCTACCGCCAATACATAATCAGGATAACCGCCAGTCCCCATAGCAGTACCCCGACCTGCAACGGCCGGTCGCGCAAGACGATCTCCTCGGGCTCACCCCCCAGTCCCTTCACGTAGACCAGGTACATGTACCGAAAGACCGCGTAGAGGACGAAGGGCACCGTCAACATCATCGTGTGATTGGGGGGAAGGTTGGGCGCGGAGAAGGTGTAGAGGGTGTAGGCCACCAGCGTTGCCGCAGTGACGATCAGGATGAACTGGTCCAGGAGGAGCACACTGTACTCCCCCAGACTCTCCCGATGGCCGTTGGCGTTTTCGCCCAGGAGGGTCAGTTCGTGGCGGCGTTTGCTGAAACTGATGAAGAGGGCCAGCAGCCCCATGCAGGTGTAAATCCAGGGCGAGAACCGCTCCGCCTCCACCAGCGGGATGCCGGCGGCGACCCGCAGGACGAACCCCGCGGCGACGGCCAGCGCGTCAATGATGACGGCGTTTTTCAGGACGAACGAATAGGCAATCTGCAGAACCAGGTAGCCCATGAGAATACCGCCGAAGAGCGAATCCAGCAGAAATCCCATGGGCAGGCTGACCACGGGGATGAGGATGGCTGCGGCCAGCGCCAGGCGTGGGGAGAGCCGCCCGGACGCGATGGGGCGGTTGCGCTTGCGGGGGTGCTGACGGTCTTTCTCCACATCCACCAGGTCGTTCATCAGGTAGACGGCGCCGGAAACCAGGCACAGCAGGACGAAGCCCGCGATCGTCTGGGCCATATAGAGCGGATGGAAGAGTTTCTCGTCAAAGACCAGCGGGGCGAAGATGAAAATGTTCTTCGCCCACTGTTTGGGACGCATGGCCTCTATCAGCGCTTTGAGCGACATCCTCCGACTCCGGGAATTGGGGATGGGGGACGGACGGAAACGGGTATACATCCGTGCCCCTTATACTACCAGAAAGCTCCGGTTTGGCAAACTGTCACTCTCCTCGTTTCCGGAAGGGTGTGTCACAGTTTTGCCGGGCTGGGCCGCTGGCCTTTTCGCCGGGCCGTAAACGGCCCGGCTCAGGCAAAGACGAGGCGCTAAAGCGCCCCTCTCCACCCTGGCAACCCGTGTTCCCGAGAGACTGCCGAAGGGAGAGGGCGCTTCCAGCGCCCTGTGCCACCTCAGCCAGGCCGTTGACGGCCTGGCCCACCAGGCTCCCGACGATTTTGGGACACACCCTTCCGGAACAGAAAATGGCGGATTTGTCCCGTTTGTGATATACTGGCCATGGCTTCAACGAGTCTGGTATCTGCATCAGGTGTGCGTCGTATGGTGAGGGAACTCTGGACATGTCTGTCTGGATGGGAAGTGAATCATTGGCTGGGACCGCCGCGCTGCGGGCCTACATGCTGGGGCCGCCCAGGGTGGAGTGGGGCGGTCAGCCTCTGCCCCTACCCCGCCGCCAGACCCGCGCCCTGCTTTACCGTCTGGCCACCAGGCCGGAACCCGTCCCCCGCGAACAACTCTGCTTCCTTTTCTGGCCCGATACTCCCGAATCCACTGCCCGCCGCAATCTCACCCACCTGTTGACTCACCTCCGCCGTGCTCTTCCAGAACCGGACCTGCTGTTCATCGCCGAGGACTGCATCGGGCTGGACCATCGCTTTGCCTGGTCGGATGTGGGAGATTTTGAGCGGTTGTGCGCGACTCTCCCCTCTTCCTCCCTGCGCCTCTCTTCTCTTCCGACGTTGGAGGAGGCGGAATCTCTCCAGCAAGCGGTAGACCTCTACCGCGGCCCCTTTCTGGCGGGCTTCTCTCTCCCCGGCAGCCCCGAGTTTGAGGCATGGGCCAACCAGGAGCGCTACGTCTGGGAACGTCTCTACCTGGAAGCGCTGGCAGCGTTGATGGAGAGGTGGGCAGCCAGCGGAGAGTACGACCCGGCCATCGCCTGCGCCCGGCGCTATCTGGAGACCGACGAACTGGCCGAAGATGTGCACCGTCGCCTCATCCAGTTCTACGCCGCGGTCGGCGACCGCCGGGCGGCCCTGCGTCAATTTGAACGCTGCGCTGTGGTCCTGGAGCGGGAACTGGGCGTCAGCCCGCTGCCGGAGACGCGGGCCGTCTATCAGGCCGTCCTGGCCCATCAGCCGGTGCCTCGCCAGGCAGCGCCACCCGCATGGACGACCCTGCCCGGCCTGGATGTGCCGCTGGTCGGGCGAGATGCGGCGCTGCGCCATCTGGAGCAGGCGTATGCGCGCGTCCGGGCGGGCCACGGAGAGGTGGTGCTGATTTCGGGGGAAGCGGGCATCGGCAAATCGCGCCTGATGCAGGATTTCGCCACTTCCCTCTCGGACCAGGCGCTGATCCTGGTGGGCACCGGTCAGTCGGCCATGCAAACGATGCCCTACCAGCCGGTGATTGAGGCTCTGCGCCTGGCGCTGAACCTTCAACCGGTAACGGGCGGCCTGCAACCCATCTGGCTGGCGGAGGCCTCGCGGCTGTTGCCCGAACTGCGCACCCTGTACCCCGATCTGCCACCGCCGCTGCTGGCGGAGCCGGAGGAGGCGCGTGGCCGTCTGTTTGAAGCCCTCAGTCAATTCATCCTGGGATGGACAACTTCCCCACTGCTCCTCTGCCTGGATGATCTCCATTGGACGGACAGTGCCACTCTGGACTGGCTGGCCTACCTGGGGTGGCATCTCCCCGGCAACCGTTTGCTGGTCCTTGGCACCTATCGGAGCGAGGAGGCTGACGCCGTGGCGGACCTGCGCCGTCACCTGGCCCGCCTGGGCATCCTCTCTGAGGTGAAACTGACGGGGTTGGACGCGGAAGCAGTCCTCCAACTGGTGCGTTACCTCACCCCCTCCCCCAAACCCCCTCCCCCTCTCCTGTCAGGAGAGGGGGAGGGGGCAGGGGGTGGGGGTGAGGTCACCCTCGCCCATCGGCTCCAGGCGGCCACTGGCGGCAATCCTTTCTTCGTGCTGGAGATCCTCCGGGCACTGGTGGAGACGGGCGGGTTGCCGGTTCACCTGGCCTCTGTGGAGGATTTCCCGCTACCGGACACCTTACGGGACGCGGTGGAAGCGCGCCTGCGGCGCCTCAGCCCGGTGGCGCGGCAGGTGTTGGAGGCGGGGGCGGTCGTGGGCCCTGCCTTTGGTCTGGACCTGGTGCGCCTGGTAGCGGGCCGCCGGGAAATGGAGACGATGGACGGCCTGGACGAACTGGTCGCGCGCCAGTTGCTGGTGGAAAGCAGGGGCGGGGCTCAATCCTATCTCCTCTTCCGTTTCCACCACGAAATTGTGTGGCGGGTGGTGGAGGAAGGCATGAGCCCGGCGCGACATCAGTTGCTGCACCGGCGCGCCGGCCGGGCGCTGGAGCGACTGGAGCCGGAGGCGGTACCTGCCCTGGCGCGTCACTTTGATGCGGGCGGCGAGGTGCGGAAGGCCCTGCACTATCACGGCCTGGCCGCTCAGCGGGCCGAGGCGCTCTTTGCCTGGCGGGAGGCTGAGGAGCACCAGAGCCGCATGCTGACCCTGCTGGAGTGGATAGACCCCCAATGCAGCCAGCCCGACTGTCTGGCGCAGCGGGGACAGGTGCTGTCCGCCCGTGCCCATCAGCGCTACCTTCAGGGCCGGCTGGCGGAGCGGGATGCCGACCTGGCGGCGCTGGCCGCCCTGGCCGAAGTTAGCGGCGATGAAGAGTTGCGCCTGCAGGCGTTGATCCACCGGGTCCGCTACCTGAACCTGGATGCACAGTATGAGAAAGCGATCGCGGTAGCCAATGAGGGCCTGGCCCTGGCTAACCGCCTGAAGAACGCTTCGGCTTGTTCCCGCTTGCTGGCCCAGATCGGCTTCGCCCACTACTTCCTTGGCCAGCCACGAGAGGCGCTGATTGCCCTGGAGTCCGCTCTGGCGGTGGCCGGAGAAGGAGTTGACCCTGAGATGAGGGGACGCATCGCCCACATCCTGGGCTACGTGTACTTTCACCTGGGGGACTATGCCCGGTCCCTTACCTGTCAGCAAGAGGCATACGTCTGTCACCGAACGGTGGGCGACCACGACCGTGTGGCCTGGGATGGCCTGGACATCGGGGCCGTGTACCTGGAAATGGGACGCTTTGCTGAAGCCAGGCAGCATCTGACCGAAGGCCTGACTCTGGCCCGCCAGATCGGCGCCCGGCCCACCGAGGCTTATGGCCTGACCCTGCTGGGCTGCTGGGAACTGCATAGCGGTTGCTATATCGCCGCGGCCGACCGCTTTCAGCAAGCGCGCTCTATCCAGCAGGAGATCCATAGTGAGCACGGTCAGATAGCGGCTGAAGAAGGGATGGGACTGGCGTTTTGCCACCTGGGTGACCTGGACGAAGCCCGGCGCTGGCTGGAGCGCGCGGTTGAACGAGCCCGCTCAGTCGGGCACCGCCGGCGGCTGGCGGAGGCGCTGGTCGGGCTGGGTCTGGTAGAGTTCGCAGACCACCAGCCACTGGCAGCCCGGCGGTGCCTGGCCGAAGCGGTGGAGTTGGCCCATGCCAGCGAGTGTCGGGAGAGTCTGGCGGCGGGGCTGGCCGCCCTGGCCCGCACCGAACGAGAGGGCGGCGATCCGGTCAGTGCCCTCGTCCACGCCAGGGAAGCCGTTCGGGTGGCCCAGGAGGGCACTCTCCCTGTCTGCCAGATGTGGGGTGAGATGGAAGTTGGCCTGGCCCTGTTATCTCAGGGCCAGCCGGTGGCCGCTCTGGAGCACACCGGGCGGGCAGTGGCCCTCTTGCCCCAGGCCCACGAAGGCTGGATCGGCACGGAGGAGGTGCACCGTGCCCACGCCCGGGTCCTCCAGGCCCTGGGGTGCATTGAGGAGGCCGAGGAGCACGTCCGGCGAGCCGAGGCCATCATTGTGGCCAAGGCCGGGCACATCTCGGATTCTGAGTTGCGCCGGTGTTACCTGGAGCGCGTGAAACGAAAAACGTGAATCTGCATAACGGCTCACGCCTCCAAGTTTTACGCCTTGTAGCCATTTTGTAGCCACCCGTTTGCTATACTGCTATCCAGAGATGGGTAGCAGTTTTTTGTTTCCCGCTCCCGCGCTCCTTTCCCTGTCAACCCGTGGAAGGAGGGCCGGGAGAAGCAGGCAGGGCTTATCCATGCTGACTGCACTGCAAAAACTCACCGCAGAGGCGCAGAGAGCGCAGAGTTTTACTGGTATATCCTCTGCGTCCTCTGCGTCTCGGCGGTGAAATAACCTTACAGAAAGGAGGTGATTGCGATGGTGCTCTTCGTGGTCAAGTGGGACATCCACCCGGACAAAGTGGACGCCTACCTGGAGTGGCTCAAGAGCGCAGTTCCGCGCACCCTGGCTGTGCCGGGGGTGGTTGAGTTCCGGGGGTACCGCGGAGCCGCAGGCGCGCCCCAGATCGTGGCGACCTATGAGTTCGCCGACATGGCGGCCTGGGCCGCCTGGCATACGCACGAGGAGGCGCAGAAAGTGTGGTCGGAACTGCACACCCTCGGCCTCAACGTGACTGCGGAACTCTGGGGGCCATCACCGACCGTGCCTGCGCCCATCCGGCCCGGCAGGTAGGCCCTGTCCCCAACGGGTGTGTCCCAAAATCGTCGGGGGCCCGGTGGGCCAGGCCGTAAACGGCCTGGCTGAGGTTGCACAGGGCGCTGGAAGCGCCCTCTCCCTTCGGTAGTCTTTCGGGAACACGGGTTGCCAGGGTGAAGAGGGGCGCTTTAGCGCCTCGTCTTCGCCGGAGCCGGGCCGTTGACGGCCCGGCGAAAAGGCCAGCGGCCCAGCCCGACAAAACTGGGACACACCCTCCCCAACCAGGGCGGGGCCTGGCGCTCTTCGCTGGCTCTTGTGCCAGGCGCTTTCCCGATGAATCCAGCCTGCTCTACCGTGAACTGATGGGCAAACTGGCGGGTGTACTGGCTGGGCCACCTGCCGGAGAACGATACGAAGTAAGTGTCCAGGCGTAATTACCTACCCGCTGTCATTGCGAGGCGGCGATAGCCGCCGAAGCAACCCCCTCGCGAGCCTCACGTAGGTAGTTACGTCCAGGCATAATTTAAAATTTAAGAAGGGGACGGACCGTGGTCCGGCTACCCCTGTCCCGCGCAGCGATGTCAATCGGCAAAGGAGGTGTGTGGATGTCTGGTGGAGCTATCATCGGTGCCGTGGTCGGGGTCGTTCTGGCATGGCTCATCGCAGCCACTAGATCAAGAGCCACGCATTTGGGCGGGGGTTGGTGGCAATTTGAAGGCATGGGGTGCCTGGCCAACGTGCTTCTGTATCTGGTGTTTGCCATCATAGGCGCTGTGATTGGCGCGGTGGTTGCCGGTATGTGAGCCTTGCGGCAAGGGGAGAAGAACTGACGTGATAAAAGAGAGCCACAAATCAGAAATCCAACAAGAGGTATTCCGATGAAAAACAAATGGCCATTCATCAGCGCGCTCCTGGCGCTTTGTCTGGTGGCCCTGGCCGTGGGGGCGGGCCAGGCCCAGGGGCCGGGCCCTCAGGGGGACGCGGGCGTCCAGACTGCCCTGGGCACCGCTTTCACCTACCAGGGCCAACTCCAGCAGGGCGGCAACCCGGTTAACGACCGCTGCGACTTCCAGTTCAGCCTGTGGAGTGCCGAGAGTGACGGCACGCAGGTCGGCACGACCCAGGCCAAGACGAATGTGGATGTGAACGAGGGGCTGTTCACCGTGCAACTGGACTTTGGTAGCAGCGCATTTACCGGCGACGCCCGCTGGCTGGCGGTCACCGTGCGCTGCCCGACCGGGAGTGGTTCTTACACCTCCCTCTCCCCACGCCAGGCGTTGACCGCGGCGCCCTATGCGCTCAGCCTGCGACCGGGGGCGGTCGTGAGCGGCGGCAGCACCACCCTGATCCTGTCCGGCGGCAATGTCGGGCTCGATGCCGGTGGCATCTTCTACGGCGTGCGAGGCTGGAGCGCCAGCCCCAGTGGCTGGGGTGTGTACGGCTTGAGCAGCAGCAGCAACGGCCGTGGCATGGTCGGTGTGGCTGGCGCCAGCAGCGGCCCGACCTACGGAGTGTATGGGCAGAGTGACAGCACGGAGGGCTATGGCGTATACGGCTACGCCACCGCCGCCAGTGGTACCACCTACGGCGTTTATGGCGAGAGCATCAGCCCTGGCGGTGTGGGCGTGTACGGCCGCAATACCAGCAGCGGAAGCGGCGTCACTGGCGCCAGCAGCACCGGCGACGGCGTGCGCGGCCAGAGCTCAGGAGCCAACAAAAGCGGCGTGTACGGCGTGAATACCCATAGCGCTGGGTTTGGTGTTTATGGCCGCAACACCGGTGTGGGGAGTGTGGGATACCTGGGCGGCTCCTACGGCGTGTATGGCGAGAGCGCTAACACCGACGGCATCGGCGTGGTAGGCAAGGCCACCGCCATTAGCGGCGCCACCCACGGTGTGTATGGCGAGAGCGCTAGCCCTGAGGGCCACGGCGTGTATGGCTATGCCATCGCCACTAGCGGTGTCGCACGGGGTGTGTACGGCCGGAGCGACAGCACCTCCGGCTACGGCGTGGTCGGCTGGGCCGCCGCCGCCAGCGGCACCACCTACGGCGTATACGGCGCAAGCACCAGCCCCAACGGCTACGGCGTCTACGGCACCGCCCCTAACACCTACTACGCGCGCGCGGGTTATTTCGAGGGAAACGCGGGCGTCACCGGCTTCTTCTCTGTCGGCGGCAGCAAATCCTTTATGATTGACCACCCTATGGACCCGGCCAACCGCTACCTCTATCACTTTGCTCAGGAAGGCCCCGAGGTGCAGAATGTCTACAACGGCGTGGTCACCCTGGATGCCCAGGGCGAAGCGGTCGTCACCCTGCCGGCCTACTTTGCCGCCCTCAACACCGGCCCTTTCCGCTACCAACTCACCGCCATCGGCGCGCCGATGCCCAACCTGCATATCGCCCAGGAAATCCGGGACAACGCCTTCCGCATCGCCGGCGGCGTCCCCGGCAAGAAGGTCTCCTGGGAGGTGACCGCCATCCGCAACGACCCTTACCTGCGCGACCACCCGGTGCAGGCCGAGGTGGACAAGCTCGCCGGGGAGCGGGGCACCTACCTCTACCCCGAAGGCTACGGCCAGCCGCAGGAGATGGGGCTGGACTACCAGCGCAACTGGGACCTGCTGGAGCGGCCCGAAACCGAACCCCTCCCCACCAGCGGCGAGCGATAAGGAGGCGGTCATGCGCAAACCATTTCGCTACCTGGTCTGGCTGCTTCTGGCGCTGCTCGTGCTCCTCCCGGCCCTGGCTCTGGCCCAGACCGGCGGCGGCTATGACCTGACCTGGAGCACGATAGACGGCGGAGGCTATACCTTCAGCACGGGCGGGAGTTACAGCCTGGGCGGCACCGTCGGCCAGGCGGACGCGGGCGCGCTCTCCGGCGGGGGCTACACTCTGGGCGGCGGCTTCTGGGGCGGCGGGGAGTTGCACCACCCGGCCCCCTGTCTCATCGGCCGGATGCCTGGTCGCCCCAATGCTGAGGACCTGACCCGGGCGCGCCGCTTTGCTATAGCCGTTGCCGAACACGTATCAGCCGGTCGCTCCGGGCCTGTGGCCGAAAGCCGTCCAGATGCATTCAGACTCAGGCGGGGATTCTACGATCTGGTGGCTTCGCTCAGCACAGACGGCTTTCTGCGCCGCGTCTTGCCAGAACCCAAACTTGAGGTGGCGCGCTGCAATCAGTGTGGGTGGTGTGTCCATGAATGTCCCGTACACAACATTGCCTTACAACCTTACCCGGTCCTGGGCAACCAGTGCATCCGGTGCTATCGCTGCCTGGCCGGTTGCCCGCAGCAGGCCTTTGCTGCCGACTGGAGGTTGGGCAACCTGGCGGTTCTGTCCTTCTACAACACCACCTTTGAACGCTGGTTCGGCGACCTGGAGCCCGGTGAGCAGATCTATTGAGGGGGGAGCCAGAAAGTCGCCGCGCCACCTGCTCTTGCAGACGACGCCGCAGGCAGCAGCGCAGGCAAAGCATGGGCCGTTAGCCCGAAAAATACTGCCGAAATCGGGCAGAAAGGAGTAGATACGATGGAGCGCAAACTGCTTTGGCTGCGACGTGTCCTCTTCGTCAAAGTGCTCCTCACCTTTTTTGCGTGGGGGTTGCCGGCTCTCCTTGGACCCATGTCCCTCCTGGCCTTTCTGAAACTTCCCATCCCGGCAGACCCAATCTATCTGAGACTCTTCGGCGGGGCTTGCACGGCCTTTGGCGTCGCCTATTGGTTTGCATACCAGGACCCCATCCACAATGTGGCGATCGTGAAGGCCGGTCTGGTGGACAATGGCCTGATCACGCTGGTCATTTTCTACCTTGGGCTCACCGGGAAGGTCTCCAGTGCGTTTGTCTTGATTTCGGGGCTTCTCACCGCCCTGTTCTTCGTTTCGTTTCTGGTGCTGATGCCCCGGGAAGAAAGGCCTCCGGCGACGTAATTGCCCCGATCAACAGCCTTGCCGCCACTGAACTATGATTGCAAACCCGTGCTGTGAATTCCGGCCCGGGCCGCAATCTTGCCGGGTCGTAAACGACCCGGCTCAGATGAGAAGGGGCGCTGAAGCGCCCCCTGGCAGAGAGCGGCGCTTTCCCCCCGCCCAACGGGGCGCTTGAGCGCCCCTGGTTCTGTGAGCCAGGCCGTTTACGGCCTGGCGACGGGGAGAATTCGCAGCAGGCGTTGGCAATGGGAACCGAAGGTTGGGAAATGGAGCCCCCCATGTCTATACCGATCGAGTACGCGTCGTTCCTCATCCGGCTGTGGCGCGAGGCCAATCCCGACCCGCACGCGCCGCCCGTCGGGTGGCGCGGCGAGATGGAGCACATCCAGAGTGGTCAATCCTGGACCTTTGATAATCTGGACGAGATGCTGATCTTCCTGCGCCGGCAGGCGGAGGGCCCGTCAGAATTCGCCACGAATTTCACGAATTGACACAGCTGCCGCTTCGCGGCGCGGAGAGGAGGGAATTGAGAGGGGTTTGAGGCGGGCGGCGAAGCCGCCCACCTCAAACCCCACTCTCCCCCTTCTCCTCCCCGTTTCGGGGAGGAGAAGGGGGCTGGGGGGATGAGGAGGGGTCAGAAGTGGTTTGTTTCCAATTCATCAGTTGAAGTTGCACATGACGTCAACTATTTAACACCTAAAGGAGATACACCAATGAAGAGCAAATCGCATCTGCAGAACACGGACACGATTCGCAGGTTCTGTGGGGTCCTGGGGCTGCTGTTGCTGGTGGTGACCCTTACGGTTGCCTGCAATCCGTCACCCGCCCCGGCGCCAACGCCCTCTCCGTCTCCGTTAACGGACTGCATAAACTTTGAGGATTTGACGGTGGGGAGTCAATACCAGGTCCCGACTCTCTTCGCCAGTTCGGGGGCAACGATTCAGGTTTTGCCGTTCCAGTGGGCGAATATGAACTGGACCAACGGATCAGGCGCTTCTGTGGGGGGCGATGGGTGGGCCGAAGGCCGGGAGGCGAAAGAGATGCTTCCCAACAATGTCAACCTGGGCTTCAATACGGGCCCCTCTGCTCAGTGCGTTACCCTCCGCTTCCGTGACCGGGGCGGCAATGTCAACCTCATTATCAACAACGTCATAGGGAACTGGAATGACTTTCAGAATGCCAACCTGGGCGGGGTCGCTGTCTCTGTCAACTACGACCCCGGGGGACAAAACAAAGGCACGCTGACGCTGCACGGGGACTTCGTGCAGTTCAACTTCCAGGAAATGGGCTGGATTTCGTTTGCTATCGGCGGGCAGGAACTGGCTGTAGACGATGTTTGTCCTTGCCCGTAGCGGACGGCCCAACCCTACAGGACGTCTTCTATCTTCAGCCCGCGCGCCTGGGCTCGCAGCAGCATCCACTCTTGGATGTTGGCCGGGGGGAGAGGGACCTCCTCGGACGGGAGGCGCTCCAGGTGAATCGCGCCCGCCGGGCATGCCAGCGTGCAGACGCCGCATCCCAGGCAGCGGGCGCTATCCACCACCGCCACGTCCTCCGGTACTGAAAGGGCACCAAAGGGGCATCGGTCCACACAGACCCCGCATCCCAGACAGACCTCCGGGTCCACCGCGGAGCGGAAGCCGGAGCGGGCCACCGCCGTGGGGACGGCGAACTCCGTCAGCCCGCGCAGGACGGCGCAGCAGCACGGGCAACAGTTGCAGATGTAGTAGTGTCGGTCGCGGAAGTTGCCCGTGGTGTGCACCAGGCCGGCCTCCTCCGCCGTCCGCAGGACCTGCAGCGCCTCCTCTTTCGTGATGGGCCGGGTCAGTTCGTCGTGGTCAAAGGCACTCTCCACCGGCGCCAGAATCAGGCAGACCTCCAGCGGGGCGTCGCATCCCTTGCCGATCAGATGCTGCTGGGTCCGGCAGATGCAATCCCGCACGCCCCATGACCGGGCGCTCTCCACAATGGCCGCGGCGCGCTCGTAGGGGAAGACCTCCAGGTCCGTCGGGATGGCCTCCTGGACGGGGATGACCCGGTGGATGGGCGGCGCCGCGTCCAGAATGGTCCGACCGCCGATTTCCCGGAAGTACTCCTCCGTCAGCGCGGCCAGTTCGGCATCCATTCGGCGCAGTTGCTCCTCGTAGATGCCGACCACGAAGGGGAGCAGCGCGAAGACCAGCCCGCCCTCGCCCCGGCGAGCGCGGATCAGCCCTTTGCGCGCCATGTCCTTCAGCGTCCGGTACGCCTCCTGAGGCTCCACCCCAGCACGTGCGGCGATGGCCTCCGCCGGTTCGTAGAGCAGATGCATCCCGGCGGCCAGCGCCGCTTCCTGGGGGGTGAAGAGTTTCGCCAGGAGCCGGAGTTCCACACCACTTTCGGTCGCCGGGAAGCCGTTCGGGACCGAATCCAGACGACGGGCCAGTTGGCGGTAGACGTCTTCCATGTAGGTTTTAGTAGGAGACAGCGCGCTCCAGGCTTTTGGCCTGTTCTATCCAGTTAGCAACCATATCCTGGTTGGGCATCCGGCGGACCAGGCGCTTTTCCGTGTTGACTTCTGCCAGTTTCTTGTGGAGGTTCTCCGGGTTGCGTCGGGCCAGTTCCAGCACCGTGTCCACCCCTGCGACTTCCAGGAGGTCGCTGTACTGTTCGCCGATGCCGACGATACGCATCAGGTCAGCGCGGTTGACCCACTTGAGGATGGTATCCGCGCTCACGCCGATTTTCTCGGCCAGTTCCTGGCGCCCCTCCGGAGTGGCGCCAGCGCGCAGCAACGCTTCCGTCGTTTGGATGCCCAATGAGCGCATTCTCTCGCCATAGACTGGGCCGATTCCAGAGATTTGTTCTATACTTGCCATGGGACTCCTTTCGTTACGGATGATGGGTTGAATTCTGATTGATGGATTCGTTTTCCAGTGGCGGCAGGTCCTCCGGGCGCTGCAGGCCAAAGTGTTGCAGAAAGGCGAAAGTCGGAGCGTAGAGAATAGGACGCCCTGGCGCCGGGGCTCGCCCCACCTCCTCTATCAGGCCCGATGCCAGCAGGGTACGCAGGACACTGTCGCAGTTCACCCCCCGGATGGCCTCAATCTCCGGGCGGGAGACGGGGTACCGGTAGGCGATGATGGCCAGTGTCTCCAGGGCGGCCTGGGAGAGACGGCGTCGCTCACCCAATCCCAGAAAGCGCTCTACGTACGGGGCCGCCTCCGGCGCGGTCACTAACTGCAACCGGTCTCCCATTCGCTGCAGGCGGAGGCCGCGTGCCTGGAGCGTCGCCTCCAGTTCCCCCAATGCCTCCTCTATCTGCTCAGGGTTGGATTCCAGCACCCCGGCCAATTGCCCCACCGATACCGGCTCGTCGGCCACGAACAGCAGGGACTCCACCAGTACGGCCAGACGTTGTGCTTCGGTCATAGCGGTGGTGGATAATGTCTACAGGCTGTTGCCGGATGGAGGTCCTTCCACTGGTCGCCGGATCATGGCCGGGGCGGGAGTGACGTGCATGCGGACCTGGGGAGGTTGTGCCAGCCGGACGCCGACCTTCTCTTCCACCACATGTCGGACCACATCCACAATTTGTGAAGCCTGAGCCGGTACGGCCATGTCTCCGGCGGTGTCCACCTCCACCTCTACCGCCACGGCGTTGCGCCGGACAGAGGCCCGGGAACGGGCGCGCAGGACGCCGGGCAGTTGTTCCAGTTCGTAGGCGATGTGGTCTGTGATGGTCTTCAGGTTGACCTCCACGACCCCACCGTCCACCCGTTCCACCCGCACCATCCGGCGCGGCGGACGACGCAGTTCCAGAATCAGGAGCAGGAGGCAGATGACCATCCAGGCCAGGGCGAAGAGGATGCCCAGGAGAATCCGCGCCAATGCGGGTGTGGTGTCCAACCAGGAGACCAGACTGTCCAATCCCTGCCCCATGGCTTCCAGAATTGGCATCGGGGCGACGCACAGCGCGATCCCCAAGGGCAGCGCGATCAGCAACCCGATGATGACCAGAATTCGGTTCAGTACATTCATTCTCCCAACTCCTTTGTCACCGCAGAACGCAGAGGGCGCAGAGATTTATCCGTGTGCATTCGCGTTCTTTTCTCTTTGTGTTCTCCGCGCCCTCTGCGGTGAATTCCAGATGCTACGGGATCCGGTAGTACTTCGCCAGCGCCCACTCAAAGAGGCGGTCCGGGAGGATGCCCTTCAGGGCGGCGGCCAGGCGCTGAATGGCCGGCCCTACCTGATAGCGAAGGGCAGGGCTGGGAGAGCGGATAATCCGTTCCAGGAGGAGAGCCACTGCTTCTGGGCTCCCTCCGTTTCGTTCGTCCGTCTCCATAATTTGCAGTGCCCGTTCCGCGTACAATTCGTAGGCTGAACCCGGTGCAGCGACCCGCACTCTATGAAAGTTGGTGCGCGTGTCCCCGGGCTCAATAAGGGTTACCTGGATGCCAAAGGGACGAACCTCCAGCCGCAGGGCCTCTGTCAGCCCCTCCACGGCGAACTTGGACGCGCTGTAGAGGGCCTGGAAGGGCAGCGCGATGACCCCGCCCAGAGAACTGATGTTGACGATGAGCCCTTCTCCCTGAGCCCGCATCACCGGCAACGCGGCCCGGCAGACGCGCAGGACACCGAAGAAATTCGTCTCCAGTTGGGATTTCGCTTCGTCAATAGAGGTATCCTCTACCGCGCCCGCGATACCGAAACCGGCGTTGTTGACCACCACATCCAGCCGACCGGTTTCCCGGACGATGAAATCTACGGCTTGCTGGACGGATTCATCCCGGGTGACGTCCATTTGCAGCATAACGGGTTGCCCGGGGAGGGGTGGGGTGGGGGGGAAGGGAGCACGGCGGCTGGTGCCGAAGACCCGGTAACCGCGCCGGGCCAGGTGTTCCGCACACGCTTTGCCGATACCTGAAGAGGCACCGGTGATCAGGACGACTGTCTCTTCTGGGCGGCGTTCCCTGGCCATATCGGAATCCCTTCAGGGATGTTATAGATACTGTCATATTACTGCAATTCAGGAAAATGTCAAATGAGGTCTCTATCTTGACAATTTCCCTATATCAGTGTATAATCATAGCGGAGTGGCCACGTTGCTGTGGCTGTATCCTGGTTTTCGCCTGTGCCGTGGCGAATAGGGAGGCTGTGTTTTCGGACGGACCTGCCATCATATGGCTTCAGCCTCCACGGAAGCCCCCGCTAGTTCTCCTTGGTTCCTGAAGGGGGACCCCCTTCAATCGGAGGCGGTCATATTACCGTGACAGGAGGTGCCCGTGCTCTGAAATGTCTCCTCATCATCAAAAAACCCTTCATTATGGCCCCACATTTCTATTCCAGCAGGAGGGTAAAATGTCAGAAGAACTGGTCAATGCCATTGCCGAGATGAAGGAAGAAGAAGCCATCCAGTTGGTCCGAGATATGCTGGACAAAGGCGTCAAGCCCATGGCGATTCTGGACGCGGCCCGGCAGGCGATGGACATCATCGGACAGCGATACGAGAAGGGTATCTACTTTCTCCCGGAGTTGATGATGGCCGGTGAGATCATAGGCCAGATCGCTGAAATCCTGAAACCCAAACTGGCCGAATCTCCAGAGGTCAAGCGGCTCGGGCGAGTCCTCATAGGCACCGTCCAGGGAGACATCCACGACATCGGCAAGAACATTGTGACGTTCATGCTGGATGCCAATGGCTTTGAAGTCCTGGACCTGGGCGTGGATGTCCCTCCGCAAAAGTTCGTGGAGGCCGTACGGGATTTCCAGCCCCAGGTGGTGGGCCTGAGTGGCTTCCTGACCCTGGCCTTTGACTCCATGAAGGAGACCATCCAGGCGCTGGAGGCGGCCGGGCTGCGGGACAAGGTGAAAGTGATGATCGGCGGCGGCTCGGTGGACGAGCATGTGCGGGCCTACACCGGCGCAGATGCCTACGGGAGGGATGCTGTGGCCGGTGTGTCTCTGGCCAGAAAATGGGTCGGCGCTTAATAACCACCCCAGAGAGCAAGCAATGGAGGTAGCGAGATGAGCCCTCAGTTGTCACCTGACGAAAAACGAGAAGCACTCTGGCAGGGAAAACTCTCGCCGAAAGACCCCCAGGGGAACCCTCTCCCCTTCCAGAGCCCGGAGGCTGAGAAGAAGTACAAGGAAAGAATTCTCCGGGTCAAGACCGCCATTGAGATGGAGAAACTACCGGACCGGGTCCCGGTTACTGTTTTCCCCAGCATGTTCCCCTGGAAGTATGCCGGGATGACGGTCCAGGAGGCCATGTACGATTACGAGAAGTGCGCCGCGGCCTTTAAGAAGTTCATCCTGGACTTTGACCCGGATTTGCAGTGGGGTGCATATGCACCCGGCCCGGGAAGGTTCTTTGAGATTCTGGACTACAAGTTGTACTCCTGGCCCGGCCATGGGGTGGCCCCGGAGTGCTGCTATCAGTGCAACGAGGGCGAGTACATGAAGCCGGAGGAGTACGATGCCCTGATCCAGGACCCCACGGGCTACTTCATCCACGTCTATCTGCCCCGGGTGTTCGGCGCGCTGGGCGGCTTCCAGATGCTCCCCTTCTTCCCCGGCATTCTGGAGATGTACGGCGTCGCTCTCAACTTTATCCCGTTTGGCCTGCCCTCCGTCCAGGCGACGTTTCAGGCCCTCTTTGAGGCCGGTGCCGAAGCCCTGAAATGGGTGACGCCTATTGGCGGCGTGGATGTGGAGTTGGCCACCCTCGGGTACCCGACGGTCCTGGGCGGGTTCACCAAGGCCCCGTTTGACGTCATCGGCGATACCCTGCGGGGCACCCGGGGAATTATGCTGGATATTTATCGGCGGCCCGAGAAACTCCTCAAGGCGATGGAGGTCCTCACGCCGCTGATGATCCAGATGGGGGTCAACTCGGCCCAGGCGACCGGCAATCCGCTCATCTTCATCCCGCTCCACAAGGGCGCTGATGGCTTCCTCTCCGATGAGCAGTTCCGGAAGTTCTACTGGCCTACTCTGAGGGAGGTCATCCTGGGCCTGATTGAGGGCGGATGCGTGCCGTTCCCCGCGGCAGAGGGAGGCTACAGTTCCCGCCTGGAGGTAGTCAAGGACCTGCCTCGGGGCAAGACGGTGTGGATGATTGACCTGACCGATATGGCGGATGCCAAGCGGACCATCGGTCAGAACGCCTGTCTCTTGGGCAACGTGCCGTCCTCGCTGCTGAACCTGGGGACGCCGGAGGAAGTGCGGGCCTACGTCAGACGGCTCATTGAAGTGGCCGGGAAAGACGGCGGGCTGATTATCGCCAACGGCGCGTTCTTTGATGAGGCGAAGCCGGAGAACGTGAAGGCGATGGTGGAGGCTGCCAAAGAGTACGGCGTATACTAAACCTTGCCAGCCTGGCGGGCTCCCAGGAAAGGGAGCCTGTCAGGCTGGTTGTGCGACCGATTCCGGCAGACAACGGGCCTCCGGATTCACCGGGCAGGGGCATGCGGCCTCGCCAGCCCGGGGGGGAAGGGCCGGGTTTTTGCGGCAGCGGTCAAAAGCCGCTGCCGCAAAAACCGTTCTTCAAACTGGGAGGGACATATGAAGATCAAAGCGGCCGTCATCTTTGAGACCGGGGGGGATTTCCAGATTGAGGAACTGGAACTGGATGAGCCCCGAGACGACGAGGTGCTGGTCCGCGTCGTCGCTTCGGGTATCTGCCACACCGACCTGGGCGCCCGGGCCGGACACCTGCCCATCCCGGAGCCGCCGAGCGTCTTCGGGCACGAAGGGGCCGGCATCGTGGAGAAGGTCGGGGCGCGGGTCACCAAAGTGAAACCGGGGGACCATGTGGTGTTGAGTTGGGACTACTGTGGGACATGTTCCGCATGCAAGGCTGGTAAGGTCCTCTACTGCCTGAACTTCTTCCTGCATAACTTCCACGGCGCTCGCCCCGATGGTAGCGTGACCCTGCATAAAGACAGTCACCCTGTCCACGGCTCCTTCTTCTGTCAGTCCTCCTTTGCCACTTTCGCGCTGGCCAATGAACGGAATGTGGTCAAGGTGCCCGGGGATGTCCCCCTGGAAGTTCTGGCGCCGATGGGTTGCGGCGTCATCACGGGCGCGGGGGCGGTGATCAATTCGCTGCGGGCTGGCCCGGGGGATTCCATCGCCGTCTTCGGAGCGGGCACGGTGGGGATGAGTGCCATCCTCGCGGCGGTAGTCTGCGGATGCACAACCATCATCGCGGTGGACATCAACCCGGAGCGTCTGGCGATGGCCCGGGAGTTGGGCGCGACGCACACGATCAACGCGGCCGCAGTGAATCCCGTGGAGGCCATTCGGGAGATTACTGGCGGCGGGGCCCAGTTCACGCTGGAGTGCGTGGGCAATCCCAAAGTCCTGCGGCAGGCAGTAGACTCCCTTCCTCGCCTGGGGGTCTGCGGACTGATCGGCGTGGTCCCGCCTGGCACGGAGGTGGCGCTGGATATGGACCTGCTGATGAACGGTCGGGCGGTCCGGGGAATCCTCGGGGGCGATGCCATCCCGGACCTCTTCATCCCCAGACTGGTGGAACTGTACCGTCAGGGTCGCTTCCCCTTTGACCGACTGATTACGTACTACCCCTTTGAGGAAATCAATCGGGCCGTCCATGATATGGAAGCCGGCCGCGTGATTAAGCCAGTCCTCCGGATGTAAGAGAGGGAGGTCTCCGATGAAACTGATCCGGGTCAACATGACAACGAAGGCGATCCGCGTAGAGGATGTGCCTCCGGAGTATGCGGGGCTTGGGGGCCGGGGTCTGACGTCCACCATCGTCAACGCCGAAGTCCCGGCCCGCTGCGACCCACTGGGGCCGGAGAACAAACTGATCGTCGCCCCCGGGCTCCTGAGCGGCACGACGCTGCCCAATACCAGCCGCACCTCTATCGGTGCCAAAAGCCCGCTGACCGGCGGCATCAAAGAGAGCAACGTCGGAGGCACGATGGGGGCCTCCCTGGGCCGCCTGGGCATCACGGCGATCATCGTGGAGGGCCAGGCGCCGGAGGGGGAACTCTACATTCTCCGGATTGACCGGGAGGGGAACGCCAGCCTGGTTCCGGCCCAGGAATACCAGGGCATGCGCACCTACCCGCTGGTGGAGCGGCTCCTGGAGACCTACGGGAAGGACAACTCGGTGCTCTGCATCGGACCGGCGGGCGAGTACCGGATGGCCATCGCGTCCGTCCAGTCCTCCGATGTGGACGGTCACCCCTGCCGGGCTGCTGGTCGGGGTGGTATGGGAGCGGTAATGGGGGCCAAGGGCCTTAAAGCCATCGTGGTGGACCAGCGCGGCAAGAGCGCTGACCCCATTGCGGATCCGGAAGCCTTCAAGGAAGCGGTCCAGGCCATTGTCCAGATGGTCAAAGCGGACCCGATGAACGCCGAGGTGATGCCGAAACTGGGCACCGCGGCCCTGGTCGCGCCGGTCAACACGATGGGGGCCTTCCCCAGTTACAACGCGCGGAGGGGCGTGCTGGACGGCTGGGGAAACATCTGTGGGGAACGGATGGCCGAAATCATCCAGGAGCGGGGCGGGAATCCCACCCATCTGGGCTGCACCCAGTGCATCATCCACTGCTCCAATGTCTACGTGGACAAGGACGGCAAGTATGTCACCAGTTCCCTGGAGTACGAGACCATCTGGGCGATGGGCGGGATGACCGGCATTACCGACCTGGATGTGATTGCCCGGCTGGACTATTTGTGCGATAGCATCGGGATAGATACGATGAGCACCGGGGCTGCCATCGCGGTGGCGATGGACGCCGGGTATCGGCAGTTCGGGGACGCCGAGGCCGTCCTGGAAATGGTGGAGGAAATCGGCAAGGGCACGGAGTTCGGCAGGGTCCTGGGCGGCGGTGGGGTGGCCGTGGGTAAGTACTTTAACCACCCCCGGGTCCCTGCAGTCAAGGGGCAGACCATCGCCGCCTATGACCCGCGGGCCATGCTGGGGAACGGCGTCACCTATGCCACCTCGCCGATGGGGGCGGACCACACGGCGGGGAACGTGGTGGGAGCATACCTGACCGGCGCGCTGAACCCGCTGCATCCGGAGGGGCAGGTAGAGACCTCCCGGTTCCTTCAGATCGCGATTGCCGCCTACGACACGCTGGGGATGTGCTTTATGGCCAGCGTCTCTCTGCTGAGTCCGGAAGGGTTTGAGGCGGTCAGCAAGGCTATCAGCGCCAAACTGGGCAGGCCGCTGGAGCCGGAGGAGTTCCCCTTCGGTCTGGGCCGGCGGGTATTGAAGGCGGAGCGGGAGTTCAACCGGAAGGCCGGCTTCACGAAAGAGGATGACCGCCTGCCCCGTTTCTTCTACGAAGAGCCTCTGCCGCCGCACAATGTGGTCTTCTCTATCCGCGACGAGGAACTGGATAGCGTCTTTGACTTTTGATGAGCGGTTTTGCGGTGACGGCCTCCGGTCGTCGCCGTAAAACCTTTTTGAACCGTTCAATAGAAAGGAGGGGGGTATGTGAGAAGCGCTCACTTCGTTCATCAGAAGAACGGGAAAGAAATTTGCGTAGATGCCGATTAACCGCTACAATAAGCGATGATAAGGAGGGAGGAAATGGCTACCAGAGGTTGGACCCGTCGGGATTTCCTTCGGGGCGTGGCCGTGGCCGGCGCCGGGCTGGCACTGAGTGCATGCGGCCCGAAAGTGACACCCAAACCCGCCAAAGACAAGATTGTCGTTGGGATGTCCAGACCCCTCTCCGGCCCGCTGGCAGTGGTGGGAGACTCGGCCTTCAGGCCGGTCTACGAGACCTTCATCGCGGAGGTCAACGCGGCCGGCGGGGTCTACGTGGAGGAGTACGGCAAGAAACTTCCCATTGAACCGCTGATCTACGACGACAAGAGCGATGTGGGCACGGCAACGAGGCTGACGGAGAAGTTGATCGTTGAGGACAAAGTGGACTTCCTCTGGCCCGGGTGCGGCACCTCATTCATCTACGCCCAGGCCCCCATCGCCAACAAATATATGGGTACGTGTTGATCACGGCCGAGGGCGGCGCCACCACCATCAAGGACCTGCTCCCCAGCACGCCCTATGTGTTCGTCACCCTCAGTTTCTCCGACTGGTACCAGTTGCCGGTCCTGGCTCAATTGCTCTCCAAGAAGGGTGCCAAGACGGCCTACATCGCCTACATCGCTGACCTCCACGGCATTGAGTACTCCGGTGTGGCGGGGATTGAATTCCCCAAAGCGGGCATTGAAATCGTCGGCGTGAAGAGCATCCCGCCGGACATGAAGGACCTCTCGCCCATCATCCGGGAGGCGAAGGCGGCAGACCCCGACGTCTTTTGCTGTTTTGCCTACCCCGATCAGATTATGCCCGCGACCGCGCTCTCCATAGAACTGGATTTCAACCCCAAGGCCTGGGTGGGCGGCCCCGGTGTCAACTTCGGGTTCTACCAGACGACCTTCGGCCCCGCCGCAGAAGGAGTCATTGGCTTCACCTCCTTTAACCCCAAGCAGTCCGATGCCGCCCGGGCCCTGGCCGAAAAACTCTATGCCGGCAAGCCGAAAGAAATCCAGGACTACTGGGGGCATCCGCTCTACTGGGCTGGCCTGGAAATCTGGAAACAGGCCATTGAGAAGGCCGGAACTCTGGACCAGGCCAAGATACGGGACATCATTGCCACCGAGCGCTTCCAGACGGTCCTGGGCGAGACCTGGTTTGAGGGCGGTCTTCTTTCCAAAGACTGCCATACCGGGGAAATCGGCCAATGGATCAACGGGGAGTTTGAGGTCATCGGGCCCGAAAAGTGGGCCACCGCGGAGATGGTGTATCCGAAGCCCAAGTGGCCGAAAGGGTAAAGGGCAATAAGGGACGCCATTTCCAGGGACGGATAGTGGGGCAGGCTGTCTGAGAGGAGCCAGGCAATGATCTCCGAAGGGACGCGGCGCATTTCTCAGGCAGCCTGCTCCCTGAACATTCCGCTGATCTTGTGGCCCCACCAGCCACGCGAGGGGGACCTCTGCACCGCAACCGGGCGAGTTCGGCCCTGGCTGTGCCCTCCAGAGTATTGTTTGTGCTTCGGCAGCCCCACACCGAAGCAGAAACCACCCGCCTCCCCGCACTGGTCCCTCCAGTAATCACACAAACCCTGATAAACGAGGATACTGCTGGAGATTCTCATGACGAAAATTCTTCTGGAAGTCCTCATTACTGGCCTGTTGCTGGGTGGTCTGTATGCTCTGATCTCCGTGGGGTTGAGCCTGCAGTACGGCGTCGCCCGCATTCTGAACATCTCCCACGGCGAGTTCATCATGCTCGGGGCCATGACCACCTGGACCCTGTATACCGCGTTGCATGTGAATCCGCTACTATCCCTCATCATATGCGGCCCTTTAGCCCTCGCCTTAGGGTATCTCATTCACAGGACTCTCTTCAAGCGCCTGCTGGCCTTGTCTGCATCGCCCGCCATCTTTGAAAGCAACTCCATGCTGGCCGCCTTCGGCCTGATGTTTATCCTGCAAAATATCGCCTCAATCGCCTGGGGGCCCGAGATCCGGGGATACTCCTATCTCTCCATCCCGGTCCACTTTCTGGGAACATTATTTGGCGCGAACCGTTTGCTGACTTTTGGGATTGCCATCGTCATTGGTCTGGCCTTCTACCTGTTTCTGAATCTCACGCGCACCGGCAAAGCCATCCGGGCGGCGGCCCAGGACCCGGCCACGGCGGGGCTGATGGGTGTCAATATTAACAATATGCTGGCCCTGTGTTTCGGCCTGGGCGCCGCGATGGCCGGCGTCGCCGGCGTGCTCATCAGCATGTGCTACCCTGTGTATACCGTAATGGGTCTGGAATATACCATCATCGCCATCATCGTGGTCGTCCTGGGAGGGCTGGGCAGCATCCCCGGCAGTTTCCTGGGAGGCTTCATCCTGGGCCTTGTGGGAAGCGTCGTCACTTTTCTGGAACCGGGACTGGCGCTGGTGGCCTACTATGTCATCTTTATCATCCTGCTGCTCATCCGGCCGACGGGCCTCTTGGGGAGATAGAGAATGAAACCTGGCAACCTGAATCTCCAAAGAGTGTGGGGTCCAGGGCTGGCCCTTGTCATCCTGGCGCTGCTGGCTACGTTCCCCCTCTATGCCTCAGCGTACGGCATCATCCTGGTCACCGACGTCCTGATGTTTGTCATCCTTGCCCTCAGTTGGGCCCTGTTCTCTGCCCCGACAGGGTACATCTCCCTGGCCCCAGCCGCCTTTTTCGGGGTCGGTATCTACACTTCCGCCATACTGGGCAGGCAACTCCCACTGCCGCTCGTCGTCTTTCTGGGGGGACTGATCAGTTTCTGTCTCGCTCTCCTTGTCGGGGCACTGACTCTCCGGCTGAGAGGCATCTATTTCGCGATGTTCACTTTTGGACTGGTGGAACTCATCAAGCACTTCTGGCTATGGTACGAGATTAAGTTTACCGGCACGCGGGGGCGATTTGTGGTTGTGGTGGACCAGAAAACGATTTACCTTATAATGTTCACCATTTTCGTCCTGCTGCTCTTGACAACCTACCTGATCCGACGTTCCCGGCTGGGATTGGCCCTGCAAAGCATTGGGGAGTGCGAGGAAGCGGCCGCTCATATCGGTGTGAACGTCAACGCGCTCAAAACGGTCACCTTTGCCCTCAGCGCCATCTTTATGGGGGCTGCCGGGTCCGTCATCGCGACCCGGTGGACGTATGTGGACCCGTACATTGCCTTTAACCCGCTTTATTCTTTTATGGCGGTTCTGATGGCCATCTTCGGCGGCATCGGCAATCCCTACGGCCCCATCCTGGGCGCAGTGATTTTTGCCTATCTGGAGGAAATCCTGCTCACCCGGTTTCCTTACTATTACATGCTCATCTTCGGGACTGTTCTGATCATCACCGTCCTGTACCTGCCTGAAGGGTTGATCGGGTTGATTATGAAGATAAAGAAACGACTGGCGGGAGGTCAAGATGCCCTTGCTTGAAGGAAAGGGAGTGACCCGGTATTTTGGCGGGCTCGCGGCGGTCCAGAATGTGGACTTTCATGTGGACCAGGGCGAGATTGTGGGCCTGATCGGTCCCAACGGCGCAGGCAAAACCACCCTGTTCAACCTGATCTCGGGGGCTCTGGTCCCTCAATCGGGAGAGATCAGGTTCAAAGGGGAGAACATCACTGGCCTGAAGCCGCACGTCATCTGCAAAAAGGGCATCGCCAGGACGTTTCAACTGGTCAGGATTTTTCCGAACATGTCCGTTCTGGAAAATGTGCTGATGGGGGTGTTGTTCGGGAAGTCCGACGGTCATAGGATGGGCCCGGCGCTGGAGGAAGCCGAGAAGTGGCTGGATTTTGTGGGGTTGTCGGCCGTGAAGGGATTGCCAGCCCGGAGCCTGACCCTGGCAAACCAGAAGCGACTGGAGGTGGCCAGAGCGCTGGCTACAGGACCGGAACTCCTGTTGCTGGACGAACTGATGGCCGGGTTAAACCCCACCGAAGTCGCCCAGGCGATGGAACTCGTGAGCCGGATTTGGGAGCAGGGAATCACCGTTTTTATGGTTGAGCATGTAATGAAGGCGATTATGGGCGTGTGCAACCGCATCATGGTGTTTCACCACGGCGAGAAAATCGCCGAGGGGACACCGCAGGAGATTGCTACCAGCAGAACTGTCATTGAGGTTTACCTGGGAGAATAACCCTATGCTGGAAGTCCATGCTCTCAACACTCTCTACGGCAAGATGCAGGTATTGTGGGACGTCTCCCTCCAGGTCCGGGAGGGGGAGATTGTCGCCATTGTGGGCTCCAACAGGGCCGGAAAGACCACCCTGCTGAATTCTATCCTGGGCCTGGTGCGTCCGGCTTCTGGCAGTGTGATCTTTCTGGGAAAGCGAATAGACCACCTACCATCTCACGCCATCGCAGAACTGGGCATCGCCATCGTGCCCGAGGGCGGACGGATTTTCCCCGATATGAACGTGCGGGAGAACCTGGAGATGGGTGCATACCCCTACCGTGCCTGGGGACAGAGGAAAGAGGCATTAGAATACGTGTATCAATTCTTCCCAAGATTGAAGGAGAGGGAACGGCAACTGGCCCGAACGCTGAGCGGCGGTGAACGCCAGATGCTGGCCATCGGTCGGGCCTTGATGTCCCGGCCCAAATTGTGTCTCTTAGATGAGCCTTCGTACGGCCTGGCTCCGGTTCTGGTGGTGGAAATTTTCCGCATCATGCAGAGTCTCCGCGACCAGGGGATAACCATCCTGCTGGTGGAGCAAAACGTCCGGCGCGCTCTGGAGATTGCCGACCGGGCGTATGTGCTGGAAAACGGCCGTGTCTGCCTGGAAGGGGCATGCGCCGAGTTGCTGGAAAGCGACCATATCCGGAAAGCCTATCTGGGAATGTAGCCCCACAGGAGCAGGAAATGAGACTGGACGGCAAAGTGGCACTCATTACCGGAACAGGTACCGGCATCGGCGCGGCCATCGCCGGGCGGTTCGTCGCGGAGGGAGCCAGAATCTGCATCACCGGCCGCCGCCAGGAAACGCTGGAGAGAGTGGCCCAATCGTTGCCGGCGGGGACTGTTGTGACGTGCGCCGGGGATGTCGCCAATCTGGAAGATGTCCGGCGCATGGTGGATACGGCAACACACCTGTCGGTGCGATCATCCGGAAATTGTCGGTGGCCTTCTATCCGCCTGACCGGCAGCCGATATGAGGACTGGCGAGGATAAGGTTTGGGGCGGCGGCTTTGCCGCCGCCCCAAACCCTGCTCCCCTGAATTCAGCGATCGCCTTTCGCTCCCGGGCGTTTACCCCGTACCCCCTGCCCCTGTTCCCTCGCGATGGAGGAAAGGGGTAAAAAGAGGGGGTCTGTGCATCTCCCCATATCCTGAGGCGCGAGAGGGATACATTGTGCGGAGGTGTCGGCTGGAGCGTTAAGGGTACGCCATGTGCAACTTCAATCGCGAATGGGCCGTTGGGGGCGATGTTTTACCCCTTCTCATCCCCCAGCCTCTTTCTCTTCCCCGAAGCGGAGAGGAGAAGGGGGAGAAGGAAGGGGGTTGAGGGCGGCGGCATTCGGCCGCCGCCTTCAAACCCCCTCTACGCTCCCCCTCCCCGCTCCACGCAGCGGCGGGGGGGAGGGGGCAGGGGCTCACAAGTGTAGGTTTTTCCCCAGGAAGAGGGGCAGGCTGCCGTTTTTGGGCCCTCACCCTTCCCCCGGCCCCTTCCCTCTCCCGCTTGCGGGAGAGGGAAGGGGAGAAAAAGGGGATTTTGCGGTGGCGGCTTTTAGCCACCACCGCAAGATCCCAATCTAATTCCCCCTCTCCCCTGGACAAAGGCCAAGAGGAGAGGGGGGATACAGGGGATGAGGGGGGTGGGGGGCAGGAAAATCTCGCGTGCCTGACCAGGGCAAAGAGCGGAGAAACCTGCACTTATGAGGGGAGCAGGGAGGAGGGTCAATATGGCCCGACGTCCAATCGGTCGCAAGTGCTTGGGGAGCATCTCAGAGAAAGGGTGGAGGTTATTATGGCAGCAAGTACCTGGGGGAATTATAAAGAAACCAAGTTTTCCAAACCGTTGCCGCTGAAGGGCATCCGGGTGCTGGAAGTCTGTACTCTCCTGCTGGGACCCTCCGGGCCGGGTTTCCTGGCCAGGCTCGGCGCCGAAGTCATCAAGTGCGAAGTACCCCCTATGGGAGATACGCTCCGCAGTATGGCGCCCTTCAGTTACTTTTTCAAAGACCAGAGTACATCGTTGATTCGCCCCAATCCGAACAAGTACTGGATTGGCCTGGATTTGCATAAACCCGAAGGACAGCAAGTATTTTTGGAACTGGCTGCAAAGGCAGACATCATAGAAGAGAACCTGAGACCCGGTGTCATGGAGCGGTGGAACGTTGGCTACCGGCAGATCGTAGAGGTCAATCCGAGCATTATCTACATCTCCAAGACTGGTTTTGGCCAGTGGGGCCAGTATGCGGAGGAGAATCGGCCCAGCAACGACGGCGCGGCTCAGGGGATGTCCGGATACGCCTGGATTTCCAGTTTCCCCGGACGGCCTCCCCTGAAGAACCGTCTGTATGTTTGCGATAGTTACGGCGCGTTGCTGGGTGAGGTGGCCGTTCTGGCTGCCCTCCATTACCGGGATAGGACCGGGAAAGGGCAGTACATTGAGTTATCCCAGTCCGAGGCGATTATGCGGACGATGTCCTGGGTCTGGCCCTACCAGCAGATTACGGGCAAGGGAGCCGGGCCAGCCGGGAATCGGGACGTATCCATATGCCCGGCCGACACGTTCCGCTGCGTGGACGACACCTTCGTGGCGATCGCCGCGCCGGATGAGGAGGAGTTCAGGGGCCTGTGCCGCGCGATGGGCAGGCCGGAACTGGCAGATGACCCCCGGTTTCAGGACCACCTGACGCGACTGCAGGAGGAAAACGCCACCGAGATTCTCAGGATGATCGCGGAGGGGGCACGGACCAGGACCGCTGAGGAGATTGAGCGTCTGGCTGAGGAGTACGGCTTCGCCGCCTCGCGGGTCTGCTCTATCAAGGACGTCGTGGAGAGCGAACATTCCCGGGCGCGTGGATTTTTGGCGGAAGTGGATGACCCCCTTCTCGGTGAGTTTCTGGACTACGAATTCCCCGTGATGATGTCCAGGACTTCACCGAGGGTCAGGTGGTCCGTCCGGCCGGTGGGTTTTGATAACGAATACGTCATGAGGTACATTCTGGGCAAGAGCGAAGACGAAGTCCGGCGGCTGTACGAGTGCGGGGCGTTGGGCAAATGGGCCCAGGTGCGTGGGCGCCGACCGCCCCCCGAGTGGGACGGCAAGGCCGGCCTGATTCTATCCAGAGAATGAGAGCCTGTCCGGAAAATCGTAGGGCGGGTTTCCCAGCCCGCCAGACGGCCTGAAAAGGCCGTCCTACAGAGTTTTTCGGATAGGTTCTGACTCCGGGTTCCGCTGATGACCTCTGAGGAGGATAGGGAATGGAAAAACAAAGGTGGCAGGATTGGATCAGAGAACGGGATGACCCCAGAATTGCGTCCACCAAACCCGAGGCTCTGGACGATATTACCGTCCTGGACCTGAGTTACAAGTCCTTCGCGGGATGTTACTGCTCCTCGCTGCTGGCCGAGTTCGGCGCTGAAGTGCTGAGGGTGGAGCCGCCAGGGGGCGATTTCATCCGGAAGTGTACCCCTTATGGAGTAATCTACAAGGGCGAGGGTCTCAATTACCTCTCTGAAGGCCGAAACAAATTCCACATTACCCTGAATCTGGAGAAACCGGAAGCCAGAGAGATTCTCAAGGGCCTGGTGGCTCAGGCCGATGTCCTCATAGAGACCTTCAGGCCGGGGCTTATGGACGAGTGGGGCATTGGCTACGAGGTGCTGAGAGAGATTAACCCCCGGCTGATTTACGGTTCCATAACGCCCTTTGGGCAGTTCGGGCCCAGGAGCCGCAGCCGGATGCCGGACTACGACAACGTCATTCAGGCCAGGTCGGGGAATCAGTACGACACCGGCGAGATGCTGCCGGAGGGCAAGACCTACGATGAGTGCCCCTGGGCCGTTCCCACCAAGGCCAGCCCCTGGATCGGCTGGATCACAGCGGGGACATTCATGGCCGTCGGTATTCTGGCTGCCCTGCACTGGAGAGCATTGACCGGGGAAGGGCAGGCGCTGGATGTGGCGACATCCGAAGCCTACACCGCTCTGGAGGACTGGGCGGCGATATGGTATCAGGGGGCGGGAGTGGTGAGCGAGCGTTTTGGCAATCTGAATATCGGTGGCTGGCTCTACTGCTTCGCACCGACCAGAGACGGCGCCGTCTTCCTGGGCGGCCTCCGACTGGAAATGTGGCAGGCTTTCGCCGATATGTTGGGAAAGTGGGATGAGTGGGGCGCAGCGGATTGGAAGGACATGGCGGACTTCTCCACCAAAGAGGAACAGTTGAAATGGGCGGAACTGGTTTTTGCCGAGACGAGCAAGTACACCACCGAAGAATTGGTGAGAATGGCTGTGGAATACGGTCAGAAGGGCCGCCTGGCGCCCATTGCCCCGGTCGTGGCACCCGTTTGTCCCCCCGAGGAGACCATGCGCGAGCCGAACTGGCTGGATCGGGGAATCTTTACTCCGGTTCAGGACCCCGTGTATGGCGAGATCGTTGTGGCTCAGGCGCAATACAAATTGTCGGAGACGCCCATTCGGACGAAGTGGGTCTGCCGCCCCGTAGGCTATGATAACGAATACATTTACCTCAAGTACATGGGCTTCGGGCCCCGGAAACTGAAGAGACTGAAGGAAGCGGGCATTATTTAAGCAAATCGCTCTCGCAAATCCTGAAGGAGGCCGGAAATGTACCAGAACGTCTACATTCCCTACAAGGGGTACTGGTGCTCGCCCTTTTGCCGCTGGCAGGGATCGCTGCAAAACCAGAACGCCACAGAACTGGCCGCCGCCGCCGCGAGGCGGTTCCTTGAATTGCGCGGAGTCCCGCCGGACATCTTTGACGGCATTGTCTACGGCGCGACCGTTCCCCAGCCGCAGTGGTTTTTTGATGTCCCCTATCTCGCCACGCTGATCGGCAATCCCCGGATCAGCGGTCCCCGCATCTCCCAGGCGTGCGCGACCTCCACAGTCGCCCTCAATTACGCCGCATCCGCCATAGAGGCGGGGAGCAATACCAACCTGCTGGTGATCACCGCCGACCGGACGTCCAACGGCCCGAACATCATCTGGCCCAACCCTCAGGGCCTGGGCGGGAAGCCCCACTACGAGAGTTGGATGGTGGACGGTTTCAACCTGGACCCCGTCGCCGATACCAGCCCCCTGGGCACGGCCAACAATGTCGCCCGGAAGCACGGCATCACGCGGGAAGAGTCCGACGCCCTGGTTCTTAATCGGTACAACAAGTACCTGGATGCGCTGGCGGAGGACCGTGGGTTCCAGAAAGGCTACATGCTCCCTCTGGAGGTCAGGGTCTCCAGAAAAGAAACGATTGTCGTGGAAGAGGATGAAGGGATCATCCCCTGCACCCCTGAGGGTCTGGCTGCACTGAAGCCGGTCTCCCCGGATTCCATCCTGACCTACGCTGCCCAGACCCATCCGGCAGACGGTAACGCCGGGATGATTGTCACCACAAAGGAGCGAGCGGATGAGATTTCCGCCGACCGGTCCGTGACCATCCGGATTGTCTCCTACGGATTCGCTCGTGCCGACAAGGCATACATGCCCGAGGCGCCCATCCCGGCCGCGAGACGGGCTCTGGAAAGGGCGGGCATAGCGGTATCTGATCTTGTGGCAGTTAAGACCCACAACCCGTTTTCCGTGAACGACATCGTCCTGAGAAAGGAGTTGGGGATTGACGACAGGATATTCAACAATTACGGCTGCTCGCTGATTTGGGGACACCCTCAGGGCCCCACCACGATGAGATTGGCCATTGAACTGATTGAGGAATTGGTTCTGAAAGGCGGCGGTTATGGCCTGGTGACCGGTTGTGCGGCGGGCGATTCAGGAGCCGCCCTGGTGATCAGGGTGGGTTAGGTAGAAGGGGGCGGCGAAGCCGCTGCCCCCAACCCCCACCCATTCTCCCCTTTCTCCGAGGAACAGAAGAACCGAAATCAACACTACAGGACGGGAGGTACACCATGCAAATCAAAAAAGTTGGCGTCGTCGGCTGTGGTTTGATGGGCTCGGGTATCGCGCAGACGGCCGCGCAGGGTGGATTCCTCACTATCGTGCGCGAACCGACCCCTGAACTGCTGGAAAAGGGCCTGGAACGGATTCGCGACTTTATGGCAAAGGGCGTGGAGCGGGGCAAGATGACCCCCGAACGCCGCGATGAAGTGTGGGCCCGCATCCAGGGGACGACGGACCTATCCGATCTGGCGGACTGCGACCTCATCATTGAGGCCATCACCGAGGATCGCGAGGCAAAGAAGGCGCTGTTCACCGAACTGGACCGCATCTGCAAGCCCGAGACGATTTTCGCCACCAACACGTCGTCGTTCCGCGTCGCGGAATTCGCGGCATTGACCCAACGCCCGCATCTGTTTGCCGGGTTGCACTACTTCTTCCCGCCGGTCATCAATAAACTGCTGGAAGTCGTCCGCGCGAAAGACACCGCGCCCGAGGTCATTGACACACTGATGAACTTCGCTCGCCTGACCGGCAAATTGCCGATTCTCGTTGCGGACTCGCCGGGATTTGCCGTCAATCGCATTTTCATCGCCTGGTACAACGAATCTATCCGTATGCTGGACGAAGGTGTGGCCAACATCCCGACCATTGATGCAGCAGCATGCGAAACGTTCGGGCTCACCATGGGGCCGTTCAAACTCATCAACGTGTCGGGTGTGCCCCTGGCGTACCATGCCGCAGTCTCACTGTCTGAATCCGTTGGCCCCTTCTACACACCCGCGAAGGCCCTGCGCGAACTCTATGAGTCCGGACATCTGTGGGACCTCTCGGGCGAAGTGGACCCGGCCCGCAAGCAGGCTGTCGCGGACCGTCTGCTGGCGGTGGTGTGCGGAGTGGCCGCGCGCGTTGTGGAAGAGGGCGTGGCAACGATTGAGGATATGGATCGCGGCACGACGGTCGGCCTGCGCTGGGAGAAGGGGCCGTTCGCCATCATGAACGACCTGGGATGGGACCGCGTGATGGAGTTGATGAAGCCCGTTGAGGAGAAATATCCGGGTTTCGTCCCCGAACTGCTCAGAAAGCAGGCCGCCAGCGGCAAACCCTGGCCTCTGCGCCAGGTGCGGCTGTCCATTGATGGCCCGATTGCAACCATTCTGATGAGCCGCCCCGAAGCGCTGAACGCGCTCAACGCCAAAGTGCTGAATGAGTTGAAGGACGCGCTGGCACAGGTGCGCGCGAACCGCGCGGTGCGCGTCGTCATCATCACCGGAGAGGGCGATGCCTTCATCGCCGGTGCGGACATCAAAGAGATGCAGGCCATTGCGGATGACCCCGCGGCGATCCGCGCGTTCACCGAACTCGGGCAGAGCGTGCTGCGGGATATAGAGACCCTGCCGCAGCCGGTCATCGCCGCGATCAACGGCTTTGCGCTCGGCGGCGGGCTGGAACTGGCGCTCGCCTGCGACATCCGCATCGCCTCGTCGGAGGCGCGCCTGGGCCTGCCCGAGGTCGGGCTGGGTATCATGCCGGGCCTGGGCGGCACACAGCGGACGACGCGCCTGGCGGGGCGCGGCGTCGCGTCGGAACTCATCTTCACCGGCGACCTGATCAGCGCCGAGGAAGCCGCGCGGGTGGGTCTGGTCAACCGGGTCGTCCCACCGGCTCAGTTGATGGAGACCGTGCGCAGGATGGCAGAGCGCATCGCATCGCGGGCGCCCATCGCGATTGCCAAAGCCAAAGCGGCCATCCTCGCTGCAGAGCAGTTGCCGCTGGAGGAGGGGCTGGTCTTTGAACTGGAGCGCGCGATGGAAGCGCACGCGACGCCAGACCGCGCGGAAGGCATGCGGGCGTTCATTGAAAAGCGCAAGCCGGTCTTCACCGGGGAGGAGCCGCGCTGATCGGATCGGTATTCGCGGCGTAGCGCAGGCCGTCAGGCCTGTATCCAGGCCGAGGGCCTGCGCTGCCTTCGCCGCAGAAGCACACTTGAAGCGTACCTGAGGACAGAACCGCGATGGCTGTTTCTCTGCGCGAGATTTTTGAAGCCCAATCCGTTGCTGTCGTCGGCGCATCCAGGGACCCGTTCAAAGCGGGACACCAGGTTGTGCGGACGCTGCTGTCCGTCGGATACCCGGGCAAGATTTATCCGGTCAATCCCGGCGAAAACGAAATCCTGGGTTTGCCGTGCTATCGCTCTATCGCCGAAATCCATGAGCCGCTGGACCTGGTTGTGATCTGTTTGCCGGGCAAAGCGGCCGTCACCGTAATGGAGGAAGCCGAGCGACGCGGCGATGTCAAAGGCGTTGTGGTGCTCTCCGCCGGGTTCGCCGAAACCGGCATCCCGGAGAACGTGGAAGCGCAGCGACGACTGGCCGAGATTGCCCGGCGCACCGGCATCCGCGTGTTCGGGCCCAATTGCATCGGGATTATGAACCCCGAGACGAAACTGGTCACCGGCTTCCATCCGGGAGTCAGCCTCGTCCCCGGCAATATCGGTTACGTGACGCAGAGCGGTGCCCTCGGCGGATCGCTGGTGACCCTGGCCCTCAGTCAGCCGAAGCCGCTGGGCTTCGCGCGCTTTGGTCACGTCGGGAATATGTGCGATGTGTCCAATGTGGAACTGATTGAGGATTACGGCGACGACCCGGCGGTCAAAGTCATCCTGGTCTATCTGGAAGGAGTGAAGGACGGCCGGGAGTTCATGCGCGTCGCCAGCCGGGTGACCCGAAAGAAGCCGGTGCTGGTGCTCAAAGTGGGGCGCACGGAGAGCGGTGCCCGGGCGACCCTCTCCCACACCGCCACGCTCGCCGGTACGGATGCGGTATACGACGGCGCGTTCAGGCAGTGTGGCGTCGTCCGCGTGCACACCATGCAGGATTTGATCGCTGGGGCCAAGGCAATCTCCATGTTGCCCAAACCCCGGGGCAACCGGGTGTGCATCTTGACCGAGGCTGGCGGCCTGGGCGTCATCAGTACGGACGAGGTGGAGGCCAGTGGTATCCTGAGACTCGCGCCGATGAGCCGGGAGACGTGTGAGAAACTGACCGCGCTGCTGCCGCCGATGGCCATGGTCTGCAAACCGAACGGGTATGTGGATACGTCCGCCGCGGCGATGGCGAGAGAGTTCGGCGAAGCGATGCGCCTCATCCTCGCCGACCCCAACGTGGATATGGTGGTGTTCAACAGCATTCCACCCACGTTCCTGCCCCCGATGGACGTTGCACAGGCTGTTGTGCCGGTCGTCAGGGAGTTTGATAAGCCGGTCGTGGCGTGCTTCACGGTCAACGAGACCGTAGTAGAGGCGCGCCGTTACCTTGAAGAGAACGGCATTCCGACCTTTGATACACCGGATTCCGCCGTGCGTGCGCTGGCCATTCTGACCCAGGCGACCTTCAGCAAGGGGTATCCGCTGACGGATGTACCATCTGCCGCTCATCCGATTCTTAAGCGCGCGGTTGCGGAGGGGCGCCATCTTCTGGAGCCCGAGGCGCTGGATTTCCTCGCTGACCATGGCATCGCAGTGATGCCGCATGTTCTGGCGAAGACCCGGGAGGAGGCACAGCGCGCCGCGATGGAAGTGGACGGTCCCGTTGTGCTGAAGGTCGTTTCGCCCCAGGTCATTCACAAGAGTGACGTTGGCGGCGTTCGGCTCAATCTTCGGGGTCCCAAGGCGGTCGGTCAGGGCTACGACCAGTTGGTGGGCGACGTCCGGCGTGCGGTTCCCGATGCAGACATCCAGGGTGTACTGGTTGTGCCGATGGCGCCGCCAGGCCCTGAATTGATCGTCGGGGTGACGCGCGACCCGCAGTTCGGTCCCACAGTGATGTTCGGTATGGGCGGCGTGTTTGTGGAGTTGTTCCGGGATGTGAGTTTCCGCGTTGCACCGTTTGACCGGGAGGTCGCGCTGGATATGATCCAGGAGACCAGGGGCTATCGCGTGTTGCAGGGCATGCGCGGCGAGAGACAGAAAGACATCCAGGGTCTGGCCGACTTGTTGGTGCAGGTGTCGCAGATCGCCGCGAAGTACCCGCAGATCCGGGAAATTGACCTGAATCCGGTCCGTGTGTACGAGAAGGGGTACAGTATCCTGGATGCGCGGATTTTACTGGATGTAGAATAACCTGTGCTGTCCGTTCCAGTACACAGGAGGGAGGTGGAAAATGGCAGAGCACGAATTGCTGAAGACCAGAGCGCAGGAACTGGCCGAGAGAGAATGGGATATGGAGGCGATTATCGCCCGGTACCGGAGAATGGCCGAAGAGGGGATTCCCCGAAAGGTGCTCAACCCGGATGAGATTCTGGCGAACCGGGAGCAAATCCTGGACCGGGTCCAGCGGCGGGCCGAGGAGTACAACTTTCTCGCCCGCAACTGCGCGAAGGGGACTGCTCTGGCCCTGCTGGAGGAATTCGGCCTGGGCAATCTGGAAATCATCCAGGCGCTCTCTCCGTTCCCCGGCTTCGGCGGTACTGGCTGGATGTGTGGGGCGGTGACCGGTGGATTGATCGCCCTGGGCCTCTACTTCGGCAGCAAGGATGTGCTGAATTACGACGCGACCGGGGCCGCCATCCGGGCCGCGCGGGAATTTATGCCTCGTTTCAAGGCAGCCACGGGGTCCGTCCTCTGCCCCGAATTGCAGGAGGTGCTCTTCGGCCGCTATATGGACCCCGCCGCCAGTCCGGAGAATATGGCGGCCTTTGCAGAGGCGAAGGGCTTTGAGAAATGCAGCCTCCTGCCCGGCATCGGGGCCCGGATTGCTGCCGAGGTGATCATTGAGAGCATGAAGAAAGGGTGAGTTTGTTGGGGTGGCCCTGCCACCGCGACAAAACATCCCTGACCCAATACCCCTGCATGGGGACGGGCCCTGGCGGAGAGAACGGTCACCGGAAGAGGAAATCAGCGCACTGACGGGTATCCCCGCCACGATTATCGCCTGGGTGGGGGATCCTACCCATCCTGTCTCCACCTGCAGAAGAACTGCACCGACTTTTGCCTCAATCGGAACTGTTCATTGCCCAGGGATATGAGGAATTTAAGACCGTGCCTCAGCGAATCCGGAATTTTGTATCCCGGCACGCGGGGGGACGGGGAGGGGTGAAGCGAGCCTCCTCTATTTCCCAGAAGAGTCTTCTTCCCCCGTCTCCTCCTCCAGAATCTCCGCCCGGATCTGCTGGAGGGTCTCCTTCACCACCCGCTCCAGGGTACCCTTGGGGATGCCACCCGCCCGCCCCCGGGCCCGCAGGGAGACCTCTATCTCCAGGTCGGCGTCCTGCCGGAGGGGCATCACCACGCCCCGGACAAAGTCCGAGAGTTTGTCCCAGGCGACCCGGGCCCGCAGGCTGTAGGTGCGAATCGCGGCCACCGCGGGCGGCGCGCCAGCGGGTTCGGCCACGGTTCCCCCGGGGGCCGGGGCCGGCCCCGGCGCCGTCTCCGGGACCGGCGGCGCCGGGATGACGGCCTCCGGAACCGAAGCGACCTCCCGCATCAGCACCCCCTCCTCCAGCGCGACGCCGTCCGGCACCGGTTCCCGGAAGTAGACCCGTTCGCCCACCCGCACGCCGAAGATTCCCTCCTGGACGCCCTGCCGGACCGCCGTCCACGCCACCTCCTCGCCCTCCAGCATCGGCAACTGGGGGTAGCGCAGGAACGCCTCCACCACGTCCCGCACCGGTTTCTCGGCCTCGTCCTCCCGCAGCGCCTTCTGGAGCAGGCGGGACGGGGCAATCCTCCCCGCCAGCAGGTCCCGGGCCCGCAGCGCCTCCTTTACCCGCCGGGTCAGGGAATCCTTTGCCCCCACAGTGGGAATCCCCAGGTCCAGCCATTCCACCCCCTCCGCCCCCATCTTCGCCAGATGCCGGTAGACGTAGAGCAGGCGAAAGGGGATGTCTTTCTCCGCCTCCTCCCGTTTGCTCTGGAGCGCCCGCCGGTTCTCCTCCGAAAGCCCCTGCCGCAGGGCCCGGTCCCCCTCAATGGCCCGCAGGGCCAGAAGACGGCGGACCAGGCGCAGGAGACCGGCCCATTCCCCGGCGTCCGGCGCCAGGACCAGCAGGGTGTTCTTGCAGGTGCGGAAGGGGGTCCCGCAGCGGTCAAATACCTCCTCCACAAAGGGAACGGGCGCGGTGCCGGTCCGGGCGTGCTCCCCGTCCAGGATGACCAGTTTCAGCCGCCGCGTGTCCGGCACGTCCTGCGAGGTCTGGGGCCAGAGGACCGCGTCCATCTCCCGACCCGCCAGTCTCTCCAGCCCCTCGCGGACGGTCTTCATCAGTTCGTCTTCCTGCACCGCCTCCTCTTTCTCCAGGAGGACGCGGTTCAGGTTGTACTGGTTGGTGAAGGCGTAGAGGCCGCCCTCCACGTGGAGGTACCAGAGTTCGTCCTCCAGCCGTTTCAGCGCGTCGCCGAAGACGGCCGGGGGAATCTCCTCCCGCAGGACAGCCAGACGCAGCCGCCCGGCCGGGACGCCCCTCCGTTCGCTGCCGCTGAAACTGTAGAAGAAGATGGCCGTCGCCAGACCCGCCGCAACCCGGAAGCGGGCGTACTCGTCCCCCATCTCCCGGTCTATCTTCTGCGCGCGGGCGTTGGAGTCGGCGATGTCGGCGGCGATGACCCCCTCGTACTCGTTGCCGATGTGTTTCACCAGTTCCCGCCGGATGGCCGCGTGGGTCAGGTCCAGGTGGGCGGGCTGGATGAGGGGCGCCGGGTACTCCTTCCGGTACAGGTCGGCCACCACTTCGGCCAGGAAGCGAAGCACCCCGCGCGTCCGCTGGAAGGTGGGGAAGGTGCTCCACCGCTCAAAGAGGACGTCTATCAGTTCGGGGTGGAAGGGGTACGCTTTCTGAATACGCTCCCGGTAGACGGGCTCGCGCGCCCCGCGCGACACGTCGTCCCCCAGGCGCTGGTACAACTGCCAGTACGATTCGGCGACGCGCCGGGCCTGGAGGGGGTCGGGGGGCGTCTCAAACAGGCGGCGGCGGACGACTTCGTACACCTCCTCGCCCTCCACCGGGGTGTAGATGGCCTCCACCCGGCCGAAAATCCGCTGCAGTTGCTGGAGGGCCCGTTCCCCCTCCTCGCCGTAGGGGGCGCTGGAGGGAAGGGTGACCACCAGCGCGCAGCGGGGGGAGACTTTGACCACCTCGGTCAGTTCCTGGAGGAAGGCCAGCACCTGGTCCCCGTAGTCCTTCGCCTTGACGACGTACTCGGCCAGTTCGTCCATCAGGATGAGGGTGGGCTCGTCGCCGATGAGGCGGTGGAGGAGGTCCTTGCCCGGCGCCCGGCGGGCCCGGTCGTGGGGCTCCAGAAGGGGGTAGTTCCCCAGCGCCTCCGCCAGGACGCCCCAGGGGGTCTTGCCCGTCAGCGGGTCGGAGGCCGTGCCCACGAAGGGGACGACGCGGGCCGGAGGCCCCCCGTCCACCCCGGCCGCCTCCAGCGCCCGGCTGACCGCATCCGGCGGGGCGTCGGCCCAGGCCTCCCGCGCGGCGAAGAGGTGGTAGAGGGCGATCAGGGCGTGGGTCTTGCCGCCACCGAAGGGGGTCTGAATCTGGATGACGGCCTCCCCCCTCCCCTGGCCTGCCAGTCGGGAGAGGACGGCGGCCATCAGGTTGACCAGCCCCTGGGTGGGGTAGGTGCGGCGGAAGAAGGTGGCCGCGTCCCGGTACTCCAGCGGTCCCCGGTCGGAGACCACGTCCGAGAGATCGGCGGCGAAGATGGATTCATCCAGCCGGCCCTCGCGGATATCCCGGTGGGGGACGACGACCTGATGCCAGGGGCGGAGGGGACCGGTGGCCGTCGGTGGGGGGGCGGTCAGGCCGGCCTGCTGCAGGTAGAGGGCGACGGCGCTGAGGAAGGCCCGCGCCTCCACCGCCGAGACGGGCAGGCCGCCGGGATGCGCGGCCCGGTTGCGCAGGTCAATCCAGTCGCCCGCCTGGCGCAGAATGGAGAGGTCCCGCCCCAGTTTCCGCCCGGCGGTCTCCAGGAGGTCCGTTCGGCGGAAGAGGCCGACCAGTTGGCCCAGGGTCAGTTCGTCCACCGGCTTGCCGAATTCGTTCAGGGCTCTGGCGACCTCGGTCGGCGCAGAGCAGGCGACTTCCGCCAGCACCCCCTATTTTACCACCAAAACACAAAGGCACGAAGCCCCGCTCCCCTGCTTCTCCGCTCCCCTGTTCCTCCGCTCACTTCCCCCACATCCGCAACTGCGAGGGGCCGCGGGTGTAGTGGTGGCGGCCGTAGAGGAGGCCCTGCAGCATCTGCCGCTCCCGGTCCCCCTCCGGCAGGATGTCGCTGATCGCCTGGGCCACCTGCCAGAAGGCCTCGTTCTCGCCGTAGGTGGCCGCCAGGTGCTCCTCCAACTCGGCGATGCGGTTCTCCGCCCAGAGCGCCGCCGCCCGGTGCAGCGCGTCCACCATCGTCCGGAACTCCGTCCGGGAAGCAAAGCGCGGGTCCCGGGCCCGCTCGTGGGGCGCGCGGACGTGGATGTACTCCTTCTGCTTCTCCACCAGCCCGCCCGGCCCCCAGTGTTTGGTCAACTCCACCCCCACGATGGCCGCCAGTTTGCGCGCGTCGTCAAAGGGGACGCGGGCGTGGTTGTAGGTCCAGCGCCAGAGCAGGTAGAAGCGGGTGATGGGGTCCACCGCCCTCACCCCTCCCCCCAGCCCCCTCCCCTCTCCCGCCGGGCGGGAGAGGGGAGGGGGCGCCGCCAGAGGCGGCGGGGATGGGGTGAGGATCCGCTCCAGCGCGAACTCCCCCACCACCCGCCGCACGTGCTCCATCAGTTCGGGGACGGTCACCTCCTCGCCGGAGAGTTTCTCCACCCGGTCGTATCTCCCGAAGGCCTCCACCGCCGGGCCGATGGCGCTCATGAAGAAGTCGGCGCCGCGGATGCCCTCCTCCCAGAACTGGGCCAGTTTCTCCCGCACGCGACGCTCTATTTCCCGCTGGACCGCGGCGTACTCGCCGATGGAGGGGCGGCCGTCGGGCCGGGCGGGCCGCTTCCGGCAGACCATGTAGATGGACGAGGCCAGCGCGGCCGACTCCTGCGCGCGCAGCCGGGCCTGCATCTCGGTGTGGATGGGCCAGGAGGCGGTGGGGCAGAGCCCGGCCGCAATCAGCGCCCCGATGACCGTCTCCCAGGCGGCGGTGGTCTTGTGGGCGAAGACGATGACGGCGATGCCGTCGGGCCGGAGCACCCGGCGGATTTCCCGGAAGGACTGGGTCAGCATCTCCTCAAAACGGCGCCGGGCCTCCTCCATCCCGCCCGCCTTGCTGGCGTCGGCCACCATCTCCTGGGCCTTGGGGGTGAGCGGCGTGGCGAAGAGGTCCGGGTAGAGGTCGCCCACCGTCCGCTTGAGCCAGACGTAGAAAAAGTCGGAGAGGTCGGCGTAGGGGACGTTGTCGTAGTAGGGCGGATCGGTCAGGACGGCGTCAAAGAAGTCGTCGGGGTAGGGGAGTTCGGTGGCGGAGCCCTGCCGAACTTGGGGGAGATGCAGGATGTTCATCCGGATACCTCCCGCGCGATCTGCTCCAGTCTCCGGCGCAACGAGGGCAGTTCGTTCTGCACAATCTCCCAGACGATCCCGTAGTCCACGAGGAAGTAGCCGTGGATGAGTCGGTTCCTCAGGCCCACAATTTGAGCCCACGGGATCTCCGCGTAGCGCTCCTGAATGTCGGGGGGAATCCGCCTCGCCGCTTCGCCCAGGATTTCCAGATTCCTCACCACCGCATCCCGGGTCCGGGAGTCCTTCAGAAAGTCCTGAAAACTCATCCCCCTCGTGTATTGCGCTATGTTCCCGATACTCTCCAGCATATCCTGGAGGAAGAGAGCCCAATCGCGCTTAGACATAGACGAGGTCCTCCTGAACCCTTTCCCACAGGATGGGCTTCTGCTGAAGGGCCTCCGGGGTCAGGAGGTCCACCTCCAGGCCCAGGATTTCCTCCAGGTAGTCCCAGAGTTCAAAGAACCTGAGCCCGATGGGCCGCCGGACCTGGACCAGGATGTCCACATCGCTCAGCGGGGCCTGCTCCCCCCGGGCGTAGGAGCCGAAGAGGGCCAGTTCCTGAACCCCGTAGCGCTCCCGGAGGACCTGCCGGTGCTGGGTGAGAATGGCCCGGATTTCCTCCAATGTTTTCATTTTCTCCTCCTGGACTGGCACGCTATGGGGCCGCCACTGGCGGAATACTGGTGAGGTGGGCGAGGACGCCAAGATAATATTCCCAGCCCGCAACCCAACTGCCTGTTGAACCGCTAAATGGGTTCAGTTCAGCGTAGTCCCATATCATCGGAAGAGCCTGCCGCGAGAACAGTTGTTTGATAGCCTCCGATGTGTTTTCCCATCGGGCAAGAGTGTTGCAAACGCCTGCTGCGAATTCTCCTCGTCGCCAGGCCGTAAACGGCCTGGCTCACAGAACCAGGGGCGCTCAAGCGCCCCATTGCGCGGGGAGGATAGCGCCACGTGGTGCCAGGGGGCGCTTCAGCGTCCCTTCTCTCTGAGCCGGGTCGTTTACGACCCGGCAAGATTGCGGCCCAGGCCGGAATTCACAGCACGGGTTTGCAAATCTTGGCGGGCTGGACAATTCTCCTTGTCCTACTCCTGACCGGATGCAACTGCCCCAGCGGCCAGGACAAGAGCGAGGTATCATCTCCTGTTTCGGATATAGAACTTCTGTCCCCGGTACTCCGTCTCCACCAGAAGGCCCTGGGCCATCAGCCGGGTGACCAGGCCCCAGTCCGCGCCGGCCCGGGCGAGAAAGGCCGCCATCGCGTCCTCCCGCATCGGGTGGACGGCAGTGATGGCGAGGAGGTCCGCCTCCACGTCGCCGGTGAAGGCGAAGGCATCCCCTTCGTAGCCGGTCAGCAGTTCCACCCGCTCCACCGCCTCCCGGAAGATGGCGTAGGCCCGGGTGATGGCCTCCTCCGACGGCGGGCGCACCCATCCCTCCGCCGGGGGCCGGGTCGGGATGGCGATGTAGGCCGTGGACGGGCGCAGCCGGGCCAGGAATTCGGCAACCACCCCCACTTCGGCCTCCCCGTCGTTGAGGCCGGCGACCAGCATAGTTTCCGTCACCAGACGGCCCCGGAATTCGGCCGCGAACCGGAGGATGCCCTCCAGAACCGTCGGAAGCCGCAGGCGGCCGTGGGGACGGTTCACCCGCCGCCACACTGGCTCCCGGACGGCATCCACCTTCACCGAGACCCGGTCGGCCTGCATGAGGTCGGCCCGGACGTCCTCCCGCCACAGGAGGGAGCCATTGGTGATGACGGCGATGGGGATGCCCAGGGGCCGCAGGCGGGCAATCTCCTGCCCCAGGTTGGTGTCCAGCGTCGGCTCTCCGTCCGGCACAAAAGTAATGAAATTCACCGCCTCCCCGGACGACCGGGCCTGAGCGACCCTCTCCCGGACCGCCTCCGCCACCCGGGCCGGGTCGTAGAAGGCACATCGCCGAATCCGAAGGGAAGACGTCCGCCCCACCTGGCAGTAGATGCAGGAGTAAGTGCAGACCTTAGGAGGGATGTGGTTCACGCCCAGGCTGCGGCCCAGTCGGCGGGACGGGATGGGGCCGAAGGCAATCACCCGTCACCTCCGGAAGGTGATTCCCCATCCGGCACCGGCGGGGAGGAAATCGGCGCCGAACACATCGGCGAACATCCGCCGGGCCAGGTCTCCGGTGCAGTGGCACGGCGCGACCCGCCGGACCCCCAGGGCCTGCAGTCTGCTGATGACCTCCGCAATCCGTCCCCGGTCCGCCCCGCTCAGGTGAAAGCCCCCCCACCACCAGCGCCACTTTGCCCCTCCCGACCTGCCGGGCCCGGCGGACCATCTCCACGATGCCGGGGTGAGCGCATCCGGTGACCACCACCAGCCCCTCCGCCGTCTCCACGACCAGTGCCTGCTCCACAATCCCGGAGCCCACTTCGCCGGTGGTGTGGATGCCGGAGAGAACTTCCGTCGGCCCGGTCACCTCCACCAGCGCGGTGCGGGCCCGGACGCTCTCTTTGAACGAGGGAGAGAACGACGCCGGAACGATGGTCGGGCGGGCGCCAGCATCCAGCAGCGCCGTCAGCCCGCCGGTATGGTCGCCGTGGGCGTGAGAGAGGACGACGGCGTCTACCTCGCGCGGGTCCATACCCCCCTCCGCCAGGTTGTTCAGCAGGGTTGGCCCGTCGCCGCCGGTGTCAAAGAGCACCACCCCCTTGGGCGTCTCCACCCAGCAGGCGAAGCCCCAGGCCGTCCGAAAACGCGGGTCAGAGGGGTTGTTGTCGTAGATGACGGTGAGGGTCACGGTTTCTGCCCTTTCTGTCGGCGTCGGTTGAGGGGTGAAGGTGGGGGTCGGAGAAAGCGTCGGGGTGGCCATCGGCATGGGCGACCATGTGACCGAAGGAGAGAGGATCGGCGGGCTTCCCATGCCCGGTGCCCGGCACGCGGCCAGAAGGCCGACCAGCATCAGACCGATGAGAATCGCTTTTCCATGTCGCACTCCGCTATCCCGCTTTCGCATCAGTAACCACCGCCATCCCGATGAATCCACCCCAGGGTAAGGATGACGGTCTGCGGGGAATTCCCCAGGGGAACTGACATAGGGGATAGAGACTGACCTGGGCGGAAATCTGGGCCATTCTCTCCTCCTAACGGCGCCCCCGACGGCGCCAGCGCCAGCGGCGGCCCTGCCCGACAGGGGGGCGTGAGGTACTGGCTGGGAGCGGTTCCGTTCGTCGCCGCTCCCGCTTCTCTAACAGCGCGGCCACCACCCGGGGGACGACCTCCCGCCCTACGAAGGCCAGGGCCGCCCCCAGCACGGGCAGGACGCCCGCCGCAGGCCGGATGCCCGGGTTGGCGGGCCGGGCCGGCGCGGGCACCCGCAACGGGGCCGGCGCGGGCGTCCGGGAGGGAGCCGGCGCCGGGACGTCCCCCGTCACCTCCTCCACGGCGAGAATCGCCCCGTTCGGGCAGGCCTCCAGACACGCCTGGCATCCCTGGCAGAGAGACGTTTCTATGACCGCCACGCCATCCACCAGCCGGATCGCGCCGGTCGGACAGACCTCCAGGCAGTGACCGCAACCCGTACACCGCTTCTCATCCACCTGCATCATCAGAGCCATCACCTCGCGTAACTATTCACGCCGATTGAAATCGTCCTCCCTGGGCACTTCGTGCCGGGTGTCGGCCTCCGCCGACACTCTTCAAGGTTGGTCGGCGAAGGCCGACCATCGGCCGCAGGCCCAGGAAGGGTGACTTCAGTCAGCGCTGAATAGTTACCACCTCGCCACGATCCTCTCCCACACCTCCGCCAGCGCCCGGGAGACGGGACCGTCCGGGTGCTCGGTCACCGTCCGGCCCTGCACCATCGCTTCTGTCACCACCACATCGTAGGGAATGCTCCCCACCACGGGAACCTCGCGCCGGGCGCAGAAGGCGCGAATTTCATTGGCGCGGCCGGGATTCAGGTCCGCCTTGTTGAGCACCACCTGCGCCGGAACGCCGAAATGGTCCGTGGTCGCCAGGATGCGCTCCAGGTCGTGGACGCCGGAGACGGTGGGCTCCGCGACCAGCAGCGCCAGGTCCGCCCCTGCGCTGGCGGAGATGGCCGGACAGCCGATCCCCGGCGGCCCATCCACCAGCACCAGGTCCGCGCCGGCATCCAGCGCCCACAGGCGGGCCTGTTGCTTGACCAGGGTCACCAGTTTCCCCGAGTTCTCCTGACCGGGAAACAGGCGAGCGTGAAACAGAGGTCCGAAACGGGTCTGGGAGCGAAACCAGCGCCCGGACTCCCGCTCCTCCATCCGGACCGCCTCTGCCGGACACCGGTAGAAGCAGGCCGCACAACCCTCGCAGGCCAGTAGGTCCACCCGATAACGGGAATCGGGAAGAGAATGGACGGCGTCAAACCGGCAGGCCGCCTCGCAGACGCCGCAACCGGTACATTTCTCCGGGTCTATGACGGCGACCTTCCCGCCCGTGAACGGATGCTCCTCCTGGCGCTCGGGAGAGAGCACCAGTTCCAGGTTGGCCGCGTCCACGTCGGCATCGGCCAGAACGACGGAGAGTTCGCGGGCGGCCAGGTGGGCCAGTGCCGCCGCGACCGTCGTCTTGCCGGTGCCCCCTTTGCCGCTGGCGACGGCGACGATCACTCCAGTACCTCCAGGTCCACCTGCGCCCCCGCCGGGAACGGGCGGACGATCTCCGGGCCCAGCGCCTGCAACAGGAAGTGGAAGGCCGTCTCGCCGGTACAGTGGCTGGGGGAGACCCGGCGCAGCGATAGTTCCTGCAACCGCTGGCGGACCCGCTCCAGGTGGTCGGCGTCGGCGCTGATGAGGTGGGTGCCGCCGAAGATGGCGACGACGGGCCGCCCGAAGACCCGCTCCACGTGGGCCAGTGTGTTCAGGAGCCCCGCGTGGCAGCAGCCGCAGAGCAGGGCCAGCCCCCGGCTCGTCCCCAGAACCAGCGACATGTCGTCCCGGTACGGGTCCGGCTCCATGCCGGATTCGCCGCGGACGAAGTGGTGGGGGCTTCGGCCCTCCGGCTCCGTCCGGTGGGTGACCTCGCCGGTGGTCCAGACGCCGGGCAGGATTTCCTGCGACTCCGGGCTCAGGCGCAGGTCGGCCCGACGGCGGAGGTCCTCCGGTGGAATCGTCATCCCGATGGCGCGCATCTCCCCCTCCCGCCAGGAGAACCGCTCCCGCAGCACATCGGGATGAGCGTAAATGGGCAGGCCGGGACGCCGTTCCAGGAACGCGGCCAGGCCCCCGGTGTGGTCCCGGTGGCCGTGGCTGAGGGCCAGAGCCCGGATGCTTTCCGGGTCCACCTCCGCCGCCTCCATGTTGTGCAGGAGCACCGTCCCGCTGGCCCCCGTATCAAAGAGCACGCGCCCCTCGGGCGTATCCACCAGGACGGAGAGCCCGTGCTCGCCCCAGAAGGGCGTGTGGTGCAGGACCGCGTTATCCACCAGACAGGTCAGTTTCATCGTTCCTCCCTGAGGAGCACCTGGATGCGGTCTCCCCGAGTCACCCGTCCGCCCTCCAGCACCCGGCAGAAGACCCCCTCCCGGGGGAGGATGGAGACACCCTGGAAGTTGTAGGTGTGGGCGACCTCCGGCGGTTTTCCGATCTGCACCACATCCAGCAGCGCCTCCCCCACCTGGAGCCGGTCCCCCACGCGGAGGGAGAGAAGGTCCAGGCCTTCGGTGGTCAGGTTCTCGGCGAAGGAGCCGGGGACGGCGGCGATGCCGTACTCCTGATTGGCCCGCCGGATACTCTCCACGGCCAGCAGGCTGACCTCCCGCTCGCTCAGACCAGCGTGGGCATCCCCCACCAGGCCGTACCCGGCCCGCAATTCCCCCTCGCCGACGTCCACTTTCGGGTCCGTCGTGCGCTGGCTCCGGCAGATGGCGATGACGCGCGGGGTCCTCATTGCGATGTTCTCCCTGTGGTGATATAATGGGGTACCGGATGGAGACCGCGAGGGTCCCCATCCGGTCGGTGGCCGGGGCGGGTGGCAGGTTTGGGGCCGTCACCCGCCCTGGTGCTTTACCGGACGGGCTCCCCGGCCGCCTTCTCCAGGTCGGCCAGGCGCTGGCTGACCGCCTCCACTTGCTCCTTGAGCCACTCCGCCTCCTCCCGCAGCATCTCTACTTCCTCCTCGCGGGTGGGCGGAGCGGGCGGCCCCCACCAGGCCGGAGGGTAGCCCCGGCGGGCCCAACGGGGCAGGCCGGTGGCGTAGTACCAGTGGCGCCAGCCGCGGCCCCATCCGCCGCAGGGCCATCGCCCGCGGCCCCACCAGCCCCGGCCCCAGAAGCCGCGCCCCGGGCCCGGATTGGCGTAGCCGGGCACGTCGTAGCCGGCGCAGTAGCCGGCCCCCCGACCGGTCATCGGGCCCATGCCCATCGGCCCGGTCCGATCTCCTGCTGGCATCTCGTTCACCTCCTTTCTCTTCAAGTATGGGGTAACTACCCACCTTACTCCCCAGCCCCCTCCCCTCTCCTGGCCTTCGGAGAGTGCTGAGAAAGTCCCCTTGCGGGAATCTTTTTTGCCCCCTCTCCCCCCTGCCCCCTCTCCCCCCTGCCCCCTCTCCCCCCGGCAGGAGGGCTTGCCCCCATTTTCTCAGCAGCCTCCTTCGGCCAGGAGAGGGGGAGGATCATGGGGGTTTGGGGACGGCGGCTTCGCCGCCGCTGCAAACATCACACCTCTATGCCAAACACCGTCCGCATCAGGATGCCGATGCCGAAACTGACCGCCGCCACCGCCAGGCTCAGCTCGGCCATCTCCAGGAACCGCCGCCGGAAGGGCAGGTCGCGGGCCACGGAGATGTAGTAGGTGAAGAAGGCGATGATCAGAACCGCGATCGCCAGCGTAGCCGCCAGACAGAGGTACGGGTTCCTCAGCACCAGGTACGGCAGGATGAGGGCCAGGACGGTGAAACTGTAGGCGATGCCGGTATAGAGGGCCGCCCGCAGCGGGTCCCGCCCGTCCCCTTCCGCCTTCGTGGAGAGGTACTCCGAGGCGGCCATAGAAAGGGCGGCGGCGATGCCCGTGATGGCGCCCGTCATCGCCACCAGTGGGGTGTTCTGCAGGGCGAGGGTCAGCCCCGCCAGCGCGCCCGTCAACTCCACCAGCGCGTCGTTCAATCCCAGGACGATGGAGCCGGTGTACCGCAGCCGTTCCTCGTCCAGCATCGTCAGCAGCGCCTCTTCGTGCGCCTTCTCGTCCTGCGCGATGGCACCAACGTCCGGGACGATGCCCTCCAGCCGGGTGTAGTTGTCCTGTGCCCCCTCCTCCCCCCGCTCCATGAGTTTGACCGCGAAGGTGATGCCCAGAATCCGCCCGACCAGGGTGTAGAACCGGACCCGGAGCCAGTCGGGGCGGACCCCCTGTCCGGTGAAGCGGGCCCAGAGGCGGGAGTGGCGCAGTTCGTCCGCCGCGATGCGCTCCAGAACGGCCCGGTTCTCCGGCGACCGGACCGTCCGCGCCAGCCGGGTGTAGATGTGGTGCTCCGTCAGTTCGTCTCGCTGGTAGGCCAGGAAAGTACGCTTGTCCTGCAGGGTGAAGGTTGACGGTTGTTCCATAGGACGTACTCCGTATTGCGTGTTCCTTTTCGGGCTACCGAAGGAACAGGGGGACGCTTTTCGTTTCCGGCAACCGTTGGAGCACTTTTTCGGTCAGGGCATCCACGTCGCCGTTGGTGTACTGCTCCACCCGCCCGCTGTCGCAGAGGCGGGCCAGTTCGGGGTCCAGCGGCAATCGGGCCAGGACGGGGATACCCAGCGGGATGGCCGTCTGCTGGGCCTGGCTGGGGCCGAAGATCTCAATCCGTTCCCCGCACTTCGGACAGGTCACGTAGGCCATGTTCTCCACCAGGCCGATGATGGGCACGCTCAGGTGCTCCGCCATCCGCGCCGCCTTGCGCACCACCATCCCCGCCAGGTCCTGCGGCGAGGTGACCAGCAGGATGCCGTTGAGGGGGATGGACTGCATCACGGTGAGCGCGGCGTCGGAGGTGCCCGGCGGCAGGTCCACCACCAGCACGTCCATGTCCCCCCAGACCACGTCGCCCCAGAACTGCTGGATGGCGCCGCTGATGAGCGGGCCCCGCCAGATGACCGCCTCATCCTCATCGGGGAGGAGCAGGTTGATGGACATCACCCGGATGCCCGTGGCGGTCTCCGCGGGGAGGATTCCCACCGGGCCCAGAGGTGGAGGCTCATGCAGGCCGAACATCCGGGGGATGCTGGGGCCGGTGATGTCGGCGTCCAGCACGCCCACCCGCTTCCCCCGACGGCGCAGGCCCACAGCCAGGAGTGCTGCCAGCGAGGATTTGCCCACGCCGCCCTTGCCGCTCATCACCGCCAGGACCCGGTCTATGTGGTTGAGGTGGGCTGCGACGCCCGGCTCCTGCTGCCTGGGCGGCTGGACCTGAGCCCAGATGCGGGCCTTCTCTTCCTGCGTCATCTCCCGCAGTGAAATCTGGACGTCCCGTACGCCGTCCAGGGCCAGCACCGCCCGCTGGGCTTCCTCCATAATGCCCTCCCGCAGCGGGCAGGCCAGGGTGGTCAGCGCCAGGGTGAAGGAGACGACACCGTCCTCGGCCCGCAGGTCATGGATCATCCCCAACTCCACAACATTCCGGCGCAACTCCGGGTCCATCACCCGGCTCAGCGCGTTCAGGATTTCCCGATCAGCGAGCATTTGGTCCTCCGATTTTGCCACGAATTAGAAGAAACAATATTTGTGCCAATTCGTGAAATTTGTGGCGAATTCCGAATCGTTCATCCGCCAGGTGCGTAAGTCCTATCGCAGCTCCTGCGATCTGCCCGTACGGGCGAGGCATGCCTCACCTCTACCAAGCCCTGCGACCTGCGACCTGCGACCTGCGACCTGTCAGTGCAGCCACTCCGGATGGTCCTCCAGTTTGCCTTCCAGATAGGCCTGCACCGCATCGTCAATGCGGGCGATGTCGGTCAGGACGGGGCGAATGCCGGCCTGCCGCAGGCTCTCGTAGGCTCCGGCGCCCATCCCCCGCGCCAGGAGCACATCGCAATCGGCGATGGCCCCAACCATCCGGGCATGGCGGCTCTGCGCGGCGGGGTCAAACCCGTGGCCGCGCGGGTCGGCGCCATGCTCGTGCCCGTAATGGGGCTCTCCGGCGAAGTGGGCATGCCCCATCTTCTCCCGGACTTCCCGGCCGGTCACCCGGCCTTCCTCCACCGTGATGACCACGTAGAACGGAGCGCGACCGAAATGCTGGCTGATGGTCACGCCGTCGTCGGATACCGCCGCGATTTTCATGCTTCCTCCTCCATCGGATGTTCTTCTACGTGCTGATAGTAGGCCCGCAGGAACTCCTCCACCATCCGGCGGGTCTCCTCCAGGTCCTGGACCCAGAACCGGAGCACTTCGTCCCCCATGGGGGTCAGGCGGTAGACGCGCCGGGGCGGCCCCTGGGTCTGCTCCCGGTCCCAGGCGGAGACCACCCAGCCCCGCTCCTCCATCTCCCGCAGCGCCCGGTAGACGACGGTGGGGTCAAATTCCCCCAGGCCGAAGGACTCCAGTCTCTCCAGCAGGGTGTAGCCGTGGGCGGGGCCGTGGTGCAAGAGCAGGAGCAGTGCGGGCTCCAGAAACCGCACGGCCCGCCGGGAACACCCCCGCCAGCGCCATCCGTGACCTCTCTGGTGCATTTTCGTCTCTCCTTGCTGCCTTCAAAGACAATTATACCACACTATGTGCAATTTGTTAATAGTCAATGTGCCAATAGTGGTTTCATCGCTGACTGAAGTCAGCCTCTTTTGGCCTGCGGCCAGTGGTCGGCCTTCGCCGACCCTTCTGGTGGATGCACCCGTGAAGCGTGTCGGCGACCGAGACCCCTCGGGCCGAGCCCCGACGGGGCGTGGCCCTTCGGGGCGAGGCCTGGCACGAAGTGGTCAGGAAGGGCGATTTCAATCGGCGTGAATAGTTACGATTTTTTTATCCCTTTATGTCCTTTGTGAGTACTTCGCGCCCTTTGTGGTAGGTAATTTTCTCTGCGTTCTTTGCATCCCTGTGGTTTACTCGTGCCCTTGTGGGAGAATAACCAGAGAGCGGACCACCAGGGTGGCGTAGGAGCCGGGGGGAAGAGCGAAGGTCAGGGTGATTTTCTGCCGTCCGGGGAAGCGCTCATCGGGGGTGGGAGGGGACGCGGACACGTCGGTGGGGCGGAGAATCAGGCGCCGCTCCCCCCGGGGGAGGTAGGCACGGCGCAGAAGGCGCGGTTTCAGGTCGGAGAGCGTCAGCCCTTCGGCCCGCAAAATGTCCTCCACCACGGCGGCCAGCAGCGGGTCGCCGTAAACGGCGCTGTGGTGAGGAAGCGGAATGGCCGCATCGGGCGGCAGGCGGTCGGAGAGGGCAGGGAAGAGAGGGAGAGCATCACCGGCGACCTCCACAGAGCCGTAGGGAGGACCCAATCGGGCCTGTAAATACCCGGCGGCGATGCGGTTCCAGAGGAAGGACTGATAAGCCGTCAGATACAGAGTCAGTATGCGCGAGGTGACCAGGTTGAGCGCGCGGCGGAAGTCGGTGGGGTGATCACTGAGGAAGGTGAGGACGGAGCGCAGGTTGGAGGGGCGGGGTGCCATGTCCAGGAGCGCCCGCCACTGGCCCCAGCGGGCCGCCGCCTCCTGCTTAAAGGCCCGCACATCCGCCGGGTCGCCGACCATCGGTTCGGCCAGATACGCCCGCAGCGCCCCCTCGGCGTCCCGGTGGAGGATGCGCCGGCCCGGAAACTCCCCGGACACGGTCTGTGAGCCGAAGCGTTGCTGGTCAAAGTAGTTGGGCAGTCCCTCCGCCGCCACTTCCGCCAGCCGTCGGCTGATGCGGTCGGCCTCTTCAGGGGACAGGTCGCGCACCGTCACCTCAAAGCGGTTGCCGATGAGGTCGGAGGGGGCCAGGGGACGGGCCACCCGGCCCACCCTCTCGGCGGTGAACCCCGGCCCGCTCAGGCGCTTCGGCCCCGGCCCGCGCACCGTCGCGTACTGAATTGCTACCGCATCCCGGTCCTTGAGAGCAGGAAAGGAGACAGCGGAGAGGGGAAGATGGAGCATCCGGGCCAGTTGTGCCTGAACCTCCAGAGTGGTGACTTCTCGCTTCCGTACCCGGTAGAGAGCATACGGGCCGCTGCCCGGGGGGAAGCGAACCTGCTCCTCTACGAGGAAATCTTCCGGGACGACTTTGAGGCGCATATAATCCCGGGACCGACATAACCACCGTAGGGGCAGGGCTTGCCCCTGCCCCAGACTGAGTCACCGCAGGGGTCCCGCTACGGCGCCAATACGTATGCGAACATCAGCGGCACCACGATGGTCGCGTCCGATTCTATGATAAAGCGCGGGGTGTCTATCCCCAATTTCTCCCAGGTGATTTTCTCGTTGGGCACCGCGCCGGAGTAGGAGCCGTAACTGGTGGTGGAGTCGCTGATCTGGCAGAAGTAGCCCCAGAGGGGGATGTCCTCCCAGCGCAGGTCCTGCCGCATCATCGGGACGGCGCAGATAGCGAAGTCCCCGGCGATGCCGCCGCCGATCTGGAAGAAGCCAAGCCGCCGGTGGGCCGACTCCTTCCGGTACCACTCCGCCAGGGCCATCATGTACTCAATCCCGCCCCGGACGGTGTGGACGTTGCGGATGTCCCCCCGGATGCAGTGAGCGGCGTAGATGTTGCCGGTGGTGGAGTCCTCCCAGCCAGGGACAAAGATGGGCAGGTCCTTCTCCATCGCCGCGTAGACCCAACTATCGCGCGGGTCAATCTGATAGTAAGGCTCCAGTTTCCCGCTGCGCAGGATACGGTAGAAGAACTCGTGCGGGAAATACCGCTCCCCCTTCCGGTCCGCCTCCAGCCACTCCTCCAGGATGGCGTGCTCTATCCGGCGGATGGCTTCTTCCTCCGGGATGCAGGTATCGGTGACCCGGTTCAGGTGGCGCTCCCAGAGGGCCAGTTCGTCCTCCGGGGTGAGGCTGCGGTAGTTGGGGATGCGAACGTAGTAGTCGTGGGCGACCAAGTTGTAGATGTCCTCTTCCAGATTGGCGCCGGTGCAACTGACGGCATGGACCTTCCCCTGCCGGATCATCTCCGCCAGGGAGAGGCCGATTTCGGCGGTGCTCATTGCACCGGCCATCGCCACCAGCATACCGTTGCCCTCAGCGATGAACTGCCGGTAGGCCTCGGCCGCGTCCACCAGCGCGGCCGCGTTGAAATGGCGAAAGTGGTGCTGAATGAAAGCCTTGACTTCGTTCACGTACTGCATCGGTCTCCCTTCCGGTTGAGGATTGCGTACGACATAGCCTTATACAGCAGTTTCGCCGCCGCGAATTCCGCGGCGTGGAGGCCCGGGACGGGCGCCAGTTCCACGCAGTCTATCCCCACCACAGCCGCCGCGGCGCGGGCGACGGCGCGGATGACGTCCACCGCCTCCCTCCACGTCAGCCCGTCCGGCTCGGGCGTGCCAGTGGCGGGAATGACGGCGGGGTCCAGCCCATCCACGTCTATGGTCAGGTAGACGGCGCGCCCGGAGAGGCGCGCGGTCAATTCGGCCGACCAGTCCCCCGCATGCACCTCCTCGGCGTACCAGACGCGCACCCGGTCGGGGTGGGCGCGGACGAACTCCACCTCCTCCGGACAGACGGAGCGGACGCCCAGTTGCAGGATTTGTTCCACCCCCGACTCTTCCAGCAGCCGCCGGGCGGTACAGGCGTGGCTGTAGGGGTTGTCTTCGTACTCGGCCCGCAGGTCGGCGTGGGCATCTATTTGGACGATGGTCAGCGAGCCGCCGCGCGCCCGCAGAATCCCCCGCACCAGCCCGACGGTGACGGTGTGCTCGCCGCCCAGCCCCACCAGCAGGCGGCCCGTCCCGGCCCAGCGCGCGGCGGCGTCGGCGATGAGCCCCACGGCCTGGGCCGCGTCGTCGGGGAGAAAAGGAGGGGGCAGGGTGTGGACGCCGTACTCCAACGCCACCTCCCGCCCGAACTCCCGGTCATAGAGTTCCACCTGCTGGGACGCGCGGATGATAGCCTCCGGGCTATGCCGGGCGCCCCGCCCGTAGGTGACCGTCGCCTCCAGCGGGATCGGCAACACCAGCACCCCTGCCCGTTCTGGGAGACAATACGGCTCCGGCAGGCCGAGAAAGTTATCCAGGGATTGACCACCGACCACGGACCACGGACCACTCTCTGTCGTCTGTGGTCTGTCGTCTGTCGTCTGTCGTCTGTGATCCGTCGTCTGTTGTCTGTGGTCTGTGGTCTGTCGTCCGTCGTCCGTCGTCATATCAGCACCGCCGCGGCGACAACGGTGGTCCAAACGCCGCCGGGCTCAGCGGTGGCGGCCATGGCGATGCTGGTGGAGTCCACGATTTCGCCCCCCATCGCATACTGCTCCTTGCGCTCGTTGTAGTCCCGCTCCGGGTCAAAGGGGATGCCCAGAGTGGTCGCCAGCATCGTCGCGGCGAGGTCTTCGGCGTAGTCGGCGGCCTCCTGCTCTGTCTGACCGAAAGCGTGGTGTTCAGAGAGGTAGCCGTATTTGGCGGGATCGGCTGGGCGGGCCATGCCGACGGCAGCGGCGATGCGTCGGCCTGGCTCGTTGGTGGACATCTCCGCCAGGACGACAAAGACGATTTCGCCGGGCTGGAGCAGCGCCAGTCCCTCTTCCCGGCTGATAACCTGGCAGAAAGGGGGGAAGATGGAGGAGACGCGGACCAGGTTGAAGTGAGCGATCCCGGCCTCCCGCAGGGCCATCTCAAAACTGGTCAGTTGCTGTTTGTGGACCCCGATGCCCCGGGTGAAAAACATCTTGCGGGGGATGAGATGCATTCTTGTTGCCTCCTTACCGAAAAGGTTTCGCAACCGGGCATCGGCGGTGGGGCAGAGGCGCTTGCCCGCCGCTCGGTCGGGCGTATTATAACACAAAACGGCGAATGCGTGAGTGAGGCTTGCTCTCCATTGGAAAGAAGGGTATAATCAGATTGTCGGTGCCGTTGCCTCTAACGAGCGATGTCCGGAGGACTTATGACGGTTGGTAACTATTCACGCCGATTGAAATCGTCCTCCCTGGGCACTTCGTGCCGGTTGTCGGCCTTCGCCGACAACCCTTATGTGCGTGTCCGAGAAACCTGGTCGGCGAAGGCCGACCAAAGGCCTGCGGCCCAGGAAGGGTGACTTCAGTCAGCGCTGAATAGTTACGAATGACCCACCGCTTCCGCCGAATGGTCATATGTAGCGCAGGCCGCCAGGCCTGCATGCAGGCTGACAAAGTTCCATAGAATAACAAGAACATTCGTGGCCTGCGCTACATTATCTGCAGACCGATCCGGGTAGGCAGTTATTCTGTGAGGATGAAATGAGTTTTCTGAGCCGCCTCTTCGGCAACGCCAACGACCGGGAAATCGCCCGGTTGCAGAAGGTCGTGGAGCGCATCAACGCGCTGGAGCCGGCCTGCGAGGCCCTCAGCGACGACGCGCTGCGCGCCAAAACGACGGAGTTCCGCCGCCGCCTGGCGCGCGGTGAATCCCTGGACGACATCCTGGCAGAGGCCTTCGCCGCCGTCCGCGAGGCCTCCAAACGTACCATCGGCCTGCGCCACTACGACGTCCAACTCATCGGCGGCATCGTCCTCCACCAGGGCAAAATCGCCGAGATGAAGACGGGCGAGGGCAAGACCCTCGTCGCCACCCTGCCCCTCTACCTGAACGGCCTCTCCCTCAACCCGGAGTGGGTGGAGTTGGCCCGCCGCCGCTGGGGCAAAGACCCCGACCGCTGGCAGTTCGTTCCTATAGACAGCGTCCCCGTCGGCCGGGGCGTCCACCTGGTCACCCCCAACGACTACCTCTCCAAATTCGGCGTCCAGTGGATGGGCCCCATCTACCACGCCCTGGGGATGACCGTCGGCGTCATCCAGTCCGCCGCCGCCGAGCCCGATCTGGGCTCCTTCCTTTTTGACCCGGACTACCCGTCCACCGACGACCGCTACCTGAACCTGCGCCCCGTCTCCCGCCGGGAGGCCTACAACGCCGACATCACCTACGGCACCAACAACGAGTTCGGCTTTGACTATCTGCGGGACAACCTGGTGCGGGACCTGGCCGACTGCGTCCAGCGGGAACTCTACTACGCCATCGTGGACGAGGTGGATAACATCCTGATTGACGAGGCCCGCACCCCTCTCATCATCTCCGGCCCCGCCGAGGAGTCCTCGGACCTGTACCGCCGCTTCGCCGAGATTGTCCGCCGCCTCCAGCGGGACGTCCACTACGAGGTGGACGAGAAGACCCGAAACGTCGTCCTGACCGAAGAGGGCATCCACAAAGTGGAGTCCATGCTCCCGGAGATTGGGCAGGGGGAGACCCTCTACGACCCCAAACACGCCCACATGCTCCCGTACCTGGACAACGCGCTGCGGGCCTGGGCCGTCTACCAGCGGGATAAGGACTATATCGTCCGGGACGGACAGGTCATCATTGTGGACGAGTTCACCGGGCGGCTGATGTACGGTCGGCGGTACGCGGAGGGGCTCCACCAGGCCATTGAGGCCAAAGAGGGCGTCGCCGTCCGGGAGGAGATGCTCACCTACGCCACCATCACCTTCCAGAACTACTTCCGGATGTACAAGAAACTGGCCGGGATGACTGGTACGGCGGCGACGGAGAAGGAGGAGTTCCAGAAAATCTACAATATGGACGTCGTCGTCCTGCCCACCAACGTGGAGTACCGGGCCATGTTCGGCGACCTGGTGGCGCGGGAAGTGCCCGTGCGGGAACTTTCGGAGGTGACCTTCGCGGGTGTCCTGAACGGGCGGGACGACGTCCCAGTCACCGTCTACGAGAGCCGGGACGGGCGCCGGGAGCAGTACTACAAACGGCTGGACCTGGAGGACGTCATCTACCAGACCGAGGAGGCAAAGTTCCGGGCCGTCGTGGCCGAAATAGAGGCGCTGCATAAGGCCGGGCGGCCCGTCCTGGTGGGCACCACCGCCATTGAGACCTCAGAGCGGCTCTCCCGGATGCTGAAGGCGCGGGGGATTCCCCATAACGTCCTCAACGCCAAGTACCACGAGCAGGAGGCGGTCATCATCGCCCAGGCGGGACGGTCCGGCGCGGTGACGATTGCCACTCAGATGGCCGGCCGGGGTGTGGACATTCTCCTGGGCGGCAACCCGGAGGGACTGGCCCGGGAGTGGCTTCGCCAGGAGGGGTACGACCTGACCGGGATCCGCCAGTCCCACTGGAACGAGGCGGTGGACATGCTCCGGCGGGGGCAGAACCCCACGGAGCGGTTCCCCGAGCGGTGGGCGGAGGTGCTGGCGAAGGCCTGGGCGGACTGCGCTGAAGACCGGAAGCGGGTGATCGCGCTGGGCGGCCTGCACGTCCTGGGTGTGGAGCGGCACGAGGCGCGGCGCATAGATAACCAGTTGCGCGGCCGTTCGGGCCGCCAGGGCGACCCCGGCTCCTCCCGCTTCTACCTCTCCCTGGAGGACGAACTGATGCGCCGCTTCGGCGCCGACCGGGTCCAGGGCCTCATGGCCCGCGCCGGTATGGACGACGCTCCGCTGGAATTCAGCATCCTCAGCAAGACCATTGAGTCCGTCCAGAAGCGGGTAGAGGGCTATAACTTTGACCTGCGCAAGCACGTCCTGGAATACGACGACGTGGTGAACACCCAACGGGGGGTCATCTACGCGCAGCGGCGGGAGGTGCTCAGTAAGCCGGACCTGCAGGACCAGGTCCTGCGCATGGTGCGGGAGGAGATAGAGGGCCTTCTCCTGCTCCACTGTTCGGGCCCGGACCCGGAGGAGTGGGACCTGAAGGCGCTGCACGCCGAACTGCGCACGTTTCTGCCCCTGCCGGAGAAGCCGGACCCGCGCTGGGCCAACCTCTCCCGCGATGAGATTCTGGAGGAACTGACCGCGCTGGCCCGGCAGACGTACGAGGACCTGAACCGCAACCTGGGCTATCAGGTCTATCGGGACATGGTCCAGCAGGACGTGACGCTGGCGCTTCTGCGGGCGGGCAACGACCCGCTGCGGCGGCTCATCTATCGGCGGGTGGTGGAGGCCCTGGGCGCGGAGCCAGACGAGGAGACGGCGGCCCTCCCCCTGCGCCAACTGCCCGATGACATCAAGGGGAAAGTGGAGACGGCCTTCCTGGAGGCCGTCCGGGTCTTCCGGGACCGGCAGGTCATCCTGAGCGCGGTGGATACCCTCTGGGTCCGCCACCTGACCGACCTGTCGGTTCTGCAGGAAGGGATTGGTCTGCGGGCCTATGGGCAGCAGAACCCGCTGGTGGCGTACAAGAAGGAGGCCCACGAGATGTACCAGGCGCTTCTGGGGCACATTCGGTCCCAGGTGGCGCGGACGCTCTTCCTGGTGCCCCAGATGGTGCCGCAGCCCCGGCGGCCGCGGCCCCTGCACGCCTTCCGGCCCGGCGTGCCGATGCCTGCGGCGGCGCAGCCGGCCCCGGCGGCCCGCCCGGCGCCGGGAGGGTTGCGGCCCCAGCGTCCGGTCCCGGCGGCCGCTCCGTCTGGGAAGCCGGCGCGGCCGGCACCAGCGGCCGCCCAGACCCCGTCGGCCCCACCCCCGGGCGCGCGCAAACTGGGCCGCAACGACCCCTGCTGGTGCGGGAGCGGGAAGAAATACAAGAATTGCCACCTGCGGCAGGACGAGGAGGCCGGGCGGGTGCCGGTCGTCGCCACCCGTCCCCCGCAGACCCCCGGCCCGCGCCGGAGAAGGTGAAACATCCACGAAGGACACGAAGGGCACGAAGGAGGAAACGATACCTGTTCCGATTGAGGTGAGGGCCCGGGAACGCTATCGGATTTGGGTGAGATACTCCGATGGGGTGGAAGGAATTGTGGACTTGTCGGACCTGGCCGGTAGAGGCGTTTTTGCCCTCTGGGAGGATGAGCAGGAATTCCGGAAAGTGTCCATTGGCTCCGGTGGTGAGATCACCTGGGGGGACCAGATAGATTTGTGTCCGGATGCGATGTATCTCCGGTTGACCGGTAAACAACCCGAAGAGATTTTCCCCAAACTCCGGCAGTTGGTCATCCATGCCTGAAATCAGCCGCTTCTTTGGGATTGTGATCAAAGGGATTGCTGGACCTTTGGGAGCGGGCGTCTAACGGTCAGCCACTATACAGGTTGCCGCCTTTGGAGTAAGGGGACACCGTCTCCCCGATTCGCCGCGAATGATCGGAGGACTTATATGGAGCGCGAGGACCTGGTCGGGCGTCTGATGGCGGATATGGACCCGGAACTTCTGAACTTTCTGCGCACGCGGGTGAATTCTTTCGTGAAATGGGACCTGATCCGGTTTTTCGGTGAGAACCCCTATACCACGGACACGGCGGAAAACATCGCCCGCTACGCTGGCCGCAACGTGGAGACCACCTGGGCGGAACTGGCTGAACTGGCCGCGCAGGGCGTGCTGGTGGAGCAGCGGCTGGGGGAGATGACCGTCTACTCCCTCTCCAGCAACCCGGAGGTCCGCCGGCTCATCCAGCGGTTCCTGGAGGCCTCCAATGACCGGCAGTTCCGCGTGAAAGCCATCTACCACATCATTCGGGGGATGCGATAGGATTTTCGGCGAAAGGAGGGCAATATGGAGCGCGTGAAGACTGGAATCCCGGGGTTGGATGAGATGCTGCGCGGTGGGTTACTCCCCCAGACGGCCACCCTGGTGGAGGGTGCGCCCGGCACGGGGAAAACCACCCTCGGCATGCAGTTTATCTACCACGGCATCGTAGATTACGACGAGCCGGGCATCATCCTGACCTTTGAACAGTTCCCCAGCCAGTTCTATCGGGACGCGGCCAACTTCGGCTGGGATTTCCGGCGGTTAGAGGAAGAGGGAAAGTTGCGCATCATCATGACCAGTCCGGAGGTCTCCCTGCAGGACCTCCAGGTGGTAGGTGGGCAGATTGAGGCCCTGGCCCATGAGATGGGCGCCTGCCGCATCCTGGTGGATAGCCTCTCCCACTTCCAACGCCTGACTCAGGACCCCCTCCGGTTGCGGCACCTGGCCTATGCCTTTGTGAACGGCCTGAAGCGGGAGGGCCTGACCGCCATTCTGACCTGGGAGAGCCCGGTTCTCCTGGGAGAACCCGTGGAGCACGATATTGGGATTCCATTCATCATTGACACTTACATCCTCCTGCGCTACGTGGAAATAGAGAGCGCGGTCCATAAGGCCCTGCTGGTGCTCAAAATGCGCGGCAGCGACCACGACAAGGACATTCGTCAATTTGACATTACCAGCAAGGGGATTGAAGTGCGCAGCCGGTTTGAGGGGCACGAAGGCATCATGAGTGGCAGCGCTCGCCGGATGGCTGATTCCTTCGTTCAGGCTTTTGTCCGCCGATGAGGAGGCCGGATGACCATCCCCCTTCAGGTGATTGCAACTCTGACCTGGCTGGGAATCCTCTTCCTGGTGTTCCTGCTCTGGCGGATTGCCCGCTTCTACGAACACTCCTCCGGCCAGCGAGTATATGCCTGGCTGTTTCTGGTCATTCTGGTTCTGTTTCTTGCCGGGGCGGCATGGTATATTTTCGCCAGTCCTGGCTTTGTTGGAATTCCCCTGGCTGACGGATTACTCTGCGCAGGGGGAATTCTATCGTTATTGGGTACGTTTATCCTGACCCGGGCGATGATGCGCAGACCATGAGCGACTATCAGGGTCTTGCCGAAGTCCTGCTATCCCCGCTGGGGCTGATAAGCCTGATCGGTCTCCTGTTTATATTGGACGTATATTACAATCTCAGCCGGCGGTTGGGAGAGGTGAACCGGATGCCCCCCTACTACCGGCGTTTCCTCATCGGAAGCGGGTTTGTCGGAGTGTCCGTACTGGCTCAGATTATCCGGGTGACCGCGTATATTTCCTGCCGTCCCGAAACAGACCGATTGCTCTCGCCTTCTTTTGGCCTGGTGGCTTTTTACCTCCCTTTGCTGATCGGAGTACTCATCAGTGTTCTCACTGCCTGGCGCTACTGGTCGTGGCTGCTGACTGGGGAGTGAGAAAAGCGGAACTGTGGGCCCTTCATGGCAACCCTGCAAGGTGACCCTCGTCGCAGCAGAACGTACCTGGTTTCCCCGTTTCGGGAGGAGCGACCTGAACCGACCTCTTCTTTCCCAGAACTGCGCGCTTTCCTGCAGCAGATACCTAAAATAGACCTGCACCGGCATCTGGAGGGTTCTCTGCGCCTCCAGACACTGGCGGAAATTGCCCTGGAGCACGGGATAGACCTGCCGTCGTATAGAACTGAAGACCTGCGCCGGTATGTTCAGGCCCGGGATGACCAGCCGGATTACCATCGGTTCCTGGCCAAGTTCCGTCTCCTGCGTCGCTTCTATCGGAGTCGGGAGGCCCTGGAGCGGATCGCGACGGAAGTAGTCGCCGACGCCGCGGCTGATAACATCCGTTATCTGGAACTGCGGTTCAACCCCATCGCCCTTTCCCGGGCCCAGCGGTTCCCGTTGCTGGACGTGGTGAAGTGGGTCACCGGCGCCATCGCCAGGGCCCAGCAGACCTATCCCGTCACGGTGCGTCTGCTCCTTCAGATCGGACGGGATGAAATTCCGTCCGCAGCCGAAGAGATTCTGGAACTGGCCCTGGCCTACCGGGCCAGAGGGATTGTGGGTCTGGACCTGGCGGGGGACGAAGTGAACTATCCGGCCCACCGGCTGGCCCACATCTTCCGGCGGGCCCGCCAGGAAGGGCTGGGCGTCACTATCCACGCCGGGGAAGTGGGCGGCGCGGCCAACGTGCGGGACGCCGTTCTCCTCTTCCAGGCCCAGCGCATCGGCCACGGCGTCCATGCCCTGGAGAACTCCGAAGTGGTGCGGCTGTTGATGGAACGGAACATTGCGCTGGAAGCCTGCCCCACCAGCAACCTGCAGACGGGGGCTGTCCGCTCCCTCAGCCACCATCCCCTGCCGGATATGCTGGCCCTGGGCCTGCGGGCCACGCTGAATACCGACGACCCCAGCATCTCCGACACCACCCTGACCGATGAGTATCTGGTCGCCATGACGGCAATGGGGCTGAACCTGGAGCAAATTCGCACGATGGTTTTCAACGCGCTGGATGCCGCGTTCCTGCCCGAAGCGGAGCGGATGTCGCTGCGGGAGCAATTTATCGCATGGGATACCCCGTAGATTCTGAAGGAATCGTCACTCCGCCGATGGCCCGACGTCGGGAGGCATATCAGCGGGCCCTCCAGGAGACCCTTTCCCGGCTGGCGGCCCTGCTCTCTGCTGACCCGACCGTGGAACGGCTGATTCTGTTCGGTTTCTACGCTCATGGGCGGGCCGACCTGCTGACCGATCTGGACCTGGTGGTGATCCAGAAGTCGGAATTGGATTTTCTGGTCCGGATGGTGGAACTGTATCGGCAGATCGGCCCACTGCTGGTGGACGCCGACATCCTGGTCTATACTCCCGAGGAGTGGGAAATCGTCCGGGATATGCCGTTTGGTCGCCAAATTTTGCAGGAAGGGGAAGGGCTTTATAAGAAGGTCACCTCTTGAGGAAGGCCGCCGCTGGCTGACCCAGGCAGAGAAGGACTTGTGAGGAAACGCCGGTATGCCCGTTCCGATTCGCACCCAAATCGCCGACACCATCGCCCAGGCTCTGCGTGAGGTCCTGGGCCGTGACGACATTCCGCCGGTCCTGGTAGAACGGACCCGCCGCCCAGAGTTCGGGGACTATTCCACCTCCGTCTGCCTGCGGGTGGCGCGGGAGGCCGGCATGCCCCCGATGGACCTGGCGGGGCAGGTTATCGCCGCATTGCCGCCGGTCCCGTTCATTGGCCGCGCTGAGCCGGCCCACCCCGGCTACATCAATTTCTGGCTGGATGACGGCTGGCTGGCTCAGCAGGTGGACGTCATCATGGAGGCCGGGGAGTCCTTCGGTGCCCTCTCTGTCGGACAGGGGCAGCGAGTCCAGGTGGAGTTTGTCAGCGCCAACCCCACCGGCCCCATCACCATCGGCTCGGCCCGCAACGCCGTCCTGGGGGACGGCCTGGCCTCCGTCCTGGCGGCCGCAGGCTACCAGGTGGAGCGGGAATACTACGTCAACGACGCCGGCTCTCAGGTACGCCGGTTCGGCGAGAGCGTCTTCGCCCGCTACGCCCAGGCACTGGGGGAGGACGTCCCGTTCCCCGAGGACGGCTACCATGGGCGCTACGTGGTGGAGTTGGGGGAAGGGTTGGCCGCCGAGGTCGGGCGCCGGTATCTGGAGATGGACCGCCGCCAGGCGGTGCGCGCGGTCGCCGACTGGGCCGTCGCCCGCATGTTGGAGCGCATCCGCCAGGACCTGGCCGACCTGGGCGTCCACTTTGACGTCTGGCGGCATGAGCGCCACCTCTACGAGGAGGGCCTGTTTGACCAGGCGCTGACGGTCCTGCGCCAGCGCGGCTACGTGGTGGAGTACGACGACGCCGTCTGGTTCCGCCACCCCGACCTGGAGAAGGACGCGGTGCTCATCCGCTCCCCTCAGGTCGTCCCCGAACCCTCGGAGCGCCCCACCTACCTGGCCTCGGACGTCGCCTATCTCTGGGACAAACTGGTCCGGCGGGGATTTGACCGGGCCATCTACATCTGGGGCGCCGACCACCACGGCGACGTCCCCCGCGTGCGCGCGGCGGCGAAGGCCCTGGGCCTGGACCCCGAACGGACCGTCTTCATCCTCTACCAGTTGGTGACCCTGTGGCGGGGCGGCGAAGAGGTGCGCATGTCCAAGCGCACGGGGGAGTTTGTCACCCTGCGGGACCTGTTAGAGGACGTCGGCCCGGACCCCATCCGGTTCATGCTCCTCTCCCGAACCGCCGACGCGCCGATAGATTTTGACCTGGACCTGGCCGTGGAGCAGTCGGAGCGGAACCCGGTCTACTACGTCCAGTACGCCCACGCCCGTATTGCCAGCATTCTCCGGTATGCCCAGGAGCAGGGCCTGGAAGTGGACCGTCCCGCTGACCTTTCCCTTCTGCGGCATCCCAGCGAACTGGCGCTGATCCGCAAAATGCTGGAACTGCCGGAGGTGATAGAGCAGGCAGCGGCGAAACTGAGCCCGCACTTCCTGCCCTACTACGCGCAAGAACTGGCGACGGCCTTCCACGCCTTCTATCGGGACTGTCGGGTGGTCTCCTCCGACCCCGCCGATGAGGCCATCACCCGGGCCCGCCTGCGGCTGGTGCGGGCGGCGAAGGTCGTCCTGGCCCGCGCGCTCCACCTGATGGGGATGACAGCCCCGGAGCGGATGTGAGGTGCCCGGAAACGGTACGGTCATCCTGCAGCCAGGGCGGGAGCGCTCCGTCTTGCGGCGGCATCCCTGGATTTTCTCCGGCGCCGTCGCCCGTATCCGCGGCGACCCCGCCGACGGGGACATTGTAGACGTGCAGGACGCCGGGGGCCAGTGGCTGGCGCGCGGGTACCTCAACCGCCGCTCCCAGATCACCGTCCGCCTCCTCACCTGGAACCCGGCTGAAGAAATCAACGCCGACTTCTGGAAACGGCGGCTTCAGCGCGCGCTTCAGGGGCGTGCTGACCTCCTCCGGTCTCCCGACACCACCGCCTTCCGCCTGGTCCACGCGGAGTCCGACGGCCTGCCGGGCCTGATTGTGGACCGGTACGGCGAGTTTCTGGTCGCTCAGTTCCTGACCCTGGGGATAGAGCGCTGGAAAGACACGATGGTCTCCCTGTTGGTGGACCTGCTTTCCCCGCGAGGCATCTACGAGCGCTCCGATGTGGACGTGCGGGAGAAGGAAGGCCCCCCGATGAGAACGGGCCCGCTCTGGGGAGAGCCCCCACCCCCTTTGGTGGAGGTTCGGGAGAATGGTCTGCGCTTCCGGGTGGACGTGGAGACGGGCCAGAAGACCGGCTTCTATCTGGACCAGCGGGAGAACCGGGCGCGCCTGGCTCCCTTCAGCCCCGGCGCAGAGGTCCTGGATGCTTTCTGCTACACCGGTGCTTTTGGCGTCTGCGCGGCACGGCACGGCGCGGCCCGTGTAACCTTCGTGGACTCCTCCGGCCCCGCGCTGGAACTGGCGCGGGAGAACCTCTCGCTGAACGGCCTCTCTCCGGATGACCACGAGTTTGTAGAGGGCGACGTCGCACGGGTCCTGCGGGCTTTCCGGGCCGTCGGGCGCCGGTTTGACCTCATCATTCTGGACCCGCCCAAATTCGCGCCATCAGCGCAGGACGTGCCCCGCGCGGCCCGTGCCTACAAGGACATCAACCTCCAGGCTTTCCACCTGCTGCGGCCGGGGGGTATTCTCTTCTCCACCTCCTGCTCCGGCGCGGTTTCCGCCGACCTCTTTCAGAAAATTCTCTTCGGTGCCGCGCTGGACGCAGGCCGGGATGTGCAGATTCTCGGGCACCTTCACCAGGGGAGCGACCATCCCGTCTCTCTGAACTTCCCGGAAGGGACATATTTGAAGGGGTTCATCTGTCGCGCACTGTAGGGAGAGGGGCGCATCTTTCATTGCAGCGTCTCGCAGGGGGGAGGTAGAGGGGGTTGAGGGCGGCGGCCTTCGGCCGCCGCCCGCAAACCCCCTTCCATAAAGCGTCCGACCCGACTGCCCCTGAGGGCGGGTCGGGTCGGACCTGGGAAGTGGGTGCGAGTTCGTGAGTTAGAAGGAGGAAGAGGAACCGGAGTTGGAGGATGGCGTGACCGGTGTAGAGGAATTACCTCCCTGTCCAGGGCAGCGGAAGCCCCGGCCGAAGCCAAAGCCCCGGCCCATCGGGAAGTACCCCTTCTCCAGTCCTTCCAGCAGCCAGTCTGCCTGCTCCTGGGTCATCCGCCCATCCTCCACCGCCTTCTGGATGGCGTCCTTCATCTGCTGGACCCGCGCCGCCTGTGCCGCCTCGTAGACCTTCTGGATGTCCACCCCCTTCGCCTCGGCAATCTCCTCCAGGGTCTTGCCAGAGTGCAATTCAGAGAAGAGTTGCTCAGGGGTCAGCCCCAGCGCCTCGGCGACGGCGTCAAAGGTAGCCCAGGAACCGCCGAAGCCGCCAAAGCCCCGGCCGAGGCCGAAGCCGCGCCCCCAGCCCCGCTCCAGGCCCAGTCCCTGACCGGAGCCGGGTGTCGGTGTGGTGGGAGGCGTATTCCCCTGGGCGAAGGCGGGTGCCGTCATCAGCAGACCCAGCAGGCCCACCAGGGCGACCAGTCCCAACGCCATCCCGATGCCCAACATTTGCTTTGTCGTTTTACCCATATCTACCTCCTGAATGGGACTCAACCGGCCTTCTGCCGATTGGCGCCCCCAGTATATCCGGGAAGTGTGAAGAAATTGCGAAGGGGATGTGAATCTCGTGTGAAATTCGCTGCGCCGATGTGGAACCTTCTTGAGTTATTGGCGTCTAGCCGTACACCTCAACGGTCAGCCCCTGGGTCCAGGCGATGTTGGCGTTCCCCAATCTCTGGGGTATAATAACCCCAAGCACACTCTTCAGAAATTCACCACCGCACGGAGGATAAACCATGCCCGCTATAGAAATCCGACCCGGCATTTTCTGGATCGGCGTCAACGACCGGACGACCGACCTCTTTGAGGGCTACTGGCCCATCACCCAGGAAGGCGTCTCCTACAACGCCTATCTGGTCAACGGCGAGAAGAAGGCGCTCATTGACCTGGCGAAAGGGCTGAAGACCGACGAGTTTCTGGCCCAGATTGCCGACGTGACCGACCTGAGCCAACTGGACTACATCGTCATCAACCACATGGAGCCCGACCACACGGGCATCCTGAGCGTCCTGCGGCAACTGGCCCCTCAGGCCGTCATCCTGGGGACTGCGAAGACAAAAGAGATGGTGGCGGCTTTCTACCAGGTCACCGAGAACGTGCGCGTGGTGGAGGACGGCGAGACGCTCTCCCTGGGTCCCCATGTCCTCCAGTTCTTCCACACCCCCTTCGTCCACTGGCCCGAGACGATGATGACCTACGAGACGACGCAGCGGGTCCTCTTTTCCTGCGATGGCTTCGGTGGGTACGGCGCGCTCCAGGGAGCCATCTTTGACGACCAGTATGCCGATCTTTCCTATTACGAGCGGGAGTCCCTGCGTTACTATGTTAATATTGTGGCTGTATTCAGCCGACCAGTGCTGCGCGCGCTGGAGAAACTGAGCGGGGTCCCGGTGGACGTGATCGCCCCGTCCCACGGGCTGGTCTGGCGGCGGGACCCGGGACGGATTATAGAACTGTACCGCCGGTGGGCAGGCTACGCTACCGGTGAGGGCGACCCCGTTGTGACACTCCTCTACGGCTCCATGTACGGCAATACGGAAAAAGTGATGAACGCCGTGGCGCAGGGCGTCTCCCGGGCCGGAGTGCCGGTGGAGATATACGACGTCGCCCGGACCCACATCAGTTACATCCTGCCGGCCCTCTGGCTGAACCGGGGGGTCATCGTCGGCGCGCCGACCTACGAGGGCGGCCTCTTCCCGCCGATGGCCCACGCGCTGGACGTCGCCGCCCGCAAGCGCATCCAGAACCGCAGGGCGGCATACTTCGGCAGTTACGGCTGGAGCGGCGGCGGCGAGCAGGAATTCCGCCGCCTGGCTGAAGCCATGAAGTGGGAAGTCCTGGACTCCTTCGCCTTCCGGGGCGGCCCGACGGGGGAGGACCTGAAGCGCGCGGAGGCGTTCGGCGAAAACTTCGCCCGCCAGGTGGCGCAGAATCCCGCCCGGTCGTAGTCCGGATGAGAACTCGCGGCTCCTCGGGAGACAAAAACGTGCCAGGCACTTCTGGAAGCGCCGGGTACGCTAATTCTCGTTTCCGCCGGGTCGCACTGGTTCTGGTCGCGGCGGCGGGGGTGGTTTTTCTGGGGGCTGGCTGTGGTGGTTTCATCCTTTCCCCAACACCAACACCGTCTCCGGTGCCCCCTCCCACCTTTCCCCCCACCCCCACTCCCACGCCCACGCCGACCCCGCTGCCGCCTGTACCTCTGACGATCCGCTTTCCGGAGACAGTTTCGGCGCTGGAGGGGGTGACGGTCGCCGTGGAACTGCCGGGCCTGGCTGAACGGGACCCTCAGACCCGGATATGGGCGTATGTCCTTCCCCCCGGCTCCCGAGAGCCAGTCTGGGAATCGCTGCTGGATCCGGCCGAGGACGGGATGTACATCTCTCCCCGGCCCCTCTACTTCCCACTGGAGACGGTCCCCGGCGACTGGCGGCTGTTCATTGAGGTTCAATCCGATGTCCCCATCCGGGGGGGACGATGGTCCCGCTTCCGGCAGGAGCCTCTTCCCCTCCGGGATTTGACGGGACAGGTGCCCGAGGAGGTCTCTCTGCCGGTGCCGCAGCCGTTTGCCCTGGTCCAGCAGGAGGGGGACCTGGTCGCCGGAAGCCGGATATGGCAGCGGGGTGGGGAGCGGATAGAACTGTGGTGGGCCCCCGGCCCGGTGGAAGCGCTGACGCTGGATACCGCCCAGATGCTGGAGGAGGCCACGTTCCCGATTATGGGGACGGTGGAGGTCACCTCAGTGGAAGCCGTAACGCGGGGGAAACGGCCGGGTTTTCGTTTCTACGAGCAGTGGTCAGACGGACCGGCGGAGGCCCTGCTGCTCCAGGGCTCCAGCCGGTATCTCTATCTCCTGCGCGTGCGCGTCTCCGGCCGCGATGCGCTGACGCCCCTGCTTCGGGAAATCCAGGCCGCGATGACGGTGAAATAACGCACGAAGGCAAAATCCGCACTTATACGCTCAAGGGGGCATTCGGCTTCTCACCCCTTATATCTTCCCTCTCTCCAGAGCGAAGCGGTGGAGAGAGGGGGGATGAGAGAGGGGTTTGGCGGCGGGCGGCTTTGCCGCCCGCCGCCAAATCCCTCTGATTCCCCTCCCCTCTCCCGCCGCCGAAAAGCGGGAGAGGGGGAATCAAGGGGTGAGGTAAGGGTGAAAGTCAGAGAATTGACAAGCCCTGGCCGGACTCGCTCTAACCTTGTGAAAATGGAGACAACAGAACTGAACAAGCAGGTAGCCGCCTGGAAGGCACAGTTGGGGACAGACCTGGTCATCCTGGGACACCACTACCAAAGGGATGAAGTCATCCAGTTCGCCGACTTCCGGGGGGATAGCCTCCAACTGGCGCGGGATGCCGTCCGCACCGATGCCCGCTATATCGTCTTCTGCGGCGTCCACTTTATGGCCGAGACGGCGGCCATCCTGGCCAGGCCCGGCCAGACCATCCTCATCCCCGATGTGGAGGCCGGATGCTTCCTGGCCGACCGGGCCGACCTGCCGCTGGTGGAAGCCGCGTGGCACGACCTGGGACGGGTGCTGGACGTGGAGCGGGAAGTGATGCCGGTCACCTACATCAACTCGGCGGCCGTCCTGAAAGCATTCTGCGGCCAGCACGGCGGGATGGTCTGCACATCGGCCAACGCGGGAAAGGTGCTGGCCCGGGCGCTGGCAGAACGTCCCCGCGTCCTCTTCTTCCCCGACCAGCACCTGGGACGCAACACCGCGCGCCGGATGGGCATCCCGCCGGAAGAGGTCCTGCTCTGGGACCCGCGCCGTCCCCTGGGCGGGCACGACCCGGAGCACATCCAGCGGGCCCACCTCTTCCTCTGGCCCGGCTGGTGCTACGTCCACACCCGTTTCCGGCCCGACCATGTCCGGGCTTGGCGGGAACGGGACCCCCAGATGCGGATTCTGGTCCACCCCGAATGCACCGAGGAAGTGGTCGCCCTGGCGGACGAAGTCGGCTCCACTTCCTACATCATCCGTCGGGTGGAGGAGTCGCCGCCGGGGACGAAGTGGGCCATCGGGACGGAGTTTAACCTGGTCCACCGACTGGCCCGGGAGCACCCGGAGCAGTTCATCGTCTCCCTCTCTGACGAGCCCCACTACTGCCGGACGATGAACCTCATCACCCTGGAGAAACTGGCCCGGGTGCTGGAGGGGTTGGTGAACGGGGTGCCGGTCAACCCGGTGGTCGTTCCGCCGGAGGTCGCCGAACCGGCCCGCCGGGCGCTGGAACGGATGCTGGAAATATAGATGAGTCTATGCAAAAACTCATCGCAGAGAACGCAGAGAGCGCAGAGATTTTCTTTATTGCTCTGCGTACTCTGCGGTCTCTGCGGTCTCTGCGGTAAAAAGGCCTTTTTGCAGTGAAACCATAAATTTTGGCGGGAAACTGCTCGCAGTTATCCTGCAACGGGAGGGGAAAATGTGCGGTATTGTGGGCTACATCGGGGTGCGGAATGCCACCCCGCTCATTTTGGAGGGGTTGAAGCGGCTGGAATACCGGGGATATGATTCAGCGGGACTGGCCGTCCTCCAGCCCGACGGGACCATCGGCGTCCGGCGGGAGGCGGGGAAAATCGCGGCCCTCATAGAGAAAGTCCAGGCGGCGCCGATAAGTGGCACCCTCGGCATCGGCCACACCCGCTGGGCCACCCATGGCCCGCCCATTGAGCGGAACGCTCATCCCCACCTGGGCCCGGCGGGGGATGTGGCCGTCGTCCACAACGGCATCATAGAGAACTACCGCGCCCTGCGGGAGGAACTGGAGGCCGAGGGCCATTCCTTCGCCTCCGACACCGACACCGAAGTCGTCGTCCACCTGGTAGAGGGTTATCTCGCAGGCGGGGCCACCCTGGAAGAGGCCGTGCGCCAGGCACTTTCTCATGTGAAAGGGGCCAACGCCTTCGTCTTCCTCAGCCGCCGCCATCCGGACCGCATCGTCGCCGTCCGGCTGGGCAACGCGGGCGGCCTTACCGTCGGCCTGGGCGATGGCGAGTACTTCGTCGCCTCCGACATCCCGGCCATCCTGGACCACACCCGCCGGATGGTCTTCCTGGAAGACCGCCAGATGGCCGTGGTGACCCGCGAGGGGGTCCGCGTGGAGACGCTGGACGGGCGCCCCGTCCCCCTGCGCCCCCACACCATCCCCTGGGACCCCGTCTCGGCGGCCAAGGAGCCGTACCGCCACTTCATGCAGAAAGAAATCTACGAGCAGGCCCGCTCGGTTACCGACACCCTGCGCGGCCGGGCCGACTTTGAGGCCGGACGGGTGCGTCTGGAAGGACTGACCCTCACCCCGGAGGAGGCCCGTTCTCTGGAACGGATCGTCATCGTCGCCTGCGGCACCTCCGCCTACGCCGGACTGGTGGGGAAGTTTATGATTGAGGCGCTGGCCCGCATCCCGGTGGAGGTGGACTACGGCTCCGAGTTCCGCTACCGGGACCCGCTGCTGAACGGGCGGACCGCCGTCCTGGCCATCACCCAGAGCGGGGAGACGGTGGACACGCTGGCGGCGATGGAGGAGGCCCGCCGGAAGGGGGCCCGCCTGTGGTCTATCGTCAACGTCATCGGCAGCCAGGCCCATCGCATCGCCGACGGCCACATCCTGATGCACGCCGGGCCGGAGATCGGCGTCGCGTCCACCAAAGCGTTCACCGCCAGCCTGGTGGACCTCTACCTGCTGGGCTGTTATCTGGGGGAACTGCGGGGCGTGCTGACCGGCGAGGAACTCCGGCGGCGGGTGGACGACCTGGCGCGCCTGCCCGATCTGGTCGGACGGGTGCTGCAGCACGGCGACGAGTACACCCAACTGGCCCAGACCTACTACGACCGGGAGCACTTCCTGTACCTGGGGCGGGGGATCAACTACCCGGTAGCGCTGGAGGGGGCGCTGAAACTCAAAGAGATTTCCTACATCCATGCCGAAGGGTATCCGGCCGGGGAGATGAAGCACGGGCCCATCGCCCTGATTGACGAGCGGATGCCCGTCGTCGCCATTGCCGTACGGGATTCGGTGTACGACAAGATGATCAGCCAGATAGAGCAGGTGAAAGCGCGCGGCGGACGGGTCATCGCCCTGGCGACGGAGGGGGACGCCGAAATCGGCCTCAAAGCCGATCATGTGCTGGCCGTCCCCCCGATGCCGCCGCTGCTGGCGCCGGTGGTGAACGTCATCCCGATGCAGTTGCTGGCCTACCACATGGCCGTGCGGCGGGGCTGCGATGTGGACCAACCCCGCAACCTGGCCAAATCGGTGACGGTGGAGTGAGGGGGAATGAAAAACACTTTCTACCGTCTCTCGTGGGCAAAAAGCCATACTTTTGGAAGGAAGAGGGGATTTCCTGAAGTTCTACTCCTTTTCGGACTGCTGCTTGCGGTCTTGTCTTTTTCCTTCCCCACGCTCCCCCTTCATGCTGATTCCCGCATCCTCTACGTTGCGCCTATCGCGCAGGGTAGTGGTGACTGTTCCGATTGGGATAACGCCTGCACCCTACGAACTGCTCTTTCAAATGCCCGGAGCGGCGATGAAATCTGGGTGAAATCTGGCGTGCATTATCCGGGCACTGGGCGCGCCGACACCTTTGCTCTGAAAAACGGCGTAGCGGTTTACGGCGGCTTCGCTGGCAACGAGACCCGTCGCGATGAGCGCGACTGGCAAACCCATCTCACCGTCCTGAGCGGCGATATAGACCACAACGACTTTACCGATTCCAACGGCGTAGTGACCGATACCGCCAGCATTGTCGGGGACAACGCCCACCATGTTGTCACCGCCATTGAGGTGGACCGCATGGCCGTGCTGGACGGCTTTATCATCACAGCCGGGCAGGCTAACAATTACTGGCCTGATTACATGGGTGGCGGCCTGTATAATGAGAGCGCAACTCCAACACTGATCAACCTGACCTTCAGCGGCAACACGGCGTTAACGGGTGGTGGTATATACAATTATGGAGCCCCGGCACTCATAAACGTGATCTTTAGCGGCAATACCGCTGGCCAAGGGGGTGGGGTATACAGTGAGGGCAGTCCATTGTTAAGGGATGTTGTCTTCAGTGCCAATGCAGCCAGCATTAGCGGAGGTGGAATGTTCAATGCAGGAGGGAGTCCAAGTCTGGTCAACGTGACCTTTGGCAACAACCAGGCCCGGAACGGTGGTGGAATGTACAATGACGGTGGCGCTCCGAGGATTGTGAGCGCAACCTTCAGCGACAACGTGGCTTTTGCTGGGGGTGGGATGTACAACGATTGGTGGAGCAGTCCGGTTCTTGTAGATGTAACCTTTCATAGCAACCAGGCCACCTGGGGCGGTGGAATAGAGAGCGGCTGGTACAGCAGCCCGCTACTTTTTAACGTGGCTTTCTATGGCAATACCGCCACCAACTCCGGCGGTGGTATGTCTAACTGGTATTATAGCAGTCCGGAACTTGTGAATGTGCTTTTCATTAACAATGTGGCCAGTCAGGGTAGTGGAATGGTCAATGGGTACAACAGCAATCCGAAATTGGTGAACGTGACGTTTAGTGGAAATACAGCCACTTCCAGTGCCGTGATTCACAACATAGAAAGTCATCCGACGTTGAATAATGTTATATTGTGGGGGAATACTGTTGCCTCTGCGCAGGCGATTTATAACCAAGATAGTTCCCCCGCTATTTCATTCAGCGATATTCAGGGTTGTGGCGGTTCTGGCAACAGATGGAACCCAGAGTGTGGTATTGACAGAGGTGGCAATATTGACGTTGATCCGCTCTTTGTGAACGCGGCCGAAGGCAATCTACACCTCCAGGTCGGCTCACCAGCGATTGATAGTGGTAACAACGAAGCGCTTCCGCCCTGGGCAACCACTGATCTGGACGGATACCCGCGTATCGTAAACGGTGATAATGATAGCCACGCCCAGGTGGATATGGGTGCCTACGAATATCCGGACATCACGTCGCCTGAAGTCCTCTCCATCACTCGCGCTGATCCGAATCCAACTCACAGGACCACTCTACGATTCGTCATAACTTTCTCTGAGGACGTTATTAACGTGGATGTAAATAACCTCAAATTGACCACTACGGGTGATCTCACTGGCACCCATATTATAGACATAAACGGTGTAGGGATGACCCGCACGGTCACCATAAACACGGGTAGCGGGAGCGGCGCTCTGCGGCTGGACATCCCCGACAACGCTACAGTTTCTGACTTGGCAGGCAATGGGTTGCTCAACATCCCATACACATCCGGAGAAATTTATCACATCCGGATAGCCACTATCTATCTCCCCCTTATTTTCAGGAATCACTCGCCATAATGACCACAGCAAGCCTTAGACCCTTTCGTAGGAAGAAGAGGAGAGTCTATCACTTCCCGCTGCCCCGAGGGCACCCCGGTCGCCCCCAAAGAGCTATCCACATCACCCTTCGCCAATCCCTTCAATTCTTCCCCCAACCGTTCCGTGTTCCGCTGCCCGGGGCTCTTGCAGACCTGACGCGCCAGCCCCAATTCGTCCTCCACCTCCTTGAAGGCATCCGCATCATCCGTTTTAACCTGCTTGACACCCCCTCCGGTTTATGCTATCATCTTTTTATCTCCCCGAGGAAGGGGGTTGAGGACAATGGCGTAGATGCCCTATATCCCCTTCTCTATAAGCGGCGGACAAGGAAGTGGAACATGCTCCAGGAAAGGGTCTCTGCCAACATCTACCTCTTCACCAGCGACCTTTATACCCAGGTCACTGCCGGTGTCATCGTGACCCCAGCGGGAGCTGTCCTGGTGGACACGCTCCCCTTTCCAATAGAGACACAGGCCATCCTCCAGTTCCTCTCTCGCCGGGCACCATCAGGCCTCCGCTACATCATCTACACCCACTACCATGCTGACCACATTTACGGGGCCTATTTGTTTCCCGATGTCCCCATCATCGCCCACGCTCGCTGCCGGGAACATTTGCTCACATCGGGGGAGGAAGGACTGGAGGCCGCGCGCGCGGAGGCGCCGGACCTCCTGGAGAATGTCACCATCCGCCTGCCTGACATCACACTGGATAGCGGGGAACTGATTCTCTCCCTGGGCGGCAAGACTCTGCGGATCTTTGAGACCCCTGGTCACTCTGACGACGGCATCTCCATCTACGTAGAAGAAGACCTGGTGCTCTTCGCCGGCGACGCGATGATGCCCATACCCACCGTCGTGGACGGTGACCCGGAGGTACTGAAGCAATCGCTTCGGAAAATCCAGGCCATAGAACCCGAAAGCATTGTTCAGGGACACGGAGAGGTGATCCTGCGGGGAGAGGTCAAAGATGCACTGCGGACCAACATCGCGTATCTGGAGACCATTCAGCGGATTGCGACCGAGGCAGTAACGAACGAACGGCGCCGGGCCACGCTTCTCAAAACCGACGTGGAGAAATGCGGAGTTCCCCGCGTGGCGCTGAACGGAGAAGCCCCTCGTCTCCACGTGGCCAATCTGCGGACGCTCTATAACCGATTAGCCCAGTCCGCCGCCCAGAACGGGGCGGCCGCCCCTCAAAAATTGGGGAGAAAAGAATAATCCCCTTGACTGTGGAGTGGAGGTTTGCGGCGGACGGCTTAGCCGTCCGCCGCAAACCCTTCTCCCCTTTCCTCTTCTCGGGAAAGTAAGGAGGAAAAGAGAAAATGGGAAAGGAGAATCTCAACAAGTAAAAGCGTTTCACCTGCCGATGTCCTAATCACTCCACGACTCTCTGTAGTACTACTTGGTTGCTTCTCAGAATTTAAATCACTATACATAGTTTGTCTGCTTCTCCTCGTAGTCATCATAGAGTCTGTGGATTGGTGGATAACCAGGCAAAGAGGATGGACAGGCCCTAATTCTTGTACGGCGGGTGCTGGTGGGGCGTATTAGTGGGGATGAGAGATTAAGTATTGCTTCTGGAGATTGGGGATGGACATGGGGAAACAGTTAAAGAATCTTGATGAGAGGTTGCACCTGGGAGGGTGAATTCTCTTAGGGGAAAGGTGTTGCTCTGTGGAATTATCCACATGCAGTCGGGGTTATCCACAGAAATCGTCGGGTTATCCACATCCGGAATGGGACAGGAAGCGGGGAAGAGGTCATATATGGGAGAAGAAAATGGCCGACCTGCCAGAAGTAGGGGTGTGGATGAATGGGAAGAGTTGTGTCTTCCAGTAGGGCGAAATCGGCAACGTTTCGGATGCAAATTCCGAGGAGGTGTCCTATGGAACTTACCCGATTTCTTGCTATGGCGCGGGGTGACGAACCGGCGGAACTGGTGCTCCGGAACGGACGGGTCATCAACGTGTACACGGCCGAAATTCTGGAGGCCGATGTCGCGATGGCTGACGGTTATATCGTTGGTGTGGGGAGCGGATATGCCAGCCGGCAGGAAATAGACCTGGGGGGCCGGTATGTCTGCCCTGGCCTCATAGATGCCCACGTCCACATAGAGTCCTCTATGGTGACCCCCTACCAGTTTGCCCGGGCGGTGGTCCCCCGGGGGACCACGACCGTCGTCTGCGACCCCCACGAAATTGCCAACGTCGCCGGGACGGCGGGAATCCGCTACATGCTGGATGCGTCGGACGGGCTGCCGCTGACCGTCTACGTCAACCTGCCCTCCTGTGTGCCCGCAACAACAATGGGAACCGCTGGCGCCGAGTTGAGCGCAGATGACCTGCTGCCGCTGGCGAATCTTCCCCGCGTTCTGGGTCTGGCCGAGTTAATGAATGTACCGGGCCTGGTTCTGGGTTTTCCCGATGTGCTGGCCAAGGTGGAGGCGTTCCGGGAGCGGGTGATAGACGGCCACGCCCCGGGTTTCAGCGGGAAATGGCTGCAGGCGTACGTGGGCGCCGGGCCCGGTTCGGACCATGAGTCCACCACCGCTGCGGAGATGCTGGAGAAACTCCGCCTGGGGATGCGGGTCTTCATCCGGGAGTCCACGGCGGCGAAAAATTTGGGGGCCCTCCTCCCCGCGGTGACCCCGCAGAACAGCCGCCGCTGCGCCTTCTGCACCGACGACCGTCATCCGGCGGACCTGCTGGACGAGGGCCACCTGGACCACCTCATCCGACTGGCCGTCGCCGGGGGGCTGGACCCCGTCACGGCGATCCAGATGGCCACCCTGAACGCGGCGGAGTGGTTCCGCCTGCGCGATCGGGGCGCCATCGCCCCCGGCCTGCGGGCCGACCTGGTGGTCTTCTCCGACCTGAAGAACTTCCGCCCCGAGATGGTCTTCGCCGCTGGCCGCCTGGTGGCCCAGGCGGGAGAGCCGGTGGGCGACTGGGCGGAGCCCCGGGCAGAGGACTCTGCTGTGCGGGGGACGGTGCGGGTGGACTGGGACCGGGTCTCCCTGCGGATTCCCGTCCCGGATGCCGGTGCCCGGAGCGCGCGGGCGCGGGTCATCGGTGTTATCCCCGACCAGGTGTTGACGGAGCATCGGGTGGAAGAAGTCCCCGTGCGAGACGGGGAGGCGATGGCCGACCCGGAGCGGGACATCCTGAAACTGGCCGTCATAGAGCGGCATCGGATGACCGGCAACGTGGGGCTCGGATTTGTGTGGGGGCTGGGTCTCCGCCAGGGAGCGCTGGCGGGGAGCGTGGGGCACGATGCCCACAACCTCATCGTCGCCGGTTGCGACGACGTCTCTATGATGACGGCGGCCCGCGCGGTGGCCCAGATGGGGGGCGGGCTGGCCGTCGCCGTGGGGGAACAGGTGCTGGCCACAGTGCCGCTGCCCGTGGCCGGCCTGATGTCGGACCAGCCCGTGGAGACGGTGCGTTTCCAGATGGACAACCTGACCCGCGCCGCGCGCTCGCTGGGGACCTCCCTTCCGGACCCGCTGATGACTCTGAGTTTCCTGCCCCTGGAGGTCATCCCGGCGCTAAAGTTGACGGATCAGGGGCTGGTGGACGTGGAGCAGTTTGCTTTCGTCCCCCTGTTTGTGTGACTGTTGTACGTGCCAGGCACTTCTGAAAGTGCCGGGCACGTTACACCCGGAGGCCGCCATGACGTTCGCCAAAGCAGGGATAACGGCTGGAGAGGGGCCTCTTCGCCCGGCCGACCAGGAGGCCCTTCAGCGGGCCGCCGTGGAAGCGGTGCGGCTGCGGGCCGGAGTGAACCCGGTGACCGACCTGGATGCCTGGCGGGGCCTGGGCATCCAGCGCTTCCTGGTCCAACTGCTGAGCCCCCGGCCCGGCGCTGAGAGAACCCCGCCGGATGCCTTTGTGGAGGAATTCGCCCCTCTGGTGGCCGCGTTCCTTCGGGCGGGCGTCACCGATTTTGAGATTCACGGCGAGCCCAACACCACCGCGCGCGGCTACGGCGTCTCCTGGGACTCCCCCGCCGCCTTCTCCGCCTGGTTCGTCGCCGTGGCCGACGGCCTGCGCCGTCGCTTTGGGCCGCCGCTGCGGGTGGGCTTTCCAGGACTGGCCCCCGTCGGGCCTGCGCTGCCGGGCCTGGCCCCCGTGGTCTCCGATGAGGAGTTCCTGAACGGATGTGGGGAGGCGCTGACCGCCGCCGACTTCGTCTGCTGCCACGTCTACTGGACAACGCGGGCGGAAATGGAAAACTACAACGGGGCCCTGCGCTTCCTGCGGGTCTATATGGAACGGCCGGAAGTCCGCCCCAAACCGGTGGTCATCTCCCAGTTCGCCAACGTCAACCCGGCCCCATCGGACACGGAGAAGGGTGCCCAGTACGCCGACTTCTACTTCTTTTGCACTCAGTACGACCGGATCGCGGCGGCCTACAGTTTCCTCCTCCGCTCCCCCGACCCCTCCTGGGCCAATCTGACCTGGCTCCGTCCCGATGGCACTCCGACGGCGATTCCGGGCGCGGTGGGCGCGCGGAAGCGGATGCCTCACCCGGCCGCGCTGCGGCTGGTCTGGCCCACGGTCACTCGCGCCTACACCCAGGCCTACGGCGACCGTCAGCAAATCTACTACCAGGCCTCCTGGGACCCCGTCAGTCAGACGTACTGGCTGCACGGGGGGCATGAGGGCGTGGATTTGCAGGCGACGGAGGGCTCCCCCGTCCTAGCCTGCCTGCGGGGACAGGTCTCCCACGGTCCGCCCGGCACTGCCTACGGGAAGTACGTCCGCATCCTCAGCGACGTGCCCGGCGTGGGCCGGGTCACCCTGCTCTACGGCCACCTGCGGGAGATTCTGGTGCCGGACGGCACTACGGTCTCGGCGGGGGAGGTGATCGGTCTGGCGGGGCGGACCGGGCAGGCCTCCGGGCCGCACCTGCATCTGGGGATGAGGGTTGCCGGTCTGGAACTGCGGCCCACCAGCCATTACCTGAACGCGCGGCCCTATCTGGAGCCTGTGCGGGGGTCACCCCGCGTGCCCTACGAGCGCACCTACGTCCTCCTGCCCCCGCAGGCCGACCGGGCCTGGGCCGAGGCAGTGGTGATGGCCACATGGGATGCCCGTCGCTTTACCGTGGGCGGAAGTGCCGACGACGCCGGTATCGGCGACCTGCCGGTCCGGCGGGTGATCGCGGTGAATCCGGAAGGGTGGCCTGGCGACCTGGCGGCCTTCTTCGCGCAGTACTACCCGGGGGTGGCGCTGGTGCCGGTGAGCGCCGCCACTCCTGAAGAACTGGCGGGGATTCTGCAGGCCCTGCCGCCTTCCCCCGGCGCGCCGGGGGGGCCGCCCCCATCCGGTGGGTTGCCCCGGGTCCAGTACGGCCGGACCTATGTTCTCCTCCCGCCCGGCGCCGACCGGGCCTGGGCCTGGGCCGTGGTGGCGGCCACGTGGGACGCCCATCGGTTCACCGTGGGCGGCAGCGCCGACGACGCCAGCATCGGCGACCTGGATTCCCGGCGGGTCATCGCCGTCAACCCGACCGGCTGGGGGGGAGACCTGCGGGCCTTCTTTGAGCGGTACTATCCGGGGATCATCTACATCCCGGTGGGGGCGGAGACGCCGGAGAAACTGGGAGAATTGCTGAGGGGGTAGATATATCCGAACGGGCCAGGCACTTCCGAAAGTGCCTGGCCCGTTTCCCTCTGCAAACAAAGAGGCCGCCCTCTTCTGGGCGGCCTCTTTGTTGGTTGGATGGTGTTGTTACACCTGGTCCTTGCCCGGACCGACCTGGAAGTAGTCGGCGTTCTTCTGGATGTCGGCCTTGTAGGCGTCGGGCACCTCGTCCTCGTGGAAGATGGCCTCGTTGGGGCACTCCGCCGCGCAGGCCCCACACTCAATGCAGGTATCGGGGTTGATGTAGTAGGTGGGCCAGTTGGGGTCGCCGTCCACGAAGTGAATGGAGTCCGTCGGGCAGACGTCCACGCAGGCCCCGGCCCGCTTGCACAGACTGGTGATGACGTATGTCATTTTGAACCTCCGTATGGGTTGGGGTGGATAGGGTCTCTCCTATTGGGGTCGCCAAACGGCGTTATTATACCATTATGCCACAGATTTGCAATTCATCTCTGGCGGGAGCCGACGGGACGGCGGTGAGCCCACCGTTCGCCCCCATCTACAAATAGGACTTCTCCCGTGATGTAATCAGAGCGGAGGAGGAAGAGAACGGCTTCCACCACATCCTGGGGGGCTCCCCAGCGCCCCAGCAGGGTGCCCTGGGCAATCCGGGCCCGGTCCTCCTCCGGATAGTCCGGCGGCGGAAGGACGGGTCCGGGCACCACGCCGTTCACCCGTACATAGGGTGCCAGTTCCACTGCCAGATTGCGGGCCAGCGCCCAGAGAGCGCTTTTCCCCACGCTGTGGGCCAGAAAGTCCGGCCACGGGTCAAAGGTCCCCCGGTCCAGGATGACCACGATGCCGCCCTCCCGGCGCGCGACCATCCCCGGGGTCAGTTCACGGGCCAGGACCAGGAACCCGTCTACCAGGACGCCCAGGACTTGTCGCCAGAGTTCGGGGGTTGTCCCAGAAAGGGAAGCCCGGACAAAGGGGGATGCGCTGTGGACGATGATGTCCACGCGGCCGAAGTGGGCCTCGGCGGCGTGGGCCAGTGCCAGCGCCTCCTCTGGATTGGCCAGGTTGGCCTGGAGGGCAATGGCCTCCACGCCCAGCCGGCGGGCCTCGGAGGTGGTCTTCTGGGCGGCGTCGGCGGAACGGTGATAGTGGACAACCAGGTGAGTGCCGGCAGTCGCTAAACCCAGGGCGATTGCACGCCCTATGCGCACCGCCCCACCGGTGACCAGGGCCGCTTTGCCGGATAGTTCCATAGAGGCCCCTGCTTGCCAAAAATGGATAGACCTGCTATAATACAAATAGACGGGGCGTGGCGCAGTTTGGCTAGCGCGCTACAATGGGGTTGTAGAGGCCGACGGTTCAAATCCGTCCGCCCCGACCAGAGACGTGCCAGGCACTTGAGGAAGTGCCTGGCACGTCTGGTTTATATCGGAATCCCCAGCAGTTGTTGGAGGCGCTCTTCGGAAATCGTCCGTACCTCCTCGTGGATGGAGCGCCCGTGGCTATCCATCGTCACTACCAGGGGGAGTTTCTCCACCCGGATGACCCAGAAGGCCTCCGGTACCCCGAATTCGTCCTTTTTGTAGACGGTCAGGACTTCCTTGACAGCATCGGCGATGAGGGTGGCGGCCCCGCCCACCGCGTGGAGGTAGACCGCACCATGTTCCTGGCAGGCCCGCAGGGTCCGGGGCCCCATCCCTCCTTTACCAATGACTCCCCGCAGTCCGAAATGGGCGATGACGTCGGCTTGGTAGGGCTCCTCCCGGATGGAAGTGGTGGGGCCGGCGGCGACAAATTCCCAGCGCCCGTCTTCCCGCTGACGGACCACCGGTCCACAGTGGTAGATAGCGCCGCCCGCCAGTAATCGGCGCAGTTCATCGTAGAGAGCCCGCTCGCTCTCTGGAATCTGCGGGGACCGGATGAAGGTCTCCATCATATACTTGTGGGCCGCGTCCCGTCCGGTGACGATGACGCCGGAGAGGTAAACGGTATCCCCCACATGAAGGGAACGGATGGCTTCTTCGGAGATGGGAACGGTTAGATGAACAGTTGCCATATCCTTTTCCTCACTGGTCGGGATCAGGAGTACACCACAGTCCCGTCCCTGACTTCCATCCGGGCCCGGCGGCATGCCCAGCACATGTAGGCGACGGTGACGAAGAAGGAGGCCGGAAGGCGGTGGGCCGCGCCGATTTTGACACCGAAAATAGTGGTCTTCCCACCGAAGCCCATGGGCCCCACCCCCAGTTCGTTGCACTCCCGCAGCAGTCGCTCCTCCAGCGCGGCCAGTTCGGGGACCGGGTTGACGTCCTCCAGCGGTCGGAGGAGTTGCATTTTGGCGTGGGTGTACCCCGTACCCCGGTCTCCGCCGATGCAGACGCCCAGAATGCCCGGGGCGCACCCTTCGCCCTGGGCCCGGTGGACCGCGTCCAGCACGGCCCGCCGGACGCCTTCCAGGTCCCGTCCCGCTTTCAGCGGCTCATAGGGGAGGCTGTACTGGATGCTGACGTTCTCACTGCCACCGCCTTTCAGGAGCAGGGCCACTTCCAGAAAGTCGTCGTCTCCTTCCTCCATGTGAAAGACGGGGAAGCCGATGCCCAGATTGTTGCCGCTATTACGCCCGATGATGGAGTCTACGGCGTTGGGGCGCAGGTAGGCGCGGCGGGTAGCCTCTGCTACGGCCGCTTCGGCCTGAGCGCGCAGTTTCCCGGCGCTCATTCCGGCTGGATAACGGATGTGGAAAATGGGGGTGCCCGTATCCTGGCAGATGGGCTGGGAACGGGCGCGCGCCAGGGCGACGTTCTCCAGAATGGCGGTCAGCGTGCTGGCGGCGGCGGAGCCGGGTTCCTCCCGGTCGCGGGCGGCCCGCAGCGCCGCCTCCACGTCAGCGGGCAGGTCCGTAGAGGCCCGCCGGATCAGTTCCACAAAGGCCTCAGTCAGGTTCTCCATGGCAGTTCCTCACTCGGATGGGGGTCTCTGGTGGAAAACGGCGGCTTCTAACTGAAGGACGCTCAGTTCCAGTTTTCGGAGATCGGCGGCTGTTGCCCAGCGCTCCCGGGCCACCGCTTCGGACTCTACAAACCCGCGTTCGGCCAATCGCTGTTCCAGGAGGGCCATCCGCTCCCGCAGCGCGCGCACCTCTATCTCCAGGGCGGTCACGCGCCGTTCCAGGGTTTCCACCCGGGCCTCCAGACGCTCCAGCCGCTGCTCCAGGCGCTCCAGCCGCTGCTCTATGGCGGCCAGCCGTCCTTCCACGGAACGCATCCACTATTCCACCGAGCGCATCCACTGTTCTGCAGATCGCACCCACTGGCGCGTTTCATCGTGGTCCCGCGCCATCTGGGCGATGAAGGGCTCTATGACCTCGTAGACCGCCTCTTTGATCAGTTCCTTCAGTTCGTTCGTGTCGTTCGTTGCCGCTCCTCTAATGAAGTGTCCCCAGCCAGCGGTCGTAGAGGGAGAGTTCCGGGGGGAGCAGGCCCTTCTCCACCAGAATCCGCTCCAGAACGGCCATGCGCTGTTTGTGGTGGCGGACCTCGGCGTCCAGCATCTGGACCCGCGCCTCCAGTTCCCGCATCCGGGCTTCCATTTCCCGGAGCCGCCGTTCCTGCTCCTGAAGTTTCCGCTCAACGATTTGGATCCACTCCTCCAGAGTCCAGGAATCCATGCTCCTCCTTCCGCTTGGGTACGGTTTTTGCGTCGGCCTTGCCGCCGCAAAAACCGAAAGTTGCGTTCTATCGGGGCTTCGGGATGGCCAGGTCGGCCGGGCCCTGGTCGGAGAGTTTCAGGTGAGGGTGGGTAGCCTGGATCAGTTCGTGGATAATCTGGGCGTACTTGACCTTCTCCCGGGCCTGCCAGGCCAGGAAGTCCGGGCTGGTCCAGGGACGGTACATCGCGCCGGCCCCGGCCGCCAGCGCAGGCCCTGGCTCAATCTTGAAGTAGCAGGGAGCACAGACCCGCGCCATCTCCGCCCCCTCATAGAAGCGATTGAAACCGCCGAAGGAGTCGGAGAGGTAGATGTGCAGGTCCAGCGGGATGTCAACGGCCTGGCGGATGGAGGCCAGTTGGGGAAGGGAGAGGTCGCCCAGCGGGTTGAAGGTAGAGGCGCCCAGCATCTGGAGCACCTTGCCGCCCGCCGCCGACGCATGTCCGGCGAAGATGCTGACCTTGAAGACCACGTCCTCGGGGATATCGCCCGTCTTCTTCAACTGGTTGACCACCCAGAGGAGCCCCTCGTCAATGCAGAGGAAGCCGCGAAAGCCGATGTCTATGCATCGCAGCATCTCGGCGATGACGTAGGAGAGTTGATCGGAGCCCCGGTAGCGGAGACCGGAAAGGGCGCCTTCTGGGGTCGCCAGTTGCCGCCCCACATCCCAGCCAGAGCGGGGGCCGGGGGTAATGATGACCTCCAGTTTCGCCTCCGCCGCCATCTGGGCGAAGTCCCGCAGTTCGGCGTCGTCCAGGAGTGTGGAGCCCATCACGGTGGAGATGAGCCGGTGGACGGGGATGTTGCGCTTGCGCATCTCGTCAATGAGCGCTTCCAGTACTTGCGGTCGCTCCACGCCGGAGATTTCCATCCGGTAGTGGGCGCCGTCGGGGAAACGCTTGGGGCTATCGGGCAGATCGTAGGCATCCCGGCCAGGGATTCCGATCTTTTCCAGCATACTCCGAACTTCGTTCAGGCTACGCATGTTACCTCCTCGGGAAAAGGTTCTGGTTTCGCTACCTGACGGTTTCAGAAACAGGAGATAGATGGACCAGCCAGACAGCCAACACTCCGATAATGCAGGCTGTTAGCCCAATGTTGCTAATATTTGGGATTTTGAAGAATTTAGCACAGGCCGCCGGGCCTGTTGACGCAAACCCCCGCAGGCTGTCAGCCTGCGCCACAAGGGCTTTTTCAGGCCGCAGGCTAACAGCCGCCATGAAAAAAGATAGCGCCACTGGGCTATCCGCCTGTAGTGGCCCGACAGCCAGCGCTACAGGCTACCAGTTTGAAACGAAGACGGGCCAGGGGTGCCCTCCCCGGGCCCGGATTTCTGTCCAGGGGTACGGAGGGGCCTCCAGACGTCCCTTCACCGTCACCGCCATTTCGTTCAATTGCATCCAGGCGGGCAGGAACCGGCTGAACGGGTAGTAGTGGGTCCGTCCGTCGTAGGCGTCTATCAGGTAGAGGCCGTCGGCATCGTAGCCAACAGCGATGAACGTATGTTCCCATTGGACGACGATGGAGACGGTGCCGTCGGCGGCGGTCCAGGAAGCGATTTCCGGCTGGAGCATCCGGTAGGTGGCCCAGATGATGACGGGGCGTCCGGCGGCCAGTTCTTCCTTAAGAAGGTCCAGTCCGAACCAGCGGTGAGCGTGGGCGTCCAGGCCGTACCGGCGCAGGGCGGTGGCGACAGGGCTGGCATAGACGCCGTAGCCTCCTGGGGGAAGGCTCCCCGGCGGGTCATCCACGTCGCCGACAAAGCCCGAGTGGGGGTTATCCGAGCGGGGGAGAGTGGCGAAGAACGCCTCTTCGCTGACGGCGACGCCCCAGAAGGCCGCCAGGTCAACAGCCGAGCGGGCCTCGCAACTGAGCGGGCGCTCCTGCCGGTGCCCCACCACGCCGGGGACGTAGGCGGATTCGGGGGGTCCTGGGGCCGCGTGGACCGTTAGCGGCAGGATCAACAGAACCCCCAGCAGTTGCTCCTGGAATCGCTTCAAGGCCTGCCCTCCGCCATCAGCCCGGAAGTTCTCCTTTCAGGCGGGCCAGTTCGGCTCGCAGATGTTCCAGTTCCACCCGGGGGACTACAGCGACCTTTTCCTCAAGTTCCACTGCTGCCACGGCTTGCTTTTCTGTCCTGATCACCAGTAGTGACGCAATCTCTATAGAGTTTATCGGAAATAAGAGCGCGGTGACAGGATTGTGTCAATAATGTGAGAATCCGTGTTCATCCGTATCCATCTGTGTTCACCCGTGTCCTATTTCCAATGAAGTCTTATGATCCGGCCTGTCCGGCCTCCTGCTCCAACCGGCGAACGATTTCCTGCGCTTCCTCCACCGCTTCCGGCGCGGCCTCGTAGACGGCCATCCCCCGCAGGTCGGCCTCAATAATGGCCGGACTGGCCGAGAGATACCCCACCACCGGCAGGGGGCTCTGCCCGACGATGAAGGCCCGGTCGGCATCGGTGCGGACTTTGTTGCCCACGACGAACAGGCGCCTCAGGCCGATGTCGCCGGCCAGTTCCCGAATCCGTTCGGCAACCTCTATGCTTCGCCTCCCCGGCTCCACCACCACCAGCATCGCGTCCACCGCCTGGGCCGTGGCCCGCCCCAGGTGCTCCACTCCGGCCTCCATGTCCATAATCAGCATCTCGCCCCGGTAGAGCAGCAGGTGGGTGACCAGCGCCTTCAGGAGGGCGTTCTCCGGGCAGAGGCAGCCGGACCCGCCTTTTTCCAGCGTCCCCAGTTTGAGCAACCGCACGCCGTTGTGGACGATGCTGAAACGGTCGGGGATGTCGTCCACGCGGGGGGTGAGGCTGAAGAAGCCGCCGTAGGAGCCAGGTTTGGCTCCGGTCCGCTCGTAGATGAGGTCCTCCATCTCAGAGATGGGAGTGAGATTCTCCGCCAGTTCGGGGGGGAAGCCCAACGCTCCGGCCAGCCCGCCGGCCGGGTCGGCGTCAATGGCGATGACGTTGCGGCCCTGGCGGGCGTAAATGTGGGCCAGCAGGGCCGACAGCGTCGTTTTTCCCACTCCGCCTTTGCCGGTAATGGCGATTTTCTGTAGAGTTGTCATATCGGTTTAACCTCCAGAATCTCCCCAGGCGTCCGCCGCCCGCGCGGGGTGCGGTCAAAATCGGCATCAAAACTGACCAGAGTCAGGTCGTATTTCTCCGCAACGACGTACTGGTACGCGTCGTCAAAGTCCAGGCCGAATTGCTGAATGACCTGGACGACAGCATGCATATCCACCATATCCAGTCGCAGACACTCAATCTGTCCCCTCGTCAAATCCTCTATGACCCGCAGGAAGACGTGAGCCAGTTGACGGCGGGTCAGAATCATGCCCAGCGAGTAAAGGGTGAATTCGGAGATGTAGAGATCACGGCCGGGAATAGAACACATCAAACGTTCCGCTTCATCGGCCCGTTCCTGGTCTAACAGCAGTTCCAGCAGGATGTTGGTGTCAAGAAGATACACCGGCCCACCAGTCCCGAATCTGGTGCTGGAGTTCCACAGAGGTGTACTTCTCCCGAAGGTCCCGTAAAGCACCGCGCCAATCTAACCGTAAAGGTTCTATCCTTCGGGTATATCGCTGATGAAGAACTTCAACAAACTCCTGCACCTCCCGCTGCAACTCCGGCGGCAGGGAGACAATCATCTCTATCAGGGAGTTCACTGGAACATCCGTTGTCGTTTCTCGCATCGGACCACCTCAACTGATTCCCGAAAGAATCTCTCCGGGCACCCGCCGCCCGCGCGGGGTGCGGTCAAAATCGGCGTCAAAACTGACCAGAGTAAGGTCGTATTTCTCCGCAACGACGTATTGGTACGCGTCGTCAAAGTCCAGGTGAAGTCGCTGCATCACTTCAAGAACTTGAGGGACGTCTTCCGCTTCCAGATGGAGCAGTGATACACCTCCGCTCTCAAACAAGTCCTGGACAAACCGTCGTAGCCCCTCCTGCTGATTCAACCGACACATTGCCAGGCAAATAGAGTGGAAGGCAAAATCGGTGATAAACAGGGCGTCTGAAGGTACGGCATCCAGGAACTGTCCGACTTCTGCCGAACGTTCCTGGTCCAGCAATCGCTCCATCCACACATTCGTATCTATCAAGAGCATCCGGCATCAATCCCCGCGCCACTCTATGGTTTTCCTCTGCAGTTCCAGAGCCGTATATTGATCCCGGTGTTCCCGCAGAGCCCCTGCCCAATCCTGGCGGAGTCTTCGGGCAGGCCGGAGAGTCCGTTTGGCCAGAGATGTCACAAACTCCCGCACCTCCTGCTGCAACTCCGGCGGCAGGGCTTCTATCATCTCCACCAGCGAACGAACCTGGACCTCCATCGCTCCCTCCTCGGCGCGCGGTTTGTATTTTAACACACTCTGGGAGAGTTGCCAATAGCGGAGGTTCTGATATACTTGCATCCGCAATGCGCACAGGAGGAGCACCGTGAAACTTTCTGTCATTATGCCTGCCTACAACGAAATCGGCACCATCCGGGAGATTATCCGTCGGGTGCGCGCGGTCCCGCTGGTCGTCTCCATCGGATACGGGCCCCAGAATGGGAAAGTGGTCCACCTGGAGCGGGAAATCGTCATTGTGGACGACGGCTCCACCGACGGGACGCGCGAGGTTCTGCGGGAATACGAAGGGGAGCCGGACATCCGGGTCATCTATCACGAACGCAACCAGGGGAAAGGCGCGGCGGTCCGTACCGGGCTGGACCACGCCACCGGCGACATCTTCATTGTTCAGGACGCCGACCTGGAGTACGACCCCAGGGACTACCCCACCCTGCTGCAGCCCATCCTGGAAGGGCGTGCCCAGGTGGTCTACGGCTCCCGCTTCCGGGGCGGCCCCACGAAGGCCATGTTCTTCTGGCACATGGTCGGTAACCGCTTCCTCACCCTGGTCACCAATATCCTCTACGACTCCATCCTCACCGATATGGAGACGGGGTACAAAATGTTCACCCGCGAGGTGGCCGGGAAGTTGCGCCTGACGGAACGGGGCTGGGGGTTTGACCCCGAGATCACGGCCCAGATTCTCCGCCACGGCTACCGCATCTACGAGGTCCCCATCTCCTATACGGGCCGGGAGTTCACCGAGGGGAAGAAAATCTCCTGGAAGGATGCCTTCACCGTCCTGAGGACCCTGTTTCGCTGCCGGTTCCAGCGGCTGTAGGGGCAGGGCTTGCCCCTGCCCCGGAGGGTAACGTGAGGGTGGGCAACCGCCAGGGTGGGCAACCACAAGAGTGGGCAACCGCAAGGGGGGCAACCGCAAGGGGGGCAACCGCAAAGGGGGCAACCGCAAGGGTTGCCCCTACACTCGCCGACGGCGCGGCGGTCCTGGCCCTGGGCCTGCTGCTCCTGATCGCCTTCTGGCCCATCGGCCCGGCGGGACGGGTGATCGCCGGGGGCGACCTCTTCCTGTATTTCTACCCGTACTGGGCCGAGGCGGCGCGGGCGCTGCAGACCGGACGGTTGCCCCTCTGGAACCCGTACCTCTTCATGGGCGTCCCCTTCCTGGCCAACAGCCAGGCCGGGGTCCTCTACCCCCTCAACTGGCCCTTCTGGCTCCTCCTCCCTCCCCACCGGGCCCTCCACTGGAGCGCGCTCCTGCACCTCTGGCTGGCCGGAAGCGGGGCCTACCTCTATGCCCGCGCGTCCCTGCGCCTGGGACATCTGGGGGCCTGGACCGCCGGGGCGGCCCTCGCTCTGGGCGGATACCTGGGCGTCCAGATAGAACACATCAACCAGTTGCAGGCCCTCTCCTGGCTCCCCTGGGCGCTTTTCCTCTACGATTGGATTCTGGAGGGAGAGAGGATGGGGGATTTTGTGGCGGCGGCCGCAGGCCGCCGCCGCAAAATCCCCCGCCGTATCGGGCTGGCCGTTGTCATCGGGCTGATGCTGCTGGCCGGGCATACCCAGTCCGCCTTCATCTCGCTGGTCGGACTGGGAGTGATCGCCCTGCTCCCCCGGGCGGAAGTGCCCCTGGGCCGCCGACTGGGCATCCTGGCCGGAGCGACCGCCCTGGGGCTCGCGCTGGCGGCGGCGCAACTCCTCCCCACGCTGGAACTGGCCCGCCATTCCGTCCGCAGCGGCGGGCTTCCCTTCAACGAACGGGTCTCCTTCTCCCTCTCCCCCCTCTACCTGGCCCGCGCGCTGCTGCCCACCTGCGGCCAGACCGTCGCACCGGAACATCTGGAGTACGTCGCCACCATCGGCGTCACCGGCCTGCTCCTCGCCCTTCACGCTTCACGTTTCACGTTTCACTCTTCACGTCTCACGTTTCACGTTTCCCGTTTCCCCCCTCCCCTCCTCCTCTCCCTCCTCGGCCTCTTCCTGTCCCTCGGCCTCTACAACCCCCTCTACCTGCTGCTGGCCCGCTTCGTGCCGGGGTTTGCCCACTTCCGCGCGCCGGCCCGCTGGCTGGCCCTCTGGGCCGTCGGCGCGGCCCTGCTGGCAGGGGCGGGAATAGAGAAGATACGGGATCAATCACAGGATAAATCCTATGCCACGCCGGGGCGCAGGATTGATCCTGGGATACTGGCACTGGCTGGCCTCTTCCTCTGGGGTGCGCTGGGCGGCCGGGCCGACCGACTGACCGTGGCCCTCTGGCTGGCGACGGCCGCGCTGGGCGGGGCGCTCCTGGCCCTGGGGCGCCGTTTCCCCCGCCCCGCCGCGCTGGGCCTGACCGCGCTGCTGGTGGCGGAACTCCTCCTCTCCGCCCGCGCCCTCCCTCACGCCCGTGCCACCGCTCCGGAGGCCTACACCTCCCTCCGCCCCGCCGCCGCGCATCTCATCGCCGCCGGGCGGGAGCAGACCCCCCCGGACCGCTTCCTCAGCCTCTCCGCCCTGGCCTTTGACCCCGGCGACAAACCGGAACTGGAGGTCATCTACGGCCCTCAGTTGAGCCGGGACGCCCTCTACAATCTCCTCATCGCGGCCAAGCACCGGGAAGTGCTCTCCCCCAACCTGCCCCTGGCCTTCCGCGTCCCGGCGGTGGACGGGTACGACGGCGGCCTCCTGCCGCTGGCCCGCGCCGTGGCCCTGGAGCGGGCCTTCCTGCCCGAGGAGACCGTCTCCATTGACGGACGGCTTCGGGAGAACTTGCGCGCCATTCCCGACGGCCGCTGGCTGAGTCTCCTCAACGTCCGCTATATCATCACCGATAAAGTCTTTGATGCCTGGCTGGACGACGTCTTCTACGACCTGCAGTTCGGGGCGGACCTGACGGCGGGGGAATCGGCGGAGGTGGCGTACATCCCGGCCTTTGACGCCACAGCGCTGGGGCTGGTCAGTTACCTGGACGGGGCCGCCGCGCTGCCCCAGGGGACCAGAGTTGGTGAGGTGACGGTTGCCTTCGCCGACGGCGCGTCCCTCACCTTCCCGCTGCGGGCCGGAGTGGAGACGGCGGAAGGGATACACGGGCCGGGGGTGGCCCACGCGCTGGCCCCTGTGGGCGGTCACTTCTGGCCGGGCCAGCCGGAGGGGAACGACTACGCCGTCCGGTTGCACTGGGACCGGGCCGCCCGTCCGACCGCCATCCGGGTCCAGGCCACCCTTCCCCAGGGACGGTTGGTGATCCGGGGCCTCAGCCTGATAGACGAGCGCACCGGCGCCTTCCAGGCGCTGGTCATCTCCGACCGGGGCCGCTTCCGCCTGGTCCACTCCGGCGACGTGAAGGTCTACGAGAACATGGATGTCCTCCCGCGCGCGTTCGTCGTCCACCGGGCGCGGACAGCGGAGACGTTCCCGTCGGATTTTGACCCGACGGCGGAGATCATCGTGGAGGGCGGGACCGATCTGGACGTCCGCCCCGGTGGCCCCGAATCGGTACGGATCACGGCCTATGAGCCGGAGCGCGTGGAGATAGATGTGGAGTTGACTGCGCCGGGGTATCTGGTGCTGACGGATGCCCACTATCCGGGCTGGCGGGCGTGGGTGGACGGGGAGGAGGTGCCCATCGCGACGGCCGACCTGCTGTTTCGGGCCGTCTATCTGGAGGCGGGGCGGCATCGGGTAGTATTTCGGTTTCAGCCCCGGTCGTTCTGGGTTGGTGTGGCGGTCAGCCTGGGGACGCTGATAGGGGGTGGGGTTTTTGCGGCGGCCCTCGGCCGCCGCAAAAACCCTATCACTTTAGCAGGCGCACAATGATGTTCAGGATAATGGTCAGCAAAAGGCTCAGGATGATGGACCCCAGAATGGGGACCACGCAGGTGAACCCCGGGCGCTCAATGCGCAGAGTGCCGGGAAAGTCCCCCATCCCGGCAAATCGGCCCATCAGCCAGATTAGACCACCAATAGCCGCCAGAGCCAGCCCCAGAAAAACCATCCACTTCCCCATCCATTCCATACCGTTCATATCCGCCTCCCCCATCCGCTACTCGGTTCGGGTGACTTTTTGCAGACCGCGTGGCTGATCCGGGTCCAGTCCCCGGGCCTGAGTCAGCCCCAGGGCGAAGAGTTGCCCGGGCACGACGGCGACCATCGGGGAGAGCCATTCGGGGATTCCCCCCGGCAACGGGAGCGGGGTTTGGGCCAGGGAGAGGACCTCCTCCCGCGCCGAAATAACCACCAGTTCCGCCTCCCGCTCCCGCAGACGGCGCAGAAAGTCCACCATCTCGGCAGTCACCGCCCCCTCCGGCACGACGGCGATGACCGGGAACCCCTTCTCCACCAGCGCCACCGGGCCATGCTGGAAGTCGGCCGAGGAGTACGGCTCAGCCAGGACGTAGGTCAGTTCCTTGAGTTTCAGGGCGATCTCATAGGCCGTGGCGTAGTTGTAGCCCCGGCTGACCACGACGCACGCCTCCATATACCGGTACCGCTCGCTGGCCCGACAGACCGTCTGTGCCGATGATATGACCTGACGGATGGCCCCGGGCACCGTCCGCAGGGCGGTGAACATCTCCTCATCGCCAGCCAGCGCGGCGCTGAGCATCCCCAGGGCCAGCAGAGAGGCCGTATAGGTCTTCGTCGCGGCGACGCTCCGTTCGGCACCGGCGTGAAGGGGGATGACCCACTCGGCGGCGCGGGCCAGCGGGGACGCCCGGTCATTGGTGACCGCCAGGGTGAGAGCCCCCTGCCGCCGCCCCTCCTCCACTACCGCCACGATGTCGGGCGACTGACCGGATTGGGAGACCGCAACGACCAGCGCGTCGGCCAGGCGGGGCGGGCGACGGTACAGGGTGAAGAGCGAAGGGGTAGCCAGCGCCACCGGCAGGCCGTTCACTGCCCCCAGAAGGTACTGGCCGTAGCGGGCGGCGTTGTCGGAACTGCCGCGAGCGGCCAGTACCACGAAGCGCGGCCCACGCTCCCGAATCGCCCGGGCGACGGTCTCCACCGTGCTCCGTTCCCGTTCCAGCAATCGCTCCAGTACTTCCGGTTGTTCCAGAATCTCCTGTTCCAGGTAGGCCATATCTCCCTCGCTACCAGAATTTCTCCCCGCCCAGCATCCGTCGGAGGAAGTGGTACATCGCGTAGCACTCCATCGCGAATGGCGGGAAGCCCAGCATGCCCAGAACGGGCATCCGGAAGTAGTAGACCCCGAAGTCCAGGGGCCAGGGGATGGTGTAGCGCCACCCGGCGATGGCCCAGTAGTTCCAGAACTCCCAGAGCAATCCGCAGACGCCCCCCGCGGCCAGCAGGAGCAGCGCGGGGCGGGGATTGCCCTCTTCCCACGCCCGGTAGCAGGACGGCGCCCCCAGGTGCCGGTTGATCGGTTCCAGGAACAGGATGAACCCCGTCCAGACGAACGCGAAGGTGAAGGGACGGGCCGGGGCCGGCAGAATCGGGGGAATGGTCAGAAAGGCGATCCCCAGGAGAAAAGACAGCGCGCTCCCCAACGGCGTCATCGGTCGGGGCAAGACCCGGACCCGCCGGAAGAGTCCCAGTCCCTCCAACACGTCCGCCGTCTCAAAGATGGCGGGGAAGATGGTGGCGAAGGACCACAGATAGGCCAGGTTCCGCACCCATGGGTTCTCCGGCACCCCGACATAGTACCAGTTCGCCAGGCGCAGGTTATAGAGTTCAAAGATGAGCCAGCAGCCGACGGAGAGCCAGGGAATCATCAGCGCCTCGCGGGGCTGGCTCCGGATGAGGGAACGCCCCCGCAGGCGGAAGGAGAGGGCGTCGGCGAAGAGGATGTACCCCGTCCAGACGATGGGGGTGAACCAGCGGGAGATGAAGGGCTGGCGGAGGATCAGGCCCGCTTCCGCCCCGAGGACGATGAGCGCACCGAGCCAGCCGTACCAGGGAAAGCGGCCAGGGGATGGGTCTGTCATTGGGCCTTCACCTCGGATGCAACTGCGCCGACTGAAGTCAGCCTCTTCGGGCCTGCGGCCGATGGTCGGCCTTCGCCGACCAGGTCTGCAGATAAGGGTTGTCGGCGGAGGCCGATAACTGGCACGAAGTGCCCAGGGGGGACGATTTCAATCGGCCTATTAGTTACCGGATATAGAAAAATAGCCCGGCCACGACCGGGCTACCCAGGAGCGGGTGACGGGATTCGAACCCGTGGCATTCAGCTTGGGAAGCTGACGTTCTACCGCTGAACTACACCCGCTTTGTTTATAATTATAGCCGGGAGTTCGGAAAAGTCAAGTGCGCGCGATTGTTCAACTGCTGGTAAAACTGGGGTAAAATGATAGGGCACCGACTTCTGGGAGGGGATGAGCATGCGGTTGCTCTTCGTTTTGCCCAAAGTGGAGCCGGACAAGTTCCAATTGCCCAAAGACTGCCCGTATCCGGGATGCCGGGAGAGGCACTTCTAACGGCTTCAGGAGGTGCGCAAGCCGTTGTGGGATACTCACTAATCCGAAGTCAAAGCCTATCGCTACCAATGCCTGCGCTGTGGCCGCACCTTTCGGGTGTATCCGGCGGGCGTGTCTCGGGAGCATTTCTCCCAACGGGACAGGGGACTGGCGGTGGTTCTCTACCTTCTGGGCCTGAGTTACGGGGCGGTCTCTCTGCTGCTGGAGGCGCTGGGATTGTTGATGAGCAAGCCCCTGGTCTACCTGACGGTCCAGAAGGCCAGTCAGCGGGTTCCTGGAATGAGGCGGGAGCAGGTCTTTGAGGGGATTCGGACCCCGGCGCTGGGGAGTGGTGTCACAACGGTCAAAAGGACAAGCGCCCTGGAGGGCTATCCGGCCCTTTCACCGGGTTACTGAATTTTGAAAAATCACGGGGCTATTCTCCCGCCATCCAGCCCGCATTGGCGCGGCACAGCGTCCACATCTGGAGCGGGTGACAGGCCGCCGCGTCCCCAGTGGGGGTGACCCAGGCGTGGGCTATTTTTCCCCTTATCTCCACTCGCTGCGCTTCGCCGCCCCGCGCGGCGACGGCCCGCGCGATGGCCAGGTACTCTGATGCTGGAGGGATGGAAAAATCCCCTTCCAGTGCCTGCTCCGCGCCGCTGATCAGAAAGGCGGCCTCGTCCAGATTGCCCTGGCGAAGGGTTTCCTGGGCCGAGACGAACATCAATTCTATGGCAGCGGCGCGCACAGAGCGCGGGCTGCGGAGAAAATCGGCGACAATCCCCTGTCGCTCCCCCTCTGCGGCGTCCGGGAACCAGCCGCTCAGGAAGTACGCCGGGGGGTCCAGGGTTTGCTGGTAGCGGCGGATGGCGTCAAAGAGACGAACAGTCAGTTCCAGGTCCCGCGCCTCCTCAGAGGTGGTGGGCTGACCGGATAGCCAGGCCTGAAAGGCCGACTCCGTCTCTTCCAGCCCGACACCAAAGGAACCGCGCAGCGCCTGGTCCAGCGCGTCGGCCGGAGGCGCACCGTCGTCCTCCCCAGCCCGGCGGTAGAAGGCCAGAAATTCGTCCCAGCCGTAGGTCTCCACCAGATAGGCGACCAGGGCGGCCGCTTCCAGATACCCGGTTTCGTGCTGATGGCGGTAGAAATCTTCCGCCAGTTGTGCCAGCGGGATGTATTGGTTCAGGCGGACCAGCGCCCCGGCCCGCGCGGGGATGGATTCTGGTCGGTAGTGGCCCCCGGCGACCCAGACCGCCAGTCCTTCCCGCAGGAGAGCGGGCGTCGCCGGCCCCACGAGCGAGGCATCCAGTACGTGCACGGCCTCGTGGCGCAGGACCATCTCCAGGTCCAGCCCCACATAGGGACGGTCCGGATAGGAGAGGACGACGCCTTCCTGGGCATATCCTCCCTGTCCCACCACCCGTCCGATGAAGTACACCTCCAGCGGTGACGGCAGTCGGGTACCCAGCCGTTCCTGGACAAAGGCAACGGAGCGTTCGGCGGCCTGGGTCAAAATGGGGAGGTCTCGTTCGGCGCGGGTACAGGTTAGATAGTGGAACACGCAGCAGTTTGTGGTCGTTGCCACCCAGGTGGCAAGGGTCTCCGGGGCCGGGCGGGCGGTGTCGGCGATGAAGCGGACGGTCAACGTGACCACGTTGTTGGTCGGGTCCTCGTCTCCCGCCTGTACGCGGTCATCGGGGTCCAGGTGGACCAACAGGGTCTCCCGCCCCCCGGCGTCCCGCGTGTCCCATGCCCAGGTCAGGCGGGCGCGCGGCACCTCGTCAAAGGTCGGATACCCTATGGCCCCTTCCGCCAGGACCTCCCGCTTCGCCCCCCTCAGGCGGTAGATGCGGACGGTCAGGTCCTGGGGCGAGATGGCGCCCAGATGGCGCGGGGTGATGTCAAAGGAAATCCGGTCGCCCCGGTAGAACAGCCACCGTCCCCCTGGACCCGGAACGGGCAGTGGGTAGAGGACGATGTCCTCAGGGGCGATGGAGAGGTCGGGAGGGGGTGGAGTCGGCGGGGCGGTCGGCGTCGGTCGGGCGGGCAGTCCCGTCACCGTACAGGCCAGCAGGAGGAGAGAACCCAGCGCGACTCTCGCAAACTTGCCCACTTGCCCACTTGCCCACTTGCAAACTCGCTACACCTCTTCCCCAAACCGGGGGCTATACCGCAGGAAGACCAGGTAGCCGATGACCAGAACGATCAACGAGGTGACGGCGGTTCGCAGGAGGAAGTCCCATGCGGTAGATGTTCCCCAGTACAGGAGGTCGCGGTACGAGGAGATAATGGAGGCCATGGGGTTCAGCCGCAGGAGCCATGCCCGCACGTTGACAGAGACTCCCCAGAGCACGTACCGCTCCGGCACCGTGGTGAGGGGGTAGAAAATGGGGGTGAGGAAGAACCAGGCCAGCAGGAGCACGTCCATAATCAGCCGGGTGTCCCGGTAGAAGACGTTCAGCGTGGCGGTGATGAACCCAACGCCGATGGTGAACATCACCTGGATCAGCAGGGTGACCGGGAACATCAGGGACCAGCCGGTCACCGGATTCCCCAGCGCCAGGGCCAGGAGGAAGAGGACAGGAAGGGAGATGAGGAAGTGGACCATGTTGCTCAGTACGGCGGAGATGGGGAGCACCTCGCGGGGGAAGTAGACTTTTTTGACCAGGGGCGCGGCGTCCACGATGCTGTTGGTCGCCTGGGAGATGGCGTTGGCGAAGAAGTTCCAGGGCAACAGGGCGCAGAGGATGAAGACCGGGTAGTTGGGGAGGTTGGAGCGGCCCGCCAGGATGTTGAAGACGACGGTGTAGACGACCATCATCATCAGGGGGTTGACCCACGACCAGGCCACGCCCAGGACGGAGTTCTTGTAGCGGGCCTTCAGGTCCCGGATCACCAGATTGCGGACCAGGTCCCGGTACTGCCAGAGTTCTTGAAGGTGTTGGAGGATGTTCATTGTGCCAGGAGAGCGAGCCTCACCCCACCCCCGCCGCCTGCGGCGGGCGGCGAAGCCGCTGGGGGAGGGGTGAGGAGACTACACCGGTTCGCCCTCTTCGGCGGCGACGGGGGTCTGAGCCCGGCGGATGTGCCGGTAAATGTAGTAGCCCATACCCGCCAGCAGGGCGACGGCAATCGGGATGTCAAAGGGGCGCATGATTTCCCGGATGCGCTCCCACTCACTGCCAAAGGCGTGCCCCGCGACGGCCAGCGCTCCGCACCAGATGAGAGAGCCAATGAAGGAGAGAATGGTGAAGCGGATGAACCGGACCCGCACGACGCCGGCCGGGAAGGAGATGAAGGTGCGCACAATGGGCAGGAGGCGAGAGATGAAGACGGCCCAGTCGCCCCAGCGGGCGAACCAGCGGTCGGCCTGCTCCAGGTCGTGCTGGGAGATGAGGATGTACCGGCCCCAACGGCGGAGGAAGGGCCGTCCGCCCCAGAGCCCCAGCATGTAGGAGGCGATGGAGCCGATGGTGCACCCGAGCGCGCCGAAGAAGCCGCCGTCCAGTGCGGCCCGCCAGAGGGGCAATCCCTTCGCCTGGACCAGCATCCACCCGGCCAGCGGCATGGTGACCTCGCTGGGGATGGGGATGTTGGCGCTCTCCAGCGCCATAATCAGCACGACTCCTGGCCAGCCGATAGCATTGAGCACAGAATGGAGAAATTCCACGATGGCGGTTTCTATTGCTTCCACAGGACTCCTTTGGTATGGTTGGTCTGCAACCTTTCTCGGATGGCAGGATTATACCATTTGGAATCGGTGAGGGCAAATGGGCGCTGGCGACGTATCTGATCGGCAGTTGCGCGTTTGGGAACTCCGATGTAAAATATAACCCGTTTAAGCCGACCCGACTTATCTTAAACGGAGGAAACGTCCCAATGTCACCCCGGAAGCGACAGTTGCCGGAAATTCCCCCTGAACTGGTCGGTACTGTTCATATCACCCCCATAGATGCCATCTACAATTGGGCGCGCATGCGCTCCCTCTGGCCCCTCTTCTTCGGCCTGGCCTGCTGTGCCTTTGAGATGATTGGTACTTTTGCCGCCCGTTTTGACCCCTCCCGCTTCGGGATGGAAATCATGCGGGCCAGCCCCCGTCAGGCCGACCTGATGATTATCAACGGCACGGTGACGAAGAAGATGCTCCCCCAGGTTGTCCGCCTCTACAACCAGATGCCGGAACCCAAGTATGTCCTGGTGATGGGCGCCTGTGCCATCTCCGGCGGTCCCTTCAAGGAAGGGTACAACGTCGTCTCCGGCATAGATAAGTACCTCCCGGTAGATGTCTACGTCCCCGGCTGTCCGCCCCGTCCAGAGGCGCTCCTGCACGGCTTCCTGACCATCCACGCTAAAATGGAGCGGGAATCTCTTCGCAACCTGCGCTGGTACAAGAAAGGTGAGGCTCCGGAGCCTATCCCTGTCCCCGAACTGGGCCCGGACCTGGTGGACTGGCGGCTGACGGAGAAGATAGAGGCGATGCAGGAACAGGTACGGTCTGGCTAATGCCATCCCATGATCCAGACGCTGGAAATCCAGAACTTCAAGTCCATCCGACATCTCCGGCTGGACTGCCGGCGGGTCAACCTCTTCATCGGGGAACCGAACACCGGCAAATCCAACATCCTGGAGGCATTGGGCCTGTTCTCCGTCCCGCACACCTGGGAAATCCGGGACTTCGTGCGGATGGAGAGAATGGAGGACCTGTTTTACAACCAGGGCATCTCCCAGCCCATCACGGTTCAATGGGAGGGAAAATTTGATCATCCACTCGTCCCCTACAGCGCCCAGGTTACCGCCGATCAAGAAGCCCTCCAGTTCACTCTCTCTCCGCCCTGAGTTTGGGGCTATCACGTATCACTACGATGGGAACCCGGTCGCGGAAAAACCTCCGCTTCGCGGAACCCCCTTTAAATTTTACCGTTTTTCCCCCGGCGTCGTTTTTGCCCGGAGACCCTTCGGATCCCTGCTCCCCCCTCGGGGGGAAAATTTGCCCCAGGTTCTGATGGTGCATAAGGACCTCCGCCAACTGGTCGGCGAGTTTTTTGATTCTTTTGGCTTAAAACTGGTGATCAAACCTGCAGAGAACAGAGTGGAGGTGCAGTTACGAGAACAAGAGGGGCTCGTTGTCTCCGTTCCTTACCTTTCAACCGCCGATACCCTTCAGCGGCTCATCTTTTGCATCGCCGCAATGAAAACCAACCAGAATGCCGTGTTGATCTTTGAGGAACCAGAGGCCCACACGTTTCCCCTCTACACGAAATACCTGGCGGAACGCATCGCTCTGGATTCCGCAAACCAGTACTTCTTCTCCACCCACGATCCCTTTTTCCTGATCTCGCTGGTAGAGAAGACTCCCCTGGATGAGATCGCCGTATTTGTGGTTCGCCTTCAAGAAGGCCAGACGATGCTTCGGCCGCTGACTACGAAAGAAGACCTGGGGAGCGTGCTGGATATGGACGCAGAGATTTTCTTCAACCTGGACTGGTTTACAGAAGCCCCAGACACCTCTGAATCAGGATGACCAGGGGATGGGAAAGGCCACCGGCCATCGGGTCCACGTGGAATGTAAACCGGATGAAGCGCTTGCACACGCCCTGGGGGTACCCCGACGAGAAATCAAACACTGGAGGGACAAGGGCCGTGTCTATAAGCATTTGCAGGACAACCCGGGGTTGATCGGTTTGATAGACGAAGACCCGTTTAGCGCACAGCCATCTGGACTTGGCCGACAGCGACCAGAAGAACACCCCGAATACGGGTTGGAAGTCATTGCGGGAAGCAGTCGTCTCATCATTCTGTGCCCTCGGCTGGAGGAATGGATCCTCCATGCAGCGAAAGAGGCAACCCTGGATCCGACCCGGTTCGGTCTTCTCAATCAGGGGCAAGACCTCCACGACGTCATTAATCTTCGTCTGAAGAATTTTAAAAATCTATTAAAGGAACTCCAGAGACGGGACAGCCCCCGGCTGCGAGAACTGAAACGCCTGCTCCGCATCTAAACTCACTGCGAGGATGCCTATGGCTACAGAACCAGTGTCCGGACCGATGACCGAAATCATTACCCACCTTCAGGAACGATTCCCCGACGCTGTACAACCTGCCCCGGCGCCCTACCAGGGAGTCATCGTCGCCCGGGACCGCCTGGTGGAGGTCGCCACCTATTTGCGGGATGAACTGGAGTACCGGTATCTCTCCAATATCACCGCGGTGGACTACCCCCAGCCGGTCAACGGTATGCCCCCCTGCTTTGACGTTGTCTACCACTTCTTCCAGGGCCGCGGGGGGCCGCTCACCCTCCACGTCCAGGCCGATCGGGAGAACCCCATCGTCCCTTCCCTGGCCTCCCTCTTCCCCTCCGCCCTCTTCCAGGAGCGGGAGGCATGGGACCTGATGGGTGTCCGCTTTCAGGGGCACCCCGACCTGCGGCGCATCCTCCTCTGGGAGGGGTTTGACGGTCACCCGCTGCAGAAGGACTGGAAGGAGGTCTACTACGAAGAGGATCGCAAGCCCTTCAGCAGCCGGTTTCCGGAGGGCCGTCCGGTGCCGGCAGAGAGCCGCAGCCCCTTCGGGGATAACCTCCGCTATCCGCCCGGATGGTCGCCGCGGGACTGGCGCCCCCTGGTGGACGTCTGGGGGTACGCGCCCCACGATGAACTGGCCCGGCAGGAGAACCCGGACCACCCCGTTGACCGGGTGGTGCTCAACATGGGCCCCCACCACCCCTCCACCCACGGCGTCCTCCGTCTGCTGGCGACGCTGGAAGGGGAGCGCATCGTCAAACTGGAGCCGATGATGGGCTTCCTCCACCGTTGCCACGAGAAAATCGGGGAGCGCAACACCTGGTGGGGCAACATCCCCTACACCGACCGGCTGGACTACGTCTGCTGTATGACGAATGAACTCCCCTACGTCCTGGCGGTGGAGAAACTGCTGGGGATTGAGCCGCCCCCGCGGGCCCAGTACATCCGGGTCATCATGTCCGAATTCACCCGCTTCCTCAACCACGCCGTCTCCGTCGGCTTTATGTGCAACGACATGGGGGTCTACTTCACGGTGATGCTCTACGCGCTGGAGGAGCGCGAGCACATCCTGGACCTCTTTGAGATGGTCTCCGGCTCCCGGCTGATGTCCAACTATATGCGCTTCGGCGGCGTGGCCCACGACATGAGCGAGGATGCGGTGGCCCTGGCCCGCGCGCTGGCCTTTGAACGGCTGCCACGGGTGGTGGACATGGTGGACCAGTACCTGACAGACAACGAAATCTTCAAGGCCCGTACCATGGGCGTGGGGGTCCTGCCGCCGGAGATGGCCGTCGCCTACGGCTGCACGGGGCCCATGCTGCGAGGTTCGGGCATCCCGTACGACGTCCGGCGGGCCGAACCCTACGCCGCCTACGACGAATTTGATTTTGACATCATCACTGCCCCAGAGGGCGATGTTTATGCCCGGTATCTGGTGCGGCTCGGCGAGATGCGCCAGAGTCTGCGCATCCTCCAGCAGGCCCTGAACCGCCTGCCCGATGGGCCCATCATGGCCGGGAAGAAGTCAGCGACCCTCAAAGTGCCGGCGGGGGAGGCCTATGGCCGCATTGAGGCCCCCAAAGGCGAACTGGGCTTCTACGTGGTTTCCGACGGCGGCCCCAACCCGTACCGCTACCATATCCGCGCCCCCTCTTTCGTCAACCTGGGGGTGATGGAGCAAATCTGCCGGGGCCATCTGATCGCCGACGTGGTCATCATCCTGGCCAGTGTGGACATCACGCTGGGGGAGGTGGATAGATAATGTACATCGGGTGGAACATCCTCAAAGCGCTCTGGATCACCTTCCGTCGGTTCGTGGAGACCTATATAGACGACCTGAGGTGGCTCTTCAAGAAGGGCTTTGGGAAACGGTACACGCCGGAGACGCTTCCCGTCCGTCAGCATCCTCTGACCAAGAGGGGCATCTTCACGGTGCAATATCCGGCGGAGCGGCTGCCGCTGCCGGAGCGGTTCCGGGGCTTCCCCTTTCTGGTCTACGATGACGAGACCGGGAAACTCCGCTGCACCGCCTGCGGGACCTGCGCGCGGGTCTGCCCGCCTCAGTGCATCTGGATTGTCCGCGCCACCGACCCGCAGACCGGCAAGCCGCTGCGGGAGCCGGCGGAGTTTTATGTGGACATCAGCATCTGCATGAACTGCGGCTTCTGCGCGGAGTTCTGCCCCTTCAATGCCATCAAGATGGGGCATGAGATTGAGATGGCGGCTTTTGACCGGGCCGACCTGCTGCTCAATGTGGAAAAACTGCGCCGCCCGGCCTCGTACGACGCGCAGATTCACCCCAGCGACTACGCACAGGAGCAAGCCGGGAAGGGGGAGTAATCTTCCGGTCCCGCTAAGAGAAAGGGTTTGGGGCAGGCGGCGAAGCCGCCTGCCCCAAACCCTTGTTGGCCTCCCCGAGTTTTTGCGGCGGCGGCCCGCAGAAGCGGGCCGCCGCAATTTTCTACGGTTTTAACGGCAACCGCCGGATGCGGGTCCCCACAGCATGATAGACCCCGTTGGCCACCGCCGGGGCTACCGGAATCGTCGGCAGTTCGCCGATGCCCTTTGCCCCGTAGGGCCCTTCCGAAGCGGGATGCTCCACGATAAACGAGACAATTTCCGGCACGTCCGCCAGCGTGGGCAGGCGGCAGTCGGCCAGTTTGCGCGTCCGGGGGACGCCTCCCTCCAGGACGAATTCCTCCTTCAGCGCCATCCCCAGCCCCATCACGATGCCCCCCTCTATCTGCCCCTCCAGCGCCAGCGGGTTGATCGCCCGCCCCACGTCGTGGGCCACAATCATCTTCCGCACCCGCACCGTCCCCTTTCCCTTGTCCACCTCCACCAGTGCGGCATGCGCGGCGAAACTGTAGGCCACGTAGGTATCCCCCTCCTGGTCCACCGGACGGGTGGGCGGCATGTCGTACCGGTGCCGGATGACGACGGGGCGCCCTTCCACCCGCGCCCACCGGACCGCTTCCGCCAGCGGGATTTGCCCCCGCGGGGTGGCGATGGCTCCGTCCCGGAACTCCAGCGCGTCCGGCGGGACGTCCAGCCGTTCGCTCACCACCGCGGCCAACTCTTCCCGCAGTCGGGCCGCCGCCAGCCGCACCGCGTTGCCGGAGACGAAGGTCTGGCGGGAGGCGGTGGTGGGGCCGCCGTCGGGCGTCCGGTCCGTATCCGGCGGGATGACCCGGACCCACTCGGTGGGCACGCCCAGTTCCTCGGCGATGATGGCAGTCAGGACGGTCGGCAACCCCTGCCCCATCTCCGCCGAACCGACACGCACCTCGGCCCCGCCGTCGTCGGTCAGTTCCACCTCGGCGATGGCGAAGTCGGCGGCGCCAACGCCCAGGCCGGTGTTCTTGTAGGCCAGCGCGACTCCCCAGCCCAGCGCCTTCTCCCCCTCCCGCCACCCCCAGCGGATGGGTTCCCCCGGCCCCAGCCCCTGCTCCCGGCGAATCTCCGCCTCCACCCGGTCCAGACACTCCTCCAGGCCCACGCTCTCCCGCAGGCGTTGTCCGGTGCAGGTGACGGCGCCCACCCGCAGGAGGTTCCGCCGCCGGATCGTGATGGGGTCCATCCCCAGTTCGTGGGCCAGTTCGTCCAGCGCGCTCTCCACGGCGAAGGCAACCTGGGGGACGCCGAAGCCGCGCAACGCCCCGGCAGGCGGGTTGTTGGTGTAGTAGAGATAGCCGTCAATGCGGACGTGGGGGATTTCATACGGCCCCCCGGCGTGGCTGACGGCGCGGGCCAGCACCTTCGTCCCCAAACTGGCGTAGGCGCCCGTGTCGGCCCAGATTTCGTTCTCCAGGGCGACCAGGCGGCCGTCCTGCCGGGCGCCCAGCCGCACCCGCACGACCATCGCGTGCCGTTTGGGGTGGGCCAGCAGGGACTCAGCGCGGCTGTAGCGGACTTTGACCGGCCGGCCGGTGGCGCGGGCCAGCAGCGCGGCATGAATCTGCGCGGCGATGTCCTCCTTACCGCCGAATCCTCCGCCCATCATTGTGGCGATCACCCGCACGTCCTCCCCCAGCGCGGCGGCGATCTGGGCCCGGTCGGCGTGGGGAATCTGGGAGCCGACGTACACCTCCAGCCGTCCGTCCTCCCCGCGCCGGGCAACGGCGCACTCCGGCTCCATGAAGGCGTGGTCTATCATGGGGGTCTGGTACGTCCGCTCTATGACCACGTCCGCTTCGGCGAAGGCGCGCTCCGCATCCCCCCGGCGGATGTGCAGTTCTGCCAGCAGGTTGCCGGTGGGATGGTCTTCGTGGACGCGCGGGGCCTCCGGGCGGCGGGCCTGGAAGACGTCGGCCACCACGGGCAGGGGCTCGTACTCCACCCGGATGCGCTCCAGGGCCTGCCGGGCTACCTCCGGACTTTCCGCCGCCACCAGCGCCACTGCGTCCCCCACGTAGCGGACTTTGTCGGTGCAGAGGACGGGCCAGTCCCGGTGGACCAGTCCGTGGCGATTCTCACCGGGGACGTCCTCCCCGGTGAGGACGGCGTGGACGCCGGGGAGCGCGCGGGCTTCGGAGACGTCTATCCGGCGGATGCGGGTGTGGGGGACCCCGGCCCGCAGGACGGCGCCGTGGAGCATGCCGGGGAAGACCAGGTCGTCGGCGTAGCGGGCGGCGCCGGTCACTTTGGCGACGGCATCGGGGCGGGGAAGGGGACGGCCCACCGCGCGCCCCGGCGGGCGGGTGGCGGGGATGAACGGTTTACCGCCCCGCCCGGCGGCCGCGCGGACGGCGTCCACGATGCTCCGGTAGCCGGTACAGCGGCAGAGGTTGTGGCGCAGCGCGGCGAAAATCTCCTCGTCGGTGGGGGTGGGGTTGCGCAGGAGGAGTCCCAGCGCGGCCATGATCATCCCCGGCGTGCAGAAGCCACACTGGAGCGCGCCGTGGCGGATGAAGGCCTCCTGCAGGGGGTGCAACTGACCGTCTCTTGCCACGCCCTCAATGGTGAGCACCTGCGCGCCCTGGGCCCGGAGGGCCGGGAAGCGGCATGAGCGGACCGGTTTGCCGTCCATCAGGACGGTGCACGCGCCGCAGGTCCCCTCGCCGCAGCCGATTTTGGTGCCGGTTAGCCCCAGGTCATAGCGGAGGACGTCGGCGAGGGTGCGGCCTTCGGGCACATCCAGGCGCACTGCCTGGCCGTTGACGGTCATTTGCAGAGGGGGCATAGAGGCCTCCAGGATAGACGATGGACGACAGAGCACAGACGACGGTACCGACGGTCAATAGCGATTATATGCGGCTGTTCCGGTTGTGTCAATTGAGGGAAAGGATTTTGCGGCGGGCGGCTTTGCCGCCCGCCGCAAAATCCCGAGTTCCATTTGACAATCCCCTCCACCCGTGTTATACTCTCCAATGGACGGGGGCCGTTAGCTCAGTCAGGTAGAGCAGGGGCCTTTTAAGCCCTTGGCCGCAGGTTCAAATCCTGCACGGCTCACCAGATTACATCACCCTCCCGCAGGCTTCGGGACCTGCGGGAGGGTTTTCGGTTCAGAAAGGAGCGGAAATGCCCCTGCCGGAGTGGGCCTTCTGGCTGACGCTGGGCGTTATGGTGGTGGGGCTGATCGGGACGGTAATTCCCGTTCTGCCCGGCGTGGAACTGATCTGGCTGGCAGCGCTGGTCTACGCGATCGCCGAGCGGTTCGCCACGATTGACCCGCTGACCTTCGCCGCGCTGACCGCGCTGGCCGCCATTGGCATCACGGCCAACATCTGGGCCAGCCACCTGGGCAGCCATCTGGGCGGGGCATCCTGGCAGGCGCTGCTGGCCGGATTGGGTCTCGGCGCAGTGGGATTTCTCCTCGGCCTGTTTGTGGGGGGTATCGGGGCCGTGCCGGTAGGACTGATCGGGGCTCTGGCCGGTGTTTTGCTGGTGGAGTACCACCGGCGGAAGGACTGGAGGGGGGCCGCCCGCGCGGGCACTGGATGGCTGGTGGGTTGCCTGCTCTCTGGATTCATCCAGATGGCGGTGGGGATTGTGATGATTCTGATCTTCGTGTGGCAGGGCCTTTAGGAAGCGGATTTTTTCTCACACAAAGGCACAAAGGCACAAAGAAAACAGAAAATATAATATAAAAACTTTAAGTCTCTGTGTCTTTGTGTCTTTGTGTGAGATTTTCTTGAACAAAGATGCCCCGCCGGGTGACCCGGAAGAAGTCATCCGCCAACCCCAGGGCATCCAGCACCTCCTCCGGACGGCCCGTAGCGCCCTCGCGGGCCGAAAGGAGCATCGTCAGCACGCACTCACCCGCACGGGCCTCCTCCAGGTGGAGGTCCAGGATCAGGGGACGCAGGTCGTAGGGGCGGCCCCGGCGCTCCCGGGGGAGCGTCTCGGCCGCCAGCAGTTCCTCTATCCGCCGCCGGATTTCAACCGCCGGAACCGTTGTCTCCACCGTCACCGCGTACCCGGCCGCCACCACCTGCGAGGGGAGGGGCGGAGCACCCAGGGGAACCTCTTCTATGCTCCGTATTGCCAGTCCTTCGGGGAGGGTCCTGGTCAGGGCCTGGACGATGCGCTCTGGCTCCACCGGTTGCTCCAGCCAGAGGTCCAGCCACTCCGCCTCCGATGCGAAGCCCAGGGGCAGCGGCGCGGCAACCTGAAGGCGGGGGTGAGGGGTGAAGCCGCCACTGTAGGCCAGGGGCAGGCCGGCCCGCCGGATGGCTCGTTCCCACACCCGTACCTGCTCCAGATGGGAAATGTAGCGCAGGGGGCCTTCTACGGTATAGGTGATTCGCCAGCGGGTTTCGGACACAGTCAGTTTTAGCCGTTAGCCGTCAGGGGTTAGCCGTTAGTGTCCGTCGTCTGTGGTCTGTCGTCTGTGGTCTGTCGTCCGTCGTCCATCGTCTGTCGTCCGTCGTCATAATTCCCGTCGCCCTTCCAGGGCGTTGGTCAGCGTGACCTGGTCGGCATATTCCAGGTCGCCCCCGACGGGAAGCCCTCGCCCCAAACGAGTCACCCGGACCCCCAGGGGACGGAGTTTGGCCACCAGGTAGGCGGCCGTATAATCCCCTTCGCTGGTGGGATTTGTCGCCAGGATGACCTCGCACACTTCCCCGCTCTCCACCCGCTGCAACAGTTCGGCAATCCGCAGGTTTTCGGCGAACACCCCTTCCATCGGGGCCAGCGCCCCGTGGAGGACGTGATACAACCCCCGATAGTGCTCCGTCCGTTCAATCGCCACCACGTCCAGCGGCTCCTCTACCACGCAGATGGTCGCCCGATCGCGCGTCGGGTCGTTGCAGATGGGGCAGGGGTCCTGTTCGGTGATGTTGTAGCAGACGGAGCAGAGGCGCGTCTGTGTCCGGAGGTCCTGCAGGGCCTGGGCCAGCCGCAGCGCCAGATCCGACTCCCCCCGCAGCAGGAAGAAGGTGAGGCGCGAGGCCGTCTTGGGGCCGATGCCGGGGAGTTCGGAGAAAGCCTCTATCAGTCGCAGTACCGAGGGTGGAAGGGCAGACATGTCCGGAACCTCTTCCAGCCTGACACTCAAGCGTCGGGCTCATACCCATTGTGTGTGTTTCGGCCAGCCCATCGCCCGGACGTATTGCACTTTAACAAATTGTTCCGACAATAGCCGAAGGGGTGTTTTGACCCCCTCACCCCCCTTTGTCCCTCCTCTCCCCCTGGCCTTGCGGCCGAGGGAGAGGGGGGGATTGAAGAGGGGGGTTTTGTGGCGGGCGGCGAAGCCGCCCGCCGCAAAATCCCCTCCCTTATTCCCCTCCCCTCTCCCGCTGTGCGGGAGAGGGGAGGGGCCAGGGGAGAGGTGAGGGTCCCCGCCGCCGCAGGCTGGCGGGAGAGGGGAGGGGGCAGGGGGTGGGGTGAGGGCCGCGGCCCGGGAAACCTCGCCCGAGGACAGGGCAACGGATTGTCGGAATAATTTGTCAAGTTGCAACACCATCGGACACAGAATGGCCGTAACAAACACAGTTGGTATGATGCGAGCCCTTTTCAGGGCCCAGAAACAGCCCGCAGGGCTTTGCTGAATCAGCCCGACGGTTTACCATCGGGCTGAAATTTCCTACAGCCCCAAATCCAGCCCCAGGCCGCCGGTCACCGCGCTCATCCGCTCGGCAGCGGCCTTTTCCGCCTGCTCCAGACCCTGGTTAACGGCGGCCACGATCAGGTCCTGGAGCATCTCCACGTCGTTAGGGTCCACGACGTCGGGCTGAATCTGCAGCGATTTCAGGCGACGGTCGCCGGAGATGACGGCGGTGACCGCCCCGCCGCCAGCGGTGGCGGTGATGGTCATCGCTGCGATTTCCTCCTGGGCCTTCATCAGGTCGTCCTGCAGGCTCTGCAACCGGCGCAGCATGTCGCCGGGGGCGCCGAGTCCACCGGGCATGATTCGTCTTTTTGCCATGGGTCCTCCTCTGCAGGGAATCATCTCCCTATTTGTAACTGCCTATCCTCTTCGGTCGGCAGACCCATTTTGACCCCCTCAACCTCCCTTACGGAGGGGGTAGGGGGAGAGGGGTGAGGTAGGTAGTCACCCCTTTTTGCATCACCCCAATTACTGAACTGTAACCGAAGCGCAATCCATATCTCGCCAAACCGGTGTATAAGATAGCATGGAAAGGTTGATTTGACAACAGCGTGGGCGAAAGGAGGTGCCCCATGAATCGGACAACTCTTTCTAAACCCGCCACAGCGGGTCTGGCGGGAGTCTTATTGCTCCTCCTATGTTTTCTGGCCCTGGGGCCGCCGACCGCCGCCGGCCCTCCATCCACCTCCCTCCAGAACCCCGCCGCCGGGATCACCCTCACCAAATCCGCTCCCGCCGTCCTCTACCAGAACTGGCCCAATCCCATCCGCATCCCCTACACCCTCACCCTCCAGAACCCGCAGAACCGCACCATCGCCGCCGGAGCCGTTGTCACCGATGGCCTTCCCATCGGTGGCGTGCTGGAGAGCGGGACCACCGGCCCCGACTGGGCGGCCACCCTGGTGGCGGGCAGCACGGCGGTCACCTATACGTCCAAACGCACCCTGTCAGACACTCTGTCCCTGATCGGGACTTACAATGTCCTATTCACTCCGCCCTTCCGGGACCGCACCGCCATCGTCAACGCGGCCTATTGTTTCAGCGGGACGGTGGACGGGACGCCGCGCGCCTTCTGCGAGACCGTGCCGGTCACCACCATCATCCGGGCGCCGGATTTCGGGCTGGCGGTCGGCACGGCCGGGCCGGTCTGCGCGGGCGGGCGGGTCACCTACACCCTCACCGTTACCAACCCGGGCGGCGTGGCGACGAGCGTCCCCTTCACCCTGACCGGCGGGATGCCCCCCGCGCTGACGGTGGTCCCGGGGACGGTCTCCGACGGCGGCATCTGGGTCTCCCCCACCGTCACCTGGACGGTTCCGACGGTCCTGTTAGCCGCCGGCGGCAACGCCGTCACCCGCACCTTCGCGGTGACCGTCGCGCCGGACACGCCCGCTTGGCACCCGGCTGACCACCACCTATCGGTTCGCCAGCCCAGAGGTCCTGCCCAACGTGCCCCTCTGGGAGCACGGCCTGGCCGTCGTCCGCACCACGGCTGCCTTCACCCACACCGCCCCCGTCTGCTACGGCCGCCTGGTGTGGTTCTATAACCTCAGCCAGAACGCGACCGCGTACCAGTGGAACTTCGGTGACGGATCGCCGGTCGTCACCGAGACCAGCCCGACCCACCTCTACGCCAACCCCGGCACCTACACCGCCATCCTGACCGCCACCGGCCCCTGCGGCGCCGACGTGGCCACCGGCACGGTGACGGTCCACCCGCTCCCCTCGCCGAACCTCCTCATCGTCCCCAGCCCGACCCGGGCGGGTATTTCCACTGCGCTCTGGGACATCGGCACTGGCGGACAGCAGTGGCTCTGGGATTTTGGGGACGGTTACACTGCCCATACGTTCGTCCCCTCTACCACCCACATCTACACCCGCACGGGCGGCTTTGCCGCCAGCGTGACCGCCATCGCCGCGACCGGTTGCATAAGCACGTCCTTCCGCGCATTGACGGTGGAGCCGGGCCTGCCCTGTTCGGTGACCCTGACTGCTCCGCCGATGGCGCGAGTCGGCACCTCCGTGGAAGTCCGCGCGGCCGTCGCCGACTGCTTCGGGAATCCGGTGCCGAACGGAACAGTGGTCACCTTTACAGCCAGCCCCCCAGCGATGGTCTTCCCCGTTACCGACACCACACGGGGCGGGGTCGCCCAGTCGCGGGTCACCTCCACCGTCACCGGGACAGTAACCGTGACGGGCACCGCCGACGGTGTCTCCGGCACCGCCACCATCCGGTTTACCACCGTCTGGCCAGTCTATCTGCCTCTGGTGATGCGGTCATCTGCACCCACTCCGTTCTGCGCGCCCCAGCGGGTCGCCACGCTGGACGCCGGGCCGTACCCCTCCGCCGTGGCGATAGACCCGACGGGCCACCGGGCCTTCATCGCCCATCAGCAGGGCGTGCGGGTGATGGATACTGTCCACCACACCGTCATCACCGACATCCGTTCCGTGACCGCCGGTTTCGGCATCGCCTACGACCCCGAGCACAACCGCATCTGGGTGGCGACGCGGGACGCCATCCCGGGGCGCGTACAGGTGCTGGACGGGAGCACCTACGCGCTCCTGAAGACCCTGCCAGCAGGCAACGGCGTGCACTCGGTGGCCTATAACCCGAACACCGACCGCGTGTACGTCAGCAACTTCGGCAGCGGGACAGTGGGCGTCTACGATGCTGTCAATCTTATGTCTCTCACCACGCTGACCGGCTTCGGTGAGCCCGCGCATATTGCCGTGAACACCGTCACCAACAAAATCTACGTGGCGGACCACGGGGTCTTTAAGGGAGTGGCGGTGATTGACGGCGCCACCCACGCCTGGCGTTACATCCAGTCCACCAATCCGGCGCTGGTCCTGCTGGATGCCTACGGCGTGACGGTGGACGCGACGCGCAACCGGGTCTACGCCACCGGCATCTCCCAGGGCCGCATCGCGCTGATAGACGGCGCCACAGAGACCATCGTCGGGGCTATGGACTTCCATCGGGAGAACGGCTCGCACATGTGGCTGCGGGTGATCGCCGTCAACCCCGACGTCGGCGCCTACGGCCACCTCTGGGTGGTCACGTCCGAAGAGGACGGGGAGCCAAATCGGGTGCTGCTCATCCCGGTCTCACCGATGGGCACGCCGACGCCGGTGCCGCTGGACCTGCCGCCGTACCCGCTGGAAGGGATCGCGCTGGACCCGACGACGAACCGGGTCTGGGTGACGAGCGTCCGGAGCGGGCAGGCCACCGTCGTCCAGGATGGGGAGCCCCTCTGCCTGACGCCGTTCTCGGTGGGGCAGGGGCTGTATATCCAGTGGGTGCGGTAACGGTAGTAGAAAAAGGTGACGGTCACCTTCAAGGTGACCGTCACCTTTTTAATTTTTATTCTGGCAGTTCGCACCCTTCCATCCAGACCGCCGCCAGGTTCTCCAGGTCAGGCGGGAGCAGGTTGGCCCATTGGTCCACGAGGACGTCCAGCACTGCAGGCTTGCCTGACGCCACGGCCCGCTCCAGGGCCGGGATGATTTCCTTCGGGTCCTCCACCCGTTCCCCCCAGCAGTTGCAGGCGCGCGCGATTTCATCGTAGCGGATGTCGGTGAAGTCCACGCCGATGTAGCGCGCGTCGTAGTTGGCCATCTGCGAGGCCTTGATCATCCCCCACTGCCGATCGTTGGCGATGACGATGACGACGGGGACCTTCAGCCGCGCGGCCGTCTCCAGTTCCTGCATGTTCAGGGCGAAGGAGCCGTCGCCGCAGATGGCGTAGACGGGCCGGTCCGGCGCGGCCAGTTTGGCCCCGATGGCGTAGGGGAGCCCCGTCCCCAGATGCCCGGAGTCCGCCGCCCAGAGGAACGAGCGGGGAGCGTAGACCCGGTTCAGGTAGTGGGCCCAGACGGTGGTGTTCCCGCCGTCCACAATAACGATGGCCTCTCGTGGGAAGAAGGCGCGGACGTCCCGGACCAGCCGCAGGGGGTGGATGGGTTTCCCGTCGGAGGCGGCCTGCTGTTCAAAGTTGGCCAGCCAGGCCTGCTGGGCGGCCCGGTAGTCCTCCATCTGGGGCCGCTCCGGGATGGGCGGGGTGAGCCGCCGGACCGCCTCTATCAGCGCGCGCAGGGTGGCCTTCGCATCCCCCACCAGTGCCAGGTCCACGGGGCGGTTGAGGGCGATGTTCTCCGGCTCAATGTCAATCTGGATGAATTTCTGGATGTCGGGCTCGCCCCACATAGGCGGCTGTCCCCAGAAGTCCACGTCCCCCAGCCGCCCGCCGATCAGGAGCACCACGTCGGCCTCGTTCTGCGCACCCAGCGCGCCGTAGCCGCCGGGGATCAGGCTGAGGGGGTGGTCTTCGGGCAGGACGCCGCTGGCTCCCATAGAGGTGGTGACGGGCGCGGAGAGGTACTCCGCCAGTTCCCGCACCTCGTCCCAGGCGCCGGAGCGGAGGACGCCGCCGCCGGGGTGGATGAGGGGCCGCTCCGCCGAAACCAGCATCCGCGCGGCCTCCTCTATGAGGTGGGCCGGTGCCACGGGGCGCTCCAGGGCCCGGTATCGCTGGGGCGGCCAGGGGTGGTAGGTGAGGGCCGATTCGTCCACCCGCTCCAGAAGGACATCCACGTGCAGGTCCAGGTAGACGGGGCCGGGGCGTCCGGAGAGGGCGACGCGGAAGGCCCGCTGGACCAGTTCGGGGATGCGTTGCCAGTGGGTGACGCGGGCGCGCCACTTGGTGATGGGGGCCAGAAGGTCCACCTGGTTGAGGGACTGCATGGAGCCCCGTTCGGGGTAACTCTTCCAGGTCTGGTTCTGGGCGCCCAGGACGATGAGGGGGATGGAGTCGGCCCAGGCGGCGTAGACCCCCGGGACCAGGTCGGCGACGCCCGGCCCGACGGTGCCCATGCAGACGCCCGGCTCGCCGCTGACGCGGGCGTAGGCGTCGGCCATGTGTGCGGCGGCCTGCTCGTGGCGGGTCATGACGAACTCCATGCCCGCCGACGGCCCCAGGCGGCGGACGGCGTCCAGGATGGGGCAGAGTTGGCCGCCGGGGATGCCAAAGATGTAGCGGACGTTTTCCTGGATGAGGCAACGGACGAGAAGTTCAGCGCCAATCATGGTTCCTCCTTGTGATACGTGAAGCATGAAACATGAGACGTGAAACGTGAAACGTAAGGCGTGATACGTGAAACGTGAGGCGTGATATGGGCCAGTGCGGCCTCTATTTGTTCCAGTACGGTCTTCTGCGGCGAACCATCCCCTGGCTCGTGCTGGCGGGCGATGCGTTCGGCTTCCAGCAGCGGGATGCCCTCGGGGATGGGCGAAATGGTATCGGGGCGCGGCGTGCCGATGTCGTTCTTCGTAAGTTCTATTCTTCAACCCCACATGGCCGTGGGCCGAGGGCCACGCCCCGAGGGGGAAAGAAGGAACACAAGGAGGGTGAAGGGCTTTGAGCGTCCGCAGGCATAGAAAGTGTCAACCAATCGGACCAGTCTGCGCCCTCTTAATTATACTTGGCCAGATAAGAGCGTCAAATCGTTATGACCAGCCCGACTGGCTGCCGGTGGGTGCTGATTGAAGATTAGCCTCCCTGGGCACGCCTGGCCTCACCCCACCAGTCCCTCAAGTTTTGCCTTCTCGCCTGCGGGGAGAGGAAATCCATTAGGGAGCGAGGGTCGGCAAAGGGCCACACCCCGAAGGGGTTCGCCCAGAGGAGCTCGGGCCGTGGCCCTTCAGTCAGCCCGTGGGGGCGTCCCAATTTTGTCAGGCCTGGCTGTTTGCCTTCCCGTCTGGGTGGGCGACGGCACTGCCGTCGCCTGGCCAGGCTCCGGGGGAGAGAGGGCACTTCCAGCGCCCTGCGCCCGTTCTGCCAGGCCGTTTTGCGCTTTAACAAATTGTTCCGACAATAGCCGAAGAAGTGTTTTGCTTCCCCTCACCCCCCTTGATCCCCCCTCTCCCCCTGGCCTTACGGCCAGGGAGAGGGGGGATTGAAGAGGGGGTTTTGCGGCGGGCGGCGAAGCCGCCCGCCGCAAAACCCCTCCCCTCTCCCACCGCCGCAGGCGAGCGGGAGAGGGGCACGAATGATTCAGTGCCATCAATGAACCTGGGGCAGGGGGTGGGGTGAGGGCGCAGCCGGGGAAACCTTGCCCGGGAGCAAGGCAACGGATTGTCGGAATCATTTGTCAAGTTGCAGTACGGCCTGGGCCACTGAATCCCGGCCTTTTTGGAACATGCTCCACGTGGAATGTGGGTAGTTACCTTGCCAATCTCTTCACTCTGGGGTATAATCAGCGTGTGAGCAAGTAGAAATAAAAGGAAAAAATCATTTTTATGACGAGACGCCGCTGCAGAAGCGGAATCAGGTCGGGGCACGCTTCCCCTCGGGAAGAGAGGGATAAAATCTTCTGGCGGCACTGGCCCGAAGCATTGCCGCCCGAACAGTTACCCCCGGAGAAGACCTTCTCATCGTCTTCGCAAAGGGGGGGAGAGGTATGGAGGTTGCATATGGAGAACCAGGTGAAGAGAATTTCCCGTCGCCAATTTTTGCGCTGTTGCGGGGTCGGATTGGGGACGCTGATCGTCGGCCCGACGTTGGCAGCATGCCAGCCGCTCTTTTCCCCCACCTCACCGCCCTCTGTGGGCCCAGGAACTCCCCCCGGGATCGGGAGTCCCTCTCCCCCACCCACCCTCGCGCCACCCAGCCCAACTCCCACCCAGACCCCTGTGCCGCCCAGCCCCACTCATCCTCCGGCTGCTCTACAACCCGACTTCTCCCCCACCCCGACCGCCGTGCCGCCCAGTCCAACGGCCACCCGGACTCCTGTGCCGCCCAGCCCGACGCCCATCCCGACCTATCCTCATCTGGCCGTGGCGCAGGGGGGTGAACCGGAGGACCTGGTGCGGCGGGCCCTGAACGCGCTGGGAGGCATCCGACGATTTGTACGGCGGGGGGACAACGTCATCATCAAGCCCAATATCTGCGTGGCCTATCGGACCTACGAATACGCCGCCACCACCAACCCCTGGGTGGTGGGCGCGCTGGTGCGGATGTGTCTGGAAGCGGGGGCCCGGCGAGTGCGGGTAATGGATCACCCCTTCGGCGGAACACCCGAGGAAGCCTACGTCAACAGCGGCATCGCCGAACAGGTCCGGGCCGTCGGTGGGGAGATGGAAGTGATGAGCCCCTTCAAATTTGTGGAGACCGACCTCCCTCAGGCCTGGGACCTGCGTCGCTGGGCGATCTACGAAGATGTCCTGAACGCCGATGTCGTCATCAACGTCCCTATCGCCAAGCACCACGGCCTGGCCAGGCTGACCCTGGGGATGAAAAATCTGATGGGGGTTATCTGGGAGCGCCCACCCCTGCACTTCAATCTGGGCCAGCGCCTTGCTGACCTGACCTCGCGCATTCGCCCCGCCCTGACAGTGATAGACGCCGTTCGCGTTCTCACTGCTCATGGTCCCACGGGTGGCGACCTGGCCGATGTGCGGAAACTGGACACAGTGATCGCCAGCCCGGACATTGTCGCGGCCGATGCCTTTGCCGCCACGCTCTTCGGCCTGCGGCCCGACGATCTGGATTACGTCCGCGCCGGGGTGGCGATGGGGCTGGGCCGCAGCGACCTGGAGAACCTGACTATCGCTTACGTCTAAGAGCCTGTCTGAAAACGCTTGTAGTAAGCCACGAAGCGAAGCGGAGTGGCGTCCGGAGCCAAGCGGAGTGACCGGGTCCCAGACGGCACTCCGCTGGCGCCTCGTGCCTCACTACGAACAAATTTCAGAGTAACTATTCACGCCGATTGAAATCGTCCTCCCTGGGCACTTCGTGCCGGTTGTCGGCCTTCGCCGACAACCTGTAGGTGCGCATCTGATAGACCTGGTCGGCGAAGGCCGACCAAAGGCCTGTGGCCCAGGAAGGGTGACTTCAGTCAGCGCTGAATAGTTACATTTCAGACAGGTCTTAAGGACATCTGGGGAGCAAGGTTGTGATGCCCAGGCGCCTGCGCAAGATCACCCCTCCTGTTCTCTCGTGGGTTGCCCTTCGGCGTGGAGTGCAGTATGGGGCCCTGTTCCTCTTCCTGGCCCTTCTGGTAGCCGCGCGGCGCGGGGGATGGCCCCCGGAGTGGGTGAACGTCCCCCTGCGGTTGGATCCGCTGGTCATCCTGGCGCGAACCCTGGCGGCCCGCGCCCTGCCCATTGGGTGGGTGCTGGTGCTCCTTCTTGTGCTCCTGACGCTGGTTCTGGGACGGGCTTGGTGCGGCTGGCTCTGCCCCATGGGTACTCTGCTGGGCCTCTTTCGGCCTCGTCCACGACCCTCCCAATGGCCGGAGACCTGGCGTCGGGTCAAACATCTCCTGTGGCTCATCATCCTGCTGGCGGCTCTGCTGGGAAACCTCACTCTGTTGGTGTTGGACCCCCTCACTCTGTTGATTCGCACCTTTTCCACGGCCCTCTGGCCAGCGGCCGATCAGGTGGTGACGGCTGCCGAACGGACGGCCTACCGCATCCCCTGGCTCCGACCGCCTGTGGAGTGGGTGGACCGACTGCTTCGGCCCGCGGTCCTGCCCACCCTGACGGTGTCTTACCGCGCAGCATGGCTCTATGCCCTGGTGCTGGTGGCGATTCTGGCGTTGAATGGGCGCGTCCCCTACTTCTGGTGCCGTTATCTTTGTCCCCTGGGAGGTCTTCTGGGCCTGATGAGCAAAGGGGCAATGGTGCGGCGGGAAGTGACCGCTGCGTGCAACCGTTGTGGGCTCTGTGCGAACCACTGTCCCACCGGCACCATCCGCGCCGACCGCCAGTACGCCAGCGACCCCGCCGAGTGTACGATGTGTATGGAATGCCGGGAGGTCTGTCCTCAGCAGGCTGTTCGCTTTTCGGCCCACTTGCGTCCGGCATCCTGGGAGACCTATGACCCCCGGCGGAGGGATGTGCTGCTGGCTCTGGGGATAGCGATCCTTGGGGTGGGCATCCTGCGCAGGGACCCTACCACCCGCCGACGTTCGGTGATTTATCCGCCAGGGGCCCGAGGGGACGACCTGGCGGTGAAGTGTGTCCGTTGTGGTCTCTGCGCCCGTGCCTGTCCTACGGGGGCCATCCAGCCATCTTTGGGGGAGACGGGCTTTGAGGGACTGTGGTTGCCGGTGCTGATTCCCCGGCTGGGCTATTGTGATTACTCCTGTCGCGCGTGCGGGCAGGTCTGTCCGGTGCAGGCGATCCCGCCGATGAGTTTGGATGAAAAACAGCGTTGGGTGATCGGCATCGCCTTCATTGATCGCAACCGCTGCATTCCCTGGAGCAGTAACCGGCCCTGCATCGTCTGTGAGGAGATGTGCCCGGTGCCGAAGAAGGCGATCATTCTGGAGGAGACCCCGGTGACCGACGCGGAGGGCAGGACATCCCTTCTGCAACGGCCCCGTGTCGTCCAGGAGCGGTGTATCGGCTGCGGCGTTTGTGAGTACAAGTGTCCGGTCAGCGGAGAGGCCGCTATCCGCGTCCAGGCGGTCCCGAACCTATGAGGGGTTCTGCGGCGGCGGCCGAAGGCCGCCGCCGCAGAACCCCTCCCCTTTCCTATCCCCGCACCATCACCAATCCGCTGGGGCGCTGCGGGGGGCGCTTCTCCTCCGGCCGCGCCGGCGCCATGGCCCGGGCCAGTTCCAGGGCGCGGGCGGCCTTCTGCGCGACCTCCTCCTCCCCCCGCTCCCGAAAGTCCTGCTCCATCCGCTCCAGAAGTTCCAGGAACCCCTCGGTGAGCATCTGCGAGTTCGCCTCCAGAACCTGCCGCATCGTCTCCTCGTCCGGGGCTTCCATCAGTTGGGTCATCAGGAGCAGTTCGGGAGGTACCTGCTCCTGGAGAATCTGCATCACCAGCCGCCAGACTTCCTGCAGGCGGGAGAGGGTCTCCTGGTCGCCGGCCTGCTGGGCGCTCTCCATCTCCGAGGCCAGGACGTTCAGGAAAAGGTCGTCCATCTCCACCAGCCGACGGCGGGCCAGGAGTTCCGGCTGCTCCGAGGTCAGCAGGTCCCGCAACAGGCGCAGTTTGGCCTGCACTTCCTCCCGGGCCTGCGCCCGAATCTGCTCCCGAATCCCCATCACCTCTTCCCGCAGGGCCTCCAGGCGCTTCCGCTTCTCCTCGTCGGTCTCGCTCTCTATGCGACGGGTCAGTTTCTGGAAGAAGAGGTAGTCCACTAACGGTTGCCCGAAGGTGACCAGGACCGCGCGGGTCGCCGGGTCTTCGGCCTCCACCAGCAGGTCCAGCAGTTTCTCCCGGGTGGGTTCGGCCTGCAGGGCCTGGAGGGCGCGGGAACGGGCGGCCAGTTTGCGGCCCACGGCCGTCTGCTCCAGGAGCAGCGCGCGCACCTCCATCAGACGCCCGAACGCCTCCCCCCGTCCCAGCGCGTCGGCCTGCTCCAGGTTCAGGGAGAGGATCCGGAAGAAACTCTCGTCCAGCATCGCCTCGTTTTCCTGAATCAGGGCTATGCGCTCTTCTGGCGTGGACGCTTCCAGCAGTCGCTTCAGGAGGTCCGCCCGGTCCCGCTGGGCCTGGATCATCTCCGGCGTGACGCCGTCGGCCTCCAACACCCGGTTGACCAGACTCTCGTAGGAGAGGAAGACCTGAGGGGAGAGCAGGTAACTCTTCCGCTGGTCCTGGGGAAGGGTGCTCATGACCGCGCGGGAGAGGGCGCCGATGGCCTGCTGCCGCTCCATGTCGGTCCGTCCGGCGGCCATGGGCATGTAGACCAGCGCCAGTTCCTTGCGCGGGTCGTGGTAGATGAAAGGAATCTCCAGGATGCTGGCGAACCCACACGTGGGGCAGACGGCCAGGTTGACCTGACCGGCCAGCAGTCGGGCTTTGGCCGACGGGTCCATTTCCACATCCAGGACCTGCTCCACCGGGATGGCGAAGGATGCCCGGCAGTTGGGACAGGTCAGTCGGGCCAGAAGTTGTTGTTGTGCCATTTTCCTCCTTCGGGGTAAAGGATACAAGGATACAAGTAAACAGGGGGGCGGGACGGTTATACCGGCACCGGGAGGTGGTCGGCGCGGGGGCGGGGAAGGCTGAAGGAGAAGGTGGCGCCTTTCCCCGGCTCGCTCTCCACCCAGATGCGGCCCCCATGAGCCTCCACGATGGCCCGGGCCAGGTAGAGGCCCAGGCCCACACCCCCCGCCTGTCGGACGGGCGCTTCGTCCACCCGGTAGAAGGGGTCAAAGATGCGGCCCTGTTCGGTCGCCGGGATGCCGATGCCCTCGTCGCTCACCGAGATGATGACCTCCTCGGGCCGGACCTCCCCTCGGATGCGGATGCGCCCCCCCTCCGGCGAGTACTTGATGGCGTTGGAGACCAGGTTGTTCAGCACTTGCTCCAGGCGCATCGGGTCCCCCTGGACGGTGGGGAAGTCCGGCGGGAAGCGGACGGCGATGTCGTGGCGGTCGGTCTGGGGCTGGAACCGCTGGACGACCCGACGGGCCAGCACCTCCAGGTCCACCTCCTCTTGCTTCAGCGGCAGCGCCCGGGCCTGGATGCGAGACGCGTCCAGCAGGTCGGTGATCAGACGATCCAGCCGCCGGGCCTCCTCCTGGATGACTCCGGCCAGTTCCCGGACCGTCTCCGGGTCCCACTGAGCATCGGGGCGGGCCAGGGTCTCGGCGTACCCCAGAATCGTCGCCACGGGCGTCTTCAGTTCATGGGAGACGACGGAGACGAAGGTGGACTTGAGCCGATCCGCCTCCCGGAAGCGGGTGATGTCCCGCACGTTGGCGATGATGTTGACCAGTTTCCCCTCCCGGTCCAGGAGGGGGGCGTAGGTGATGCCCACGCTGAGGACGCCGCCGGTCCGGCGGCGCAGGTCTCCCTCCACGTAGAGGACGGCCTTCCCCCGGGACTGGGCCAGGGGCCAGCCGCCCGCGGTGGCCCGGCTCAGGTCCATGTCCGTATCCCGCCGCGCCCAGACGATGACCTCGTCGTGGTGGCGGCCGATGGCCTCCGCCGCCGACCAGCCGGTCATCTCCGCCAGCGCGCGGTTGAAGACGGTGATGCGCTGGCCGGGGTCCAGGATCATCACCCCGTCGGCGCTGTGTTCCAGGATGGCGTCCAGGCGCCGTTTCTCCTGGGCCAGCCGCTGGTACAACTGAGCGTTGTGGACGGCGATGGCAGCCTGGTCGGCGAAACTGGCCAGGACCTGCCGGTCGTCCAGCGTGAAGGCCGCGCCGTAGGCCCGGATAACGTAGAGGACGCCGATCAGTTCCTGGCCGATGCGCATCGGCAGGGCGATGACCTGGCTGAAGGGCAGGCCCGTCCGCAGGGCAATTTCCGCCAGTTTCGCTTCCAGGTTGGGAATCTGGAAGAGAAACGGGTCCACCTGGTTGGGAATGTCCAACAGCAGGAGGGAGAAATACTCCTGGAGCCGCGCGGGGAAGCCGCGCGCGGCGCGGATGGTGAACCGACCGTCCGGCTCCCGGACGGCGATGAGGGCCGCCTGCCCGCCCAGCATCTCCATGGCCGCCTTCAGCACTTCGGCCAGGACGGCGTCCAGGTCCAGTTGGGCGGTGAGCGCGCGGCTGATTTTCAGCAGATAGTCCCGCTGGCGAATCCAGTACATGGACGATGGACGATCCTCAGTGCAGGTAGACCAGGGGGTCTACCGGTACCCCGTTGTGGCGAAGTTCAAAGTGCAGGTGCGGGCCGCTGGAGCGGCCCGTGCTCCCGGCCGCGCCGATGATCTCCCCCTGCCGTACCTGCTGACCGACCACGACCGAGAAGGCCGAGAGGTGGGCGTACCAGGACTGCCAGCCGTCGGCGTGGTCTATGACGACCAGATTGCCGTAGCCGCCGGACACGTCCGCAAAGGAGACCACCCCGTCGGCCGTGGCGAAGATGGGGTCGTGCAGGGCGGCCGCAATGTCCAGCCCGATGTGGCGGGGGTTGGACGGGTCACGAAAGTACCAGCCCGAGATGGCCCGTCGGGGCGCCGGCCAGATGAAACCGGAACTGCCGGTGGGGAGTTCGTCCAGCGGCCAACCCGCCGGCGGCCCGCCGCTGTAGACCTCCGGCCGGGTCAGGTAGCGCTCCTGGGATAATGTGACCAGCAGGGTGTAGCGGCCCGGCGTGCCCGAAAGCGCGTCCAACCGCAGGAGATACGAGCCGGTCCGGGGGAGTTCCTGCTCCACGATGTACGGTGGCAGGGTGACCGTGCCCTCCTGCTCCGTCAGCGTCGTGCCGTCCGGCCCGACCAGGGTAACCCTCAGGGACGCCTCCGGGCCGGAAGCGGTGCTGGGGCGAAACCAGACCTCCACGGTGGCCAGGTTCGGCGTACCCGTGTCCCCTCCGGCCGCCGCGAAGACCCAGCGGTCCGTCTCCCCGGCCTCCAGTGTCCCCTCCCCCATTTCCCCGGGAATGAGCAGGGACTGGGGCGGGGGCGTCGCCTGGACCGGGGAGACGCCGTCGCCGTCGGGCGCGCCGCCGTTCCCCACTGGTGAGCAGGCCGTCAGCACCAGGGCCAGGGCCAGCCCGCAGGCCCACCCGGGCAGGCGTCTCATCACCCCTCCACCTCCCGCTCCCAGACGTGGCGGACCTCCACCTCCGGGTCGGCCTGGATGGCCGCCAGCAGCGCCTCCCGGTCCACCCCCTCCACCCGCAGCGTCAGGTCCATCTGGCCCGTGGCCCCCGGGGAGTGGGAGACCACGGAGCAGATGTTGCCGCCCGCCTGGGCGATGCGCCCGGCCAGTTTCGCCAGTTCCCCGGGCCGGTTGGGCACCCGGACGGTGACCCGGATGGCCGCGGTGTCGGCGCCCAGCGCTTCGGCGAACTGGGCGAAGATGTCGGAGCGGGTGATGATGCCGACCAGACGGCCCGTCTCATCCGCCACCGGCAACCCGCTGAGGTTGTGGTGGATCATCAATCGGGCGGCCTCCTCCAGGGGGTAGTCGGGCGGCACGGAGACGACCGGGGACCTCATCACCTGCTCCACCCGGTGTTGCCGTTGGAGGACGCCCGGCGGGGGCGCGGTCGCCAGGAAATGCTTCAGTTCGTCCTCGGTGACCATCCCCACCAGACGGCCGGCCTCGTCCACCACCGGCAGGTGGCAGAAGCCGCCGCTCTTGCAGATGGCCAGCCCGGCCAGCGGGTCGCTGCCGGGGCGCAGGGTGATCGGGTTCGGGGTCATCCGGTCTTTCACCAGCATAAGTTCCTCCCAGAGGGAATTATACCCCCGATGCGGGGAGGGAGCAACCGGGGCTTGTAGGACAACTGCTCGCAGTTGTCCTACAAGCCTGCTTCCTCTGGACAATTTTCCCAATCAATGGCATACTTATGCGCGTATCGCATATCGCGCATCGCATATCGCAGTATCCAGGACGCTTGTTGGTGGACGAAGATGCGCAGGAAGCGATACGCGATCAGCAATCAGCGATAAGCAATAAGCGATCAGCGATGTACCTGAGCCGACGAAGACGGAAACGCTCCAATCCCTGGCGGGTCCTCCTCTTGCTCCTGCTCATCGGGGCCGCCGGATACACCTATTTCCGGGTCCAGCCGCAGGAGGTGGAGGTCACCATCGTGCCCACCCCGACCCCCACCCGTTCCCCCCAGTCCTACCAGATAGAGGCGGACGGGTACTACTGGGGCGGGGACCTGCGGAACGCCATCGCGACCTACCAGCGCGCCCTCCAGATTTTCCCCAACGATGTCTCCCTCTACGCGCCCCTGGTTCGCCTCCTGGTGATGGACGGCAAACCACTGGAGGCGGTCCGGTACGGGGAGCGGGCAGTGGCGATAGACCCGAACTCCGCGCCGGCCTGGGCCGCCCTCTGCCTGGCCTACGACTGGGTGGGGTGGGTGGACGACGCGCTGGATGCCTGCGACCGGGCCATCGTCCTGGACCCGGCCGACGCCGGGGCCTACGCTGCTCTCTCCGAGACGTACATGGACAGCGGGCAGTGGAACGCCGCGCTGGAGGCCGCCCGGACGGCCCAGAAACTGGACCCCCGCAACGTGGAGGGGTGGCGGGCCTACGGCTACGCGCTGGAGATGATGGGCAACTACAGCGGGGCCATTGAGGCCTACCAGAAAGCGCTGGAAATTCACCCCAAACTGGCGTACATCTACCTGGACATCGGGCGGAACCGGCAGGCGCTGGTGAACCCGTCCGGCGCCATCGCCGCCTACCGCCAGGCAGTGGAACTGGCGCCGTACCGGGCCGACGCCCTGGCCCAACTGGGGTGGGCCTACTACGCCATTGAGGGGTACCAGGAGGCCCGGCGGTACCTGGAACAGGCCATCCAGGCCGACCCGGAATACGCCCCCGCCTACGGCCGTCTGGCGACCGTCTACTGGACCCAGCGCAACTGCGAATCGGCCATCCCCAACTTTGAGAAGGCCTTAGAAATGGCCTACCGGGCCTCCCGCCGGGCCACGCGCGGTTTCTACGTGACGGTGGAGCCCGTCCAGAACGCGTACACCTACCCGACCCTCGCCCGCAAAATCCTGGAGGGGCGGCTGCGTCCCACCGATAACGCGATGGTCCACCTCTCCGCCGACCTGGCGCCGACCGACCGGACCGGCGCCTGGGCCGCCGCGCGCGGCCGGGCCACTCTGAACGCGGTGACCGGGGAGGCCACGGTGGCGCTGGAACGGATGCCCGACCCGCCCGCCGGTCAGGTCTACGTGGGCTGGTTCAGCGGCCTGCGCACCCTGGCCAACACCCCCCTGAACACCGGCCCCCTGTGGGTGGGGTCCGACGGTACGGTGACGGTCACGTTGAAGGCGGAGCCGGTCCGGGGCCCCCGTATTGAGTACTACTACACCCTGGGCCTCTGCTACTTCCACATGGCCCAGTGCGAGCGGGCCTATCCCCTCTTTGACGCCGCACTCCAGATAGACCCCAACGACGTCAATGCCAAAGAGGGCATCCGCCTCTGCCGCCAGGCGGAGGGGACTCCGACGCCGTGATAGGGAGCGGGGGCGCAGGGAGCACGGAATACGGAATACGCAATACGTGAAACGTAAGATATGGCCACCGAACTGCCCCGATATTTGATTCGCCTGCTGGTGGCTCTCCTCCGGCACCAGGCCCGGGCGTGGCTGGGGGAGGAGTTTATGGAGGCCGCCGGGGACGCGCTGGTGGAGATCGGGGGGGAGGAACTGAAGCGCGGCCTGGAGGGGTGGCTGCGCGCCCCCCAGACTGCGGGTCAGTTGCTGGAGGCCGCCCGCCGGGCCGAGGAGTACGTTCAGGCCCACTGCCCCGACCCGGCCCTGCGCGGCGCGCTGACTCTGCGCTTTGCCGACCTCCCCGCCGTCCAGGCCGCGCTGGCCGACCTGCCCGGAGCGCTGGACTCCTCCGGCGTGGAGCGGGCCCTGCGGGAGACCCTGACGCGCGATCTGGGCCGGGTCCTCACCCCCGTCCAGATCGGCATCGCCGCGCGCCTCTACACCGATGCCCTCCTGAGCGCCGTCTCCACCCTGAAGGACTTCGCTCTGCCCATCATCGCCCACACCGTCCAGGACCTCCGCCGGGAGCAGCGGGAGCAGACGGCGATGCTGGCGGAGATTCTCCAACGGCTGGGGCGGGGGGAAGCATTGCAGCCGGAGGAGGCCGCCGTGCTGGGCCAGGCCGTCCTCCGGGGCCTGGTGACCGTTCAGGGCGATGTTTCCCGTTCCGTCATCATCATCGGCTACGGGAACACCGTGACCCTGGGGCCCTTCCAGGTGGCCCACCTGCGCCCGCAGGTCACCCTCCCCGGCGACCTGCCCCCCGGCTCCTATATCCCCTTTCCCCGCAACCCGCTGTTTACCGGCCGGGAGGAGGACCTGCGGCAGTTGGAGGTGGTGCTATGCGGCCCTCACCCCTCCCCCCAGCCCCCTCCCCTCTCCCGCAAGCGGGAGAGGGGAGGGGGTGCCGCCGAAGGCGGCGGGGGTGGGGTGAGGGCCACCCCTCCCCTCCCCCTCGCCCACCCCGTGGGAGAGGGGGAGGGGCCGGGGGAGGGGGTGAGGGCCCTCATCACCCAGGCCATCACCGGCATGGGCGGCGTGGGCAAGACCCAACTGGCCGTGGAATTCGCATGCCGCTACGGCTACCGCTTCCGCTCCGTCCACTGGCTGGACCTGCGCGACCCGGCGCTCCTGGACGAGCAGATTGCCGAAAACGGCGCCCGTATGGGCCTGGAACCCTGGCCCGACAAACTCCCCGACCAAGTGGCCCGCACGCTGCAGGCCTGGCGGGCCGAAGGGCCGCGCCTGCTCATCCTGGACAACCTGGAGGACCCCGGCGCCGTGCAGGACATCCTGGCCTGCCTCTCCCACTCCTCCCTGCGCTTGCTCCTGACCGCTCGCCGCCGGGACTGGCCCCGCCACCTGGGCCTGCAGATTCTCCCCCTGGAGGAGTTCACGCCCGAGGAGAGCCGGGCCTTCCTCCGGCACTTCCTCCCGCCCGACCGCGCCGCCGACGCCGACCTGGACGCGCTGGCGGAGCGCCTGGGCCACCTCCCCCTGGCGCTGGAACTGGCCGGGCGCTACCTGGAGCGCCACCCCCGCCTCTCCGTGGGCGACTACCGGAATGCCCTGTTGCAGGTCCTGGACCACCCCTCCATGCTGGGCTGGCGGCCCGACCTCCCCTCCCCCACCAAACACGACCTGCACCTCCAGGCCACCTTCGCCCTCTCCTGGGAGCGGGTGCAGGACCCGGATGCCCGGCGCGTCTTCCTCCTGGCCGGTTTCTGCGCCCCCAACGTCCCCATCCCGGAGGCCATCCTGGAGCGAATGGTCCCAGACCCTGTGCGGCGGGACGAGGCATTGGGGGAACTGATCGGCCTGGGGCTCCTGAAAGGGAGCCCGGAGGGCCCGGCGATCCATCCACTTCTGGCGGATTTTGCGCAGGCCGACGCCCGGCGCGCAAGCGCCCAGGAAGGCCGATTTCCAATCGGCGCCCCCTTCCTCTCCGCCCTGGCCTCCCTGGCCACCGAGACCAATGATGAAATAGACCGCACCGGCCACTACAGTCTCTTTGCTCCCCTCCTCCCCCACCTGCGCGCCGTGGCGGAGAAGGCGGAGCCCCTCTTTCCGGCCCGGCCCGGCTCCGAACCCGCGGCGGACCTGGCCCGCCTCTGGAACAGCCTGGGCTACCACCTGTACCATGTGGCCGCCTACGCCGAAGCGCAGGCCTGCTACGAGCGCGCGCTGGGCATTTTAGAACTGGCCCGGGGGCCGGAGCATCCGCACGTCGCCGCCACTCTCAACAACCTGGGCCTGGTGCTGAAGGACCTGGGCGACCTGGCCGGGGCGAAAGCCTGCCTTGAGCGCGCGCTGCGCATAGATGAGGCCGCCTTCGGCCCCTACCACCCCAACGTCGCCATCCGCGTCAACAACCTGGGCGGCGTACTGAAGGACCTGGGCGACCTGGTCGGGGCGCAAGAGTGCTTCCAGCGCGCGCTGGGCATCCTCCGCCAGCGCCTTCCGCCGGGCCATTCCCACATCCGGATTGTGGAGGAGAACCTGCAGCGGGTGGCCCTCCACGAATAGGACACGAATACACGAAATTCACGAATTTCACGAATCACGAATCACGAATCACGTTTGACGATTATGCTCCACGGTCTCGTCATCCGCGCTCAAAGTGGCTTCTACACCGTCCACACCGACCAGGGGGATTTCGTCTGCTACCTGCGGGGACGGCTGAAGAGGCGGCGGCTGGAGACCGACCCCGTCGCCGTGGGGGACCGGGTGCGTATCCGGCTCGTCCCGGGGAAGGCCGGCGTCATTGAGGAAGTGCTCCCCCGGGAACGGGCGCTGGCCCGCCTGGCCCCGCCCCCCGGCGGCCGGGGCACCCGCCGCTGGGACCGGGAGGGGTACCTGGCCGAACGGGAGCAGGTCATCCTGGCCAACCCCGACCAGGCCGTCTTCGTCTTCGCCTGCGCGGAGCCGGAGCCCAACCTGCGCCTCCTGGACCGCCTCCTGGTGGGGGCCGAAATCCAGCACATCCCCGCCGTCGTCTGCGCCAACAAGATTGACCTGGTGGGAACGGACGAGGCCCACCGCCTCTTCGGCATCTACGAAGAGATCGGCTACCCCGTCCTCTACACCAGCGCGGAGACGGGGGAGGGGGTGGAGGAACTGGCCCGGCAACTGGAGGGGCGGGTCTCGGCACTGGTGGGCCCCTCGGGCGTGGGCAAGAGCAGTCTCCTCAACGCCATCCAGCCCGGGCTGGGGCTGGCGGTCCGGGAAGTGAGCGAGGCCACCGGCGAGGGCCGCCACACCACCGCCGTCCGCCAACTCTTCCCCCTGGACCGGGGCGGCTGGGTGGCCGACACCCCCGGCATCCGCGCCCTGGCCCTCTTTGACGTAGACCCGGAGGAACTGGACGCCTATTTTCCGGACATCGCGCCCTACGTGGCCGACTGTCGCTTCTCCGACTGCACCCACACCGTGGAGCCGGGGTGCGCGGTGGTTGCAGCGGTGGAGGCGGGACGGGTCCACCGTCACCGCTACGAGAGTTACGTCCGCCTGCGCCAGGAGCACCAGCGGCTGGCGGATATGTACTGGTGGGGGATCAAGTCGGAGTATCTGTAGCCCTCACCCCTTCCCCCTGCCCCTTCCCCCCTCCCACTTGTGGGAGAGGGGGAGGAGGGTGGGGGTGAGGGCCCAAAGGAGTCCCATGCCCAATCGTCTCATTCATGAAACAAGCCCTTATCTGCGCCAGCACGCCGAAAATCCGGTGGACTGGTACCCCTGGGGGGAGGAGGCGCTGGAGAAAGCCCGGCGGGAGAATAAACCCATCTTCCTCAGCATCGGCTACGCCGCCTGCCACTGGTGCCACGTTATGGCCCACGAGTCCTTTGAGGACCCCGAAACCGCCGCCATCCTCAACCAGCACTTCGTCCCCGTCAAGGTGGACCGCGAGGAGCGCCCCGACCTGGACGCCATCTACATCCAGGCCGTCCAGATGCTCACGGGGAGCGCGGGCTGGCCCCTCTCCGTCTTCCTGACCCCGGACGGGCGCCCCTTCTTTGGCGGCACGTATTTCCCGCCCGTCCCCCGCTACGGCATGCCCGCCTTCCGGGACGTCCTGCTGGCCGTCGCCGGGGCCTGGCGGGAGCGGCGGACGGAGATTCTGGAGGGGAGCGCGCAGATTGCCGACGCCATCCGGCGGCAAATGGCCGCGTACCCCGTCCGGGAGGACCTGCGCCCGGCGATGCTGGAGGAGGCCGTCCGCCGCCTGCAGGCCGAGTTTGACCCCGTCCACGGCGGTTGGGGCGGCGCGCCTCGCTTCCCTCAGCCTATGGCCCTGGAATTCCTCCTCCGCCGCCACGCTGCGGGCGACCCCCGCGCCCTCCCCTTAGTCGTCCAGACCCTGGAGGCCATGGCCCGGGGCGGCCTCTACGACCAGTTGGGCGGCGGCTTCCACCGCTACTCCGTAGACGACCGCTGGCTGGTCCCTCACTTTGAGAAAATGCTCTACGACAACGCCCAACTGGCCCGCGTCTACCTCCACGCCTTCCAGGTGACGGGCGCTCCCCTCTTCCGCGCCGTTGCCGAAGAGACCCTGGACTTCCTCTTGCGGGAACTGACGGCCCCCGCCGGGGGCTTCTACGCCACCCTGGACGCCGACAGCGAGGGGGAGGAGGGGAAGTTCTACCTGTGGACGGTGGAGGAAATCCGGGCCGCGCTGGGGTCCGAAGCCGACCGATTTATGGCCCTCTACGGCGTCACGCCCAGGGGCAACTTTGAGGGCAGGAACATCCTCACCTTCGCCGGGACTTGGGAGGAGCGTCTGGCGACGGCCGACCTGCGGCAGCGACTCCGGGAAATCCGGGAGCGGCGGGTCCGCCCCGCGCGGGACGAGAAGGTCCTGGTCTCCTGGAACGGCCTGGCGCTGGCCGCCTTCGCCGACGGCGCCCGGATTCTGGGGCGGGCGGACTACCGGGCCGTGGCCGAGAAGAGCGCCCGTTTCCTGTTAGAGAACCTCCGCCGCCCCGACGGCCGCCTCTGGCACGTCTGGACGGAGGGGCAGGCCCGCGTGGAGGGGTTTCTGGACGACTACGCGCACCTGGCGGACGGTCTGCTGGCCCTCTACGGGGCCACCTTTGACCCCCACTGGTACCGGGCGGCGGCGGACCTGGTGGAGGCGGCGCGGGCCCACTTCGCCGCGCCCGTGGGCCTCTACGACACCGCCGACGACCACGAATCCCTCATCGTCCGGCCGCGCAACCTGCAGGACAACGCCGTCCCCTCCGGCAACGCCATGGCCGCCTTCGTCCTCCTGCGACTGGCGGGACTCTCCGGCGATGTCGGTCTGGCGGAGGAGGCGCGACGGAGCCTGGGGGAAGTCCAGATGATGCTGGCCCGCTACCCCCTGGCCTTCGGCCAGTGGCTGATCGCGCTGGACTACGCCCTGGCGGACCCGTGGGAAATCGCGGTGGTGGGAGAACGGGGGGCGGAGGACACGCGGGCCCTGTTGGAGGTCCTCTCGGGCTACCGGCCCCACCATATCTTGGCGGTGGGCCCGCCGGGCACGCCGGTCCCCCTGCTGGCGGACCGGCCCCTGGTGGAGGGACGGGCCACGGCCTACCTCTGCCGGGGCGGCATCTGCCGGGAGCCCGTCACCGACCCGGACCGCCTGCGCGCCATCCTCTCCTCTCTCCCGCCGCCGCAGGCGAGCGGGAGAGAGACGTAGAAATGGGGTTTTGCGGCGGCCGCCGGAAAAACATTCACTTCTCGTATAGTTCCAGCAAGACGCCGTGGGCGGACTTGGGGTGGATGAAGATGTAGCGGGTGCCGTCCACGCCGACGCGGGGCTCCGAACTCAGCAGGGTCGCGCCAGCCGCTCGCAACCGTTCCATTGCGACCTCAATGTTGTCCACCCGCAGGCAGATATGATGCAGTCCCTCCCCACGCTTCTCCAGAAACCGGGCTACGCCCCCCTCCGGGTCCAGCGGGCGCAGCAGTTCTATCTCCCCCTCCCCGGCGGGGAGAAACGCGATCTCCACGCCCTCTTCGGGCACTTCCCGCCGCTGGGTCACCTCCAGCCCCAGCGCGTCCCGGTAGAAGGCCAGCGCGGCCTCCAGGTCATGCACGGCGATGGCGATGTGGTGGATGGAAATGGACATCGGACATCCTCCAGAGTCTCATTGATTGTGGGACAACTGCGAGCAGTTGTCCTACAAAACTGCGACCCGTGCGGTGGGATTGAATTCACCGCAAAGAACGCAAAGGGCGTAAAGATCTCTTTGCGTTCTTTGCGCTCTTTGCGGTTTTCCAACTGCACAGGTGGCAAAACTGAGCGGGGTTCAGGCGGGTTTCTCGCCCGGGCTACCTCCTTGCTGGGCCTTCCGGATTTCCTCCTCCCGCAACTGCCGCCGCAGAATCTTCCCGATGGCGCTCTTGGGCAGTTCGGTGCGGAATTCCACCTCCGAGGGGACTTTGTAGGGCGTCAGGTTCTGGCGGAAGTAGGCGATGAACTCCTCCTCGGTAGCCGTCTCCCCTTCCTTCAGGACGATGTAGACCTTGATTCGTTCTCCCTTGTACGGGTCGGGCACCCCGACGGTGATCCCCTCCTTCACCTTGGGGTGCTGGTAAATCAGTTCGTCTATCTCCCGGGGGAAGACGTTGAAGCCACCCACGATGATGAGTTCTTTCTTCCGATCGGTGATGTAGAAGTAGCCGTCCTCGTCCATGTAGCCGATGTCGCCGGTGAAGAGCCAGCCGTCTACAATGGTCTTCGCCGTCTCCTCCGGCATTTTGTAGTACCCTAACATCACCGTGGGGGAGCGCAGGACGATCTCCCCCTGCTCGCCCGGCGGCAGGTCGCGCGTCCCGTCCAGGCTGACGATTTTCATGTCCACGTCGGGGAAGGGGATGCCGATGCTGCCGATTTTGTGCAGGCCGTGGTACGGGTTGGCGGCGATGGCAGTGACGGCCTCGGTCAGGCCGTAGCCCTCAATCATCCGGCCGCCGGTCTTGGACTCAAAGTCGTCCTTGATGGCGCGGGTGAGGGGCGCGGCGCCCACGAAGATGCCCTTCACGCTGCGCAGGTTGTACTTGCCGATGTCGGGCAGGTTGCTGAGGGCGACGAACATCGTCGGGACGCCGATGAAGAAGTCGGGCCTGTACTTGTGGATGGTCTGGGCGACCTGCCGGGCGCTGAAGCGGGGCAGGATGATGATTTCGCCGCCCGCCAGGATGGGCGCGTTCATCGTCACGCTCATCCCGAAGCCGTGGAAGAAGGGGAGGACGGCCAGGATGCTCTGCTCGTCGCTGAGCGCGCCCCAGGCCTTCACCTGATAGGCGTTGGCGACGAAGTTGAAGTGGGAGAGCATAATGCCCTTGGCGACCCCCGTCGTCCCCCCGCTGTAGAGGAGCGCGGCCATGTCGTCCGGGTCCACAGGTTCCGGCTGGAAGTCCGCCGGGGCGGGCGTCTGGAGCATGTCCCGGAAGCGGACCCACTGCAGGCCGCCGGGCCGCCGCAGGACGTTGCGGGCCGCGCGTCCCTCCCGCAGGCCCATCACCAGGCTCAGCGGGAAGGGGAGAAAATCCGCCACGCGGGTGTGGATGACCCGCTTCACTGGCGTCTTCCCCTCCAGCGCCGCCACCTTCTCCATAAACATCGGGATGGTGACGATGGTCTCGGCGCCGGAGTCCGTCAGGTGAAAGGTCAGTTCCCGCTCCGTGTAGAGGGGGTTCAGGGGGACGACCACCGCTCCGGTCTTCAGGATGCCGTAGTAGGCGATGAGGAACTGGGGGGCGTTGGGCAGGAGCAGCGCGACCCGGTCCCCTTTGCGAATCCCCAGGCCGCGCAGGCTGGCGGCGAAGCGGTCGGAGAAGTCCTTGATGCGGCGGTAGGTCTCCCGGCGGCCGAAGAAGCAGGTGCAGGGGCGGTCGGGCGTGGCGGCGGCGGTGTCGTCCAGCAGGCGGTAGAGGGGGATGCGCGGGTAGTCTATGTGGTGAGGTACTTCTTTATCGTAGAATTTGAGCCAGGGCCGCTCCATGTCGCACCTCCTGTGTTGGGGATGATTCTCACACAAAGACACAAAGACACGAAGAAAGATATATAAAATTATCTTTGTGCCTTTGTGTCTCTGTGTGAGGAAAACCTGTCCTACCCGTTCTCCAGCGCCAGCAGGGCGGCGCCGTAGGCGCCCATAAGTTGGGGGTGGCGGGGCAGGACCACTCGTTCCCCCGTCTCCTCCTCCAGCATCCGGCGGACGGCGGGGTTGCGGACGACGCCGCCGGAGAGCATCAGTGGGGGCCGGAGCCCCACGGTGCGGATCATCGCCACGACCCGCCGGACCAGCGCGCGGTGGAGCCCCCGCAGGATGGGCCCCACCTCCACCCCGTGCGCGATGAGGGAGACCACCTCCGACTCGGCGAAGACGGTGCAGGTGCTGGAGATGGAGACCTCGTCGGGCGTCGCCAGTGCTTTCTCCCCCATTCGCTCCAGCGGGACCCCCAGCCGGTGGGCGGTGTTCTCCAGGAAGCGACCGGTCCCGGCGGCGCATTTATCGTTCATCACGAAGTCCAGCACCTCCCCCCGGGGGCCGATGGCGATGACTTTGCTATCCTGCCCGCCGATGTCCACCAGGGTCCCGCCGTGGCCCAGTTCCCGGAAGACCCCGCGGGCGTGGCAGGTGATTTCGGTGATCCGGCGGGTGGCCTGCCGGACCAGCCCCCGCCCGTACCCGGTGGCGACGAGGGGCAGGCCCTCCAGCGGGCCGACGGCCTCCCGCGCCAGGGCCAGGAACCGGTCCACCTGCTCCTCCACCCGGACCTCCGTCGGCTCCAGGTGGTGCCAGAGCATGCGGCCTTCCCGGTCCACGGCCACGATTTTGGCCGTCGCCGCGCCGATGTCCAGACCCAGCGCGCGGCATGGGTTCTTCGTGTTCGTTTCCATATGGGTTTTGATAGCAGAGGATGATTGGGCGGTGGCTGCTAACTATTTTAGCACGAAATGCCCATAGAGGTAGCGGGGACGGGATTTACAGCACTCCCACCCACATCAAAACGCCCATGACCACAAAAGCGGCCGCGGCCACTTTGCGCAGGATGGCCTCCGGGACGACGGTCGTGAGGGCCTGTCCGACCACCACACCCAGTGCGGTCACGATGGCCAGCGCCAGGGTCGCCCCCAGGAAAACGGCCCACGGCCGATTGAACTTACACACCTGCGCGATGACAGCCAGTTGGGTTTTATCTCCCAGTTCCGCCAGCACCAGCAGACCGAAGGTGGAGAGAAACGCTTTCCAGAACATTTTTTCCTCGCTGCGAATATGGTTTTTGTGGCGGCGGCGAAGCCGCCGCCACAAAAAAACTTTTTACGCCAGGGCCTTCTTCAGCGCGATGCCCAGCCGCCGGATGCCCTCCACGATGGTCTCCGGGGGGCAGAAGGAGAAGTTGAGCCGCATAGCGTTGAAGCCCCCGTCGCCGTTGGGGTAGAAGTTCTCCCCGGGGACGTAGGCCACCTTTTCTTCCAGCGCGCGGCGCAGGAACTCCGTGGTGTGGATGGAATCCGGCACCCGCGCCCAGAGGAAAAGCCCGCCCTGGGGACGGGTCCACGAGCACCCCTCGGGCCAGAACTCCGCCAGCGCATCCAGCATCGTGTCCCGCCGCTCTTTGTAGACCCGCCGCAGGCGCTGCGCGTGCGGCTTGAGGAAACCGCGCTGGCAGATGTCGTTGGCGATGTACTGAACGAAGGTGCCGGTGTGGAGGTCGGAGCCCTGCTTGGCCATGACGAACTGCCGCATCAGCACCTCCGGACAGACAATCCAGCCCAGGCGCAGCCCCGGCGTGAGCGTCTTGGAGAAGGTGCTCATGTAGATGACCCGCTCCGGCACAAAGGTGCAGATGGGCGGAATGTCCTCCCCCTCAAAGCGCAACTGACCGTAGGGGTCGTCCTCCACGATGGGGAGATTGAGGCGGGTGGCGATTTCCGCCAGTTTCTCCCGCCGTTCCGGGGAGAGGGTGACGCCCGCCGGGTTGTGGAAGTTGGGGAGGACGTAGATGAACTTGGGCGGCCGCCCCGTCTCCTTCATCACATCCCGATACGCCTCCTCTATTTCGTCCACCACCATACCGTCATCGTCCAGGGAGACGGTGCGGTACCGGGCGCCGTACGCGTTCCAGGCCTGGATGGCGCCCAGATAGGTGGGCCGTTCGGTGATGACGTAGTCCCCCGGTTCTATGAACACCTTCCCGATGAGGTCCAGCCCCTGCTGGGACCCGGCGGTGATGAGGACGTTGTTGGGGACGGCGGGGATGCCGTACTTGTGCATGCTGGTCGCCAGCCATTCCCGCAGGGGGAGATACCCCTCCGTACTGCTGTACTGGAGTGCGCGGGCCCCCTCGTTCTGCACCACGTAGCGACACGCTTCCTCAATCTCCCGCAGGGGGAAGAACTCCGGCGCTGGCAGCCCTCCGGCGAAGGAGATGACGTCCGGCTGCTCGGTCAGTTTCAGCAGTTCCCGGATGGCCGAACTCTTCATCGTCCGGGCCCGACTGGCCAGATATGGAGTCCAATCCAACACCGGAATCTCCCGGTCCAGACTGAAGTTGAAGTTCATTGGCTCACCTCCTGAAATAGGATAGGGGGGCAGAAAAAATATAAGCGCCGGGTAACCCTGGGCACCCGGCGCCTGGTAGCCGTTGAGAAAGGGGCAACCGCATCATCCGGTACCCCAACAGGAACTGGCACAACCAGAAACACCCTTTATGGCGCAGGTTGTTCACCATTGGAGTATCAACAAGTACGTTCTGCTCTCCCTGCCTGTGTGTTCGTTCCGGCCAGTTCTTGTCTCGCACTACGATTTTAGCACTGACTGGCGAAACAGGCAAATCTGCGCCCAAACGTAACTGCCTACCCAAGAATCGTTTCGTAAAAACCACGAAGGACACGAAGGCCACACAAAGGGCACGAAGGATGATTTTTATCCCTTTGTGTCCTTTGTGAGTACTTTGTGCCTTTTGTGGTAGGTAATTGCGCCCAAACTCTCTCCCCCCTATTCCCCGAATACCACCGCAGTGAAGGTGTAGAGCGTGGCGCCCTCCCGCCAGCAGCCGACAGGCAGGCCCGCCTTGCGGCACAGTCCCTCCAAAAACGCCTCCCGGTCCCACCCCTCTTCCACCGCCACCTGCGGGAGCAGCAGCCCCTGCTGGCCCCCCTTGAGGATGAGCAGGCCGTGCGTCCCCACCTCCACCAGCGCCGGGTCGGTCAGGCGGCGGAAGGGGGAAAGGACGGAAATCTCCAACCGGACCCGCTCCAGTTCCTCCCGCGTCAGGGGCGGGAAGCGGGGGTCCTCGGTGGCGGCAGCAACGGCCATTTCCTGCACGGCCCGGTAGAGAGGCCGGTCGGCCCGGAGATGCCCGATGCACCCCCGCAACTCCCCGTCCTCCCGAATGGTGACGAAGGCCGCCGACCGCCGCAACAGGTGCGGGTCGTCGGTCTCGTAGGGCGGGATGGTGCCGTCCCTCAAGTAGGAGTCCAGCGTCCGGCGGGCCAGTTCCAGCAGTGCCCCCCGCCGGGCAGGCGTCAGGTCGGGCGGGGTGTAGCGCCAGAACATCACCGCGCCGTAGCCCACCACCTGCCGGGGGTCGCCGTAGGGGGAATCGGCGGAGTTGGCGTAGCGCAGGACGGAGATGGTGTCGGCCCCCAGGCCCGCCGCGACGCGCATGGTCACCAGAATCGGCCCCTCGCCGCATGCACAAGTGACCAGTCCGGGAACGCCCAGCCGCATCGCCGCCGCGATGGTCGCCCGCACCCGCGCCGGGTCGCCCGTCTCCACTGCCGCCAGAGTGGCCCCGTCCACTGCCCAGGCGTCCTCCCGGGAAGGGTAGTGAGAGAGGTCGGAAGAGGCGATGACGACGGCCCTCCGCCCGGGGAGCACCGTCAGCAGCGCGTCCGCCAGGGCCTGGACCGTCCCCTCATCGTCGGCGCCCATGAGAACGGGGACGATCCGGCAATGGGGACAGACCCGCTGCAGGAACGGAAGTTCTATCTCTATCGGGTGTTCTCCCTGGTGGGCATCGGGGTCAAAGGTGATGCGGGGGTCGGCCTGAATGAGGGCCCGGGCCAGGTCGGCGTCCACCGGCACCAGGCCCAGCGGGGTCTCCCATGCCCCCTCCGCCCAGACGGAGATGGGCCGGGAGAGGGGGGCCTGATGGTCGGCAGCGATGAGGACGGCGACGTCGTACCGGCCGTTGGTCAGTTGGCGGAAGCCCGCCGCCGCCACCGGCCCGGAGAAGACGTATCCGGCGTGGGGGACGATGAGGGCGATGGGCGCCCCGTCCACCGGCCCCTCCGCCTCCAGCATCCCGTCTATGATCTGCGCCAGTTCGGTCGGGTCGGCGGGGTACCAGGAGCCCGCGACGGCGGGGACGCGGATGCGGCCGATGGGCGCGGCAGGGGTGGGAGATGCGGGCGATGGCGTCTCCGCCGTCGGGGACGGGGCGGCGCAGGCCGCCAGATACAGCATCAGCACCAGCAGACCGCCGATACTCCTCATCGGTTATTTTTCTCACACAAAGACACAAAGGCACAAAGGTACAAAGATTAAAATATATTTTTCTTCGTGTCTTTGTGTCTTTGTGTGAGGTTTCTTCTTCGTGTTCTTTGTGTGAGGCCTACAACCAGCGGGCGTCTACGGCGACGACGCCCTCGGGCAGGGCCAGCAACGGGTTGATCTCTATCTCCGCAATGTCCGGGTTCTCTATCAGCAGGCGGGAGAAGGCCAGGATGGCCCCGATCAGCGCCTCCCGGTCCGCCGGGGGACGGCCGCGCGCGCCCTCCAGCAGGGCCCGGCCCCGTACCTCCGCGATCATCTCCTCCGCGTCGGCGCGGGTCAGCGGCGCGACCCGGAAGGCCACATCCCCGAAAATCTCCACCAAGACCCCTCCCAGGCCAAACATCACCACCGGCCCGAAACTGGGGTCCTGCCGGCCGCCCAGGATGACCTCCACGCCTCCGCTGACCATTCGCTGGACCAGGAAGCGCAGGTCGGTAGCATCCGGTACCTGTGAGAGGACCCGCGCCCGCAGGGCCTCCGCCTCTCGCCGGACCACCGCTCCGTCGTGCAGCCCCAGCACCACCCCGCCCACGTCCGACTTGTGCAGCACGCGGGCGGAGAGGGCCTTCAGGACCACCGGGTACCCCAACCTGTCCGCCGCCTCCACCGCCCCGTCGGGGTCATCCGCCACCGCCCAGGGGGCCACCGGGATGCCGTACTCCCGGCAGAGGGCCAGCGCGCCGTCCATACCCCCCAGAGGCAGAGAACGGCGCGGGCCGGTCGGCGCGTCCTCCGGCAGGACCTGAGGCCAGGCCCGGCGGCGGTGCCACTCCCGCGAGGCCGCCAGGCCCCGCACCGCGTCCTCCATATCGGTGAAGATCGGCATGGAGACTTCGCCGATCAGTTCGCGCGCGGCGCCCCCCTCCCCGTAGGCGCAGAAGGCCACGGGCATCCCCGTCTCCCGGACGATAGCGTCCACCTGCTTCGCCAGCCGGTGGGCACCCTCCGCTTCAAACTGGCTGTACGAGTTAATCAGCAGGACGGCATCGGGCTTCAGCATCCGCAGCGTCTGCTCCACGATGCGGGCGTAGAGATCAAAGTCAAAGATGACCCCCAGGTCCAGGGGGTTGGTGGGCGCGATGACGTCGGCGCGGAAGAGGGCCCGCACCGCGTCGGTGAAACTCTGCGGCAGCGGAGCGAGACGGAACCCGTACTTTTCCACGAAGTCGGCGGCGATGACGGCGTGCCCCCCGGAGCGGGAAATGACGACGATGTCGTCGCCCCGGACGGGTGGGAGCGTCAGCCCCAGGGCCATGGCCACCGCGTCGCCGAAGGAGTCGGCGCGCAGGATGCCCGCCTGACGGAACGCTGCGCCCACGATGCGGTCGTCGTTGACCAGCGCCGCGGTATGGGAGCGGGCGATGCTCTGGCTGGCCGTCCCCCGGTTGGCCTTATGGACGATGATGGGCTTCTCGGACCGGCGGGCCAGCGACATCAGCCCCCGGCCGTCGTCCACCGACTCCAGGTACAGGCAGACGATCCGGGTGCCAGGGTCCTCCAGCAGGTAGGCCAGGTAGTCCGCCTCGTCCAGGTCGGTCTTGTTGCCGATGCTGACGACTTTGTTGACGCCCAGTCCGGCAGCGGAGAACATTCCAGCGTAGGTGATGGAGACACCGCCGCTCTGGGCGATCACCGAGACGGGGCCGAAGCGGAACGTCTCCCGACCGATGGGGGCAAAGGGCAGGCAGACCCCGGCGTCCAGGTTGACGACGCTGATGCAGTTGGGGCCGACGAAGCGGATGCCCCAGCGGCGGGCAATCTCTTTGAGTTGCTCCTCCAGTTGGCGGCCCTGTTCCGAAAATTCGGAAAAGCCGCCGGACTCAATGACCACGCGCTGGATGCCCTTCCGTCCGCAGGTCTCCATGAGGCCGGGGACCAGGGGAGCGGGAACCAGGATGACCGCCAGGTCCACGCCGTCGGGCACTTCGTCCAGCGAGGGAACGATGGGGACGCCGTAGACCTCCCCGCGCTCCCGTCCCACGGCGTAGAGGGCACCGGAATAACCGAAGGTGCGCAGGTTGAGGATGATGTTGCGGGCCAGGTTGTCGGGTTTCTCCGAGACGCCGATGACGACGATGCTCTGGGGGTAGAAGATGCGGTGCATGGAGCCTCCGGTTTGGATGATCCGAACGCGCGAACGCATAAGATTCGCACGGGGTGTGTGTCCGATGCCAAAAGGGGTATGATACACGGCATTCAGGGAGTGAGACCAGAACGAAGGATGGTGACAACAGTTTCTACGATGGTTCTGAATGAATCTGCTTTCAATCGGTCAACTTCTGCTACAATCAGGTCATGATGGGCGATGAACAAATTCCCGGGCCGCGCGTAACTGACGAGGTGTAATGAGCCCATAGCGAAACTGGCATCATCCAGCATAATAGCCCAGGGGTCGGCGTATGGTTTGCTGGTAATCTGGCATAGAATCCAGTCCCCGCGTCCGGCATCGGCCAGCACAACCGCCGGACGCAACCTGGCCTGGGAGAGGTCAGAAAACGGGAAGGGGATCAGGACCACGGCACCTGCTGAAGGTGCGACCACGCTTCGTCCTCCTCCGGGCGGTTCCAGTCTTCGGCCAGGGCAGATTCACTGAGCAGAGCGGTCTCAGATACCTTCAAGAGGGGTTCGTCATCCAGAACAATCACCAGCACCCGGCGCAACGTCGGCACACGTATGGGCTCCAGCAGGTGAATGTTGCCCTCTCTATCTATTACGCCCTCAACCGTTCTCGGCACGGCACCCCTTTATATAGCAAATTGGTTCGCTTCCGTCCAGCCGTCATTATCCGACAGTTTGTTGCAAAAGTCAAGAGTTGCCCAAATTGACGGGTGTGTCCCAGTTTTGTCGGGCTGGGCCGCTGGCCTTTTCGCCTGGCCGTAAACGGCCAGGCTCAGGCGAAGATGAGGCGCTAAAGCGCCCCTCTCCACCCTGGCAACCCGGGTTTCCGAAGGGCTACCGAAGGGAAAGGGCGCTTTCAGCGCCCTGGGCAACCTCAGCCAGGCCGTTTACGGCCTGGCCCACCGGGCTCCCGATGATTTTGGGACACACCCAAATTGACCCCTTCGTCAGGTTTGGCCTTTTTCAGCGTGGCGGCGAAGATGCTGCCGCAACCACTTACAGAACCAGTACCCGCCTCACCCGGTCCCCCTTGCGCAGGGGGATGAGGGAGCGGCCCTGGGCGGGGCGGTCCTGCCGGGGGATGGAACGGGTGCCCACCACCCGGACCGCGCCGGCCCCGGTCAGCAGGGCCAGGGTACCGCCCGTCGGGATGGCGGCTGCGCCGGCCAGCCCAACCCCGGGAGCGGCGAAGCGGGCGGTGATGACTCCCTTCCCATAGCGGCCCTGGGTGGGGTACTCGCTCAGGGGAGTCCGTTTCCCCCGCCCGTCCTCCGCCACCACCACCAGGTCCTCCTTCGGGCGCACCACCACCAGTGCCACCGCCCCGTCCTCCTCCTGCTTTTTGTCGGTCGCTTCCTGCAATTTCACGCCGGCGACGCCCCCCGCCGGAAGCCCCATGGGGCGGACCTCTTCCTCCCGGAAGCGGATGGCCTGACCGGCGCGGGTGACCAGCACTACTTCGTCCATGCCCGTCGTCCAGGCAGCGCCGACCACCGCGTCACCTTGCGCGATGCCGATGACGGTCCCGAAACCGACGATGGGCAGGTCCGCCACCGCCACGCGCTTGACCATGCCGCGACGGGTGGCCAGGAAGAGGTATTCGGGACGGCCCTGCGCTTCGCTCTGTGTCTCACTATGAGCCGTGGGGAGCACCAGCGCAGCGACGGCCGGGAAGGGGCCGCTCCGGGAGACCAGGTCGCCGATGGCGCGGCCAGCCCCTTCCCAGATCGCACCCTCCGGCAACTGGTGGACGGGGTAGGCCGCGAAGTGCCCGTCGGCGGAGAAGACGTAGAGGATGTCCCGCGTGGACGCCCGGAGCAGGGCCACCGGCAGAGCCGCCCTCTCCAGTTTGTCGGGGAGCGCGGGGGGCCCGCCCTCATCGGCCATGCGGGCCACCCGGCCCGCCTCCGTCACGGCCACCCAGACCGGGACGTCCGGAACCAGTTCCTCCGCCCCAACCCTCGCCCGGGCTCCGGCGATTTCCGTCCGGCGCGCGTCGCCGTACTTCCCTTTCAGCGCGACCAGTTCCTCCCGGATCACCTCCCGGATTTTGGTCGGACTCTTCAGCAGGGCCGTCAGGTAGCGGATTTGCTGCTGTTTTTCCTTGTACTCTTCCTGCAGTTTGTGCCGTTCCAGCGCAGCCAGCCGCTTGAGGGGCATATCCAGAATCGCCTGGGCCTGGATTTCGGTCAGTTTGAACCGGCGCATCAGGTTGGTGCGCGCCGTCTCCGCCGTCCGGGAACGGCGAATCAGGTCAATCACTTCGTCCAGGTTGTCCAGGGCGACCAGGAGCCCCTCCAGGATGTGGGCCCGTTCCTTTGCCCGCTCCAGGTCATAGCGGCTGCGCCGGGTGACAATCTCCTGGCGGTGTTCCAGATACAGGATCAGGGCCCGCTTGAGGGTCAGGAGCCGCGGTTCGCCGTCCACCAGCGCCAGCAGGATGATGCTGAAGGTGGTCTCCAGGGGGGTGTGGCGGAAGAGTTCGGTCAGGACTGCCTCCGGGTCCGCCGTCCGGGTCAGTTCTATCACCACCCGGATGCCCTGGCGGTCGGATTCATCCCGCAGGTCGGTGACGCCTTCCAGGCGGCCCTCTCGGGCCAGTTCGGCGATGCGCTCCACCAGACTGCTCTTGTTGACCTGGTAGGGGATTTCGGTGACGACCAACCGCTGACGGGCGCGGTCCATTTCCAGCCGCACGCGGGCGCGGACGGTGATGCGGCCGCGGCCGGTGCCGTAGGCCGCCGCCAGCGCGTCCTCCCCCTCCGCCGTCTCCCGGTAGACGATGCCGCCGGTGGGGAAGTCGGGGCCCTGGATGAAGCGGAGCAGGTCCTCCACGCCGATGTCGTCCAGCCGTTTCCAGTGGTCCAGCAGGTAGATGAGGGCATCGCAGACCTCGCTCAGGTTGTGGGGCGGTATAGAGGTAGCCATGCCCACGGCGATGCCCGAGGAGCCGTTCACCAGCAGGTTGGGGAGGCGGGCCGGGAGGACGGCGGGCTCCTG
>ERZ511473.138-NODE-138-length-172256-cov-7.323193_pt1 | contig 172256 bp, 154 predicted proteins | sample MGYA00374947_ERZ511473 | MGnify/ENA primary metagenome ERZ511473 (study PRJEB26303, sample SAMN06343854) | sediment metagenome | isolation source: hot spring sediment | place: Canada: British Columbia | collected 2012-09-26 ... | reverse complement strand
GTGGGCACGACGCGCTCGTGCCAGTGCAGGTCTCCGGCTGGTCGCAATCACCTGCCGGCCCACGGCAGACTGTACCGGAGCTCTTGAACTGGTTCGGTGGGCAAGTGTTGCTCACCCCGTCGCAGTTCTCAGGTATGTCGCAATCCCCAGCCGCTGCCCGGCACAGCCCCGTGCTCTTCGCGTCAGAGGGACACACAGGGTTCACCCCGTCGCAGTACTCCTCCGGGTCACAGTCGCCACCTGAGGGGCGGCAGAGGGTCGAGGGACCAGCCACGCTATCAGGGGGACAAGTCGGGTTTACCCCATCGCAATAGTCTTCGATGTCACACACGCCTGCCGACGGCCTACAAAGTGTCGACGTGGATGCAATGGGATGCTGGCAAAAGTCACTCGATCCGTTGCAGACGTCGAGCGTGCAGGGAAAGCCATCGTCTGTGCAGGCTGTTCCGTTTGCCTTCTTGGCATCGCCAGGGCAGGTTGCGCTCGACCCTGAGCACGTTTCTGTGAGGTCACACTCGCCTCCAGCGGCACGACAAACTTCGCCAGCGCCACGGAAACTGCACTGCGACGTACAGCAAGAGCTACTCTGGCCGTTTTGGCTGGCCAAGTCACATTGCTCTTTCGTTTCGATAATTCCGTTGCCGCACACGGGGAGCGGAGCAACGGAAAAGCCCATGTTGGGACGATTATCGTCGAGGATCTTCCCATTAAACGTCAGCGGAAACGCCTGTGCACTTGCTCCCCCCGCTCCCTGGAAGCCAATGGTAGCCCCCTGGCCATTAGCTGCCGGATTCAGCGTGCGATACTTCACGTTGATGGCGTTCGATCCCTCGTGAATCTGGATTTGGTACGAGACGGCGTAACTGCCTGTAACCGTTTGCAGTTCGGAGTCGATGATGAACGTGCGGCCGCCCGTGCTACCAACGGTGCCGTAACGAATGTGGTTGCCCGTGGTAACCATGTCGTCCCAGTAGGCAGCGAGGAACGGATTCGAATGATTGCTAGCCGGCAACGCAGCGTTGTTCGGGTCGGCTCCTCCAGCAGTGTTCCCACCGAATTCGATCCAGCCGTTCGTGGAAATCGCCACAGTGTTGTAGGCGACGCCGTTCAGCACCACGGAGAACGGCATCGTCACCGTGACGGTAGACTCGTTGCCCGACAGGCTTTGTAGCCCTGGGATGTTGGTGGTGTTGATGTCGTCTGGACTGTGGGCCATACCGGAGTGCAGCGAGAGCGCACCCAGTGCCTTTGGATGAAGCGACCACCCCTCCTCGTTAATGGCGTTGTCATCGAGGATCTTCCCGTTGCAAGTGAGACTGTACGCGACCGCAGCCGAGCCTCCTGCGCCCTGGAACCCGATGGTCGCACCCTGACCGTCGGCGGTGAATTGGGCAGTCCAGTAGCGCACGGAAATCAAGTTCGACATTTCGTGAACTTGCACCTGGACGTAAACGTCGTTGTCGTTGCCACCGGGCGCAGTTTCCATTTGGTAGTCGACAATGAACGTCCGGTTCGGTGCACTGCCAACCGTCCCATACCGGATCGCACTGGCGACCGTTTGCATGTCGTCCCAGTATACCGCCAAGAACGGATTGGTGTGTTTCCCCGTTGGCAAACACTCGTTGGCAGGGTCTGCTGAACCGGAAGTGTTACCGCCAAACTCGAGCCATCCGTTCGTGGAAATGGCGACCGTGTTGTAGCTGGCGCCTTCAAGCGTGACGGCAAACGGCAGCGACACCGTGGCGACGTTTTCGTTGCCGCTCAGAGTGGTGAAGCCACTGATGTCGTCAGGGCTGTGCGCGTTGAGAGCAGCCAAAGTCACCAACCCTGGTCGTCCGGCGTCGACAGACCAACTTTCGTTCGGCCGGTTGTCGTCAAGGATCTTGCCGTTGCACGTAAGAGGGTGCGCGGTGGCGCTGGCCCCTCCGGCGCCTTGAAAACCAATCGTGGCTCCTTGTCCGTTCGCTAGATTCCCGGAGTCGCGGTATTGCACCGTGATCAGGTTAGAACCTTCATGGAGTTGGATCTGGAAACGGATGTCGTCGGCAGCATTGGCTTCGCTGCCAGGATCGATGTCGACCTCGTAGTCGATCAAAAACGTTCGATTGGGACTTTGACCCACCGTGCCGTACCGAATGTGTGTGCCGAAAGTTTGCGCATCGTCCCAATAGGCCGCGAGGAAGGGGTTCGTGTGCTTGGACGTTGGCAGGCACGTATTGGCTGGGTCGGAATTCCCCGTGCCGCAGCCACTCGTGCAGGTGTTTCCACCGAATTCGATCCAGCCGTTGGTGGAAATCGTAATCGTGCTGTATGCCGTGCCCTCGATGTAAAACGGGAAAGGCAAGCTGGCGTTGGCCGTGGCATCGTTGCCGCTGAGAGTGAGAAGGCCCGGAACGTTCGAGGTGTTGATGTCGTCCGGACTGTGGGCAATCCGTGCGCCAATCGAATAGTCGGCCAGTGCGGGCGCTTCAAACCAAAGCGCCGCGGTTGCCAATAGCACGGCCCCGACAATGGACAGCAACCCGAGCGGTTGCCTAGTCGCCCCAACGATGGTCGTCTTGGTCCCACGAACATTGATCATGTTCCCCTCCCGTGGCCAGGTGGCTGAAACTCCTACCTGAGAAGCACGTTGTGGCTGCCCCCTATACCACGGCTCAGGGTCCGTTTGTCAACACGGGAGATGGATAGTCACGAGGTGGTTCCACCCTATCAGCCCGATCCGAATCCGGCGGGAAGCGCTGCGGCCGTCAAGGTGGACTTGCTTTCTCTTTGGACGCAACGTGTTAGTTAGTAGTTTCGCTATGGCTGCCACCAAGCACACGGCGTTAGCATCGACGATCCTGTCCGGGTTTGGAGCCGTGTTTGGTACCCTGGATGGGTACGAAGCCCCCCTGCACTACGGCGATTGGTTGGAGGAGTACCAAGCTGTCCGGAACGGTGTGGGCCTCTTCGACGCCGGGTTTCGATCCCTTTGGTGTCTCGTCGGGGCTGATCGAGTATCGTTCCTTCAAGGCATGGTGACTGCCGATGTTGCGAAGCTCGACCCTGGCTCCGGCACGTATGCGGCTGCGGTTACGGTGCAAGGGCGTCTCGTGACCGACCTTCGAATTTTCTCCTTGCCCGAGGAGGTTTGGCTCGACGTGCCAGCCACGCACGCGACGAAGCTTCGCGAACATCTAGAAAAGTACATCGTGGCGGATGACGTCGAGTTCCGTGAGCCGGGGGACTCCGGACCAGTGGTGTTGATCGAGGGGCGGAAAGCCGGTGCTACCGTCGCCGAACTATTCGGGCCCGATGTGGCGCGCCTCCCGCTGTTCGGTCACACCGAGGTAACTTTTGAGGGCTGTCCCTTGCGAGTGGTGTTTGCCACCCACACAGGAGAGCCAGGATACCTAGTGTTCGGACCGAGGTCGGTTGGACCAAAACTGTGGCAAGGGTGCGTGGCCGCAGGTGCGAAGCCTGCGGGCATGCAAGCCTTGCAAACGCTGCGGATCGAAGCTGGGATTCCTTGGACAGGTAGCGACCTAGACGAGGAAATTTTGATTGCGGAAGCCGAAATCGAGTCGGCAATCAGCTATGGGAAAGGCTGTTACCTGGGCCAAGAGGTTGTCGAGCGGGTAGCTGCTCGAGGGCAGGTGCAGCGTCGGCGGGTCGGCTTCTTGAGTTCTATGGACGATCTGCCCGTTCACGGGTCGCGCCTTTTTTCGGGAGGTCGCGAGGTCGGATTCGTGACGAGCGCGGCCTGGTCGCCGCTGCTCCAAAAAGGGGTCGGCTTTGCGTACGTTCGCCGCGAGTTCTGGACCCCAGGTACGCGGCTCGAGGTCGACTTGGGCGCGCGACGGGCAGCAGTGGAGGTGGCGCACTTTCCATTTTTGGACATTCCAGTGATTTGCTCGAAATCGCGAGGGTAGGGAGGAAACGCGATGGCTACGCAGTTAGGAAAACGATACGTTTGCAATCAGTGCGGCACGGAGATCCTGTGCACAAAGCCGGGATCGGGTACGGTGGAGTGCTGCGGCAGCGAGGTGCAAGTGAAAGAGGCAAAGCCGGTGCCTTCGAGTGATTGATCTCGCGCGCGAGAGCAAGCGGATGCTCCGGAACGACGCCTCTCCTGTGTTGTACGAGAAGCAGCCGCCCCTCGGCTTGATTTGGCTCAATCGGCCGCAGGTGCACAACGCGTACAACACAGCCATGCGAGATGCGCTGTTCGAAGTACTGGGTGCAGTGCGAGACGACCCGGAGGTGCGCGTCGGGGTGCTGCTCGGGAAGGGTCCGTCGTTTTGCTCAGGCGGGGACTTGTCGGAATTTGGCACGGCCCCGAGCCCCGTGTGGGGCCGCGCGGCGCGGTGGAAGCGGGACGTGGCAGGGCTGCTGGCATCGTTGCCGAAACCAACGATTGCCGGAGTGCACGGCTATGCGGTGGGCGGAGGACTCGAGTTCGCCTTGCTGTGCGATCTTTGCGTGTTGAGCGACGACGCCAAGCTCGCGTATCCAGAAACTGGGTTAGGAACCATCCCGGGAGTTGGCGGCACGCAAACCACGCCCAGGCTCGCGGGTCCTACACGCGCTCTGGAAGTGCTCTGGACCGGCCGCTGGCTGCATGCTGAGGAAGCGCTTGCGTGGGGACTGGCTGTGCGCGTCGTCCCGAGAGTTCGCTTGGTTCCAGCAGTAGTTGCCCTGGCCCGGCACATCGCTCGCATCCCGGGTGCATTGCTCTCCTCGTCGAAGCGCGCTGTTTGGGAAGGATTGGATTGCGAACTCTCACGAGGTCTCGCACTCGAACGGCGATTAGCGTTGAGGTCGAGTCGCGGGCACGGACGACAAAACACCAGTTAGGAGGGCGCACACGGTGAATACGGCGAACTTTCTCGGCATCCCTGCCGCCTTGTTTCCCGACCAACAAATTCTTCGGTTCGCGGGCAGGGGAACGTCCTATGGGGAATTGTGGGACGAGGCGCGGCGCTTGGCAGCAGCACTGCAGGGAATCGGAATCGAGAAGGGGCAGTGCGTGGCTGTGCTGGACACGAACTCCGACCGCTATGTGGCCGCCTACTACGGGGCTGCTTGCGCTGGCGCGGTGTTCCTGCCGCTGAACTACCGAGCCAAGCTTCCGGAGTTGGAGTACATGATCGCGAGCGCAGACGTTCGAGCCCTGTTCGTCGGCGAGCGCTATGCGGGAATCTTGGAGCAACTTCGCGGGCGACTGTCAGCGGGAACGGTGGTCGTGAGCTTGAGCGGCCAAATCCAAGGGACCAGGACGTACGCCGAATTGGTTGCGGGACACGCAATCGAGGAGCCCGTAGCCGTAGAGGACGACGACGTGGCCATCTTGATGTACACGAGTGGCACGACTGCCCGACCAAAGGCGGTATTGCTCTCGCACGGGGACTTTACCCACTACGTGACCTCGAATGTGGAGCTTGCCGATGGCAGCCCCCGCGGCAAAGCGCTGGTCTGTGTGCCCCTGTATCACATCGCCGGGGCGACGAACATTATGACGAATGTCTGGACAGGTCGGACCATGATCCTTCTTCCACAGTTCGATGCTGGCCAGTGGTTGCGCACGGTGGAGGAAGAACAGGTGACCCACGCATTTGTGGTTCCGACGATGTTGAAGCAAATCATCGATCATCCGGACTTTGGACGCCATGATCTCTCGAGTCTGGAGCTGATCTCTTACGGCGGTGCACCGATGCCTTTTCCTGTGATCCGCCGCGCCCTCGAAGTGTTTCCCTCTTCGGTCGGCTTTGTGAACGCGTTTGGTCAAACCGAGACAACGTCTACGCTTACCGTGCTGGGTCCAGAGGACCACCGCCTGGAAGGCTCCGAAGACCAAGTGGAGGCACGACTGCGCCGATTGCGGTCGATTGGTCGGCCACTGCCTGACGTGGAACTCATCGTCGTGGATGAGCAGGGTCGCGAGCTGCCTCCAGGAGAAGTTGGAGAGATTTGGGTGCGTACCCCGCGCGTGATGAAGGGATACCGGACGGAATCCGGAATCGAATCGCCGGTGCAGCGCGATGGTTGGCTGCCTACCCGCGACCTCGGATGGATCGACGAAGAGGGCTACGTGTTCCTTGCCGGCCGTAAAGATGACATGATCATCCGCGGCGGCGAAAACATCGCTCCGGCGGAGGTCGAGAGCACGCTGTTTTCCCATCCTGCGGTGGAAGACGTTGCCGTGATTGGCGTACCCGACGTCGAGTGGGGCCAACGTGTGGCCGCCTTTGTGGTTCGCCGCCCCGGCCAATCGGCGACTGCAGAAGAACTGATCGAGTTTTGCCGCCAACGCCTGGCAAGTTTCAAGAAGCCAGACATGATTTACTTCGTGTCCGAGCTGCCCAAAAATCCGCTAGGCAAAGTGCTGCGGAAGGAATTGCGTCAGCGTTGGGAGCAAGGGGAGTTCGGATCGTCGGCGGGGTAGCGTGGTGTCCGACCGTGCGATGTACGCCGTCAGGGAACAGCCGTGCCGAAACCAAACAAGCGTCGTGTGGTAGATGTCGAGCAGCGGCAAGGCATGGTGTTCTTGTGGCTTCGAAGCGGTTTGGCCGGAAACCGAATGGACGATGCGACCGACTCCGCACTCTGCCGAACTCTCGAGGATCTTGCGTTCGACGATGGGGTGCGAGTCGTGGTGGTTGCCGCGCGGGAAGGGGATTTTTGTTTGGGTGCGGCCCAGGCTCTGACGCCGGGAACAGCGCTGCAGTCGATCCAGGCACTTGCACGGCTGGAGTGCCCGACCGTAGCCGTGATTCAAGGGGGCGCAGTGGCCGAGGGCTGCGAGTTGGCGCTCGCGTGCGACCTTCGCCTGGCTGCCACCCGCTCGTACTTTGCGTTGCCGCAACTGCGTGCAGGCCAGTTCCCGTGCCACGGCGCGACCCAGCGCCTCCCGCGGCTGATCGGAAGGATGCGAGCGCTGGACATGCTTTGGACAGGCCGGCGCGTGAGCGCCCGCGAGGCATGGCGGTGGGGATTGGTGAACGCAGTGGTACCGTCCCGGCAATTGTACCCGGAAGCGGAACGTCTTGCGCGAACCCTGGCTGAACGTGCCCCCCTCGGGTTGCGTTTCATCAAGGAAGCGGTAGGCAAGGGACTGGACGGCACATTGGAACAAGGAATGCGGTTGGAGGAGGACCTTTACGCTTTGTTGCAGACCACCACCGACTGGCGCCGCGGAATCGCTGCGTTTCGCCGGAAAACGCGGGCGCGGTTCCTCGGTCGCTAGGTGGCAAGAAGGGGTGCACACGATGGCAAATCAAATTGGCAAAATTTACCAGTGTCTAAAGTGTGGGGCGCAGGTCATCGTTACCAAAGGCGGCAGCGGAACGTTGAAGTGCTGCGGCACCGAAATGCAAATCAAGCAGTGAAGACGAAGGCGGGGCCAGCTCCTGCTGGCTTGGGAGGACAGCGTCATGCTGAGCGAAGCAGAACTACGTGCCCACACCGGTCGCATCCAGGACGAAGGGTACACGATCTTGGAGCGGGTGATCGAACCGGAGCTGGTCGACGCTTTGGTGGAAGACTTGTACCGCATCGAGCGGCGGTACGGCATTCAGCCTGCCAAGAATTTGTTCGAGGGCCGGAAGACCGTTCGCATCTATAACTTGCTCGTGCACGGAAAGCTCTACGAACGCATCCCCGTGCATGAAAACGTCCTGCCGCTGGTCGAGCGCGTACTCGATCCGGGGTGCTTGGTCTCCTCGCTTTCCTCGATCGCGATTTGCCCCGGCGAGCGCGCCCAGCCAATTCATTCCGACGACCAGCTCATTCCCATTCCGCGTCCGCATCCGCCGTTAGTCTGCAACACCATGTGGGCACTCACGGACTTTACCGCGGAGAACGGTGCGACCCGGCTCGTGCCCGGATCGCACCGATTCGACAGCCATCCTGTCATTGGCGAGCAGTACGACACCATTGCTGCGGAAATGCCCAAGGGAAGTGTGCTCGTTTGGAACGGTAGCTTGTGGCATGGCGGGGGCGCCAATCGCACGAACGAACGGCGCATTGGCATTGCCATGAACTACTGTGCCGGATTTATTCGGCAGCAAGAAAATCAGCAGCTGGGAATCCCCCGGGAGATCGCAAAGGGCTTTTCGCAAAGATTGCGGGAACTCGTAGGCTACAGCGTGTACAACGGGCTCATTGGGCACATCGACAAAAGGAGCCCGATGTTCCTGTTGGAGGAAGATAGTCCGGATGCCCGCCTTGTGTGGGATTCGCACTGATCGTTCTTGCTAGAAGCTTGAACATGGCAACGCTCCACGTGGATTTGTGCGTGATTGGTAGCGGCCCTGGAGGCGAAGGGGCTGCGATGCGGGCAGCGAAAGCGGGCAAGCGTGTCGCCGTGGTGGAGCGCTACCCGGCTGTGGGCGGAAGTTGCACTCACTGGAGCACGATTCCCAGCAAGGCCCTTCGTTACGCCGTGAGGCAATGGATCGAGGCCAACACGAGCCCGCTGTGGCGCGACCTCGGATTCAAGCCGCCGCGCGTGACGTTTCCCCAGTTGTTGCGGTCGGCTCAAGAGGTCATTCAAAAACAAGTTGCCCTGCGCGAGTCGTTTTACGAGCGGAATCACGTGACGTTGGTTCCGGGCCGCGCACGGTTTCTCGATCCGCACACGTTGGAGGTGGAAGACGAGCGCGGTGTGCGCGAGCGGGTCGTGGCCGAAGCCTTTGTCATTGCAGTGGGCTCTCGACCCTACCGGCCGCCCGACGTGGATTTTGGACACCCGCGCATATTCGACGCGCAAACGATTCTCAGCCTCCAGGACACGCCGCAGTCGATCACCATTTACGGAGCCGGGGTGGTGGGATGCGAGTACGCGTCGATTTTCCGCAATCTCGGGGTGAAGCTGAACCTGGTCAACACGCGCAGCAAATTGCTCGAGTTTCTCGACGATGAAATTATCGATGCACTCGCGTACCACCTGCGCGAGCAGGGCGCCCTGATTCGCCACAATGAAGAGTATGAAAAGGTAGAAGGGCGCGACGACGGAGTCGTTTTGCATCTGAAGTCGGGCAAGAAGCTCAAAACGGACGTGCTGCTATGGGCAAACGGGCGAACGGGGAATACTGATGGGCTCGGACTGGAGTCCATTGGTATTCAAGTGGACTCTCGTGGCAACATCCCGGTGAACCCGAATTATCAGACTACGGTACCCCATATTTACGCTGTGGGTGACGTGGTTGGTTTTCCTGCGCTAGCGAGTGCTGCCTACGATCAGGGGCGCTTCGCCGTGGCCCACTGGTTGTACGGGCGCTGCGAGCATCTGATCGAGTTCATTCCGACCGGCATTTATACAATTCCCGAAATCAGTTCGGTCGGGAAAACCGAGCGCGAACTGACCGCGGCAAAGGTTCCTTACGAGGTTGGACACGCGTTTTTTCGTAGCTTGGCGCGCGCCCAAATTACTGGCCAAACCGTCGGCATGCTGAAACTGCTGTTTCATCGAGAAACCTTGGAGATCCTCGGCATTCATTGTTTTGGCGACCAAGCCGCGGAGATCGTGCACATCGGCCAAGCAATCTTGTCGCAAAAAGGGCCGGCAAATTCGCTGCGATACTTCGTGAACACGACGTTCAACTATCCAACGATGGCTGAGGCGTACCGCGTCGCGGCACTCAATGGTTTGAACCGCGTGTTCGACGTTCCCGGCGTGCAGCCCTAGCCCTCTCAGCTCTCGGTCGTGGGTCCACAAGCCCAGGAAAGCGACGTTCGTTTTGTGGTGGATCCATCGGAGCTGGCCTGTCCGGCGTGCCAGGGGGCACTTGCCCAAGACGATGGTCGACTCCAATGCCAAGGCTGTGGGGCACGCTATCCGATCGTCGAGGGGATCCCTTCGCTCCTTCCCGGCGACCAGCGAGATTGGCGTGAAACAGTGGCACGACTGGATCGTGAGTTACGACGACATCCTTGGGTGATGGCGAAAATGAGCTTCGCTGCTTGCACTTGGTTGCCACGAGCTCGGCGCCAAATTTTGGAGTCGATCGCGATCCAGCCGGGCGACGTAGTGCTGGATCACTGCACTGGGTGCGGAGAGAATCTACCCATTTTGCAACGTGCTGTGGGCGCCAAAGGTCGGATGTGTGCGTTCGATCTATCCTTGTACGGTTTACAGCGCGCCGCGCGACGGCTGGAAGAGTTAGACATCGGGAACGTGCGGTTGCAGCAGGCAGACGCTCACGCGTTACCGTATCCGTCAAGGCAATTCGACGCGGTGGTCCACTTTGGTGCGTGGAACCAACTGCCCGGGCAAAAGCGCGCACTCGAGGAAATCATTCGCGTAACGCGGCCGGGCGGATGGGTGGTCATTTTGGACGAGGGGCTGCATCCCCAACGTCGGGATTCCTGGTGGGGGCGGCTGCTGCGATGGGGCAATCCACTGTTCGGTTCGAGCCCACCGATGGAATTGTTCGCGTGCTATGCCGAGCCCAGTGTCCGGTGGGTAGTGCGCGGAATGTTTTACGAGGTGCGGTTCCGGGTTCCAAATTGAGGCACCCGACGTGGGGGAGGCCTGCCTTTTGTTCGCGCCGCGTGTGGCGTAAAAGCGGGTACCGGTCTGTCGGAGGAAACATGCCAGTTGTCGGGAAGGGAGCGGACTTGGAAAAAGGGAGTTCGAGAAGGTGGTCGGAGCCGCCGTACTTCCGTGTATTCGGCGATTACACCACGAGGGGACCGCGGTTTTACCCGGAAGAGGAGCTACCGTGGACCCGTCTCCTGCAACAAGAGTGGAGAACCATCCGCAGGGAGTTCGAGCAGTTCGTTCAGAACGGCGGGGAGTTCGAGAGGCATTTCGTTCCGGATCGCGTGGAAATTCGCGGCTGGCAGGGGGTGAAGCTACTCACCGCACGCCGCCCGTACCGTCGAGCGCTCGCAGCGTTTCCGCACACTGCGGCCGTGCTCGCCAGCATTCCGAACCTTGTTTCGGCCTCGTTTAGTATCCTCGAGCCGGGCGCCGTGTTGCCACCCCATCACGGCGATACGAATCTCTTTTACCGTGCCCACCTCGGGCTGATCGTTCCGGGGGACGTAGAGGTTTGTGGGATCGAGGTTGGCGGCGAGCGCCGCGGTTGGCGCGAAGGAGAAGTTCTCGTGTTCAACGATGCCCAGCGCCACCGCGTATGGAATCTCAGCGATCGGCCACGGGTGATCTTGTTGTGTGATGTCCTCAAAAGCGAGTACGGCGGAGCGAGCTGGAAAAACTGTGCACGGATCCTGGGTACGGTGGCGCTGTTGTACGCACAGTTTCGTGTGCCGCTGCTTGGCCGCCTGCCGCGCCCGGTCGTGCGCTGCTTGCATCAGGCGATCAGCGCACCATTTTACGCGTACCTTGTGCTGTGTGGTTGGCCCCGATGGCATGCCCCATCCGTCGAGCAGAATTCGTTGGCGCCCGTGATGGGGCACGGCTCCGAACCCTGAAGGGCTTGTGAGCCCCGCCTCGAGGAGTCCACACGCGTGAGCGATTGCGAGCGGAAGCCTCTGCAGTGCGGGGTGCTCGCCCGCGACCGCAGGGCTCTCGCTCCGAGTGGACACAGGTGCTAGGAGGGGCCGCCGCACCGCATGGAGATCAAGGATCGAACCGCCATCGTTGGGATCGGGCAAACGCAATTTGGCAAGGGGCTGCCTGATACGGAACTTTCGCTCGCTTGTCAGGCCATCGCCGCGGCGCTGGATGACGCGGGAATCGCTCCACGAGATGTAGATGGCCTGGTGATGTTCTCGATGGAGAACGGTCGCGAGGTGGAAGTTGCGCGGAATCTGGGCTTGGGCGCCATCACGTACTTCGGCGAGGTTGGCTACGGTGGCGGGGCAGGTTGTGCCGTTGTTGGTCACGCCGCAATGGCGGTGGCAACAGGCCAGTGCCGCGTGGCGGTTGCCTGGAGGGCGCGCAAGCGTGCAGCAAAAAGCAGCCGCCCATGGGCAAACGTTGCGCAACGCGTGGGGGGTGCCGCACAGTGGAGCCGCCCCTTTGGTTTGCTTCGTCCAGTCGATGAAATCGCCATGTTGACGAGGCGGTACATGTTCGAGTACGGCGCCACTCGCGAGCACTTGGCAAATGTGGCCTTGGCTTGCCGCAAACATGCTAACCGCAATCCGCAGGCAACCTTTTACGACCGGCCCCTGACGCGCGAACAATACATGCAGGCACGGTGGATCAGCGAACCTTTGTGCCTGTTCGACAACTGCCTGGAAACCGACGGTGCGCTGGCTGTGGTCGTGACGAGTGCGGAGCGGGCGCGCGACACGAGGCAACCTCCCGTGTACATTCACGCCTTCGCACAAAGTATCCCGCCCCAGTGTCAACCAATGACCAATTACTTTTGTGAAGATCCCCTCCGGGGGCCAGCATGGGATTGTGCCCAGCTTCTTTGGTCGAAAAGCGATTTTCAACCGAAGGATGTACGGGTGGCTCAAATTTACGACGCATTCACGCCGCTGATTTTGCTTTCCCTCGAGGGGTACGGATTCTGCGGTCGTGGGGAGGGAGGGCCCTTCACAGAAAACGGCGCCCTCGAATGGCCAGATGGGCGATTGCCCATCAATACTTCGGGTGGGGGACTGTCAGAGGCGTATGTGCACGGCTTCAACTTGATCCTCGAGGGGGTGCGCCAAATGCGAGGAACGTCGACCTGCCAGGTGCCTGATGCGCCTTGCTGCCTGGTGACGAGCGGTGAAGGAGTGCCGACCAGCGCCTTGCTGTTGCGGAGGGCGACGTGAGCACATCGTGGTTGGTTCCGGACGTCGACGACCCCGATAGCGCCGGATTCTGGCAGCACGCTGCGCGAGGACAGCTTGCCGTCCAGACCTGTGCAGAGTGTGGCCAGCGCCGCATGCCACCTCGGCCCATGTGCTTTCGCTGCCATTCGCTCGCACACCGATGGGAGGTCTTGTCCGGACGCGGCACTATTTGGTCGTTTGTGGTTGTCCATCCTCCGTTGTTGCCGGCGTACGAGGCCGTTGCCCCATACAATGTGATCGTCGTATCCGCACGCGAAGATCCCCAAATCCGTTTTGTCGGGAACCTTGTCGATGGGCCCGACAAACCGTTTTTCCAGACCGATTTGCAGCAGCTCCGCATCGGCGCGCCGGTGCGCGTGGTGTTCCAGGAGCAAGATGGCGTGTATCTGCCCCGCTGGATGCTCGAGTCCGCAGAAACCTGAAGTGCCGCCTTGCTCGCGTGGCCGGGTGGGAAGGATGTGACTCCTTGCTGAGAACGCGAACACGATCCTGCTTGGGGATCTGGCGTACCCGGTAGCATCGATTGTACTCGCGAGCTGAAGAGCTGCGTCCAGTGCTCGGCCCCATACGTACCGGGGCGTGTTCGGCGCCGCGATTCCAACCAAGCGGAGGCAAGGACGTCATTGGCCAGGAGCGTTGCTCGACAGTGGCACTTTCTGGTGGCGTGCGAAGACGAAGTCGCCGAGAGCGGACCCAACGATCTTGTACGGTGCGGAAATTTAGTGCGAGTCCGCGCGCTCAGTCGCGGCATCTTTCAGGGCGTGCATGCGTTTCAAGAACTCCTTCTCGAAGCCTTGGAGGGCGAGCGACCTTGCGGAGTCGATCGCGTCCGAGTCGCGGATCCGGAACGTGGGTCCCTTCATGCGGGCTTCCCCCTCGGCATCGACGCTCAAATAGAGGAACTCGTTCGCGACGTCCCACATCGCAGCTCGCATCATGAACAATGCGTCGCGGTGCGATGCCGGGACAAAATACCCGGGAAGGATGAGCAGGTTTAGGATTGCACTTGGATTCACATAGCGATCGACTTCTGCCACGCCCTTGATGACCCAGGCAGCGTCCGCACCGTGCTTCGCTTGCCGGTGAAATCCGCTTGCACATCCCGCAACGACGAGAGCCGAAGCGAATCTCAAGAAGAACCTACAGCGGATTTTCTTCCTCCCCGTAAGGTAGTCGCAAGCGCTCACCGGAGGGCGGGCGCAGGGCGTGGACCAGGAAGGAAGCTGCCAGGAGGCTGGCAGCGTTGTCAATGGCTCTTGCCTCGGGTGCCGAAGAAGGGATATGGCGGCTTTCGAGGAGCGGCGAGCGATGGCGGCACCATTGGTGTTCGATCCGTACAGCTACGAGATCCACGAAAACCCATATCCTACTTATGCGCGCCTAAGGTCCGAGGCTCCTGTCTACCACAACGCCGAGCGCGGATTTTACGCGCTTTCGCGCTACCAGGACGTGCGCGACGCGATGCAAGATTGGCAAACGTTTTCTTCTCAAGGGGGTGTTGCACTCGAAGGAAGCGGAAAAGCCCCACCGATGATTATTGCCATGGACCCGCCTCGGCAAACCAAGCTTCGACGGATCATCAGTACCGCATTCACCCCGCGTCGCGTCGCCGAGATGGAGCCGCGGGTTCGGCAGCTCACCCTCCATTATCTTCTGCCCTTGTTGGAGCGTCCGGAGTTCGACTTTATCCGCGACTTTTCCGCCAAGCTTCCGATGGCAGTGATCGCGGCCATGTTGGGGGTTCCGGAAGAAGACCACGACATGCTTCGCAATTGGTCGGACACGTTGCTCCACCGGGAGCCAGATAACCCCCACGTCACTCCAGCGGGCGTGGAGGCAGCCGGTAACATCGTTCAATACTTTGCACGGGCCATCGAAGAGAGAAAGCGACGAGGGGGAGTGGACTTGCTGAGCGCGCTGCTCGCGGCCGAGGTCGACGGCGAGAAATTGTCCCGCGAAGAGGTTCTCGGGTTTTGTTTTTTGTTGATCATTGCGGGTAACGAGACCACCACCAAGATGCTCGGGAACGCCGTGGATCTGTTGTACCGCCACCCGGAGCAGCGAGCGCGGTTGGTGCGGGAGCCGCAGCGCATTGCGGACGCCGTGGAGGAAGTCGTGCGGTTCGACAATTCCACGCAAATGCTCGCGAGGCTCGTCACGCGTGACGTGTCTCTCCACGGGGTCACCATCCCAGCGGGCGCGCGTGTGTTGCTCCTGATCGGTTCGGCGAATCGCGACGAGCGTGCAATCGAACGCGCCGACGAGTTCGACGTGTTTCGCCCGCCCGTAGCGCACCTTTCGTTCGGCATCGGGACGCACTTCTGCTTGGGCGCATCCTTGGCACGGTTGGAGGGGCGCGTTGCGCTGGAAGAAATCCTGCGGAGAATTCCACAGTACGAGATCGACGAATCGCGGCGAGAACGGGTGCACTCGACGAACGTCCGCGGCTATGCACGCTTGCCCGTGATCCCGCGGCTGGGAGGGGAGGCAAAGGCATATGCGACTTCTTGACAAGGTGGCCATCATTACCGGCGCGGGCCAAGGAATTGGCCGGGCGTATGCACAGCGATTTGCGGCCGAAGGCGCAAAGGTCGTGATTGCCGAAATCAACCCCGAGTGGGGCAAGCGCACCGAGGACGAGCTTCGCGGCACGGGTGCGGACGCGTGGTTTGTTCACACCGACGTGTCGCAGGAAGACAGCGTGCGGAACACGGCAAAGAGCGTGCACGAGCGCTACGGGCGCATCGACATCCTCGTGAACAACGCAGCAATTTTTTACGGGCTGAATCGCGAGGATACCTCCCTCGCGTACTTCAACCGCATTTTGTCCGTGAACCTCACTGGTGTTTGGCTGATGACGCGAGCGGTGGAACCCTACATGAAACGCCAGCGAAAAGGGAAAATTATCAATCAGGCATCCACAGCTGCCTACATGGGAAACGTTGGCTTGGTCGATACGACCGATCCGGACAAGCCCTCGCCACCGTTTCATTACAGCGTCTCGAAAATGGGCGTCATCGGGCTTACGAAGTACTTTGCCGGATCTCTCGGTCCCTGGGGCATCAACGTCAATGCGATTGCCCCCGGCGTGACCCTGACGGAGGCCACCAAGTCCGTCGTGCCGCCAGAAATGATCGATATGTTGGTCATGTACACCGCGCTCAAAAAGCCCCTCCAGCCGGAGGATCTGACCGGTACAGCCGTCTTCCTTGCGTCGTCGGACAGCGACTTGATGACCGGGCAGGTGCTGGTGGTCGACGGCGGCATGTTCATGCTTGGCTGAACGAAGGAGTCTTCATGCTGGAGAATTTTCGCCGCATTTTGGTGACGACGGATTTTTCGGAGGCTGGCGACCGGGCAATTCCGCACGCCTTCCGCATGGCTGCCGACCACGGGGCCGAAGTGATCTTGTGCCATGTGATCGAACCGGTCATCGTGCCGAATCCGCTGTACGCCCAGTACTACCCGGGCGAACTGTTGAGTGCCGACGTGCTTGCTCGAGCGCAAGAAGACGCGCGGGCAGCGCTGGAAGAGCGGGTGCCCCGCAGCGAGGAATTTGCCGCTGTGCGCTATCGCATCGTCATTGGGCAGGGAGCACCGGTGGACGAGATCATCCGGATTGCAGAAGAGGAAGGCGCCGATCTCATCGTCATTGCAACGCACGGGCATACGGGACTGAAGCACCTTCTTCTCGGAAGCGTTGCCGAGCGGGTCATCCGCCATGCACGCTCCGCGGTGTTGGTGGTGCGGTAAGCTTAGAGGGGCGCGGCGAACGTGCCCTCAGTGCTGGCAACGGGGACAGTAAAAGCTCGACCGGCCTGCGTGCACCGCGCGGCGAATGGTTCCGCCACATTGTAGGCACGGTTCCCCGCAGCGATCGTAGACCCGAAACTGCAGCTGGAAGTAGCCGGTACGTCCCCGACCGTCGCGAAAATCCGCAATCGAGCTTCCGCCCGCAGCAATGGCCTCGCGGAGCGTAGCACGTAACGCTTCGTGGAGTCGCGCAACTGCCGGTCGGCTCAACCGATGTGCGGCTCGACTGGGGCGGATGCCGGCGAGAAAGAGCGCTTCGTTGGCGTAAATGTTCCCGACACCAGCAACCACCCGTTGGTCGAGAAGGACATTTTTCACCGCGCGCTTGGATCTGCGCGTGGCGCCGAACAACATGGGCGCCGTAAACTCCGCACTGAGTGCATCGGGACCCAAACGGGAGAGTTCTGGAGCCTCGCTTTCCAACCCGACCCAGAGGAGTCCGAACCGACGCGGGTCGTTCAGGACCCAGCGTAGGTCGCCATCCAGCACAAGCTGTACGTGATCGTGTCGATCCCAGGCCCAAGCGCCCTTCACCAAGCGCACTGTTCCGCTCATCCCAAAGTGCAGGACGAGGATGCGGTGGTCGGAGAGCCTGGCAATCAAGTACTTGCCTTTCCGGTCGAGACCCACGATCTGCTGGCCGATCGATGAACGAAGGCGCATCGCGTCGACAGGTTTGCGTAGCCGGGATTCGCGAACCTCTATATCTACGATGTGGCGGCCGACGGAATCGGCCAGGCTCTGGCGAATAACCTCGACCTCAGGAAGTTCGGGCATACTCGACGATCACGTTGGCCAATTGACAGAATTCATCGACGCCGAGTTCTTCCGGACGACACGTTGGTTCCACGCCAGCTAGACGCAAGATCTCCGCAGGGTCGGTAACGACTTGCGTTAGGCTGTTCCGCAGTTGCTTCCGCCGTTGCCGGAACACTGTGCGTACGAGTCGGCGAAATACGTTCCAGTCGGCAATTTGGGCAACACGTTCAGGCGCGGGCTCGAGCACCACCACTTGCGAGTGTACTTTCGGTGGGGGCACGAAGGCGCCCGGAGCGACAACGAACGCCTTGCGCACAGTTGCTACAGCTTGGGTGAGCACCGAGAGGGCAGAGTAACTAGCTGTCCTTGGTTCTGCGTGGAGCCGTTCGGCGACCTCGTGTTGCACCATCGCGACCACGCGTTCGAGACAATCGGGTACCTCCAGCAAGGAGCTGAGCAAAGGTGTGGCGACGTTGTACGGCAGGTTGCCAACGACCGTCACGGGCGCCTTGTCCCGTAAGAACTTCCGCCAATCGATTGCCAACGCATCTGCTTGCACGATGGCGACGTGCCGGAAGTCGCGGAGGAGTCGCTGCAGCCGGTTCGCAAGCATGTGGTCGAGTTCAATTAGCCACAGGCCCTGCGCATCGAGAAGAAACTGCGTGAGTGCTCCTAACCCGGGCCCGATTTCGACCGTGTGCTTTCCGGTGACATTGGCGACGGAAGCAATTTTCCTTGCGATTGCCGGCTGGGCCAAGAAGTGTTGGCCGAGTGCTTTGTTCGGCTCACGGCCCACTTCTGCCAGAGCCGCACGCACCGAGCCGCAAAGCTCAACTTTTGCGGGTGCCTCTGTCGGAGCGGCGCTTGGGCTCGTGTTTTCGCTGGAACGAGCCGGGGTGCGATTAAAGCGTGAGGTCCGCGTAAGCATTCAGGTCGAGATCGTGCTGCTCGCCACGAGCAAGCCGCTGCCACCCAGCGTAGCCAATCATTGCCGCATTGTCCGTGCAGTAACGCATGGGCGGAATGATCAGGCGTACCCCGCACTCGGCTGCCAAGGCGGCAGCACGTGCTCGCAAACGGGAGTTAGCCGAAACACCACCGGCGATGGCAAACTGGTTGCAGCCAACTGCTCGCAGCGCTGCGAAGCTCGTTTCTAGGAGCATGTCGACCACGGCTTCTTGAAAACTTGCGGCAACATCTGCCCGGGCCGTATCGCTGTCTGCCGGGTGTTCCTCGAGCCATAACGCGACGGCGGTCTTGATGCCGCTGAAGCTGAAGTCGAACTCCGCCCCGTTTCCCCGCGACTTCAGCCGAGCGCGCGGAAACGAGATTGCGTAGGGGTCTCCTTTGCGTGCCAAGTCGTCGATCGCTTTCCCTCCGGGGAACCCCAGGCCCAGAAGCTTGGCCACCTTGTCGAAGGCCTCACCCGCAGCATCGTCGCGCGTGCTTCCAAGGTGGCGGTAAACGCCCAAGTCCTCTGCGAAATACAAGCTTGTGTGCCCGCCGCTCACCAGCAAGCCGACGTACGGGAAAGGCAGCCCCTCTTCGATCTGCGGCGACAGCAAGTGGCCCTCGAGATGATTGACGCCAAGGAACGGAAGACCGCGCGCAAATGCGAGGGCTTTCCCTGCGTTCAGGCCCACGAGGAGACTCCCCACGAGCCCGGGACCGTAGGTCGCGACCACGGCGTCGATGTCTTCGAGGGTCAGTCCGGAACGGTCTAAAGCCGCTTCGATCAGTGGCAAAATGGCGCGCATGTGCGAGCGCGACGCCAGTTCGGGCACGACTCCCCCGTACGGCCGGTGAACCTCGTCTTGCGACAGGACGATGTTCGACCGCACACGTCCGTCTTCCACCACAGCCGTGGATGTGTCGTCACAAGAACTCTCGATCGCCAAAATCCGCATCTTGGAGCCTCCCAACCTAGTTCGGGGTGCTCAGGCGCGCTAGGCCTGCTCGCGCCCCGGCGTTGTTCGGGTCGAGGGCAGCGGCATCGCGGTACGCTTGTCGTGCCTCGGGAAAGCGCCCCACCGCTTCGAGGACTTCCCCGCGGAGCGACAAAATACGACTGCGCCACGTATTGGGCGCCCGGGAGGCCAGAGTTGCCGCACGCTCGAGAAACGCATCGGCTTGATCCTCGCGGCCAGAACGTCGCGCCAGTTGCGCTAGGAAGAAATATGCGTAGGGGTTGTTGCCGTCGAGCGTGAGGGCACGCTCGAACCATTCTCTGGCCGCCTGCAGTTGGCCTTTTTGCAGAAAGGTCCGCCCTTGCTCCACACAGCGCAGCGCTGCAGCAACTTGCGGGGGCGTGTCGGCGCGAATGAGGCTGGCAACCGATTCTTCCATCGCAAAACCTGTTTGCGAGGCCACCGCCGCGCCCTGCAGCTCTTGCTCCTCTCCTGGCTGTGTTGCCTCCCCTTGCGAGGGCGTGGGCGTGGGTGACGGTTGGTTCGGCTCCAGCGCTAGCTCGGCGGTTGGGGGAGGGGTCCCTATGGAAACCGGCTCCTCTTGCAAGGAGGCTTGCGAGGTCGCCGGCTCGGGCCAGTCTTCGGCTGCAACGCTCAACCGATTCCGTTCTTCTAGAACCGCGCGGCGGCGCGATTGCACCTCGGGCTCCGCGGGGCTTTGCAGTCCCGCGCAACCTGCAACAAATACGATCAAAAGTGCACACACTTGGCTCGTAGTCGGGGCACTGGCGCGCATCGTCAGGTCCATCGATGGAGTCACCAAGCTAGCCAAAGGGGTACCCGCTCACCAGCAAGCGTGCCAGGCTGATCGGGGGTGCCTTGATCGAGGGATCCAGTTCCTGCCGCGGCCTGTCCCTGGAACTCTTCGCTTGGACGTGCGCGTGGTTGCTTGCGGTGCGAGACGGGACCGACCTCAGTAGTTCAGAGGGAGAAGTTCCCGGCCCACGGCCCGGCTGAGCTCGGCTACCGCGACATTGAAATCGTGTACGGCACGGAAATAGTCCGTGCTGGCTTCCGTGTAAATTCCCAGCGACTTGAAGAGTTCCTCTGCTTCGCCAATGCCCAGATCGAAGTTGCTCACGGTGGCCACAAGCAAAGTCCGGCCAGCCTTGCGGCCGTCGGCCGTTGCCTCCATCGCCTCGCGAGCTTGCACAACTTGGCCGTATGCACGGTGGACCTCCAGCTCGAGGCCAGTGAGAGCGCTGCGCTGCTGGGCTTGGAGGCGTGCCAAGTCGGCTTGCGCCTCTGCCAATTTCGCTTGTTTGCGCCAAATGTCGAGTTCCCAACGGAGACCGAGAAGCCCGACCGGGCGCGAATAGTTAAAATCTTCTGCGGCAAACGGATTCTTTTGCGTCGTTCGGTTGGGAGCCACTGCGTATTGGAACCCTGTGCTGAGAAACAGCGTGGGGAACATTTCGGCGCGTTCCATTTCTACCTTGGCAGCCTGGGCCGCAATGCCGTGGGCAATTTGGGCTGCTTCTGGTCGGCTGCGCCGCGCCTCTTCGACATACGACTCCACGGGCTCGAGCTTCACGGGCGCCGGATCCAGTCGGCGGTCGGCGAGTCGCAGGTCGGATTGCAGGTTCTGGCCGATGGCCCGTGCGAGCGCCTTGCGTGTGAGTGCCGCCGAGGCCCGAACTTCGGCAACCCCCCGCGCAAGCTTGGCCCTTCCAGTGCGAAGTTTCAGCAGATCGATCTCGGTGACTGTTGTCGATCCACTTGCGAGGCGCTCTTGAACCTTGCGGATTGCCTTATCCATGTTGTCGAGCATCTCGTCGAGAATGCCGGCCAACTGATCGGTGAGCAAAACACTGTAGTACAAACGTTTGACGTTCAGTACGACCTCCGCACGTCGCGAAGCGTCTTGGGCATGCTGTGCGCTGAGTCCTTCTTGTGCCGCTTGCAGCGCCGCTTGCAACTTGCCGAACGTCCAAAGGGGAATGTGGACCATGACCTCGAGCTGTGTGAAAGGCCCGAGGTTTTGCAGCACTGCCTGTCGGTTTTGTTTCGGCGGGTCGAGGATATCTCCCTTGGCTTCGGGCACGAAGCCTAACACTTGACGGTATTCGGCTTCCCCGAAGCGTCCTGCTGCCGCTTGGTCTAGCCGTGCGCGCGCGGCTGCCACTTCTGCAGAGGCCGCTTGCAAGTCGGGATCGTGCTCCAACGCGGAGCGGATGCAGTCCGCCAGGGATAAGGGGGGTGGTTCTTGGGCAGCGGCAACATGAGTGCCGATCCCGAAAACGAAACAGAAAAGAACTGCACGGCAGCATTGCCGGCCGAAGGTGCCGATTCGTCGGACGGCAAACATCCTCGGTCGTTGCGGTTGGATTTGTCGTGCTCCGGCACGGTTCGCAGCGCTCTTGGCTGTGTTCCTCTCTTTCCGCATAGGCCTTTTCTCCACCGAAGGATTCTGCTTGAACCATGCACCGCTCGTGGAAACAATGGCTTTGCCGACTCGCGTTGGAACGGCTCCGGTACGCGGAACCACCTGCGCTCCTGGAACCACTATGGAGACGACGACTGCCGCAACGCCAGAAACCGCCGCCGTCGCGTTGCAAGCGCGGCAGTTGCGCAAGGTGTACGGAAGCTTGGTTGCTGTGGAGGATCTGAGCTTTGCCATCCACACGGGAGAGGTGTTTGGGCTGTTGGGACCGAACGGCGCCGGGAAAACAACCACGATCTCGATGATTGCGACGCAATTGCGCCCGACAGCAGGCGATGCCTTCGTCTTCGGACACTCCGTGTGCAAGGAAACCCGAAGGGTTCGGGAGCTAATCGGTTTGGTGCCCCAAGAAGTGTCGGTGTACCCGCAGTTGACTGCGCGCGAAAACATCAAATTTTTCGGCCGCATGTACGGTGTGCCGCGAGACACACTCGAGCGGCGCGCCACGGAGCTACTGGAGTTGGTTGGCCTCGAGAATCGCCAAAGCGAGCCAGTGGCGGAGTTCTCCGGGGGAATGAAGCGCCGCCTGAATCTGGCTGTCAGCCTCGTTCACGACCCTAAATTGGTTCTGCTCGACGAGCCGACGGTAGGGGTCGATCCGCACTCCCGCGAAAAAATTTTTTCCATCGTGCGCGCACTGCGGGATGCGGGAAAGGCCATTTTGTACACGACGCATTACATGGAAGAGGCGGAGAAACTGTGCGATCGCATCGGGATCATGGACGAAGGTCGGATCATTGCCCTCGGCCCCCTGATGGAGTTGCTTACCGAGGCCGGTTGCTCGGAAGTGATCGACATCCGCGGTTTGCCGGAAAGTTTCGATTGCTCTGGTTTGCAAGCAGTTCCCGGGGTGTGCCGCATGGAGCAATTGGACGGGGGCATTCGGTTGTTTGTCAGCAAAGCAGTGTTGGCGTTGGGACCGTTGCATCAGTGCTTGTATCGGTTTGCCGATCGGGTCACCGTCGAGATTGCTCCGCTGAGCTTGGAGAACTTGTTCCTGCAGCTCACTGGCAAGGAGTTGCGAGACTGATGCGAAGCTGGCTCCGGGTAAGCTGGGTATTGCTCGGGCTGCTAGCGCCACTCGGCAACGTAATGGGTGCGCCCTCCCCCATGGAGCGTACACGCGCGGTGCTGGAAGAAGCTCGGCGCATCGTCGACAGTCCGAAGACCCATAACGAAAAATTGGCGGACCTATCGGCCTTACTGAAAACCTTTCTCGACACGGACACGATGGGGCGGGAAGCGTTGGGCGAGCACTGGGAGAAGTTTTCCCCAGCGCAGCGACAGGAGTTCTTGCAACTCTTTCGGGAACTGTTTCAGCGAACCTACGTGCAAAAGCTCCTGCTCTTCGAAAAGCCGGATTTCGGGTACGTCGGGGAGGAAGTGCAAGGCACTCAAGCGCGAGTGGAAACGAAGATTATCACCCCGCGCGACGAATTCGCGGTAACTTACCGTATGCGCCGAGATGGCGACGACTGGAAGGCGACCGATATCCAGATCGAAGACTTGAGTCTCACGACGAACTTCCGCCGGCAGTTGAGCCGGCTGCTAGCGAAGGAAAGTCCAGCGGAACTTCTCGCCCGGATGCGGCGAAAGTATGGTCCGGGCGGTACCGGCGCAGAGGACGAGCTGTGAAACTGCTCCGTGTGATGTTGAAAGACTTGCGCCTGATCGCGCGCGACCGCTCTGCCTTGGTGTCGCTGCTCGTCGTGCCAATCATCATCATCTTGGTCGTGGCCGAGACGCAGTCGGAAATCGGTACCCAAAGTATTCTGTTTCCGATCGTGAACGAAGACCAAGGCCCTGTAGCGAACGCGTTGATCAAGGTATTCCGGGAGCATCTCGACGTGCGCGAAGTGGATCGCGCCACCGCGGAGCGGCTCGTTGCCGTGGAGAACAAAGCGCCGGCCATGTTGGTACTGCCGGCCGGGCTCAGCAAGCGTTACTTGACGAACAAGCCAAGCAAAATCGAGCTGCTCACCGATCCGGCTCAGTGGGCCGAGCTGCAAGCGATCAAAGTGATCTTTTTGCTGGCCGACCGCGAAGCGGCCTCTTTGGGGGACCCGTTCGAAGAAGAGCTGCTGACGCTCGAAGAGCGGAGCCTCACGGGGAAACGTTTGAAGTTCACCTCGCTCGAACAGAACATTCCGGGGTTTAGCGTGATGTTCGTCCTGCTGAGTCTGGTATTCAGCGTGGCGTTTGGCTTGCGCGACGAAGAAGTGTGGGGCACGACACGACGATTAGCCGTGGCTCCAGTTTCTCCGTTCACCGTGCTTGGTGGGAAACTTGCTGCCCGCTTGGTGGTCGGCACGACGCAGTTGCTCATTCTGCTTGGCTTTGGGCACGTCGTGTATGGGTTGAGTCTGGGCCGCTCGCCGATCGCGATGGTCGTGGTGGCGATGTGCATCGTGTTTTCCATGGCTTGTTTCAGCATGATCGTCGCGGCACTGGCGCGCACGCGCGAGCAAATCATTCCGGTGGGGTTGTCCGCGGTATTTATCCTGGCAGCACTCGGAGGTTGTTGGTGGCCGTTTTACGAGCAACCAAAGTGGATGCAAACCTTGGCGCACGGACTGATGACAACCTGGTCCATGTTTGCCATCCATGACGTGATGCTCCGGGATCGCACCTTGCTCGAAGTGGCCCCAAAGTTGGCCTTCCTAGTGGCCTACGGGGCCGTGTCGTTTGCGGTTGGTATGCGGCTGTTTCGGTATAGCGAGTTGTGAACCCAGAGGAACTCAGGCAGGGAAGATGCAGTACAAGAGGAGTGACCGATGAGCGCACGAAGATGGATCGTAGCCGTGGTGGTGGGAGCGGCATGGTTCGCTGGTGAGGCAGCGATGGGGTTGACGGTGCAAGTGCAAGGAGCAAGTGCCTCGCCGGGAGACACGCCCGACGTATGCGTGTACTTGCCGGATAGCGATGGCACCGTAGCTGGCGTTCAACTCGACTTGTTTTGGGACTCTTCGTGCTTGAGTGTCGATCGAAGCTCCGGCAATCAGGCCGCATGCGTGATGAACCCCGAGACCAAGCGGAGCACGTTCCAGACGAACGTGCTGAGCGAGGGTCGCCTGCGAGCCCTTTTAGTAAGCTTAAACGACGTCTCTCCGATTCCAGCCAACGTGCGGCAACTCTTTTGCTGCCAGTTTCGCGTGTCGCCGAATGCCGGCGGGCGAACGTGTGGTGTCAACTTGTCCAACGTGATCGCCTCCAACTCGAACGGGCAGCGCCTGAGCGTAACGGGCGTGCCAGGCAGTATCGCGGTTGCAGGTGGTGCGCAGGCTGGAGGAGTGCGCGCCGGCGGGGTGGGGCCAGGGAAAGTGATGGCACCAGCCGTGATCGAGGGTGGAAGTGCGCCGCAAGCTCCCGTGGCGGCAGGCGCTGGAGGCGGACCCGCTGCCGGCGGCCCCGCCGTGGCGCCCGTGCAGGGGGGTGCTGTGGGTGCGGCTCCGCCGGCAGCACCAGCGGTGCCAGCAGTGCCCGCGGGCGCCCCAGGAGCGGTGCCCGTTGCTCCGCAACCTGCGATGCAGGCGGAGCCGGCTGCGGCGGAGGGCGAAGCTGCTACGCAGGGCACGGCAGCAGCCACTCCCGCAAGCACCGAAAAACCGGCGCCGACGAAAGAAGCGACCAAGGCGACGTCACCGGCAAAGACCCCCGGTGGCGTCGGCACGCCTACGCCAGAGATCAAGAAAAGTCCTGTGGGTCCGACGCCAGCAGGGGCGACACCGGCGGCAACTCCTGCCACGCCTCACGCGGGCGGTGCGAAGCAGAAGGGGGAAAAGAAGGCCAGCTCCAAGCAGCAAGGTGAGTAGGCTGCGGAGAACCACCATCGGAGGGCGACAATGATGCAGTTTGGGCTGATGATCTTTGCCACCGACTACGCCATTCGGCCAGACGAACTTGCGCGAGAGGCAGAGGAGCGTGGGTTCGAATCGGTCTTTTTCCCGGAGCATACACACATCCCGACGAATCGTCGTACGCCTTGGCCGGGGGGCGGCGACTTGCCAAAAGAATATTGGCACACCCACGACCCGTTCGTGGCACTGGCAATGGCAGCGGCGGTGACCCACCGCCTCAAGGTAGGTACGGGTATTTGCCTCGTCATTCAGCGCGATACCATCACGTTGGCGAAGGAAGTTGCGACGCTGGATTTTCTCTCCGGGGGCCGCTTCGTGTTCGGGATCGGAGGTGGTTGGAACGTAGAGGAGATGGCGAACCACGGTACCGATTTTCGCACGCGGTGGAAGAAGCTTCGCGAGCAAGTCGCGGCGCTGAAGACGATCTGGACCGAAGACGAGCCCGAGTTCCACGGAGAGTTCGTGAACTTCGATCCGATTTGGTCGTGGCCCAAGCCCGCGCAAAAGCCCCATCCGCCCATCTTGCTCGGTGGACACTCGAAGCAAGTGCTGCAGCGCGTGGTCGATTACTGCGATGGATGGATGCCCCTGGGCGTGCGCGGTACGGCGGTGATCCAGCAAATCGAGCAGCTTCGGCAGTTGGCGGAAGAAAAGGGGCGCGATCCGAAGACCATTTCCATCAGCGTGTATTCTGTGCCTGCAGACCCTGCAGTGATCGACGCTTTTCGTGCCGCGCACGTGGAGCGCGTGATTTTCGGGCTTCCGCCAGCGGGGCGAGATCAAGTGCTGCCGCTGCTCGATCGTTACGCAAAACTCATTTCCTGAACGCAGCTCGCAGCCCGAGCCAGCGCATGGCTACACACGGCGGCATGTAAGAGCACGAATCCGCCGTGCCCCTACACCGCACCGAAACGCGCTGACAGCGCACCCGGCCCCGGACCGGCAGGCAATGTAGGGGCGACCCGGTGGGTCGCCTCACGATAGGTGTGGACGCGCGCGAGCCCCCCGCGCTCCCGGCCATTCCACCACGGGCTCCGGTGCAACATCGTGTGGCCGTTCCCACCCGCGGTTCGCGCAATTTGGTTGTACGGCCGGCATGTGCGACGGACTGCATGAAAATTTTTGCAAGGGGTATTGTTTTTTTTTTTTTTTTGAGGCACGCTGTTTTCGACGGAGCAACGGGAGGGACTGGCAATGACGCTACGAAGCGCTCTGGTCGGTTGTGCTGCCGCAGTGCTGTTGGCACGGCAAGCTCTCGGCATAGGGATTACGGTGCCATCTGTAAGCGGCGACCCGGGCAGCGCCGTGCAGGTCGCCGTGGTTCTGACAGGCGCCAACGACGAACCGGTCGCGTTGCAGGTGGACGTGGAATTCCCCCAAGCTCTGATGCGGCTTGCCGACTGCACGCTCGATCCTGCGGTTGCGGCCCTTGGCTTCGACGGCTCGGGAAAGGAGCCCCCGTGGTATCCAGGGAGAGTGCGGCTGTTGGTTTATCCTACCGTCGACTCGGTGGGGGCAGCGGGCGGACTCCAGGCACACGCACGTCTCCCCGACGGCGTACTCGCCACGTGTGTCGGTACAATTCACTCCAACGCTCCGCGAGGACAAACGGGACCGTTCGCGCTGTCTAACGCGATGGCCATCGATAGTAACATGGCCCCTTTACCGGTCAGCTTGCAACCTGGAACGGTATTCGTGAATTCGCCCCCGCCTGCACCGGGATGTTCGTTGACCCCGGTGACGGAAGGCCGAGGGCCTTCCGCCTTGCCTCTGTTGGTTGCATGGCTGGCACTGTTGGTAGCGAGGTGGATGCATTCGCTCAGAGGAGGGCCGGCAGTACTCCTGATGGTCGGGCTCACCGCTGCCCAGCCGACTGCAGCACAGCGGCCTGCAGGCCAGCATCCAAGCGTGATCGGCGAGTGGCGTCTTTTGTCGTCCGGCTGTCAGGGCGACAGGGCCCATGCGCCGGATCGGTTGCGGTGTTCGGTGCGTCGCCCATCGGAAGCCTCGTCGTGGGTTGCGTGGGATTTCCAGTGCCGTGGCAACGGCTGTGCGGGGCGCGTGGCCTTGACTGGCGGTACGTTCCTCCGTGTGGGTGAGTTCCACTTGCAACTTGACGAGCCCAACCGAGTGGAGGGACTTATCTACGACCTGAACGGCACCGTGCGGGCGATTGTCCGCGGCAAGATGCACCGGAGCGCGTTGCGTGCGTATGTCAGAGAAGTTGGAGGCGCCGGCGTGCTGCGTCTGACCTTGCCTTTGCCGGCAGGGGCCAGGGACGCCATCGTTCGGCGGCTCCGGCAAGGCAACAGTTCTGGCTCGAATACGGGAACGGATGCGCGCCGGGTGCAAGGAGGCGAGCGATGAAACGGTGCAATGCAGTGATATTGCTCTTCCTGCTGTTTGGGGCAGCCTCTGTAAGCGCGGCAACATTCACCCACCCGGATGCTGGGTACACGGTGTGGTACCCCGACGGCTGGTATGTGCACAAGGAGCCGGCGATTGTTGAACCGGTGGCGACGCCAGCCGAGTTGTGGAACGCGGGCGCGAGAGTGGTCTTAGAAAGGCGCTCCCCAGAACATGCAACCGGAATTTTTGTCGCCTCCAGTATCCCACCAGACCAATATGTGGGCGGCAAGCAAATTCTGCCGGAGGGGGCAGCGGAGCTGGCGGTGTGGCGAGAAAAGGAGAAGCAAGCGTGTGAAACACTCGTTGCGGGCATTCTTCGACGGGTTGCCTGGGGTTCTCTCGACTCACCACGGTCCATACCCCAGACCGGGGGCGATGTTCTGGTACACTCTTTCGTTTCCCAGCCGTACGCCCCTTGGCCAGTGTTCTATGCTCTTGCATGCAAAGAGCTGGCAGGCGTGCCCTTTGTTATTAGGCTAGTCGCCGCGGGGCCTGACGCAGATCGAGAACAAGTTTTTCGGATCATCGCGCGGGCACACGGTTCCTTGAAGGCTTTAGGCTCGAAATGAGGGAGGAACAGGGATGCTCGAGCTTAGGAAGATTGCAGCATCATGCACGTTGTTTCTCTCGCAAGTCCTCACTACTCCTGCGATCGCGGCTCCTTGCTTCCCGGCACCCACCTTTCTTCGCACGCTAACCGCTCTTGCCCCGAACGGCCCGTTCCTGACGCGCGGGTTGGTCTTGGCTGCGTACGAGTCTGGGAGGAGATGGGCACTGGACCCGCGACTTCCCTTGGCCATCTCCGGACAAGAAACGCGGTTCGGTACAGATCCTGCGGCTCAGATATGCCTCAGCCGCTATAACGCGTGGGGCGTCATGGCGTGCACCAGGAATGGTTGCTCTTGTCGGCAATTTAGGAGTTGGGAGCACGGAATAGAGCAGGTGAGCGCACTGCTCCGCAGTTGTTACCTAAATGCAGATTGCAACAGTACTCGCGGGGGGCCCCTCAGGAACACGATCCCCCTGATCGGCGAGGTCTATTGTGGCCAAAACGACCCGAGGTGTGCTGCGTGGGCCCGGGCCGTGCGTTTCTTTTATCGTCGCTTTGGTGGCACCTCGACACCCGATGGGTCTGGCGACCGTCTAGAGTGGGCGGGCGGCTGCTGCGTCGACTGTAGTGGCGACGGGGTTCCCTTTGTAAACGACCTGCTGATTGGCATCAACGTACTGCTTGGAAATTTCCCATTACAGGCTTGTTGGACCTTGGACCTGGCGGACACGGACCCAGCGACGAACGGGTTCCCCGACGGATCGATCACCGTAGACGAAGTGCTAATCGGGGTAAACGAAGCACTCCTGGGTTGTCCTACCGCAAACTACTAGGTGTTGGAGGCACTGAAACGATGAAAAGAGGAATTTCAATGGGGATAACAGTGATCTCTCTATTACTGTGTTCAATCGGTACGAGCGATGTCAGAGCCAAAGTCTTCGACCACCCGTATGAAGGGTATACGCTTTGGTTTCCCGACGACTGGGATGGGGGCGAGCCCCCTGCCGATGCACATGCCTGGTTCAGCGCTGGTATCCCTTCGGCGGAAGAGATGAAGCGGTACGCGAACGACCCTTGCCCCGATGACGTCGACGTCGCGTTGATTTCGCTTCGGGTCGAGAAGGGCGAATCGTGCCGGGCTGCACTCGAGGAGAAGGCGAAGCCGGGAGAACCTTACCTTAAATGGGACGAACGCGTGATCGCCGGTCGGCGGTTCTTGATGGTCCGGCTAGCTGAGGAGGAAATGACTTTGCAATGGGCTTGTTGGTCTGACGGAAATCGCCTTTTTGTCTTCTTGCTTAACGTGTGTACGCCCACCCGCAGGTACCACGAGTACGTGGACATCTGGGAGAAGGTTATCGCCAGTCTTCGCCTGAAGCCTTACCGGGACCTCTCTAGAACTACTTCAAGTGGGCTGCCACGTTAACGGGTTACTCCAGCATGCCGGGGTGCCTCCCGCGGGTAGTCGAGGTTGATTTTGGCTGCGTGGCCGGGGAACAAGTTCTGGCTAGGAACAGCGTCGCCTAAGTGCCAGCGCGGCTACCACTGCGCCAGGGTGAGTCCGGGTGCAAGGAGGCGAGCGATGAAACGGTGCAATGCAGTGATATTGCTCTTCCTGCTGTTTGGGGCAGCCTCTGTAAGCGCGGCAACATTCACCCACCCGGATGCTGGGTACACGGTGTGGTACCCCGACGGCTGGTATGTGCACAAGGAGCCGGAGGCGCTGTGGGTAACACGGAAAGGGGGACTGTGGGGCCCGTTCGAGTTCCACAGGCAACGGCTTACGGGGGAGCACGGTGGATTTGTGGCGTCGACTTGCCCCGAGAACGCTTACGTGGAGCTCAACTTGCTTGGCGCACCAGCGGGTACGAAAGTGTTGCCCGAGAATCACGCGGAGGTGTTGGTGATGCGTGGCGCGGAGGACGTACGGTGCGCTGCGTGGTTGGACAAGTTGCCGGACCACGCCCCGGTGGATCCGGAAGCGATGCTGACAGTGAAAGTAGACGGAGCGACGCTTCCGCTTGTGCAACTGGCACAGGTTTTCACCACGTACCCGGTGGTGAAGGCGTTCGTCTGTCGGGAGCTGGGAGGGCGGGCGTATTTGTTTCGGCTCACTGTGGCCGGAATGGAAGTGGATTACGCGTTTTTGCGATCGCAATTGGAACGCATGGTGCGCAGCTTGAGCGTAAGCGTGAAGGAGGGGACCAAATGAAGCACGCGAGAAGCGCCGTGTTTGCGGTTTGTTTACGCCATGGGTATGCTGTTTTGGTCGGTGCCAAGTTCTGCCGGCCCGTGTTTTCCAGCGTGGATTTGGGTCGACGAAGTGGCACGGTACACGGCGGGCCGTAGCCCCCTGCTTGACGTGGCAGTCGTCCGAGCAAGTTTCGAGGTGGCCGCGAGGCCGGATGTCAACGTGGATCCGCGTCTGCAGCTAGCGATCGCTGGGCAGGAATCAGGGTTTGGTACGAGGGGTCCTTGTCCCGCCGTGAACAATGCCTGGGGAGTACTGCAAGGCGGCAGGTGTCGTCCGTTTCGCACCTGGGTCGAGGCGACGCGGTGGGTCACTGCCTTCCTTGGGCGCTGCTACGTGAACTTCGCGGACCGCAACTGCACAGTAAATGACCGCCCTCGCCGGACCATCGCAGAAATCGGCGAGCTGTGGTGTCAATCGGGCTGTGGGAATTGGGTTGCCAACGTGACGGGGTTTTACGAATCGTACAAGGGCAACGCTGGCGATCTACTTTACCGCGGTACGTGCTGCGGGGACTGTAATCGCAACGGGGCGGTGGACATCGCGGATCTCGTGCACCTTGTTAACGTGGCCTTGTGGTACAATGTTCCTTTTTGCCCGTCGGCTGAGATGTACGTTCCCGATCAGGAGATTACCGTCGACGAGATCATCACCGCGATCAACGAAGCACAGTGGGGCTGTCTATGACTTCCATGCGGAGCAATCGCTGTTCTCTTTGTAAAGTCGAGAGTTGGGGCCTCGGCGGAGGTGCTGTCCGGCTGGCTCTATTAGTGGCAGCCATTTACGCCGTAGTGACGCTGCCGCCTGCGAGAGCAGGCGCAAAAACTATGGTGCATCCCACCTGGCGGTTCGAAATCTGGTATCCCGACGATTGGGGCAGCCGCTGCCCGGAGGCGTCGGATCCGAAAGCTTCGGAGGCGGTTTGCACCGCAAGTACGGAACACTTCACGCGTTTAGTGGGAAGGAGTCCGCATGGTGGAGACGATGCCGGCGAGGTCTGGATCAGCGTGGGGGTGGCTCCGGCAGAGTCGTTCAGCGGGTGCGCGGAGATGTTGGCGGTGTACCCAACCGAGCATCCAACTTGGCAGGAAAAGGTGATCGGGGGGCGGAAGGTATTGGCGGTGCGTACGGTTGGGGGAGGCTACCTGGACTTCCCTCCGCATTTCAGCGAAGCGGTTTGCTTCGAGGAGCGGGGGAAGCTCGTCCAGATAGTCATTGCGGGCTATATCGAGCCCACACCGCAATTTCGCGAATACTTGGCAATCTTCGAGCGAGCGGTTGCGAGTTTTCGCTGGCTCGATGCAACGCCAGGGGCCCACGACGGGTCTTCACGCAGTACTCCCCAGTTGCCGGTTCGCACGCCCGGGGCTCGTTAACGCAGCCTCTGCGCCCCGCCGAGCCCGCTCCCAGTCGCCAGCTGACGCACAACATCGCCTTGCCGTTCGATGCATGTTGTTGTGTGAGCTCCGCGCCGAATCGTGCTGGCTTGAAAGATTCTATTCAGCCCGGGAGGTACGGTCGGTCTGCGTGGTGTGTTTGCTTATGAGTTGCTCGGTGCCTTGCGCTGGGTTTGGCGGTCACCTGAGTTTCGCAGGTGGGCTCCTGAATGGCTCATGTGGGCACCACTGGAGGGGCTGACAACTTCCTCTTCGAGCGGCTGAGAGCCACAGCCGCATGGCAAACGGTTGCGCTCTTGTCGAGTTGCCACGGCTCGCATGCGAAGCGTTCCTGGGATCGCGGCTTGACTCTCTCCGCGCGTCGGAGTAGCGCCGGTGCTGCATGGCGAGGACGAGTGTTGCGGCATTGATTGCTGGCTTGGCGTTGTTGTGGGCTGGTTGTGGCGACAATGAAATTGGTCGGCAAGAAACGGCGTCCCCGGTGCCGACAGCAACGTCAACCCAGGTGCCGCCGACTGAGGAGCCGACCTGGGTTCCTCCGACTCCTCTCCCACCGGTTACGTTGACGCTGAACTCGGTCACGGTTCCTGCGGGCGAGGCATTCGAGGCGTGCGCGAGTGTGCCGGATAACAATGGGCAGATCGCGGGCCTGCAGTTGGACTTGTTGTTCGACCCGACCTGTTTGAGTCCGGAAGTGTCCGTGGACGATCAGGCGGCCTGTACCGTGAATCCGGAAACCGAAAGGGGAACGTTCCAGAACCGGATCCTGAGGCCAGGTGCGATGCGCGTGCTGTTGGTGAGCCTGGACAATGTTGTGCCGATTCCGGCACACGTGACTCGCCTATTTTGCTGCCGCTACCGCACCGCGCGCGAGGCGGGTGGCCGTACCTGTTACTTGAATGCGACCAACATCATCTTCTCCGACCCATTTGGGCGACGGTTGCCAACGCAAGCCACGCCGGGAAAGATCTCGGTCGGGCCGCCCCTCACGCCGACACCGGAGCCTGCAACTCCTACGCTGGTTTCGACGCCGACGCCAACCGCGACAACCATGCCCCAACCCGCGCGGCTGCTCTACGCGTTGGATCCACAGGACCCGCGGAATCCATTTCCGAGCGACCGGCTCGTAGGCCCGGATGGGCGGCTCAACGTCCCCTCGGGCTACTTGCGCATTCGGTTGCCGGACACACCGCAATTCGCCACCGCACGCTCGTACGCTGAAGAAGTGGCGCGACAGCTCCGCATGCTCGATGGATTTTCCACGTTCGCGCCGATCCGAATTCCATTCGATCGCCCGGTCGTTGTGGACGAGGGGATCTTCCCGCGTGGGATCTGGGTCCTGAAGTACGATGACTTGTCCGGACCACCCGTACCGATCACCGCTCAGTATTACCCACCAGACGAGGTTCTCGAAGTGGCACCCGTGGTACCACTCGAGCCGAGGACCACCTACGCGGTGATCGTTACCGACAGCGTCACAGATGTCGACGGGTTTCGGGTACGTCCTTCAGAAGCGTTTCGTCGGCTCCTGGCCGGCGAAAATCTAGACCCGGACACGGCGCGTTGGCGCAAGCGGCTCTTACCGCTGTGGGATTTTCTCGAGCGAAGCTACGGCATTTCGCGCAACCGTTTGGTGCTCACGGATCTCTTCACGACGCAGAGCACGTTTCATGACCTCTTGGCCATTCGGCAGCGGTTGGACTCAGGTGACCTCGTCCCCGGTTTGCCCGTGTTGGACCGACCTTTGGGCGATTTGCAGACCGGCTTCTTTCCCGAAGGTACGGCTGGCTATTCGGGGCTGATGGGGGCTCCCTCCGCGCCGAATGTCGCCGCAGTTGCCATTGGTTATTTCGAGTCGTTCGATTTTCGCGATCGCCCTAATGGGGCCTTCGACCCGCAGAGAATCACCGGTGCGGTGAATCCGACGACGAACAAGGTGGACTTTTACATGGTCTTTCCCAAAGCCGAGCGCCCACCAAACGGCTACCCAGTGGCTATTTTTGGGCATGGCCTTGGCGGCTCGGGGCGCGATGTGACGCAGATTGCGCGGACGAATTTGCAAATTCCCATGGTGGGCATCGCGATCTCCGCCTTGCAGCACGGTCGCCGCGGCAACGTGACGAACTTTTTCAACTTGCAGAACATCGCCACGACGCGGGAATATTTCCGTCAAACCATCGCCGACTTCTTGCAGCTCGCGCGCATGATTCGGAATGCCCACGCTGCGGGGATTCCGCCGTTCGACCAAATCGACCCCGAGCGGATTCACTACATCGGAGGATCGCTCGGGGGAATCATGGGCACCATGTTCATGGCAATCGAGTCGCAAGTACGGGTTGGTATGCTGAGCGTTCCCGGAGGCGGTTTACCGAATATTCTGGCTTCCCGTGACATCGGGCAACTGCTCGAGCCGCTCTTGGGCATCACCATTGGGATTGCGCCGGATAGCCCGTACTTTGCCCCTTTCCTTCACCGCTTTCAGCAGACTGCGCAATGGGCGATGGACCCGGCGGACCCAATCAACTACGCGCCGTACGTGATCGCTCCTGGCCGCCAGCTTCCTGGAGCACCGCCAAAGCGAATCCTCATGCACGAGGGAATCATCGACTCCGTCGTCCCCAACCGGACCACAGAAGATCTCGCGCTTGCAATGCAGCTACCAAACCTGAACGTGTCGCGTGGATGTTTATCGGCAGCGGGCTGCAGTGGGATCTGGCGTTTCGTGATGACAGAATATGGGCACGGTGAGTTCGACGGACACGGGGTCACCGTGGATGTGCCCGAGGCGACCAGGCAAGCATTTGCGTTCCTTCTCAGCGACGGAACGTACATCCCTGACGCGAGCCCAGGAGCAGTGATCGATCTAGACATGCTTCCATCTCCAGAAGCTGAGATCTGGCTGGACGCCGCGAACTGGTGAGCGAACTCAAGGGCGAGCGTCAGCATGGCTACGGCAACTGATTTCTTGAGCCAAGCAGCTCAAGAGTTCATTGCGAAGCAACACGTGTTTTTTGTCGCCACAGCGCCTTTGGCTGCGGAAGGGCACGTCAATGTGTCGCCCAAAGGACTCGATACGTTCCGCGTGCTTGACAGTCGCACCGTTGCGTACCTCGATCTCACTGGAAGCGGGGCGGAAACCATTGCGCATCTGAGGGAAAACGGTCGCATCGTGTTGATGTTTTGTGCGTTCGAAGGGCCACCCAAGATTCTGCGCGTGCACGGCCGCGGCGAAGTCATCGACCCAGAACATCCCGACTTCGCTGCGCTTTCCGGAATTTTTCCACCGCTTCCTGGAGTGCGGGCAATCATCCGGGTGCAGGTCACGCGCGTGGCTGAGTCGTGTGGCTACGGGGTGCCGCTTTACCAATTCGTGGGTGAACGGAAGCAGCTCACAGAATGGGCGCTACGAAAAGGGCCGCAGGGCCTGCACGACTATCGCCTGCGCAACAACCAAAGAAGCCTTGACGGCTTGCCCGCATTGGTCCGCGCGGGAGAAGAAGAAAAGGAAATTCGACAACGAAGCGATGCGGGCGAGGCTAGGCGTCGCTCATCGCAAGGCGATTGATGAGGCGGATGCACATTTGTGCATGCAGGGCGGGATTCGTGGCGACAATTTGTTCGCCAAACAAGTCCAACGCATGCCCTCGGAACGTGCTCACCATGCCGCCGGCCTCCGTCACGATCAGACTGCCAGCGGCCACGTCCCAGGCATGCAGCCGCCACTCCCAGAATCCGTCGTAGCGCCCAGCGGCGACCCAGCAGAGGTCCAGCGCAGCCGAACCGAACCGGCGCACGTCTTGCGCGGCTTCGACGAAGTCGCGCAAGAAGCCCACGTAATACGCAGCTCGCGCCTGCCGGTCGTACGGAAAGCCGGTGGCGAGGAGGGCGCGCTCGATGGAACCGGTGCTGGATACGCGGATTGCATGCCCGTCGAGCGAGGCGCCATGGCCGCGCCGGGCCACGAAGAGTTCGTTACGCATCGGGTCGAATACCACGCCGACCTCCACCTGCGTTCCGTACGCAAATGCGATGGAAACGGCGAAGTGCGGCACGCCGTGCACGAAATTGACCGTCCCGTCGAGCGGATCGACGTACCACGCGGGTTGGCCTGGCTCTGGAATCGCGGCGGCGGTCCTGGCGCTTGCTTCCTCAGCTACGATTGCGTGGTCGGGAAAACGCTTGCGGATGGTCTCCAAGATGAGAGCTTCAGCGTCACGATCGGTTGCGGTGACGAGATCGACCGGTCCTTTGTACTGCACTTGCCGAGCGGAGTGCCAAGCCCGGCGGATCAGTTCGCCTGCTGCACGCGCCGCATCCACAGCCGTTTGCGTGACCCAATCGATCGTGTCGTTCGTCATTCGCCGTACTTCGAAGCCTTTGTGCCCACGTCGAGGGGTCCTGGGCTAGCAAGCCCGCCTGCGTGCACGCAACCCGTTGCGATGGAGGTGATGAAAAGTCTGCGTGACGCCCTCCGAGGGCATGCCAAGTCCTCCCGTCTAGTTGTCTGTTTGGTGTAGACAAAGAGAAGAACCGTGGGGTAAGAGGTTTTTGGCTTGCGGAGGGTGCAGCGAATGCAAGAAGCGGGGAAGCGGGTTTCTGCAAAAGACCAGGAGCGACTTCAATATGCCGTGGGTGGAAAGCCCGTCGATCTCGACCGAAGTTTATTGGGGCCGCAGTCGGTCACCTGGCGCGTGAACCGCGAGGCCGTGTTACTTGCCGGTGGTGGTTGCGCGTTGTTGCTGCAGGTAGCGCACCCGTTGGTGGCAGCCGGAGTAGCGGAACACAGCAACTTTCGAGAACGGCCGCTGGATCGACTGTATCGCACGCTCGATCTGATGCTGCGGATTACGTTCGCGCCCGCGCGTGACGCCATTCGCGCGGTTCGCGAGATCGAGCGGCGGCACGCACGCGTGCGCGGGCGGCTCAGCGAAACTGCCGGACCGTTTCCCAAGGGCACGCCGTACGATGCCAACGACCCGCACCTGATGTTGTGGGTACACGCCACACTCGTCGATACGGCGCTGCGCGTGTTCGAGATGTTTCTCCGACCTTTGACCGAGGAGGAGCGCGACCGGTATTACCAAGAGTCGACCATCGTGGCTCGTATCTTGGGAATTCCGAACGACTTGGTCCCTAAAACCCGAGTACAGTTCGAGCGTTACTATCGCCACATGTTGGCGAGCGACTCGTTGGCTGTAAGCAACGAGAGTCGCGAAATCGCTGCGGCGATCTTGAACCCGACCCAGCCACTGTGGCTGCGAGGCGTGATGCCTCCAGTGCGTTTGCTCACGACCGGCTTGCTGCCCGAGCCCCTGCGGCAGCGCTATGGACTGTCGTGGCCAACATGGGAGGAGCAGGTGTTTCGAGTGGCCGTGCTGGCAACTCAGCTTGCCATTCCCTGGCTGCCCAGCGCGGTGCGGTTTTTTCCGCACGCGCGCGAGGCATGGAGGCGCGAAGCGACCAGCACCCTTCGGGGAACACCAGCGGCAAGCCACGCCGCAGTTGTGTGAGCCGCAATTTACGAGCGTGCCATTGGCCGCGCCGGTTGCGGATCATGTTTGCGGCTGTGGCTGCGTGTCCAACTTGAACGCCTTACCGGTCGCGGTGCATCGACCCAGCCGCTAGGCGCTCCCGGGAGCGCCGCCCCCCGAGCAGGCCGCCATCCTTGCATGCTCGTTTGCCGCATGGAGTGGGCGTTTCTAGCACATCGTTCCTCCGGTCCGGGCTTACCGGTGAGAAGCCGGTCGAAACAGGCCCTTGCCATTCGCTCGCGATGGCGGACGACAGGTGTTCGGACGCTCGTGTGCCCCCAGGCCGCGTGCACGAGTGCACTGGCGTTCGATTCGGAGGCTTGTCTCCGGCCGAAGGGTCTGGACGTGGCGCGCCAAGGCCAGGGAAACTGCACACAGAGGGCGGACGGGTCGCCGGCAGAGGCGAAAAACAGGGTTCGGAACAGAAACACGAATTGTTTGCTTGCAAGGCAAGGCAGGGTTGCGTAAAGCCGGAGATATGGCGGGGTCTCGACCAAGCGTGCGCCAGATCAAGGACGTCTTTTACGAGACGCGAGTGTTGATGGGTCGGGAGTACACCGTGCGCCGTTTTGCCAAGGAAGTTCTTGGCGGCGTGATCGATCCCGTCATGCTCAGCTACATCGAAAAGGGGAAGCGCTTTCCCAGTGAAGCGCTCGTACGTCGGTTGGCCGCCATTCGCGGGCAAGATCCCCACGAACTCCTCGCGTTGTTGTGGCGCGACCGCATGTTGCATGCCTTCGGCAAGGAGCTTCGCCGCGTGCTCGCCGCGCCGCGGGCTGTGGAAGGCGTATCGGATGCCGAGCTAGCCGTGCGGGTGAGCCAAGCAATTGCTGCGCTTCCCGACGATGGCAGTTGGATCTCGCTAGCCAAGTGGCGAAAGGGATTCGCTACGGCTGCTAGGCGCCGAAAGCAGGGGCAGTCTCCGCGGGCGAGCGCCACCGGCATGGAGGCCAAGGTCGAATCCTTGCTGCGCGAGCGCGGGATCGTCGAGGTTCGGGGCCAGCGCGTGCGCCGAATTGCCCGCCACTACGTTGCCCAGGACCGTGAAGAGCAAGTGGCGCTCGCGATGGAGTTTTGCACCCTGTTTGCCAAGGCATTGTTGGACAAACTGGTGTTGGCGGGTCAAAACACAGGCACCTACCTGCGCAATCATTTCTTGCACATCGAATCGTCCCGCATGGAAGAGTTTCGCCAGCGACTCGACCATGCTTTGCGTACGTTGGCGGAGGAATTTGCAGCCGAGCAATCGCCGGACACGCGTTTTTTCAACGTGCTGGTTGCAGCGACGGCGATTTAATGCGGAGGCCTTATGTGGCGCTTGCGTTTGGCAGTTCTCCTGTACGTTGCTTGGACTATTGGTTTCGTTGGTTGCGGTGGTGGGAGTGGTTCGAGCGGTTTTGATGCGATTGCTTCAGAAAATGCAGCCATCGAAACGGCCCTTGCGACCGGGCGATGCGTGCGATCTGGCCAGGTGAACTTGCTGGTCTGCCCACTCGCACCGGATCTGCCAGAGAACGCCGCCGGCGGTCCGGTGGTCCGCTCTCCTGAGGGGGTCACGCTCGACTGCGCTCCGGCTACCGGGGTTTGCACGGGCGAAGTGCAACTGGAGTTCGCCGAGGCGGGTTCGGGAACCGTGGCTGTATTGGGGCTGCGCAAAGTTGGAAGCGATGGGCCGTGGCAAATCTTGGGTCCCATTGGTGCAGCAGCAACGCCCGCACCGGTTTCTGTGGGATTTACGGTTTCCGCCTTGGATGCGGGCGGAGCGCTTGCGCCTGGCGACTTGGTTCAGGTTGTCGTGTTGCTCTTCCGTCAACCGGTGACCGGGTTGCCGCGGACAACACCGACCTTATCCGCAACGGGCGCGTACGCGGCGTTTGTCGCGGCACCTACGCAAACAAGTGCGTCAGGCGATCCGCCGCCTCGGTGAGGGCGTTTTCTGTGGCTCATGGTCGGGGTTGTTGTTGGGTGACGCAGTGAATAGCGCCTAAACCCCAAACCAGATCGCGAGCATAAATCCCGACAACACGCCGCTCAGGAAACATCTGCTGAAGGATTTCCAGAGCGACACGGTCTTGAGGCACGCGAAATGTCGGTACCAGGACAACGGTGTTTCCGATGTAAAAGTTCGCATAGCTCGCAGGGAGTTGCTGGCCTTCGTGAAACACCGGGTCTGGCATAGGCAATCGAACGACCTCCAGCGGCTCGCCGTCCTGGTCTCGCATGTGGCGCAGTCGCGCGAGATTGTCGGCCAGCACCTCGTAATCCGGGGACGATCGATCCTCCGTGGAAACTACCACCACGCGGCGCGGAGAGACAAAGCGTGCCAGGTCGTCGACGTGCCCGTCGGTGTCGTCGCCGGCGATTCCTTGGCCGAGCCACAAGACATGGCGAACGCCCAGATAGTCGCGCAGTTTGCGTTCGATTTCTTCTCGCGTGAGTGTGGGGTTCCGATTCGGATTGAGAAGACAACTTTCCGTCGTTAGGAGGCTTCCGCAACCATTTACGTCAATGGAGCCGCCTTCGAGAACGATGCCGGGTTGTGCCACGGGAACCCCAAGCAGCTCGGCGACGCGGCTTGGTACTGCGTTGTCGAGGTCCCACGGCGCGTACTTTCCGCCCCAGGCATTGTACTCCCAGTCGACAATCGCGGATTTCCGCTCGCGGCGGTTGACCACGAACAGAGGGCCATGATCTCTCGCCCACGCGTCGTTGGTCGGGACAGGAAAAAAGCGCACTCGGTCCAAAGACACACGCTCCCGCATCAGGAGTTGGCGTGCGGCAGCTTCCATTTCCGCGCTGCCCACAAGGATGCGGACTTCTTCCGAAGCCACCAAGGCTCGAACGATCTCGACCCAAACGAGCGGGATCCGATCGAATAACCCCGGCCAGGACTCTTCCTTGTGGGGCCAGGAAAGCCAGGTTGCTTCGTGTGGTTCCCACTCGGCGGGCATCGTGTAGCCGAGCCGTGCGGGGAGATCCGGCAAGAGCTGCATCTTCACTGAGGCTCTTCGTCTAGGTATCGCTTCAGGAGGCCGGAGTACACGTCTACACGGCGGTCGCGCAGGAAGGGCCAATTCCGGCGAGTGTCCTCGATCGTCGCCCGCGACAAGTCGGCAAGCAAAAGCTCTTCGCGGTCGTGGCTTGCTTGGGCAAGTAACCGGCCGAACGGGTCGCAGACAAAGGATCCACCCCAAAACTCCAGGCTGCCTTCCATCCCCACGTGGTTGCACGCAACGACGAACATCCCGTTGGCAACGGCGTGGCCGCGCTGGACAGTTTGCCACGCTGTGTACTGGTCGACTCCGTGCTCAGCCTTTTCGGATGGATGCCAGCCAATTGCAGTCGGATAAAAGACCACTTCTGCACCGGCAAGCGCAGCGAGCCGCGCAGCTTCCGGAAACCACTGATCCCAGCACACCAACACGCTGACCTTCCAACCGCGCAGGGAGAGCACACGTACCCCGAGGTCGCCCGGCGTAAAGAAGTACTTTTCGAAATACAGCGGATCGTGGGGGATGTGGAGCTTGCGGTATACACCACACAATTGGCCATCGGCTTCGAACACCACAGCAGTGTTGTGGTACAAGCCCGGGGCGCGGCGCTCGAAGACCGACCCGATTACGGCCACTTGGGCTGCCGCAGCCGCGCGCCCGAGGGCATCCGTCGTGCTCCCCGGGATCGGCTCGGCCAAATCGAACAAAGCCGGATCTTCTCGTTGGCAGAAGTACTGAGTGCAGAAGAGCTCAGGCAGGCACACGATGCGCGCACCTTGTTCGCCCGCAGCGCGAATGAATTCCACAGCTCTGCGAAGGTTCTCTTCTCGGTCTTCGCCACAACGCATTTGCACCGCGGCAATGCGAAGCGTGTCTGGGGCGAAACGTGCCATGGTGGGGGTGCGATTAAACAGCACCATGTACGAATGCAAGCGAGTTGCGCCGGACGGGCAGGGACGCGGTGCAGAATGTGGCCGCCAGGTTGGACGCGGCTCCAACATCCAAGGGTTCGAAAAGGAGTTCGAGGGGGGTGCGCCTGCCGGCCTTCAACACGTGCGCGCGGCCGCGGTCACTTAGCTGCGATGCACTCAAGTTCTACCCGGGCTCCCATGGCGAGGCCGGCAGCAGCGAAGGCGCTTCGAGCCGGGTAACGGCCAAGGAAATACGATTTGTATACCTCGTTAAAGGCAGCCCATTCGGAGATGTCCGCCAACATCACCGTACAGCGAACGACGTTTTCCAGCGCGTAGCCGTGAGCTTGGAGAACGGCTTTGATGTTCTCCATTACTTGCCTCGCTTCACCGTCGATCCCGCCGGGCGCGAGTTTCCCCGTTTCGGGGACGATCCCAATTTGCCCGGACAGATAAAGCGTATTCCCCACCCGCACGGCTTCCGAAAAGGGGAGATCCTTCGGCAGTACTTGGCCGGAGTCGAGGAACTGTATGTTGACCCGATTTGGGCCGGGTGCGCACCCGATGCCTGAGGCTGCAACAACGAGCAAAAGTACGACCCTGAAAACGCCCGCCATGGGGGCTCCTCCTTGTGTTGCGCTGGGTTGTCCCAACTCGTGCAGCCCCTCAGGAGCCCGATGCGTCGATCGATGCAGAAGGACGAACTTGCCGCTTCGCGAGGATTCACACCACGATGCGGTTGCGACGGGGGCGGGCGTCGAGGCTTAAGCTTCCCGGGCCGTTCGCGACGAGGCCAAGGAGTCCTCCCAAGATCGCGAGATTTTTCAGAAACTGGATCGTCTGGTCTTGGGTTTGCGCGACAACCAAACTCGTGTGGTACACGATGGTGACGACCACCAACCAGGCTGCAATGACAGCCGCGACAACCCGTGTCCGGTATCCAATGGCAAGCGCGATTCCCCCAACCACCTCGATAAGAATGGTGGCGATGAGAGCGACCTCTGGAAAAGGTACACGATGATTGGCCATGTCTTCGGCTACACTCGCAAACGCCGGGATTTTGTGCAGTCCGGAGAGCAAAAAAATCATTGCCAGTAGCAGCCTGCCAACCAGAGCCACCAAAGCCATGGTCCACCTCCTTCCCGGTCGTGAGCGTGCGTACTTTGACGCGGTCGATCGCGGTTTGCAAGGAATCGAGACTTGTTTTGCGCGCGAAGCCAAGGCGGGGGATCGGTTTGCGAGGGCCCTCCGGCTGCGTTATGGGCTCTCGTCAACGCTCCGATGAGTTCCACCGCGGGTTTCGTGTTGGGCGTGCTGATTTGCGCCCTGGCTTGGTCTACTGGGGTGGCGGGAGAACCCGCGCACCAGGTGGTGCCCGAAGGAGCTGCCGCCGTGGTCAATGGTGCACCGATCCCAAGGACGGCAGTGCGGGAAATTGTGGCCGGCGTGGCTGCTGTGCATGGTGACGCGCAGGACCCTTCACGGCGAGAAGAGTGGGAGCGGTCGGCGCTCGAGTCGCTGATCGATTTCGAACTCTTGTACCAAGAGGCGAAGCGGCAGGGCGTTTCGGTCAGTGGCGAGGACGTAGATCGGGAAATCGCTCGCGCCAAGCAAAAATTCGCAAGCGAACGAGACTACGAGAAGGCCCTGTCCGAGCGGGGTTGGACAGTTGCTGGTGTTCGCGCGGATACCGAACGGTCCCTCGTGGTGCAGCGTTTCTTGGAGGGTGTGCTGTGGAAAAACGTGCGTGTGCCTCCAGAACAAGTGGAAGAGTTCTACAATCGGCACCGGGAGGAGTTTCGCCACCCGGTCCAGGTGCGCCTACGGCATACGTTCGTTCCGATCACAGGGAATTCTGCGGCCGCCTGGGCCGATGCAGAACGCCGAGCGCAGGAATTGCGCCAACAATGGATGATGCGCGCGAGCGGAAACCAGCAAGAGAACCCAACCGAGATCTTCGATGCTGAGGATTGGGGTTGGCTTGGACGCGACGAGCTTTCGCCAGAGGTCGAACAGGCGGTATCCAAGTTACAGGTCGGGCAGGTCACAGAGCCGCTGCGGGGTGCCGACGGGTTCCACTTGTTCCAGGTGACAGGGCAGCGCGGGTCGGGTGTGATCCCGATCGAGGAGGCACGAGCCAAAATTGCCACGGTGTTACTCAAGCGTGAACGCGAACGGGTGCGAGAAGCGCTGCTCAAGGAGTTACGCCGCAAGGCCGACATTCGGTACCGTTGAGTTGCGGCTCCTATGGCGCCGTGCTTGCAGCCGCGATCAAGGCCTGGCAAAGAACGGACCGCGAGGGCCTGAGTGGTGATGACCCGGCAGCAAGGAAATCAGGCGGTGACGGTGGTGATTCCCGCCTACAACGCCGCTGACACGCTCGGGGAAACCATCGATCGCATTCGCCACGAGCTCGCCGGGTTAGCGCTGCCTGTGGAAATGCTGGTGGTCGACGATGGGAGCACAGACGCCACCCCGGCTGTTGCTGCAAGTTTGCCCGACGTCGTAGTGATTCGCTGTCCGCAGAACCGAGGGAAAGGATGGGCTGTATATCAGGGCGTTCGCCACGCTTCGTGTCCGGTGGTATGTTTCACGGACGCAGACGCACCATTCCTTCCGGGGAGTTATCGTGCCGTCGTCGAGCGCGTGCTTGGAGGGGCTCCAATTGCCATCGGATCGCGCCGGTTAGCGGGTTCGGAAATGTTAGTGCGCATGGATGCCCTCAGCTATGCAGCGCGGCGCCACTTGATCGGTATTTCGTTTAATCGCTTTTTGCGCTGGGTGACGCCGTTGCCGCTTACCGACACGCAGTGCGGCTTGAAAGCGTTTCGACGCGACGTCGCCCTGCAGCTCTTCGAGCGGATTCGCTCTCTTCGATACCTGTTCGATGTGGAGGTATTGCTTGCGGCACAGGAGCTGGGGGTGCCTGTGGAGGAAGTGGCTGTGTCGGTGGCATACCGCGACCGGAAAACCTCGCTGCGTTTGGTGCGTGAATCGCTGGTCATGGGCGTGGGCTTGCTTGTGATCGCTTGGCACGTTCGAACAGGGACCTATCGCAACGTGAACCCACGGTTGGCAGAACTCGAGCCGGCTGCTGCTGAGCCGGTGACACATCGGCTTCCTCTGATGCGGCAGTCACGAGGCGCGCCGCATGGCCCCTGAGAAGACGCTCCCGTGTGCCGGGTTGTGCAATGCAGTCGACACGGTCACAAGTGCGCTGGTGCGGGTCTTTGCTGCCACGTGCTGCTTGTTTGGTCGCTTTCCGGGTAAGGAACTTACCGGCCCAGGAACTTGGGTGCGCGTTTTTCCCTAAAGGCCCGCACCGCTTCTGCATGATCCGCAGTCGAGTATAGGTAGTGCAGGGCAAAAGACTCCAAGCGCAACTGTGCCGGAAAGGAGTTTTCGAGTCCTTCGTACATCGCTTGGCGCGTGAACCGCAGCGACAGGGGCGCGCAGGCGGTGATCTCGCGAGCGAGGGCAAGAGCGGCACTGGCGGCTTCTCCGGGGGCTACGACTTCGTTGATCAGCCCCCAAGCGGCGCACTGTTCAGCGGAATACATTCGCGCCGTAAATAGCAGCTCGCTGGCCCGTGCGAGGCCCACCATCCTTGGCAGGAGATACGTGGAGCCCAGCTCGGCCATCACTCCCATGCGCGCGAACAAGAATCCCAGCTTCGTATCGCGGCTGGCAATGCGCAGATCGCACAACAGAGCCATGGTTGCTCCAACTCCGAGGGCGTAACCGTGCAACGCAGCAATGACTGGCTTGGAGTAAGAGCGCAGCAGTAGGGGAAACTCTTCGCTGCGGGTCACCCCGCCCTCCATTGTTTGGCCATCAATCTGGCTACGGAAAAAATCAAGGTCTGCGCCGGAGCAGAAGGCCCGTCCGGCTCCTTGTAAAATGACCACTCGCACGGCGGAATCTTGATCGAGGAGACGAAACGCATCCACGAGTTCTCTGCCCATGGTGGGCGTCCACGCATTGAGGCGCTCGGGGCGGTTGAGGGTAACGATTCCAATCTCGTCCTGTACCTCGAGCTGCACGGTCTCGTACGGTCCCATACGCTCCTCCCTTCATCACGAATTTGCGCGATGCGAGCGTGCTTGTTACCAGGCGCCCCAGTGTTCGTCACCAGTGGTGCAACTTCGCGGTGGATTTTCCTTCACTGCGAAGCAAGCTAAGGGGCTCGCATGCTCGTGCCACCCTTTCGATGGAGTTGCGACTCGCTCGTGGCGCTGCCAAGAGCATCCGCTGCTGGGATCACGCTGTTCGCGAAAAACAGCGACCGTCCGGCCTTGGAATGCCAGCCCTTGTGCGACGTTCCTGCTGCCGATCACTCTCACGGGGCAGAGCTTCGTTGCACGTACATCACCATTCCTCAGGTCTCGCACACATATCGCGTGATTGGTTCCCGCCCCTACTGGTGCTGGGGCTTCGAACATGGAGTCAACGAGCACGGGGTCGCCATTGGGAACCATACGGTGTTTACGAAGGAGCCAGTAGACTCTTCGGGGCTGCTAGGCATGGACTTGGTGCGCTTAGGACTGGAACGGGCTCGGAGCGCACGCGAGGCGCTCGAGGTTATGGTGCAATTGTTAGCTGCGCATGGGCAAGGCGGCTCGGGGTACGCGGACAAGGACTGGCCTTATCACAATTCCTTTCTCATCGCGGATCCGGTGGAGGCGTTTGTTTGGGAAACCTCAGGCCGCCACTGGGCAGCAAAGCGTGTATCCACGGTGGCGAGTGTATCGAACCATCTCACGATCGGAGCGGATTGGGACGAGCTGTCCCCCGATACCGTGGCGTTTGCTGTGGAGCAGGGGTGGTGGCCGCGAGACTCTACGGACCGGTTCGATTTTGCTCGTGCATACCGCGACACAACTGTGGCACCGGAAGTCATCTCCAGTGGTCGCTATGGCCGCACGTGCGCACTGCTCGAGCGCGCTCAGGGCAGCGTCGACGCGGCACAGCTACGCGGGTGGCTGCGCGATCACTACGGTCGCGTGGATCCCCGTGCTGGGGTAACGCCGGCAGACCCGGAGTATTTCTCCATTTGCATGCATGCCGACCCTGTGGGAACGACGACGGCAAGCGTCGTTGCGGAATTGCGGAGCGAGCCGAAGCAAACACTGTATTGGGCCTGCCTCGGCTCCCCGTGCGCAAGTGTGTTTTTCCCGATCTTCCTCGACGTTGCTCTCCCGCCCGTGTTGACCGAGGGGAGCGAGTCGGACAGCGACCGGTCAGCATGGTGGCAATTCCACCGCCTTCTCGAACGCGTGGAGCAAAGTTGGGAGGAGCGCCTGCCACTGGTGCGCCGTGCATTCGACGCCTTGGAGGCTGCATTCGCTGAGCGTGTTCCGGAACTCTTGAACGCCTCGCGCGAGGAACGGCAGTCGTTTGTGGATGCGGCAACGGTGGAGATTCTGGAAGTGGCGTCGGACCTAATTCGACGCTTCCGCTAAAGACGTGCAGTTACTGGCCTGCAGCGAAGCCGCTGCCAGGTTCTGAGTCCTTGCGGGTCGACTCCCACTGCGGCTCGGCAGTGATGTCCACCGCGACACCCCAGCGGTCGGCCAGTGCTTGTTTCGCGCGCTCCCAGTGAACACTGCGGTACCATCCTAAGCGGCGGAGGACTTCCGCGAGCCGCTCCGCGCTCCACACATCAGGACGGTCGAACACCTCGAGATACACTCTTCCGTCGCTTGTTCGTGCCAAGCGTACCGGTTCGGCAACGATGGCCACGGGGGTGCCGTCGGGCACTTCGGCAAATAGCCGAGCAACGTGTTCTTCGTGCAACCGAATGCACCCGTGTGTGGCATATCGCCCTACACTCCACGGCGCGTTCGTTCCGTGTAAGCCAATGCCGGGTGCTGAGAGCTGGATCCAAAACTTGCCTAATGGGTTGTCTGGACCAGGGGGCACGCGTTTTCGAACTGGTTGTCCTGCTGCTTGCATCTCTCGCTGGATGGAGACAGGTACGTACCACGTTGGGTCGCGGCGACGCCCAGTGATGCGATAAAGGCCGGGCGGGGTTTCCCACGCAGGACGCCCAGCCGCGATGGGGTAACTTGCAACCAGTTGGCCTTCGCGTAGCCAATGCAATCGCAAACGCAGGAGGTCGACGGCCAATCCGGTGTCGAACGGGGCTGGTACGATGTGGCGGTTCGAAACCAATAAACGCTGGCCGATCTGCAGGCGGCGAGGATCCGCAATGCGATTGACCCGCAGCAAGGTGGCTGTACCGACCTGGTATTTGTGGGCGATCCCAGCCGGAGTGTCTCCTGGCTGAACCACGTGCGTTCGTTCTTGTCCAAGCACGATACGATAAACGAGTGGTGCGGGGTGAGGTGGCGCGGGTTGCTCGGCGAGCCCGGACGACGTTGGGCTTAAAGGCGCCGCAGGAGGTGGGGATGGTTCCGCCGCGGCCTCGCTTCGATCCGAGGCCATATTTGCGCTTTCAGCGACCCCGCAAACCGCATAGAAAGAAGCCAAGACGGCAACAAAGTGGCAGACAAAAAACGGCACTTTGCGGCAACGGGCAAACATCATTGTTCTCCCTATTGAACCGGTAGAGGGCTCTCAAGCGGGCACAATTTTCGCTGTGTGGACAAGCGTTCTCAGCCCCGGAGGAACGATGTTGGACATGGTTCGAAGCGCGGTGACCTACTTGGAGGCGCATCCCGATCATGGCCTTGCCTTGGTCGCGGTGATCATCGCTGCGTACTACCTCCTGAACTACCGCCCGCGGATGGTGCGGGAGGCAGAGCGCCGGCTGGCAGAGTTGCGCGAGGAGCGAGGGCATTTATATCGCGGCTTGCGCCCGCCAAACGGTCCCGCCCCGTCACGGTAAAGTTCGCAAGAAAATCACCTTGGACGAAGGCCACCGGCGTCTTCGGCCTTTCCCACCGCACGGAAGTACGCGGGTTTTCTCCGCGCACAGCCTGACGCCCTCTTTTGTCAGGCGCGTTTGTGCCTTAAGAACGATCAGGCTAGTCGCGTACGTCTACGTCAGGTAACGTCGTAGCGGGAGGAGAACATGAAGGGATGGTGGAAAGCGAACTCCTGGTGGGTGGTTTCTCTGGTCGCGGTATGGAGCGTCGCGTGCGGGGACGATGGAGAGAAACCTGAGGGCAATCAAGGGGCGGTTATCCATCCCTACGTACTCACGGTACCTGGTGCGATTGCTCTAGCAAACCCTGTGGCCAATGTTGCCACACCTCCCGAACTGAACCGGGCTCGTGCGTTGGTGTACCAGGACTCTGCCCGCCGCGACGAAGAGATCGATCGCGTGGTGGTCTTTATGCCAGGATTTCTCGGCGGGGCGAACAACTTTGACTACCTTGCTCGGCGCCTGATTGTCAGGAGTGGGGGGCGCGTGGCCGTATGGGCGGTAGACCGTCGCTCCAACGCGCTCGAAGACCACACGGGGCTGGATGCGGCAGAAAGAGAGCGAAATCCCGAGATCGCGAAAAACTATTACTTCCGTGGAGCGGAAGTCGAAGGGCGGCGATTCGCGGGATTGCTGCGCAGCGAACAGCTCCGCTTTTTGTCAGAGTGGGGCATACGGGTGCATGTCGAGGACCTCGATGCACTCATTCGCGAAGCTCGGCGTCGGTACCCGCGCGCCGCCATCATCTTAGGTGGGCATTCCCTCGGCGGTTCGATTGCGCCGATCTATGCTGCTTGGAACTTTGGATCGTACGCTGGCTTCGAACTCTTGTCGGGGTTGATCCTCCTCGAAGGAGCCCCAAATCCGGGCGCCTCGCCTCCTTCGCAACAAGCGTACGAAACCACCGGGGTGTCAGGCGGCTTAGCGCGCGTGAGCTTGCAAAGTTTGCGGACTGGGAACCCCGTAAGCTCGCTCGAGCCCTTCGTTTCCAGCGATTTGTTCATCACCGCTGAGATCCTAGGCATGCGGGCCCATCCTGATTTTGGCCAAGCAGACTCGATTTCTCCCGATGCCGACTTGTACGGTGGTTTCTTCAGCTTGTTGTTCGGGTCTACCCAAATCCCTGCGGCAACGAATCGTGCGGCGTTAGGGTTCGGTTTCGACAACGACTTCCAGCCACTGGCGTTCACGCGAGTTTCGCTGGGCAGCGCCACTGGGGGCCGCATCGGCCCGAACCCGAACGCAGCGTTGCTGTCGCAGCTCCTTGGTCCGCTCGGGAACTTGCTTGCCCCGCTGGATCCGGCGGCGACCTACTCGTGGCAAGGCGTTGCTGCCGACGACTCGACGCGCCTGGATCCGACCCGATTGGAAACCTTCGCGGGCATGCTGTTCCGTGGCCCCTCGAACTTTATCGAATGGTACTTCCCCGCGCGGCTGACGTTGGATGTGGGGGTCGTGACCGGACTCAATGTCGCGCGAGAGGGCGACTGGCGCCTGGACCAGTACGGTTTGGCAGTGACCGAGAACGCGCGGGTGGACCTGCCGGTGTTTGCCGCAGGTGGCTCGCGTGGTCTGGTGCCAAATCTGAGCCGGTTCGATTCGTACAAGAACTCGATTGCACCGCGATTGCGTAACGGCGCAGAGCGGGCGGCGGTGCCGGACGGTTTCCGGACGATGCTGATGGATCGCTACGTCCATCTGGACGTTCTCACCGCGGACGACGAGTCGCCCGCCGGCAATGGGTTGTTCGAGGCATTGTGGGAGTGGATCGATCGAGCGCCGCAGTGGGCACCGCCTCGTAGTGACGTGCGGTTGTAGGTTGCCCTCACGCGAGGGGATTGGTGCGCGGGCTTGCAGCCTGACGGATGGCATCGAGATCACAAACTGTGATCGAACGCCGGCCGTACCGGATCCAACCTTGGTGGGCGAACTCTGCCATTGCTTTGCTCACGCGTTCGCGAGACGCACCGACCATTTCTGCCAAGTGCTCGTGTGTAAGTGGTAACGTTAGTTGCAGTCCCTCTGGCGTGTGCCTGCCAAAGGCTTCGGCAAGCTCGATGAAGGCGAGGGCGAGACGGCCAGGAAGATCCAACACCATGCAGTGTAGCAGGCGCATGGCGAAACGAGCTTGGCGCATTAGCAGGCGGTTGAAAAATTCGGCCACCGTTGCCGGTGGGAGCGTGTGCACGACGCGTTCGAAGGCCGCTCGAGGGATCAGTGCCAACGTTGCTTCGGTAAACGCGTCGGCTGAACTCCAGCGAGGGCGCTCCTTGTCAACGAGAGGAAATCCGAAAATCGTGCCTGGTTGATAGAGGGCACACAACACCCGCCGCCCGTCGGGCAGATACACGGAAACACTGACCTCCCCCCGCAGCAGAAAGAAGACGGTACTGCGCGAGCTTCCCTGCGGAAGGATTGCGGTTCGTGGCGGATAGGTCCGGTACACCGCGGCCTCCAAGAGGCGATCGATTGCCGATGGAGGCAGCGCCCAGTCGCGGGTCCACCGGGTGCGGAGGTCGGCATCGATCGTTACGGGCAGCGAGTGTGACATGGGTCACAGAGCCCTCGATCGGTTTTCCCTACGAGATGGAGCCACGAAACTCAATACATCACGGTGGCTGTAAGAGCACACCGGAGAAGGAGGGAAGAGATGCAGACAGAACGACGGTACGAATTCATCTCAGCGGACTCGCATATCGTAGAGCCGCCCGACTTGTGGGAGAAGTGGCTCCCGAAAGAGTTCCTTCCCAAAGCACCAAAGTTGGTAAAGGACGCCGAGGGAGGAGACGCGTGGCAGTACCGCCCTGGCACCCCACCTGTGCCGCTGGGCTTAGTGACGACCTATCCCGGCAGGACCTATGACCAGTTCAAGTGGACGGGTGCCCGGTATGACAAGGTGAATCAAGGCGCGTTCATCGGTTCGGAGCGGGTGAAGGAACAGATCATCGACGGCGTCGACGCGGAGGTTTTGTACCCATCGCAGCGCACCATGCGCCATTTCATGCTCGACGATGACCCCGAGTTTCACAAAGCGGGCATCCAAGCTTACAACAACTGGATGGCAAAGGAGTTCATGGCCGCCGATCCTTCGCGGCTCATTGGGCTTGCCCAAATGCCGAACCTGGGCGTGGAAGAAATGATTGCGGAAATGCGCCGCGCCAAGCAGCTCGGCATGCGGGGCGTGATTTTGTCGAGTTGGCCGAGCGGGGCTCCTGCGCTTACTGTGGACGACAATGCGTTTTGGGCTGAAGCGGAGCGACTCGAGATGCCAGTGAGCATCCATTTGGGCGTTGCCTCCAAGCAGAGTGGTAAGGCACAAGTCAGTACGGGGATGATGGAAGGGCAGGGTTTGCTGAGCACCGGAGCGAAGACCATCGTGGGTTATGCGTGCGCCGGGCTGGACACGATGCCCAATATCATCGCCGAGACGATCTTGTCGGGATTGTTCGACCGCTTTCCGCGGTTGAAGTTCATTTCCGTCGAAGCCGGCGCCGGGTGGGTCCCGTTCTTCTTGGAGCAACTCGACGATCGCTACTTCCGCAATCGCCGTTGGGCGAAAGTGGAACTCCAAATGTTGCCCAGCGAGTATTTCCGCCGGAACTGGCTCGTGACGTTCGTGCAGGACTTTTACGGCATCCGCAACCGACACGCGGTGGGAATCAAGAACATGATGTGGTCGACGGACTACCCGCACCATATTTGCGACTGGCCGTACACGCGTAAGCTTGCCAACGAAATGTTTTCGGGGGTGCCCGAGGAGGAACGCTACGCAATTTGCGCGGGCAACGCAGTGGAACTCTACAAGCTCGCACAGTGAGCTTGTGCAAGGTAGCGTCCTTCGTCGTGGTGGTGTCGTTACACCCCCACACCCTGTGGGGCCGGCGATCCGTACCGCCGGCCCCTTTCTTCACGCTTGGAACAGTTGACCGCACACCCGGTTCTGGTGTTTAGACCTAAGAATGCAGCGTCTTAGGCTCACACGGGTGGCGAGCTTGGCTTTCCTCCTGGCGCTCGCATGCGCGGGAGCAGGCCCTCCCACGGTGGCGGAAGGCGGGCGATGGCGTGAGCCAACTCCGGATTTGAGCACTCCGCCTGCTTCTACGGTGGCCCACGAGACGATCCGTACCGTCCACCAGATTTTGCTACTGGCGCCGCCTCCGCCGCAGCTCGTCCCTGAACTTTGGGACTTTTATCTCGTCTTGTCAGAACGTGCGGCGACCGGTGAGGTGTCGCCCGGATGGGCAGCGTATCTCTACACGAACTACTTCTTGGACTTAGTGCAACAGCGGCCGAGCGGACTTCCACGTCGCGACCGCAACGAAATTCGCCAGCATTTGCAAGCGAGCATCGAATATTACAACATTCGGAAACGCCCGGAGGCGCGCCCTGCACCCTTCGGCCACTGGGTGTACCAAGTCATGCCCAACCAGTGAGCGTATGATGAGAGCCGACAGGTTCGTTGGTGCGTCGAAAGGTGCTGTGCGCGCCGTGCTTCTGGGTCTCTTCATTTTGGGAGCTGCGTGCTTGCTTGTGCCGCCGGCGATGTCCCAGCTCGTATGTCCCGGCGACTGCAATTGGAATGGCGTCGTGAGCATCGATGAGATCATTGTGGCCGTGAACATTGCGCTTGGATTGCGGAATCGTCACGACTGCCCCCCGGCCGACGTGGACAACAATGGCGACGTGACGATCGACGAGATCATCAGCGCGGTTCATCGGGCACTCCAAGGGTGCGAGGCAGCGGAACGGTGGGGGCCGTTCTTGCCGGCGTTGGCAAGCACTAAAAGCTCGTCCGAGCCAGGGAATTCGGCAACGGGCACGGACATCTTGGGGGCGTTCTAGATCGACAACGGCGATGCCGGTTCGCCTTTGGGCGTCGCCATGGTCGCGAAACCGGCGGAAGGCACTTCTCGGAGTGCGACTTCTTCAGCGAAGCGAGCCAGTGCGCGTGCAGCTACGCCATCGAGCCAAAGCAGCGCTGCTCGCAACTGATCTGCCCATCGCTTCCGGCGCACCGGGTCGACTCCAGGTCCAAGCAGGCCATGGTAGCTTGCTAAATCCACCGCAGCTTGGAGCAAAACGCGGGAAGTTGGCTCCGTGCTGCGAATGCGCCGTTGAAGCCACAACTGCCGTGCCAAGTTCCCGCACTGGGAAACGAAGCCTAAGCGATTCTCGTTTGCCTGATCGCCCCACAAAAGGGCAGCCTGAGCTGCCACCCAGTAGGTCTCCAAGAACGGTCGCAAGCTGGCCGGCGCGAGAAGCGGACGCAAGTGATGGAACAATTCGTCGACACCGTCCGCGTGCGCGAGCAATGTTTGCCAGTCTGGGTGCGCACGCCGGAGTTCGGCGTCGATTTCCTCCCGGAATTGCTGGCGATCGGGAAAGAAAAAGTCGAACTTCAGCAGGTCGCGAAGCCAGAAGACGACCCGCCAAAATTCCTGTGTGGCTTCTTCGTGAGAATGGACGGGCATGCCAGTGCGTTGGCGGGCAAGAAAAGAGTCGCGTACGGCAAACAACGCGAGCTCCGCAATCGCTCCGCCAAGAAAAAAATGCACGACCGTATTGCGATAGTAGCCGGCTGCCGGTTGCTGTTCTGGGCTGACCAAGTACACGGGCTCCTCACCTTGGCGGAAACAAGATACCGCCTCGTTTTCCACAAGAGCCTCCAGGACCGCCGTGACTTGCGAAACTGTACCCCAGGCAAACCCCGCCGTGGTGGGGAGTTCCCGTGTTTCCGCCCAGCGGAGAAGATCTGCTACGAGTGCTGTAACTTCTCCTGCGGTGAGCGCTCGGTCCGGAACCGACAACAACGCAAAGCTAGTCACCGCGGTGGGCGTGAGCGGTGTCGCACGGGCAATGCGCACGCAAAGCTCGAACGCCAGTTTTTGGATGGGGCGACTGGTTTCTTCCGGGTCGGCCAGGGTCGCGATGGACTCCCGCGCGATGAACTCGCTGAGCGCAAGCTCGGGAGCAATGCGTAAGTGGATGTCCCCGTAACGACGCCTGAGGCGACGCAGGACGCGAACCAACCAGCGCCAGCTTTCGCGGGTTTTTGCGCCGCCGCGGTGCTCGGTTGCGTACTCGGCTAGGTCTTGGATCTGGTCGTAAGTGATCGACACGGGAACGAGGTACACTTCGTCCACTTTGCCACGGCGGTACGCATCCACCACGTAAGAAAGAATGCCGTAGCGCGGCGGTAAGAGTTTGCCCGACCGCGAGCGGCCTCCTTCGATGTACCACTCCAAGGAAAACCGCTTTTCGAGCAAGTAATCGACGTACTGCCGGAGCACGAACTTGTAGAGTTCATTGTCGCGGAACGTGCGCCGGATGAAAAAGACTCCACTGCGTCTCACGAGCGGCCCAACCGGGAAAAAGTTCATATTGATGCCACCCGCGGTGTGGTTTGGTGGAAGACCGTTTTCGTAAAGAGCCAGGAACAAAACCAAGTGATCCAGATTCGAGCGGTGGGCCGGGAGGAAGCAAACGGGCCCTTTTTGGGCGAGTGTTTGCACCCTCGCGAGTTGGTCGGGACTGTACCGGAGGGCTCGGTACCCGCGCTGCACGATGCGCCGCGTAAGATTCGCGACGAGGTCGATTACGGTCGGATCATGAGTTGCGGCGATTTCGTGCAAATAGCGGATGGCTTCCCGGTGGACTTGTGTTTCGGATTTGCCGAGTTGGCTGGCATAAGCAGCGACGCCGGCGCGAAAAGGTGCCCGCGCCGAGATTTCCTCGATCACGAACCGAGGAACCTTGTAGCGCGCTCCTCGATGACGACGCTCTGCCCGTTCAAGTGCTAGAGCTGCCTGTCGGCAGACAAACTCGCTCAAGCCAACGGTGTGCGCGAGGTCTTGAGTCGTCGCTCGCTGCCAGCGAGCCCGGAGCTCCGAAACCGAAGCCGCCGGAGCCTCGAGAATTTCGAAGCGGTGGCGGGAAAACCGGCTGAGAAACCACTGCCGCATGCGCCCAGGGGTCCGCGGATCACCAAACGGCAACAGATCGCGCCATCGCACGGCGTTACTTTCGCCTCGATGAGGCGGGTGCCAAATGACCCGCACCGGTGCGAGTCGGGGCTCTGTAGGGTCCGCGAGGATCGCATCGAACTCCGGGGAGGGTCGGGGCAAACGTCCGGGGCCCGACGTTCGTAAAACCACTGCGCGCTGCGAACGTTGCCGGAGCCAGTTGCGCAGCAGCCTTTCCTCTGTGGGGGAGGAAACTTCCAGGAGATACACTGTGTTGTGCTGCTCGATCTCGGAGTTGTGCGCCATGCGTGTGCGTTCGTCCTACCCCAATGGCCGGGCGCTTGTCCAAGGGTGGATTTTGTGTGGACAACATCGGCTGGCTCGGGGTAGAAGCCGAGCCATGGCTGCCTCTGTGGGCCGATGCAGGTTGCGCCAGTACGCGCGCAGGGGTGCCCAATTGTGGCTAGCGCTCTCTTCGTGGTTGCGGGCGACGGCGGTTGCGGCGGAGCCGCTGAGCCCGGGGTGCCCGGGCGATTGCGACGGCAGCGGTACGACGACGGTCGAGGAGATCGTGCTCGCGGTGCGCATTGCTTTAGGGATGAGTCCGCTCGGCGCGTGCTCTGCCGCTGACCGGGATTCGAGCGGCACAGTGACCATCGAAGAAATCGTGCAAGCCGTTGTTGCCGCCTTGAACGGTTGCTCGCATCCAACCGCGACGCCGGTGCCTTCGATGACGGAAAGTCCGCTGCCGTCTTGGACGCCATCGACGCGTACATCCGCTCCCACCGCAACGGCGACGCCCGACCCGAATCCGACCAGCGTTCCGCCGCCAACACAAGCAGCCTGCTTCGTCGACGTGGCCGCGGAAGCTGGGCTGACTTACGTGCACTATGAGCCGCCGTGGCCTCCTCCGTTTTACGAACAGGTGTTTTACACCGCGGGCGCTGCCGCTGGCGACTTCGATGGCGACGGTCGCGAGGATCTGGCCGTGACTCAGCTCCGAGAACCTTCTTTGTTGCTTTTCCGCAATCGAGGTGACGGAAGCTTTGACGAGGTTTCGGCGGAGGCTGGAGTGCGAATGTTCGGTGCTCGCCTGAGTGGAGTTGCTTGGGGAGACGTAGACAACGACGGCGACTTGGATCTCTACGCCACCGCTCTTGGTGCCGACCAACGCCGTCACTACTTATTCATCAACGACGGGTCGGGACATTTTACCGAGGAAGGTGTGCCGCGGGGCGCGGCAGTTGCGACCTTGGAGCCACACTTTGGGTTCAGCGTCGCCTTCGGCGACTACGACCGCGACGGTTTCTTGGACCTTCATGTGACAGAATGGCGCCCGCGAGCATACAATCGCCTTGGAGCGCCATCGCACGCACGCTTGCTGCGGAATTTGGGGACAGCGAAGCCTGGCCATTTTCAAGACGTAACGAGAGAAGCAGGCGTCGCGCTGGAAAACATTCCGCCCCTGCGAGCCGATTTGGGCTTTGGGTTCTCGTTTACCTCTCGTTTTGCAGACATGGATGACGATGGCTGGCCGGACCTGCTGATCGCCGCCGATTTCGGTACTAGCCGCCTGTTTTGGAACAACGGCGATGGAACTTTTGTCGACGGAACTGTTGCTGCAGGAGTCGGCACCGACGAGAACGGAATGGGCTCCGCGGTGGGGGATATCGATGGGGACGGCCGTTTGGACTGGTTCGTGAGTTCGATTTGGGACCCGAAAGCTCGGTGCCAAGGACCCGAAGGGTGCTTTTGGGGGACGAGTGGAAACCGGCTGTTCCGGAACCTCGGCGGCCGAAAGTTCGCGGACGTAACCGATCAATACGGTGTGCGCGATGCTGGGTGGGCGTGGGGAGCGGCATTTTGGGATCCTGACAACGACGGAGACCTGGACTTAGTGGTTGCGAATGGCATCCATCTGCCGACGCTGGATGTCATCGGTTTGCCCGAGCTGGACGATGACTACGAGCAGGACCTTTTGCGCGTTTGGGAGAACACCGGGACTTCCATGCATGAAGTCGCGGTACGATGGGGTATCGAGGATCGGCGGCAGGGGCGTGGCGTCGTGGTGTGGGACTACGACCAGGACGGCGATGTGGACCTTTTTGTGGCAAACAATTCCGACCGGCCTGCACTGTATCGGAACCAATGTGGAAACCGACGACACTGGTTACGGGTCCGCGTGGTCGGCGCCCGCACGAATCGGGACGGCCTGCACGCCAGGGTGCGCGTGTGGCCCACGCGATCTTCCGCGCCGCTGATGCGCGAGGTCGATGGAGGGAGCAACTACCTGGGACAAAGCGAACGCACCGTGCACTTTGGCCTGGGAGAAAGCGGAGAGCCAGTTGCTCGCGTCGAAGTAGTATGGCCCGGCTCTGGCACCGTCGCCGCATGGGAGAACGTTGGGGTCGATCGCACGTTGGAGGTGGTGGAACCTTAAAGTTGCTGCTGCACGGAGCGTGTAGCGGCCTCCGTTTTTTCACAGTGCTGCCGGCATAGTCTGCTGGGCGGGGAGCGGCCGAAACTTGGGTTGGGGGAGAGGATCGGCGCGCCACGGCTGTGGTCGCTGCGTTCGTCGGATCACTGGCGTTGCGGGTGGTGTAGAGCGACCACGCTGACTCGCCGCACCACGCTACCGATTGTTTGATTTGTCGGACAGCAACCGCTGCCGCTGCGCGTGCCGAGCGGCTCGGCCTTCAGGGGATTGCCAGACGGCCCTTGTTTCTCGTGCCTCGGCGTCGCTTTCGCCAAGAATCGCAGCGACAGCGGGAGCGACTAAAGCTGCTTTTGTATGTGCGTACGCTTCTGCGGGGAGGTTCGCCAAGCGGCTCGCGCGGCGTAGCACGGTCTCCCGCGCTGTGGCCGAGGGAAGGAGTTCATCGACCAACCCGAGCCGCACGGCTTGTGCCGCTGGGTACAGCGCTGCGCCGAGCATGAGTTCCGCCGCGCGGGCATGCGGCAAACGCAAACGAACGATTTCCATTGCTGCCCGAGGATACGCGGCGCCAACGGCAACCTCGTTCAGGCCTACCCGGTACTCGCCCTCCACGCCCAGACGGTAATCGCACGCCAACGCGAGTACGAGACCTCCTGCAATCGCGTGACCCTGAATCCAAGCGACGGTGGGTTTCGGAAAGCGAAGCAGGTCCAAGTGGACGTCGCGGTAGAGCTCGTAAAATGCCGCCGCCGCATCCTCGCTGCGCCGTGGAGCCCGAAAATCAAATCCCGCACTAAAGAAAGCTCCAGACCCCGTGAGGACCAGTGCGCGGATGTTCGAGTCGGAGCGTGCTGCCAACAAGCTTGCCTGCAAATCGCGTAGGAGCTGTTCCTCGATTGCGTTGGCCGGAGGCCGGTTCAGTGCCAAGACGCGAACGTTGCCGATGTCCTCGGTGTGAATGAACGCCATCACGCTGTAGTAGTCCTCAGCGCGCAGCGTTGTGCAAGCCCACTAGCGTTGACCAGGAAATGCAAGCTCCCTACAAGCAGAAAGCCACACGATGACGAACACGAAAGCACCGACGGTAGCTATGAGCGAAGGCAGCGTTCCGCGCGACTTCATCCGCGAAATCATCGCTTCGGATGTGCGGGCGGGAAAAAACGGCGGGCGGGTCGTTACGCGCTTCCCACCGGAGCCAAACGGCTACCTCCATATTGGCCATGCCAAGTCCATTTGCCTCAACTTTGGCGTCGCCCAGGAGTTTGGCGGGGTGTGCCATTTGCGCTTCGACGATACCAACCCGGAAAAGGAGGACAAAGAATACGTCGAAGCGATCAAAGAGGATGTCCGCTGGCTGGGTTACGACTGGGGAGACAAGCTCTTCTTTGCTTCCGATTACTTCGAGCGGCTGTACGACTATGCTGTGGAGCTCATCCGGCGCGGCAAAGCGTACGTTTGCCACTTGAGTACCGAGCAAATTCGCGAGTATCGCGGCACGCTCACCGAACCGGGGCGAGAAAGCCCGTATCGCAATCGCAGCGTCGAGGAGAACCTCCGCTTGTTTGCGGAAATGCGGGCAGGGAAGTTCCGCGAAGGCGAGTGTGTTTTGCGCGCCAAGATTGACATGGCGTCGCCGAATCTCAACCTGCGCGACCCGGTGTTGTATCGCATCAAGTACGTGCCCCACCACCGCACCGGCACGAAGTGGTGCATTTATCCCATGTACGATTTTGCCCACGCACTTTCCGACATGATCGAAGGGATCACCCACTCGCTGTGCACCCTAGAGTTCGAGGATCACCGCCCGTTGTACGATTGGTTCCTGGACACTTTGGAAACCCCTTGCCACCCGCAGCAAATTGAATTTGCGCGGCTCAACTTAAGCTACACCGTGTTGAGCAAGCGGAAGCTCGTGGAGCTGGTCGAGGGCGGGTATGTGAACGGCTGGGACGATCCCCGCATGCCGACCCTGGCTGGCTTGCGCCGGCGTGGCGTTCCGCCCGAGGCGATTCGCGATTTCTGCCAGCGGATCGGGGTGGCGAAACGGGATTCCCTGGTCGACATTGCCCTGCTCGAGCATTGCATTCGTGAGGACTTGAACCGCCGTGCGCCACGGGTGATGGGAGTTCTGCGGCCTTTGAAAGTCGTGATCGAAAACTATCCGCCGGATCTGGTGGAGGAAATGGATGCCGTGAACAATCCAGAAGATCCCGCAGCGGGAACGCGCAAGGTGCCGTTCTCGCGCGAGCTGTGGATCGAGGCAGAGGATTTCTCTGAAAACCCGCCGAAGAAGTTTTACCGCCTAGCGCCGGGACGCGAGGTGCGGCTTCGTTACGGATATCTCATCACGTGTCGTGACGTGGTCAAAGATGCTGCGGGAAATGTCGTGGAGCTGCGGTGCACGTACGACCCGGCTACGCGGGGCGGCGACACTCCCGACGGGCGGAAAGTGAAAGCCACCCTGCATTGGGTGTCCGTGGCACATGCGATCCCAGCGGAAGTGCGCTTGTACGACCGCCTGTTTACCGTCGAGAACCCTGGGCTGGAACGCGATGGCGCCGACTACAAGAGCTTCCTCAACCCGAACTCTTTGCAAGTGATTTCGCACGCCTGGGTAGAACCAAGCCTGGCACAGGCGAAGCCAGGCGAGCGGTATCAGCTCGAACGAATTGGCTATTTCTGCGTGGATCCAGACACGGAGAGGGCTGGGAAACTGGTGCTGAACCGCACTGTTACCTTAAAAGATACTTGGGCGCGATTGCAGCAGCGCGGTGCTGTGGACTGACTTCGAACGAGGGGAACCCAATGGAGTTACGTTTGGATGGCAAGGTGGCGCTAGTGACCGGCGGTTCGCGCGGGATTGGGAAGGCGATCGCGAAGGCATTTCACGACGCGGGAGCCAAGGTCATGATTTCGGCGCGCAAGGCGGATGAGCTGGTGCACGCTGCCCGCGAGTTAGGGCCGGACGTGGCGTATTGTGCCGCAAACGCAGGCGATGAGGAGCAAGCTCGGGCGTGCGTGGATGCGACGTTGCAGCGCTTTGGCGCCTTGGACGTCTTGGTCAACAACGCTGCCACAAATCCGTACGCTGGACCTTTGATCGAAGCCGACTTGCCTCGATTCGACAAAACGGTGCAGGTGAACTTGCGCGGCCCGTTCGTGTGGACCCAGCTTGCATGGCGGCACTGGATGAAAGATCACGGGGGCGTTGTGCTGAACATCTCCTCGGTGGGTGGCCTGCAAACAAGCCCGCTGCTGGGCGTGTACAACATTACCAAGGCCGCACTGATTCACATGACGCGCCAGCTTGCCGCCGAGCTTGGTCCCAAGGTCCGCGTGAACGCGATCGCTCCAGGCTTGGTCCAAACCGACTTTGCGCGGTTGTTGTGGGAAGAGGGGCAGGGCGAACTTGTTGCAGAACGCTACCCTCTCAAACGTCTCGGCCGGCCGGAAGACGTTGCGGCAGCGGCCCTGTTTTTGGCCTCCGATGCAGCGAGTTGGATGACCGGGCACACGCTCGTCATCGACGGAGGCGGCTTGGTGGCTTTGCCGATCTAGATTGTCGATCCACCGGCGTGCGACGGTGCGACGGCACGCCGCTGCGAGGCGGGCATGTGTGCCCGGGACAGTGTGGCATCGAGCAAGCCGTTCGATTCGCAAGAGCTTTCAGAGATTCGCAGCGAATTCCCGGCGTTGCGGCGGTACGTATACCTGGCGTCCAATGGGTTGGGCTTGCTGCCCCGGCGTGCGGCTGCGGCGGCGAAGGCCACGCTCCGGAAGCTCATGTTGGACGGGATCGTCTTCGAGATTTTCCAGGCACCGAGTCTCGTCGAGAGAGCGCGCGCCCGCGTTGCCGCCTTTTTAGGGGCGAGTGCAGAGGACGTCGCGTTTTGCCGAAACACCAGCGAAGGCTTGCTTTGGTTTGCGAGTAGTGCGCCGTGGCAGCCCGGAGACGAAGTGTTGCTGGTTTGGGGAAGCCATCCCACAACCGTGCTGCCGTTCCTGGTTCGTCAGAATCTGCAAGTGCGTTGGGTGTACCCTCGTGACGGGCGCGTATCGCTGGAGCAGTTCGCACAGGCGTGGAGTGAGAGAACACGATGCGTCGTTGTCAGCTGGGTGGAGTTTCATAACGGCTTCCGGCACGACCTGGAAAAATTGGGAACGCTTGTGCAGCAGCGAGGTGCCTGGCTGGTATGCGATGCGGTGCAAGGTTGGGGTGCGCTGCCGTTTCGTGCGCGGGCTCTCTCGATCGGGGCTGCCGCAGCGGGGGCGCAAAAGTGGTTGTTGGGCCCACCAGGGATCGGGGTGTTTTACGTCGACAAGTCGTTGCGTGCGCGGATGCGAGTGGAACATGTCGGTGCGGGAAGCCTGGCCGATCCGCATGAGCCAGAGGGCCCCATCGTTGCCTACGACACGCGCTTTGCATCGTCAGCGCGGCGTTTCGAGGAGGGATCGCGAAATCTTGTGGGGATCGCGGCGTTGGAACGCTCGGTTCAGTGGCTGGACGAACTCGGGATCGAACGCATCGCGGCTCAAATCCACGCGCTGACGGCCGAACTTGTGGAACGAGTAGGCGAGCTGGGGTGGACCGTGTCCAGTCCGCGTGGCGCAAACGAATGGTCAGGAATTTTACTGCTACGTCCTCCCGCCGGAGAGAACGCCGAGCAATGGATGCATCGATTGCACGAGCAGCACATCGCGATCAACCACCGCGAGGGTTGCTTGCATCTGGGAGTACACTTCTACAACTCCGTCGAAGACCTCGATGCACTGGTCGCAGCGCTTGCCCACAGGCCGCGCTGAGCAGCCCGAAGGCATCCGCACAAGAGCGCGTTCGCTAGCGGGTATAGTCGTCCCGCCGCACGCTCGAGAAGGTGGCGTTCGGACGGGTCGAGGGACTCCTAGTTTGGTCGTGCCCCCTTGCGCTCGTTCGTAAGGGCGCTTTCGAGCTAGGATGTGTTTGTCGCAATCGCGACGAGCGAATCATTGGTTGTTGCTTCGGTGGCCGCTGCTAATCTGGAGGTCCATGGGCGAGCGGCGACCTGAATGGGAAGGTGAGGTCTCCACAACCCCGAAAACCAAAACCCGGCGCAAGCTGGAACAACCGAAGCTGTACAAGGTGCTCCTACATAACGACGACTACACGACGATGGAGTTTGTCGTGTACGTGTTGATGACCATCTTTCATCGGTCGGAGACCGAGGCGGTTCGCATCATGCTGCACGTACACCACAACGGCATCGGCGTCGCTGGTGTCTATCCGCGCGAAATCGCCGAAACGCGAGTAGCCCAAGTCGAGGCTCTAGCGCGCCAGCACGAGTACCCGCTACGCTGCAGCATCGAGGAGGCTTGAAGATGCGCATCAGCCGCGAACTGGAAATTTCTCTTGCTCTGGCGTTTAACGAGGCACGACGACGCCGACACGAATTCGTGTGCATCGAACACCTCCTCTATGCTTTGCTCCATGATGAAGACATCATCGACATCATTCGGCACTGTGGCGGCGACGTGGACGCGTTGAAGCGCGCCCTGGAAAACTTTTTCGATCGCCATCTCGAGCGCGTGCCCGACGGATTGCCTGTGCAGCCGCAGCAAACCACAGGGTTTCAACGTGTTTTGCAGCGCGCTGCTGCACACGTGCAGTCTGCCGGGAAAGAGGAGATTCAGGCCCGCAATGTGCTGGTGGCTATTTTTCGAGAGCAGGACTCCCATGCTGCGTACTTTATGGAGCAGCAGGGAATCACCCGCTTGGATGTGCTGAACTATATCTCGCACGGGGTTTCCAAAATCTTCGAAGATAATTTTTCACGGTTGCCGGCAGGCGACGAGGACGACGACGAAGAAGAGCTCGAAGGAGAGCCGCGCAAAGGGCGGGACCCGCTTGCCTTGTTCACAACCGAGCTGGTTGCCAAGGCGGCGGCTGGCAAGATCGACCCGATCATTGGTCGCGAGCAGGAGCTCGCGCGCACCGCACACGTGCTGTGCCGCCGTCGCAAGAACAATCCGGTGTTCGTCGGCGAGCCTGGTGTGGGGAAAACGGCATTGGCTGAAGGCTTGGCACTCATGATTCACCGCGGGAAGGTTCCGCGTTCGCTGCAGAACGCCAAAATTTACGCACTGGATATGGGAGCACTGTTGGCGGGCACCCGGTTTCGCGGTGACTTCGAGCAACGATTGAAGGGCGTGATTGCCGGCCTGCGTAAGCAGCCGAACGCGATTTTGTTTATCGACGAAATCCACACTTTGGTCGGCGCTGGTGCTGCGAGCGGCGGTTCCCTGGATGCTTCGAACATCCTCAAGCCGGCTTTGCAGGCCGGAGAATTGCGTTGCATTGGAGCAACCACGTATCAGGACTACAAAAATTACTTCGAGCGCGACCGGGCTCTAGCGCGCCGGTTCCAAAAGATCGAAATTGCCGAGCCGACCGTAGAGCAGACCCTCGAAATCGTGCGGGGCTTGAAGAAACACTACGAACGCCACCATGGCGTGACGTACACGCGCGGCGCGTTGAAGGCGGCTGTGGAGCTTGCGGCCAGGTATATCAACGATCGCCATCTCCCCGACAAGGCGCTGGACGTCATCGACGAGGCCGGCGCGAAACTGCAAGCGGAGGGCGGCCCCACGCAACGACGTCGTGTCGTGCGGGTGAAAGACGTGGAACAAATCGTGGCTCAGATGGCGAAGATCCCGCCCCGTTCCGTGTCGGTATCGGACCGTGAACGGCTGCAAACCTTAGAGCGCGATTTGAAGCTCTCGGTGTTTGGTCAGGACGAGGCCATCCACACGCTTGCGTCGGCGATCAAATTGGCGCGAGCAGGATTAGGGCAGCCGGAAAAGCCGGTGGGCTGCTTCTTGTTTGCGGGACCCACCGGAGTGGGGAAAACGGAAGTTGCCAAGCAGCTCGCGTCGACCTTGGGGATCGAGTTCATCCGCTTCGATATGAGCGAATACATGGAGGCCCATACTGTGTCTCGCTTGATCGGTGCGCCCCCGGGCTACGTTGGCTTCGACCAGGGCGGGCTGCTCACCGATGCAATTCGCAAAACCCCCCACGCAGTGCTGTTGTTGGACGAAATCGAGAAGGCCCACCCAAATCTGTTCAACATTCTTTTGCAGGTGATGGATCACGCCACGCTGACCGACAACAACGGCCGCAAGGCGGATTTCCGGAACGTCATCTTGATCATGACGACAAACGCGGGCGCTCAGGAAATGGCCGCGGCTCCCATCGGATTCGGGGGACGGTCGAACGAGCACAGGAGCCAAGAAGCCTTGGAGCGCTTGTTTAGCCCTGAGTTCCGCAACCGTTTGGATGCAATCATTCACTTCAAACCATTGACCCCCGACGTCGTCGAGAAAGTGGTGGACAAATTCATCGCTCAGCTCGACGCCCAACTCAACGAACGGCAAGTGTTCTTGCAGATTACACCGGCTGCGCGGCAGTATCTGGCGGAAAAAGGGTACGACCGTGCATTCGGTGCGCGGCCGATGGCGCGCTTGATCCAAACCGAAATTAAGCGCGTATTGGCCGACGAGATCTTGTTTGGGCGCTTGCAGAATGGCGGTCGTGTCGAGGTGGATGCCGTGGGCGGTAGGCTCGCCTTCCGCTACGAGCCTCTTTCCGAAGCGCGGCCGGTGGGCGCAGCCGACATCGATTGACTCGCCTCGGAGCAAACCTGAGCTTTTCCGTTGGCGTTCCGCGCCCGTAAGAGACCGCAGGTTTAGCTGGAATCTTCGGATCTAAAGGAAGGGCCGCTTCCAGCTCGAGTGTGGACGCTCCTGAGCAAAGCCCCGTTGCAATGGGCGGGTCGTGCGGGCAAGGACAACACCATGAGAACGCGTCGGGTCGCGAGCATCGCTGCGCTCCTTGTGGTGTTTTGGGGGGCAGGCGCAGCACTCGGGCGCTGGGAGAGCGAGCGAGACAACAAGAGCGAGGCAGAGCTCGCCCAACTGGACGAGCGGAAACTCTTCGAAGAAGCGTTTGACGTGTGCGTCCGCCGTGCCGTGCTTGCAAAGGGTCCGCGTGGGGGAGCTACTGAGGCCACCCTGGCGGCAGCCGAAGAGTACCTGTTGCGCATCGAGGCGACTGTGCGGCAAAAGACAGGCACTGTTCCTGGGTGGTTACGCGACCTCTCCTTCGCGCGTTCGACGAAAGACTGCCAAAATGTGTTCCGAGCGTTCTTGAGCGGAGAAACTGCTCCTGAAACGAAACCGGCGCCCGTTACTCCAGGCGTTTCGGAAACGAAGCCCACGAGTACCCCCCGAGCGACTCCGCGTCCGACGCCGGCGAGTGCTCAGAAACCCGTCCCTAAAAAGATGCCCAACGGGCCGCGTTGGCAAGGTGTTCCACCGACACCCACTAGAGTGATCCGGGTTCCTGCATTCCCTTTGCTGTGGGAAACTCCGACACCCGCGCGCGTAGCGCCCCTGCCCCCACCTAGAACGCCGAAGGGCGCAGCAAGTCCAAGAGCGAAGCGTACAGGCGTTGCTCCAGAACGTGCGGTTCCAGGGGTGGCCGCCCCCACCAGGCCCCCGCGGCCCTCGCCCCGCACGTCCGAAGAAGTCACGGATGAATTACCCCCGTGGTTTCGTTGAAGCGGGTCTTTGGGTCGCCGTGTGGCGAGCGGTAAGCCCGAGTTGAAGAGGAGGCTCCGCCCGACACACCATGCCCCTGCGTCTTGGTTGGTGTTCGGGGGCGGCAAAGCGACCGCTCGGCAGCCGCTGGACGACCGAATGACCTCGTGCAGCCCACCGGTACCCCCGGTACGTCGCACACGATACACGGCTCGAGGCGTGGCCGCGACGGAGAGGCGTTGGTTGGAGGAAGCCGAGAAATCCTCTGTGGTCGAGCACGCGCTGGGTCTTGTTCGGTGAGCACCCAGGGGGAAACCGCCTGCGGCATTTTGCCGGCAGCCGTCCTTCCTACTGTGTGGATATGTCCCGTCAGGCGGAGCCGGTGCGCTGCCGCACGTTCAAGAATGACAGCTAGTCGGTAGCTGGAGCAGTTGCAGGTTGTGCGGGTCTAGTTTGCCACGCCCGTACCCACACCTTGGCAGCCTCGAAGAGAATCAGCGCTACGAGGAAAAGAAACAAGCCTGTTACCGCAGCATCGAGCCGCAGGTTGAAGATTTGGGCCTTGGTGGCTCGCATCTTCTCCACCGCAATTGCGCCAGAAGAAAGCTGGCTTTCGAGGAACTGTGCTTGTGCGAGAAAGCCCAGGTTGGGGTCGGAAGAGAACATTTTCTGGTAGCCCGCAGTGAAGGTAACCACCAGCAGCCAGGTGAGCGGAATCAATGTGACCCAGAGGTAGCGGGTCTTCCCTTCCCGCACGAGAATCGTCGTCATGACCACCAGCGCAATGGCTGCAAGCAGCTGATTGGCGATGCCAAACAAGGGCCAGAGGATGTTGATCCCACCAAGCGGATCCACCACTCCCTGATACAGGAAGTACCCCCAGGCCGCGACCACCAGTGTGCTGGTGAGCAGAATGCTTGGATACCACGCGGTGCGACCGAGCGCTGGCCAAAGGTTCCCGAGCAGGTCTTGCAACATGAAGCGCCCCACCCGGGTGCCAGCATCGAGGGTCGTCAGAATGAACAGCGCTTCGAACATGATTGCGAAGTGGTACCAAAGCGCGATTGCAGTTCCGTTCAACGCATTGGCGAAGATATGTGCCATTCCCACGGCCAAGCTGGGTGCGCCTCCAGTGCGCGCGAACACCGTATGCTCTCCGATGTCCCGTGCCAGCTGCTCCATTTCTTCCACGGTGACCGGAAATCCCCACGATGTGATCTTTGCGGTGGCAACCACCGGATCGGAGCCGACAACTCCAGCAGGACTATTGATCGCGAAATACACCCCAGGCTTGAGCGATGCGGCTGCAATCATAGCCATGATGGCTACGAACGACTCCAACAGCATACACCCGTATCCGATCATGGGCGCGTCGGTTTCGCGGCGCAGCAACTTGGGAGTTGTCCCCGACGAAATAAGCGAGTGGAAGCCCGAGATCGCGCCACAGGCAATCGTGATGAAACAGAAGGGAAAGACTTTTCCGGCGAAGATTGGCCCCGTGCCGTCAACGAATTGGGTTACGGCCGGCAGCTCGATTTGCGGACGCATCACGAGAATGCCGAGAGCTAGCGCGAAGACTGTGCCGAGTTTGACAAAGGTGGATAGGTAATCGCGCGGAGCGAGCAGAAGCCACACGGGCACGACCGAGGCAGCAAACCCGTATAGAATGATGGCCCATGCGAGCTGCGTTCCCGTAAGGGTAAACATCGGCCCGAACACGGGATGCTGATCGACCCACCGTCCCCCAATCAGGGCGAGGAACAAGAGCAGGAGCCCTAAAATCGTTCCACCGAGGACATCGTGGGGGCGGATCCACCGCATATATGCACCCATGATCATGGCAATGGGAATCGTGGCGCCTACCGTAAACGTGCCCCACGGGCTGTGGCGGAGCGCGTTGACGACAACCAGAGCCAGCACCGCAATGAGAATGATCATGATGGAAAACACTCCCACTAGCGCTGCAAAGCCACCGATCGGGCCGATTTCGTCTTTCGCCATTTGCCCGAGCGAGCGGCCTCCACGTCTCAGGCTACCGCACAGTACACAGAAGTCCTGTACGGCGCCCCCGAGCACGACCCCAGCAAGGATCCACAGCGTACCCGGCAAATAACCAAATTGTGCGGCCAGAGTTGGTCCGATGAGTGGTCCCGGACCCGCAATGGCCGCGAAGTGGTGGCCGAAAACGACCCACCGGTTCGTGGGTACGAAGTCGCGACCGTCGTTAATGACCTCCGCAGGAGTAGGTCGGCAAGCATCCAGCGCGAATACCTTGGCCGCAAGGAAGGCGCTGTAAAAGCGATACGCAACCGCGTATACAGCGACGGCCGCAACGAGAAACCAAACTGCGTTGACGGTCTCACCGCGCCACACCGCAATGGTCGCTAAGGCATACGCGCCAGCGAGTCCGACTCCAATCCATGCTAATGCCCGCAACAGTCGCATGCGCTCCTCCGGTCGTACGGTGTCGTTTCCGCAGCTCTACTAGTTTTGCCCGGCCCATCGAAACAGCCGGCCCGTGCTCCTTGTGGCAAGTGCCCCGCAGGGACGCAATGCCAGCACAGTCTCGCAGAACGGTTTCGTCTCGGTCCACCTGTGCGCGGTACTTCAACGTACAGTTCCTCTTCTTCTCCGATCACGCGTTGTTGCAAGGCCGCGAAAAGACCGCTTTTTCAGATTGTCTTGCACGGACGCGCCTTCGCGAGGAGGCGTGCGGCGTTCCCGGGCGTTCCCTGCTTGCTCGCGCGTTCTTGAGCATGGGTACCACCGGGCGTAACGTACGGTGAGGAGGCGTTGCCATGGAGGTTCACTTGCAGTCGTTGTTTGACCTGACGGGTAAGGTTGCCCTCGTCACCGGTGGGAGTCGCGGATTGGGGCGGGAGATGGTCCGAGCATTCGCTGCTGCTGGTGCGGATGTGGTGGTGGCAAGTCGCAAACTGGAGAACTGCGTCCGCGTGGCAGAAGAAGTGCGGGCTTTGGGGCGCAAGGCCTTGCCCGTTGCGTGCCATGTCGGGCGTTGGGAGGAGATCGATCGCTTGGTAGACGCTGCTTACAAGGAATTTGGCCGTGTGGACATCTTGGTAAACAACGCAGGCATGTCTCCGCTGTATCCGTCGTTGCGCGATGTGAGCGAGGATCTCTTCGACAAGGTTTTGGCGGTGAACTTGAAGGGACCGTTTCGTTTGGCCAGCGTGATCGGCACACGAATGGCCGAAGGCAGTGGAGGGGTGATCATCAATGTTACAAGCGTGGCAGCGGAGCGACCTACTCCTTTTGAGGCGCCGTATGCTGCTGCGAAAGCAGGCTTGAACACGTTGACCGTCGCCTTTGCGCACGCGTTCGGCCCCAAAGTACGCGTGAACGCCATCGAGGCAGGTCCGTTTGCTACCGACGTCGCTCGATACTGGGATCGGGAGGCCGTGGAGAATTATGTGCAAAGCCAGGCGGCGCTCCGTCGCATTGGTAAGCCGCACGAGATCGTCGGGACAGCGTTATACTTGGCGAGCGATGCTTCGAGCTTCACGACCGGGGCGATTGTGCGGGTTGATGGCGGGATGCGCTAAGCATGCTTCAGTGAACGGAAGGAAAGTGCGCTCGGCCACGCTGGCTCTGTCCGGGCCCTCCGGCTGCTGGCGGAGGATTTCCGTTGGGTGCTGGCGGTGCCGTGGACCCGAACGCAAGGAACGCCTCTACCGTTTCCACCAAGCGCTGAGCTTGGATAGGTTTGGGAATATACCCGTCCATTCCTGCTGCTAGGCAGCGCTCTTGATCAGCGGGAAGGAAATGTGCGGTGAGCGCTACAATGGGAACTCGCGGTCGATCCACGGGTTCGGTAGCGCGAATCGCCTGGGCTGCCGTAAAGCCATCCATCACGGGCATTTGCAGGTCCATGAGGACCAGGTCGAAGTCGTGCTTTTGCAGCGCGGCCACGGCCTCGGCACCATTGCTCACCACAACGACCTCGTAGCCGCGTGGTTCGAGTAGCCGCCTGACGAGCTGTTGGTTCATCGGATTGTCTTCAGCAACGAGGATTCTCCGAGGGCCGCTGCGTGCGGGCGAACGCGCGGCGGTGTCATGGAGCAGGCGGAAGAACGATTGCGGGCGGCTTGCCGGACTCAATGCGGCGACAACGGCACGATACAGTTCGTCGTATTTTGGTGGCCGGATGATCGGTGGGCCCAACCCGATGGCTCGGGCACGAGCAGCGTCTCCGACAGCCGTACTGTCAGTGAGGAGCACGATGTGTGGGGTTTCGTAGCGCGGTGTTGTGACCATCAGTTCTGCGAGTGCAAGACCGCTCTGATCCGGCAACTCGCTGCTGAGAAAAACGAGGCGGTACGGTGCGGCTTCGTTCGCAGCGCGATCCAGCAGCGCGCGCGCTTCGGCAGCCGTGCTGGCAACTGCGACTCGCAGACTCCATCCTGCAAGAATTTCGGTGAGCACATTGCGGGTGATTCTGTGGGGTTCGACTAACAAGACTTTCGTACTTGTGGAGAATGGTAGGCCTTGGGGAACGGTGGAAGCGATCGTAGTGGTTGACGCGAAACGGGCGGTAAAGTGGAAATGAGAGCCCTGTCCAGGATCACTCTCGTACCAAATCGTTCCACCCATGGCGGACACCAATCGCCTTGTGATGGCAAGCCCCAGACCCAGCCCCGTTCGGCTGATGCCGCTGACTTCGGCGTCGCTTTCGAACGGCTCGAAAAGGTGCTGCTGTCGATCAGGGGGGATGCCTACACCGGTGTCACGAACCGCGAAGTGCAAGATCACCTCCTGAGCTGAGGGCGCCCCCTGACACTCGATTTCCAAAAAAACGTGGCCCACTTCCGTAAACTTAATGGCGTTGCCGACCAAATTGGCGAGCACCTGCTGCAAGCGGGCGGGGTCACCAACGAGGGCGTCTGGCACATCGGGGGCCACGCGCCACGCGAGTTCCAACCCTTTCTGGTGTGCGCGGATTGCGAGTCCTTTCATGATCTCGCCAACCCGTTCGCGCAAGGAAAACGGAATCGGTTCGAGCGCGAAAGCCCCACTTTCCATGCGCGATAAGTCGAGGACGTCGTTTACCAGGGCGAGCAAAGTGTCGGCCGACATCCGTACGACCTCTAAATATTCGCGCTGTTCTTCGTTCAGATCCGTCTCCAGCGCAATTTGCGTCATACCGATGATTCCGTTCAGCGGTGTTCGGAGTTCGTGACTCATGTTCGCGAGGAACCGCGTCTTCGCTTCGTTTGCCTGCTCCGCGGCGGTGCGTGCAGCGCGCAGTTCGGCCTCGACGCGTTCGCGCTCCTCGCGAAACCGCTGTAGCTCTGCGGCCACATAGACCGAGGCCAAAAAAGCAACGAGAGCGGTCACGTAGCCATAACCCAGGGCTGACCAAGGGATGGGTTGAAGTCCCCAGAAATGGAGCGCGAGTGCGGCTGTCCCAAAACACACCCCAACGAGCTGTTCCTGCCATCGCCACGGCAACACGGTTGCAGCCGCCAACGTGAGGATCGCGAGAACGAAGGGAACGGTGTTCGGGTCGCGGACGATGATTCCCGCCGTAGCCGCAGTTGTGCTGAGCACCGCGAACACCGCAAGCGCGACTACGGCGAGCATGCTGCGCGATTGCAGCCTGCCGACCAGCGCCCGGCCGCCAAGAACGGCGGTGAACTCAACGAACTTTAGGGCGTAGAGACTTTGTATGTGCTCCCTGCTCCAGAACCACTCGGCAACGGCAAAGCCAACGAGCGCGATCGCGATCAGAAAAAGGGCGCGTCGCAAGCGTTGCGCAAACAAGTGTTCGGACGAAATCGAGCGTTCGACATCCACCACGTCCCCCCCTTTCGTCACGTCCGTACTGGGTCGTGGTGCGAAAGCCAGGCCTGGGAGTGGAGAGCCGGCTTTTGCAGCCACAGGTGTGTTCTTTGGTTCTTGCGCACACGAAAGAGCTGCAATGCGCAAGGCGCATGCCATCACGCATGATGCTCAGGAAAAGGTCCCAGTTGTAAGCAACGAGCCCGAGCGGTGTCCGCACGACGACAAAATTGAACGACTGCGGACGAAAACGTTCGCGACGGTTGAAGGAGTTCCCTCAAAGGGTGGTGCTGGCAGCTGAGTGGAATGCGCTACGGTTTCACCAGCGAGACTACGGTCGCATTACCGTTTGTCGTCACTCGGTAACCGATAGGCTGATGCAAATCCACCACGACCCGCGTGACCGGAGGATCGGTGTGGCTTGCTCCAATGCGAACTTGTCGGATCCAAGCTCCGTCACCCGCCAAGGTTTCCGGCACTGGCCCTGGGCGGACTCCCGGCAAATCGAGGTAAAAACGGTCGGCTGCTTCTTGGCGAAAAACGCGCGGTCGAGCGGGAGCACTGGTTTGAATGACCAAGCGAGGGAGCCCCCAGGTGCGGTCGATTTCCACCTTTTGCAGAGCGGCTACCTCTTGCGGTAACACAAGAGCGAGTTTTTCTTGCCATTCCTCTGTGGTTGGCAGCCGCTTTTCCTCGCGGGCAACGAAGGTGAGAGCTCGATTGCGATCGTGGTAGCTGTGAAGTACCCGCTCCGCGTGGAGAAAGATTGCGGTTACGTATTCCGGCCCCATCGCAGCGGCCACGAGTTCCCCGTCGCCGCCAGTGGTCCCATCGGCAAGAGGTGCAAACAATTGGCGCCACTCTGATGGCGGTCGGTAGGACACGGTCTCCGCAATGACGACCGGGGTGAGCTGTGGGGACACCAACTGGACGAGTTGGAGCAAATCTTCTTCTCGCATGACCACACACCCGCGCGTCTCCCGAGGGCGAAAGGGTTGGGTCAGTCGGTCGCTGCCATGAATCCAAATGCCGTGGCCATCCCGGCCGCGGAGGCGGTCCCAAGCATTCGGATAGTCCAAAGGCAGCGCAAATGCGCCATAGATCTCCGGCAGCTTCTCCCCGGGAATCAAATCTTGAACGGTGTACACGCCATCCGGTGTCCGTAGATCTCCTCGGCGTTGTTTTTCGCCGGAGGCTTGTCCGGTGGTCACGGGGTAGGTGCGTTCGAGCACAATGCCCGTGGGCGTCCAGCGGTATAGGCGCGCGGTCTGCGCGCGTTTTTCCACGACCAGGCCATAAGGGGCGCGTTCGCTAAGAAGGAGCGGCGGGGCCAGTTCTGCCTCCGCCCGCTCTGTCCCCTCGATACGGTGACGCAAGAGGTTTTTCACTTCTGGATTGAGCTCGGCAAGGGCAGCCACGGCGCGTAGCCGGCGTGCAACGTCGGGGTCGTTGGGTTCGCGACGAAGCTGCGCCTCCAGCTCGGCCCATGCCTGAGCCAAGTAAAAATCCGCAAGAGTCATACGGAACTTCGGGTCCAACGTGGCCGCACGTTCGAACTCCCCGCGGGCCTCTCGATTTTGTCCGAGCGTTGCGTACAGGTAGCCGAGCAGGCGGTGGGTGTAAGCCGATCCTGGGCGTAGTCGCGCCGCTTCTTCTGCGGCTTTGACGGCCTCCTTGAGGTTCCCCTCTCGAAATTGTTGTTCTGCCCGCCGAAGCCATTCGTCGCTGCCCATCTTCATCCAGTCGAGCAGCATGTCGCTAACGGAGCGGTGGTCGCTTTCTGCTCGCGAAGGCAGACTGGAAGCCAGAAAAACCAACCCGAACACCAGGGCACTGACAAGCATCTGCCAGGATCTTTGTGCGCTCAATGCTTCCTCCTCGAACCGCGGATCTCCACCGCCCCGTGATTTTGTCGAGACCGCGACTTGCACGCAACCGAAAGTTGCAAGGAGAGCCGAATTTGCGCGTTCCATACTCTTCGACTATGCCAACGCGCCGCCGAGGGGAACGATGAAGCAGCTCGAGCTGGGGTTACAACTTGGATACTGGGGGGCTCGCCCGCCGGAGCGTTTCGTGGAAACCGCTCAGGAAGCAGAGCGCCTGGGATACTCAGCGGTGTTCACCGCGGAAGCTTGGGGTTCCGATGCATTCACGCCCCTTGCTTGGATTGGTGCCCACACATCGCGGATCCGGCTGGGTACAGCGATTGCCCAAATCTCGGCGCGGACCCCCACGGCGACGGCGATGGCTGCTTTGACCCTCGATCATCTCTCTGGAGGGCGCGTAATCTTGGGCTTGGGAGTATCCGGACCGCAGGTCGTGGAAGGCTGGTATGGGCAGCCGTTCGGACAGCCGCTGGCGCGGACCCGCGAGTACATTTCCATTATCCGACAGGTTCTTCGTCGAGAGGCGCCTGTGACAAATCCGGGTCCGCACTACCCACTGCCATATTCGGGCCCTGGTGCCTGGGGTTTGGGAAAGCCGTTGCGTTCGATCACCCATCCGCTGCGCAGCGACTTGCCTATTTGGTTGGGTGCCGAGGGACCCAAAAATGTCGCCTTGGCTGCGGAAATCTGCGATGGATGGTTTCCCCTGTATTACTCTCCGTACCGCCCGGAGGTGTACGCCGATCAAATTCGGCATGCCAAGCCGGGGTTTGCCATCGCGCCGCTCGTATTCGTCAACATCGGGACCGACGTGGAAACTGCATTGCTGCCCGTGAAAGCCATGCTTGGCTTTTACATTGGCGGAATGGGCGCGAAGAAACGCAACTTTCACAAGGAACTCATGGCGCGGATGGGTTTCGAGGCAGAAGCCAACCGCATTCAGGAGTTGTTTTTCGAAAACCGCCGTGACGAAGCTGTGGCCACTGTGCCCGACCAGTTTGCCGACGAGATTTCCCTGGTGGGGCCGAAAGAACGCATTCGCGACCGATTGCAGGCCTGGCGAGAAAGTCCGGTGACGATGCTCCTCATCATGTCTCACGACCCGAGCGTGATCCGTACAATGGCGGAACTCGTGCTCGGTTGAGCGTACGCACGCCGAGATCTCAAAAGAACGCGCTGTGCGCGTTGCGCCAGCGGTGGTCGAAGCGCCAGAGACCAAAGGAACGAGCAATCGCTTCGAGCTCGTCTCGAAGTTGGCGCACTCCGCCCGTGCAAAGCTCCGGGTATTTCCCTCGGGTGACTGCCCCGGCTGGGTGGTACTGGTCCATCAGATTCACATAGGTATCGGTCGACACCTCCTGCGCCAAAATCCGCAGCACCTCGGTGCTGTCTTCGCGTCCGCCGGGCATCACGAGGTGGCGAACCAGGACCCCGCGGCACGCGAGCCCATTCGGATCGAACCGGAGTGGCCCCACTTGGCGGTGCATCTCCCGGATCACCTGGCGGGCCACCTGCGGATAGTCGGGAGCCTTCAAATATCGCCTTGCGAACTCCGGGGAGGCCGTCTTGAAGTCCGGCATGTAAACGTCGACTACGCCGTCGAGAAGTTCAAGGCTCGTTAGAGAATCGTACGCGCTCGTGTTGTACACGAGAGGTAGGTGCAGGCCGTCGCGGGCGGCTAGAAAAACGGCCTCCAACACCTGCGGCACGACGTGCTCCGGCGTAACCAAGTTGATGTTGTGGCAACCCTCTCGTTGAAGGCGAAGAAACAGGGCGGCGAGCTCTTCCGCGCGCAGCTCTTGTCCTTCTCCTGCTTGGCTCACATCCCAGTTTTGGCAGAACACACAGCGGAGATTGCAAAAGGAAAAGAACACCGTGCCGGAGCCGTTCCACCCGCGGAGGCAATCTTCTTCGCCAAAATGGGGAAACGCCGAGGCTACGCGAGCCCACCTTCCTGTGAAGCATGCCGTCCCTTTCGGGATGTAGGCGGGAACGCGGCGTTCGGTTCCTCGGTGCTGCAAATCCTCCGCGGTTGAGGCGTTTGGAATGGCGTGTAGCCGATCGACACGGCACAGCCGTGGACACATCGTGCAGTGCTCCAGCTCCCGCAAGGCTCGGTAAACACGTCTTTCTAGCTCCCCGCTGCGGAGCAAGCGGAGATACCCCGGTTCAGGCGGGCTAGGCAGAATGAAGTTGGCAATTTCGTCGGGGAGCGACCTCGTTGGTTGATGGCGGAAGCTGATTTGCACGGGATGCGGAATGTAGCGATTGGCCGTCGGGTACAGTAGTTCCTGATCCCCCAGGAGGCAGATGAGCCGGTTGTCGATGAGTTCCGAAGCGTACCGCAGCGTTGGTTTCGTCGATTTGACCCACCTCTCCGCGGCTGCGTCCCACCGGCCGAAAGCGTTGGATCTACTGTGCTACGAAGGTAGTCGTGACCTCGATGTCTCCCAAGGTTTGCTGCCCCAGTGCCGTGAAAGCGCCGCCCAAGGTGAGCCCGGTGATGTTCCCGGCGATGAGATTGGCGCAGCTTACCGTTTGACCCAGCACGCACCTCGGCGTTGCGGGATATCCTGGGTCGTCATTCTTGCACAGCACCGTAGCGCAAGCTTGGCCGGTGGTGAGCAGGAAAGGATATGGGACGCCACGCGAAATCAACGGATCCAAATCCGTGCAAAAAGTGGGCTGACAAGTGCCAATGGAAATACCAATGCTCATGGCGCTTGCAAAAAGCATGCTCCCAGGGCCGCCAATTCCCGACAAGGTTAATTGTACCGGCCCACCAGGCTCGCCTGCCTCAGGGCAACTGTTCTGTGTTGTGTCTACGTTGAGGTTGTCGAGGCTTTCGCAGCCCATCACTCCACTAGCGGCGTTGCCCGGGCCAAAGGCGGACGTGCACGGCCGGTTCGCCGGGCACGGTTGCGGCCAACTCGCGAATCCAGAGGTGCAAGATTCAGCGAACGTCCCGTCCGGGAGGAAAATGCCGCCACCGCACGTCTTGTATTCCGCGGCGCGGATGCATGCGCAGGCTAGGGTCGAAATGGGGATTTGGTCGAACTGAACGCTTGCCACCGGAACCACCACAGGAACTTGCCCAGCGCGTTCCTTTCCAATCTTGAGCTGCTGCGAACCGCGGAGACGCAATCCGATGACCAACGGATCGCCCCACACTACGGCACAGCTGGTGCCCGGCTCGCAGGTTTGGTCAGGTCGCACCACCCCTGGGACAAGTTGGTAGTCCACGATCGTTTCGGTCGTGCAGTTGGCAGCGCAGCCGTCGCCGCCAAAGGTCCAGCACGCCAGGCAGGTACCACCTGGGCAGTCCTCGTCGCTGTGGCACAACGTATACGCTTTTTCGCCGCCTTGGCACACGCCGCTGTATTCGTCAGTCACGCCGTAACAATCGTCATCGCGTGCGCACGACTGGCCCGCCTTGCTCGTGCCAAGACAAATTCCGCCATCGTCGCATTCTTCATCTCCCTCGACGATGCCGTTACCGCAAATGACCGCGCCCGTCGGTGGTGTTGGCGTCCGCGTAGGCCGGGGTGTTCCCGAGTGCGTTCTCGTTGGTGTGGGTGTACCAGTCCGCGTGGGTGTGGCGGACGGTGGCGTTTGCAAGTTAGACACGCAGACAACACCTTCTCTACCGTAAAAGTTGGGAACCAGTCCGCCGTTCGGATCAGCGGCACGCGCGTTGGCGACGTTCAAGACGCCCCCCGTTCCGCTGACGCTGATGCCGCAGGTGTAGAGCAAAGCTCCGTCGGGAATCGGGGCTACGTTGTCAACGGAGAATACAATCGCCCTCGACCCAGTGCACAGATTGCCGGAACAGCTTGGCGGCTGAAACGCAAAGCTCGTAGAGCCCTTGTCAATGCCAGGGTTTACTGCGCAATCCGGCCGACCCAGGAAATTCGCGCGAATGCGTACATTGTCGTCGAAAAGGATGTCATTTTGTACGCCGGCGATTTCCGCGCCGCCTGTGGCCAGCCGCACGCTGACAGTTGCCTCTCCAGGGGCACTCAAGTGGAGATCCTCTACGTACACCGCTGGGCCCACCGGAGCAGGCCTCATGGGAGCGCAACCGGGCATTGGAGTTGAGGCTGGCGTTCGCGTAGCTGTCGGCGTGGAAGTGGCTGTCGAGGGTCGTTCCCGTTGGCACGCTTGGTCGCATCCGTCGCCATTGATCCGGTTCCCGTCGTCACAGGTTTCGTGGTCTGGTTGCACGACGCCATCGCCGCATGTACTCGGCCGGCACTCGATCTCGAGCAAATTACGGTCCGTATCGCCAAACGAGTTGAAAACTTTCACGTCGAAACGCTTCCGTGTGCGCTTGAGGCCTTTGCTCGAGTCCCGAAGGGGCACTTCCACTAGAAAAGCGGGGCTACAAACGTCCGGCAAAGAGTTTGCCGTACCGAGGAATGCCGGCGCATTGGTTCGCCACACGGTTAAACCCAAACCACCTAAACCCAAGTGATACTCGATTTGGTCGAGGTTTCGGGCATCGCTGGCATCGCGCAAGTGGCGTGGGTTGGGCTGCCGCACGCGTGCCGCCACCACGTTGGTGGGTGCGCATTCTGGTAGGCGGGGGTCGCGGTTGTTGATACAGGCTTGCACGGCAACCATACAAACCGCATTGCCCAGGTCCGGATCCGCATCGCAGCGCGGGTCCCCTTCGTAGCAAACGATGCGATTACGCGGTTGCCCGCTGAAATCCCGGGGCACCGCAGCCGAGGGAAGCCACTCGAACATACAGTTGGAGGTGCGCTTTCCACCGCCTGGGATGCACGAGTTGGTGGTGCCTGGCAGACTGCAAGGGCCTGGGGGCGATGTCGGAGTGGGCGTGGGAACCGGAGCCCACCAAGGGGGGCGCAAAGTGAACAAACTAGATGTTGTCGCTCCAATCCTGCCGCTGCGTACTGGGCTGGCAGACATCGTTAGGGTTTTGGTTCCAGGGGCGGGGTCGTTGGTTAGCCCCCACACCTGGAGACTCAGCAAACCCGAGCTGTCCACTTCGATGGGCGACCGAAACGAAAGGAACGGTCCCGACCGGGCGACCCATTTGGCGATCGTTGCACCATTGAGAATCCCGCCGGAAACTGTGGATGTGTCCGTGTCCCCAGGGAACTGAATCGTGATCACCGTGTCTACCAGGATCTCGCATCCCGATAGACCAGGCATTTGGGCGACTATGGAGTAATCTGCGCTTGCTCCTGCTTCGGCAGGCCAAACAGAAACGGCGACAAGGCGAAATTCTCGGCCGCCACAATTGTAGCCGTGTGCGGGTGCGGCAAATGCGAACAGGGGAAGAAGCGCTCCGAACCACCACAACGAGCGTGCGCACGTTCCAACTCGGGAATTGCGCGACGCTAACGAAGTTCTTGTTGACACCGACCCGGTCCCCCGTTTGGAATTCCTCTTGCCGCAGCCGGCAGCTCTGCCACGCTCGGGCACGAGCTGTCAAGTGCACGGCTGGCGCGAAGAAGGGGAGTGTTTCGTGACCGTTCCGGAAACGGGCGTGTTCGAGAGTTCTCGGGGTGCGTTTCGATGCGGGACTCGAACTGGAACCTCAGGCGGCGATGCTTAGTGGAGTGCCAACCCTGCACTGGAACACGCGAGCTCCATGGAAAGCCATTCGCTGGCCTCGCGGGCTCTCCCAAGAGACGCGGGTCGCTGGCAAGGGGTGAGTGGCGCCGTATCGGGTGCCACTGTCCTGCTGACTCCTGCTGGCCATCCGCTCCGCGCGGCGTTGTCGTGTAAACGGACGACGGCGCCCCCACCTCAGAGCCGCTTCGGGGCAATGCTCCGGCGGGAGTGGCGTCGTCGTTTGGGGAACTTGTCTCAGCGTAACGGGGTGGTGTTGTCGTCGAGCCTCCTCGAGGCCAGCGACGAGTGTGGGGTCATCCTCCGATACGCGCCATCGTTCGATCCCCCTACCCGCACGGGCGCAGGGTTTGACGGAAGGTTGTCTGGGCGGAGGGTTCCGGTTCGTCAATCCTGTTACCCGCCTGTTACCCTTCCAAGGGTAGACCACGTGTTGCACGCCGAGGGTGGCGTGTAAACCGAAGAGAAAGGGCTTTAAAACCAGAAGATGTCCCAACTGCGACGAGGTTTGTCGCACATACGCTTTCAGGAGGCGCAATCATGAACGTGCGGCGAACTACCCGGCCGACAGAGCTCCGGCTCAGTCCCGAGCTCCACCCTTGGAGGCGCTACGTGGGTACCCTCCGTGTTTTGTGTAAAGGTTGTGTGTCCGGCTGGCTCAGTTGGTGTCTTGGAGTCAGTGTTGTCTGCGCTGCAACGGCACTGGCGCAGCCGGAGATCATTGTTGGTTCGGTTGCTGCCCAACCCGGCTGGGTCGTGGAGTTGGATGTGAGCCTGCGAAAAAATGGTCACGATGTCCGTGGCGCGGGCGTGCATATCTTTTTCGATCCGCGGTATACACCAGTGGCGCAGCGAGAGCGTGGCGTTCCCGATTGCTGGGTCGCACCGGGGGTGGCGCAGGAAGGGCGGTTTGCCTTTTGGCCTCCAGGTTGCTGGCAATGGGACGAGACCTGCGACACTTTGCGGGCAATTTTGGTTGGTTTGGGTAGCGAGAGACCAACGTTGCCCGATGGTCCATTGTTCACCTGCAGGGTACAAGTGTCCCCGAGCGCAGCTCCCGGGCGATATGAGTTAGCGAACGACTTTGCCGACGCATCTGATGGCGCCGGAACTGCCATCGTACCCACGCGGGTAAGCGGTGCGGTGATCGTGAGTCAGCCGCCCGGAGGCGGAGGCTGTGCGATAGCCCCCAGCGGCGAAGGGCCCTGGACACATGTGGCAGTGATGTTGGTCTTCTTGCTGGCTTTGCGGTGGTATCGGTGGCTGCGCCAGCTTATGGTGACGGCTGGTTGTGACCTAACCAGAGCAAGCGGGCGGTGTATTGTGGTGGTGTTCCTGGTTAGCATTCCCTGTGCTGGGCTCGCTCAGTCGGCTGGTACGATCATCGAGATCTCTGGCCGTTGGTGGCGTCACGGTTCCGACGACTTCGGGGAGTGGCAAGGGACCGTGACGCTGTTTCCTGACGGGGGACTGAGCGGTAGCGTGACGCTCCGCTCCAAGGACGAACGGGAGGTTCTTAACCTGTCGGCGACCGTGAGGGACGGGGGTAGCGTCCGCGGCCGCTTGCGCAATCCTCGTGGCCGTTTAGCAGGCAAGTTCGTAGGGAATTGGGGCAGTCTCGGCTTCGGCGTGGAGCCGCAAGTTGCCATTGCCGGCTCGCTTTCGCGCCGCTCTGGAGAGCGTTTGCAGTGGCGTGTGGACCGCATCGATGTGCGACAGAAAAGGGCGCCAGCCGAAGTCGTCGCTGATTTGGCAGCTGGCAAGGCGCGCCGGCTTGCGGTGATCGTCGATACGTACCCAGCGGAGCGCGCGGCTCGGAGTAGGAACCCAAACCGGACGGAAAGGGCAACGTTGTCACCGAATGAGCAAGCAGTGCTTGCAATTGAATTGAGGTCGTTGAACGAGAGCCTAGTCCGTGCCCTACGTGATTATGGTGCGGAGGTGCCGTCAGTTGTCGGAAACGTCCCCTCGTTTGTCATCATCGTGCCGAATCTAGATGTGTTGCGCAAAGTGTTGTCTCACCCGCTGGTACGGGAAGTCGTCGTTCCAGTGGGGGATCGCGGTTGGACCGTGGAGCCGCTATTGAGCGAGAGCCTCCCCTTGATTGGGCAGCCGTTGGTGGAGAGCCGGTTACGTGGGGGGGGCGTGCCGTTGCGGTGGTCGATACCGGCCTCCTTTGGAACTTGACCGCTGGCGGTCAATTCGTTTTTGGCCCGGGCTGTGCCCTAGGCCCAGGTAGCCCCGACTGCGCCGTCCTTTGGCACCGCAATTTTCTCACTGGGCTGGATAATGACCTCTCGCGGCCCACCGACGAGTTCCTGAGGGGCCTTCACGGCACTTGGGTTTCCGCAATTGCTTATCGAGTCGCCCCGTCCGCCGGCCTGGTTGGGTTAAAGGTGCTTGGGGATAGGGCCGACCGAGAGGATTTTGAACGCGTCCTCCAGGCACTGGATTGGGTGGCAGAGCACGCGCTCCAGTTTGGAATCGTGGCAGTGAACATAAGCTTGGCGGTTGCGAGACAGGGCGAAGCAGTGCTGAGGCAGGAGCCGTGCAGGGAAGAGGCGGAGCTAGTTGCCAGGGTGCGGCGCTTGTGGTGCGAACGAGATGTGCTGGTGGTAGCCGCGAGTGGCAACGACCGCCGAACCGACGCTTTGACCGTCCCAGCTTGTGTCCCAGGGGTCGTGAGCGTTGGTGCGGTATACGATGCGGCAGATTTTGCGCCTTCGAAGTGTACCGATACTGCCTTTCCGGATCGGGTCGCTTGCTTTTCGAACACGGCACCTTTTTTGAAGTTACTTGCGCCGGGCGAGCGAATCACCACGGGCATCTTCCAGGACCTGGGCCGCGAAGGTGAGGGTGCAGGAACGTCCGCGGCCGCGCCCCATGTCTCTGGCGCGATTGCGGCCTTACGTGGGGTCGGTGGGTTCGAGGAGGATTCTGCCGCGTGTACCCTGGCTCGATTGGTGCGCACCGGCAGGGTAGTCACGGATCACCGGAGTGGATTGCAGTTTCCGCGAATCGACCTGGCCGCAGCCGCAGCGACCCTGCCGACTTCCACGGGGGACTGTAATTTCGATGGCCGGGTAACGGCAAACGAAATCGAGCGGGCGGTGGATATTTTGCTCGCGCGCGCCCCCAGAATTGTGTGTCCCAATGCCGATGGTAACGGCGATGGAGCGGTGACGATCGAGGAGATCGTGGCAGCGGTCAACGTACGATTGCACGCTTGCCCTCTCGGGCTCGTCGGCGTAGCCTAAGTGTGTTTCCATCTTTGCCCGTATCGCCCATTGGAAGTTTCGGCGAGAGGGAGGCCACGGTGCCACGAAGCAACTCGCGAAGCGCGCCAGAAGGAGCTCTGCGGACGGGTCGCCTTGGCCAGTTGTTGTCGGGGTTGCACGCAGTGTCCGCAGGTGGAGTCGCGATTGAGAGGGGGTGGATCAGCCGGAGTTGGTTTGCGGCGCTGGCCACCACGTTGGCGGCACTCTTTCTTGGTTGGCCCAAGCTCGCTTGTGCACACGCTTGGGAGAAGCAACTGGTTTTGCGAGCACCGGTAGGCCAGGCGGCTGCATGGTCCACGGTAGGGACAGAGGAACCAGCCAGCGCGTGTGCCGTTGTTGCCGGCCTTCTCAACGGCACGCTTGCGGTGTTAGACGTCTCCGGGTCCTCGGCGGTGTTTCGTTACCGGATCGGGCTCGCCGAACAATGTTCTGGAGATGGGATTCCGGACGCGGCGTCGCATTGCGCCACACGGTTGACATACGTCCCGGAAGAGGACCGGCTCTTTGTGGCGCTGCGGCATTGTGCCGCCGCGTTATATACGTGTCCGGAGCCGGAGCCTCCTCCGGGAGTAGTCGATGTGTACCAGGCAAGTTCGATGCGCCGCGTGCGGCGGTTCGCCCTTGAGGCCGGGGCAGGCGAAGGGTTCGAACTCGCAGGCAACGGGCTCTTCTACAGTGCTGGGCAAGGGCGGTTGCTTTTGCTCGATGTTGCAAACGGCGAGGTTCGACGCGAGACCCGCTATGAGGGTTCGGTGGCGGCCCTTGCTCTGAACGCTCAACGCAACGAATTGCTTGTTGGCATCAACCAAGGCAGCAGCGTGAGAGTGCAGGTCGTCGATGCGGACACACTGGAATTCCGGCGCGAGTGGACCCCGCCGCTGCCGGCGGGTGCGTCGCTTCAGGACATGGCTGTGTCCCCGGATGGAGAGGCACTGCATTTAGTGACCCAGGGCCCGAACTTGTGGCTTTTGGCAACTTTGTCCGGCGACATTCGCCGCACGTTGGAGCTTGGGCAATGGTGGAACATGCGGTTGTTGCTGGCTCTGGCAAACGAAGTGGCTTACGCCGTGAAGTCCGGGTTTCCCTCGACCGAAAAGTACGAAGGCGTAGTCAAGATTGATACGAGCGCTGGCAACCCGACTGCTGCGTGGGTAATAGACAACGACCCCAGCCGGTTCGAGTATCGCTACGTGGCCGACCTCAAGTGGGGACCGCAAGAAGTTCTGTGGGCTAGCGGTTTCACCGCACCGGCCGGAAGAGCCACCGCGTGGCTGGTGGAACTCGATCCCGCCAGCCTGGATCCTCGGCGCACCTGGTCGTTCGGATCGTGGCGAGACGGCGGCATGTTGGCGATGTTGCCGTTTCCCTGTCCGGAACTCCGCCCACTGACTTGCGACTGCGACACTGACGGTACCGTGACGGTCGACGAAGTAGTGCGGGCAGTGGTGGCCGCGATGGAGACACTTCCCACGTGGGCATGCCCGATGGCCGACCAAAATGGCGACGACAAGGTTACCATCGAGGAGCTTGTCGCCGGTGTGAACTGTGTGCTCGGCGGTTGTTCATGAACTTTCGGGATTCGCAAATGAACAAACGCGTTCGATCCTCGCTGCACTACGCTGGACCCCAGCGCGCGGCGGAAAGAGCCGTTGATGTGCGCATCGGGCAACAGTGTTTATCGACGCCGGAGGGCGACCCGGTGGGCCCTGCCTTCGAGCGCGACGAGGGACAAGCGGTCCAGAATCTCTTGTCGAACGTGTTGTCCGAACTCGCCATGGTGCGTGGCCTGTTGCATGCGCTGCTGGAACAACTGGGGGTTCGCGACCAGTTTTCAGGTGCTGGCTCGAACGAGAGCACTGGTTCCGGGCGAAACGCGCGAACTGCGCGTACGGCTCTACTTCGTCGGGAGTCAGACGTTTGGTTTTTGCGCTTCGGAACAGAAATTTGTCGGGTGCGGGATTGTAAGGGGCTTCGGTACCTGGCTCTGCTCGTCAAGCACCCAGGAAAGCGGGTGCATGTGGCGGAAATGTTGGCGTCGATCAGCCCGGCGGATGGTTTTGCTTCGGGCAGCAAGGGGGGAACAGTTCGCTGCGAGCAAGAGCGATTTGGAACCGCTCTTGGATTCCCGGGCGCTCCGAGAACTCCAGGTGCGGTTGCAACAGGTGGAGGAGGAGTTGGATGAAGCCCAACGCGCGAACGACCTGGGGCAGCAAGTAGTTCTCCACCGGGAGCAAGAGTGGCTGCGCTCCGAGATCAGCCGCGCGTGGCGGCAGCACAAGAAGAATCCTTCGACCGAGCGGTGCCGCCACGCCGTGAGCAAGGCGATTCGGCGTGCTCTCCAGAAACTGTCCGTCGTTGCTCCTCAGGCCGCCTCGCACCTGCGCACGACCATCCATTGCGGCTACGTTTGTGCGTACTTGCCGGACCCGACGAACGCTCCCGAGTGGGTGGTGGAGTGGTAGAAAGAGGCTTGGCAGGCGGCAAACTTTTTCACGCGCCTTCACTTGCGTTTGGTCGGAAGTTGGTCAGCCGGCGAGCTTCGCTGCCGTCAAGCACGGAACAAGAGTCCTGACCTACGTAGGCCTCAAAACGCGGGACGTTTTGCTCAAGCCACCATCGTGCGACGTTTTCGGTAACGAAAGATTTGCGGGCGCTTTGGTGCCCTATTGCAAAGGGCGGCACCATGATGTATATGGCGCCATATGCCTGAATCGCTGAAAACGACTGTTTACCTGGATCGTGCGGACTACGAGCGCTTGAAAGCTCTGGCGCGCAAGCAAGGCCGCAAGCCCGCCGAGCTCGTGCGCGAAGCAGTGGCGATCTATGCGCGCGAGCACGGGGCGGTGGTGCCCAGAAGCGTCGGCAAGGGGCGTAGTGGGCGGTCCGACTTAAGCGAACGCGCGGAAGAGTTGCTCGAAGGATTGGGCCGTTCATGATCGTAGCGGATACCGGGGCGGTGTTGGGTTTGCTGGATGCGGACGACCGCCATCATAAGGTCCTCCGTGTCTTGTTCGAGGAGGACCCTACTGCCTGGGTGTTACCGTGGGCGATCTTGCCGGAGGTCGACTACCTTGCGCGCACGCATTTAGGGCCAAAAGTGGCGGACGCGTTTTGCGAAGACCTCGCAGCGGGTGCGTTTGTAGTAGAATGGGGAAAGCCGGCAGATCTCGAGCGTGCCGAAGAGTTGAACCGACGGCACCGTGCCCTGGGGCTCGGTCTTGTGGATGCGGTGGTTATGGCCGTGGCGGAGCGCCGCCGTGCAGAGGCGATTGCGACGTTGGACTTGCGTCACTTTGCCGCTGTGCGGTTAGCGGGCAACATTCGTTTACTCCCTCGAGATCTGTAGCGCGGAGAGTCGAGCAACCTCGAGTTCGCGAGAGCAGAGTGCGCGTTGGATCGCGCCCATGTGGTAGGGCGTTGAACGTGACGCAGGGCGGCACGCCCCGGGGCTCTCGCGAAAGCTCAGCACGGGATGGTCCGTTGACCTACGGAACCGAAATGGCTACGCGGCCTGCTCTCGTTTTGCGGGCACAGAGGAGTTCGCCGTATGCGGTTTTACGAGTACGAGGCTAAGAGGTTGTTCGGCAAATATGGGATTCCGTTGCCGACGGGCTCGCGGGTAGCGCACTCGCCAGAGGAGGCGGCAGCGATCGCCGAGGAAATTGGCGGGCCAGTGGTGTTGAAGGCACAGGTGCTGACCGGCGGGCGGATGAAGGCTGGTGGCGTGTTGTTTGCGGAAACGCCCACCGAAGCGGCGCATGCGGCGGAAAAAATTCTGGGCCTCGTGATCAAGGGGCATACGCCTCGTGGTGTGCTCGTGGAGGGCCGAGCGCCTGTGGAACAGGAGTACTATCTAGGCGTTACCTGGGACGGTTTCGCGCGGTTGCCGGTCATGATTTTTAGCGACATGGGCGGCATCGACGTGGAGGAGGTGGCAGAGAAACATCCGGAGCACATTGCCAAGCGGCATTTCTCGACCATTCATCCGTTTTCGGACTACATGGCAAAAGAACTCATTGCCTCGCTTGGAGTGAGCGGCACGCCTCTGTTGCGGCTGACGCACATTGCTGCACAGTTGGCGCGGGCCTTTCAAAATCACGGGCTCACGCTGGCTGAGATCAACCCGCTTGCCCGCCTCGAGGACGGACGATTTGTGTGTCTCGACGGGCACGTCGATTTAGAAGACGATGCTCGAGAGGCCCAGAAGGCGTTACTCGAGGAGCTTGGCATCGATCCGGCAGAGAAGCGCCAAGCACGGCCGCCAACGGAGTTCGAAATTCGCGGGGCGCAAATCGATGCTTCAGACCCGCGAGGCGTGGCTGGCAACGTGGTCGAGTTCGACGGCGACCTGGGGCTGATCATTGGCGCCGGCGGAGGATCGCTTACGCTGTTCGACGCCATTCGCAAACACGGTGGTCGCCCGGCGAACTATTGCGAGATCGGCGGCAATCCAAGTGTGGCGAAAACCTGTGCACTCACGAAGCTTATCTTGTCCAAGCCCGGAGTGAAGAAAATCGCGGTGATGATGAACGTCGTTTCGAACACTCGGGTGGACTTGGTGGCACGCGGCGTCATCAAGGGAGTCATCGAGTCGGGCTACAAGCCTTCCGAGAAAATCGCGATCTTTCGGATTCCCGGTTCGTGGGAAAACGAAGGGTTCAAGATCCTCAAGGACTACGGTGTCGACTACTGCGACCGCACCGTTTCGATGTACGAAGCCGCTGGGCGGGCAGTGGCGAAGATGCGCGAGGGTTGAGCATGTCCATTCTGATTACGAAGGATACGACCTTCATCATCCAGGGAATTACCGGGCGTGAAGCGGTCAACATGACCCGCGAGTGCCTCGATTACGGATCGAAGATTGTTGGCGGAGTCACGCCCGGGCGTGGCGGCCGCGAAGTGTACGGCGTACCGGTGTATGACACCGTGCGGCAAATCACTTCTCGTACGCGTGTGGATGGGTCGGTGGTGGCCGTTCCGCCGGCGTTTACCCGCGACGCAGTGATGGAAGCACTCGACGCTGGCATCAAGCTGATCGTCATCGTGACCGAGCGAATCCCGCGCTACGAGGTGGCTCAAATGGTCGAGATGGCCAAACTGCGCGGGGCGCGAATCATTGGGCCGAACTGCCTAGGAATCCTATCGCCAGACGAAGCCAAAATGGGAGGCTTGGGTGGTCGCGCCGAGGACGCCCGCAAGGCATTCAAGAAGGGTTTCATTGGAGTGATGTCGCGCAGCGGGGGAATGACCACCGAGATGTGCAACACGCTCAGTGCTGCGGGGCTTGGGCAGTCCACTGCGGTGTCGATCGGAGGCGATCCCATCATTGGTTCGACCTACGCGGATCTCATGCCGTTGTTCGAGGCGGATCCGGAGACCAAGGCAATCGTCATTTACTGCGAGCCTGGGGGCCGGATGGAAGCGGAACTTGCCCAGTACGTGGTGGAGAAAAAGTCGCGCTTGCCCATCGTGGCGTTCATGGCAGGAAGGTTCATGGACGAAATGCCCGGGATGCGTTTCGGGCATGCTGGTACGATCGTGGAAGGCAAGGCTGACACCACGGCTGAAAAAATCGCGCGCATGGAGGCGGCCGGCATTTCCGTCGCGGAGCGCATCGAAGACATCCCCGGCATGGTCAAGCAGCGCTTGGGCTTGTAAGGGCACGAGAGGAGAGAGGGCCAATGGCATTGTTTATCGACGTGGAAGTCGATCCCGCGGTGGCGCGAAACGTTGAGTTGGCTCGAAAACTCGTGGAAGTGTGCCCCGTGAACATTTTCGCCTTGGGACCGCAGGAAACCCTCGAGGTGGTGGAAAAAAATCTCGACGAGTGCACGCTGTGCGAGCTGTGCTTGGCGGTGGCGCCCCCAGGGGCAGTGAAGGTGAAAAAGCTTTACGGCGAGCGCGAAGTGCTCGTACGCAAGTAGATCCCGCTACTCGATCCGCGACACTCGGCCGGCATCGTCCGAGACGAAAAGCGCAGTTCGTTCTTCGGCTACGCTGACCGCAAGTGGCGTGCGCACCGGGGCGCCAACAGAAAGCGCTTGGACCCCACCTGGGGTCGGGCCAAGGTCCGGCACTACGTATATATTGCCATCGCTACTCGGCACGGTAATCGAGAGCCCATCGCCGTGGTCGAGCACCACGATCGAGCCGTGGGCCTCTCCGCCGAGCGACAGCGACCAAACCGGGGTGCCGGTCCCGGTATCGACGGCAAGCAGGTCTCCACCAGTCGTCGCCACATAAAGCCGGCCTTTTCGGAGCGCCGGGCTCGCAGAAACGAGCCCCGTGTCGGTTCGTGAATCGTCGAGCAGCGCGGTGCTGTAAATCAATTGCCCGCCAGCGCTAACCTTGAAAAGTCGTCCGCTGGTATCGACTGCATAAATGGCTCGCACGGTCTCAGGCTGTTCCTCATCCAACTCAATGACTGGCGCGCTGCGCAACGGGGCAGCAAGGCTTAAGCTCCACAGCAAAAATCCATCGCCCCGTTCCATGCGGAGGATCCGGTCGTCTCCCCCGTAAACTGCCTTGCCGTCTGGCGTCATAGCCGGTGCGCTGACAAACGCAGCAATGCTTGTGTTTGCGAAGCGTCGGACGCCGTTGGGGCACACGCCATAGAACGCGTTGGCCGCACTTGTGGCGTAAACCGTTCCATCGAGTGGGTTGAGGGCAGGAGCCAGGCCGATGGCTCCACCAGTGTTGAGCGGCCAAACCTGGGGCTGAGGGCTGCCGGTTTGGGTAACGGCATGGAGAAAGCCGCTCTCGTTACCAAAGAACAGTACTTCCGCGTCCTGTCGGATTGCGACCAGTGGCGTGGTGCGAATTGCGCTCGCGGTAGAGAAGGAGAACTCCGCCGAGCCGAGCGGCGTCAATGTGCTGCTCGCGAGGGCGTAGAGCCTCCCGCTCGCGCTGCCAACGTAAACACGACTGTCTACACTGGTCGTGGAGGCGCCGCCGTTGCCGAGTACGGGCCCGGACGCGAAGGGCAGGCCAGAGGGGTCAGCAAACTGGGCACGCACTTGTGCCTGGGGGTGCAACCGTGGTGCTGGAATCGCGCCGGTGTTTTGCAGGTCCCGTTGGAACTTCGGCCAACTGGAAGCTGCCAGCCGCGCCGGCTGGTCGAAAGAGCAGCGAATCCCGCCCCCACTGTTGCATCCCAACGCGAGCGTGCCGAGGCACAGGATCGCCGCATGGACAATCTTAGAAAGCTGACCACCCATCACTGCCCTCCAACCCGATACAAGTAGCCATTGTCCGCTCCGACCCAAATCGTTCCGTCCGCTGCGATTGCAGGCGAGGAGCGAATCGGAACCCCGGGAGCGAGCGCGATCGGGGGCCAAGCCGCCAGCCCAGAGCGGTTTTCGATCGCGTACAACGTTCCGGCTGTGCTACCGAAAACAAGGTATGCATCGAGCGATAAAGCCGGACTCGACAGTACGTCTCCATCGATCGCTTGTTGGACATCTCCTGTTGGCGCATCGGCGCCGTTGCGTGCGTCTAGGGCGAGAAAACGGCCGTCTTTGGTGAGGAGGAACAGAGAAGACGTAAGGCCCAGAGGTGTCGGTGTGGGGGTTGGGGTCGGCGTGGTTGTCGGCGGAGCGGATAGCGTTGGAGACCCGGGAGACGGCTCCGGTATCGTGGGAGCGGCGGGGGTCGGCGTGAGTGGCACGGGAATCGTTGCCGTGGGCGTTTCTCCTGGGAGTGCCTGAACTCCCAATGCGAGTGAAGCAGCCAATTCAGTCCGAGGGAGGGTCCGTTCCCACACCTGGCTACCGCCAGCATTGGACAAGGCAAGCACGCGCCCGTTCGTGCTTAGAGCGTACACCACGCCACCGGCAGTGACCGGTGCCAGGGCCACAGGAGTATCGGGGTGCTGGAACGGCCCGACGAAAAACCTCCACAAGGGTTCCCCTGCTTGCAGCAAACTGAGCACGTGTAGTGTGCCATCTGCGCTTCCGGCGACGGCCGAGCTACTCGCCCCGATGGCAATGGATGTCACGAACGGACTTGGGTACGGCTCCAGCCGCGGATAAAGCCACAGCAAGTCGCCGCTCGCGGAGATCGAAACAATGCGCCCTTCGTCGGAATTCCTTCCCGGGCGCCGCACCGCGGCCGAGGCGAAGATCTGGACGACTTTGCCAGTCGCAACGTGGGTGAGCAGCGTGACGGGAGCCGAAAAACGAGCACCAGCAAGCTCCGGCGTTGCTTCGGGGGCGTTGAAGCAAAGCGTGCAGGCGGCGCGGTCTGCGCGATCTTCGAATCCGTAAATGCGACCACTTTCAGAGCCGAAGTAAACGGTCACCGCACCCCGCGGCGGCGCAAACAACGTCGGTGACGAAAGGGTCGTCCCAATTTCCACGTTGCCGTCGTTGCACACAGAGCATTCGGCTGTGCGCCACTTCACTGTGCCGTCGCTGCGTACCGCTATCAATGTGCCGCGTTCGCTGAGTGCGTATGCGGTACCGTCGATCCCCAAGGCCGGGGAGGAAAGCACCGGGGAGAGCGGCGGCGAGGCATCGACAGGAACTGCGCTTGGTGTTCCCCTGGGCGAGGCAACTCGGCCGATCCCCGCACCGGTGTGTGCCGAGTCGTGGCGGAACCTCGGCCATGGGGAGGATGGAGTCACTGTCAAACCGGAACCTCCCGAGTTGCACCCGGAAACGATCAGCACGAGGGCGGCAGTTGTGAGAATAAGTCGCATGGAGTGCTCCTTATGGCGTTGCCACCGTATCGCAGGTGAATGGCCGGCGCGCCACGAGCCGCGCAAGATAGGCGGGCGTTGTATCCTCCAGCAAGCCCTCCTCGTATTCGAGCAGCTCGAAATCCGAGAACGCGTGTTTGAGTTCGCCTCGTCGGAGAAGATGCGCAGGGTTGCTCGGATGCCCGAACGCTTTTTGGTCCTCAATAAAGCTTTCGTACAAAACCAGGCCTCCTGGGCGTAGTGCTGCTTTGATGGCAGAAAAGAGGGAGCGCTGGAGATAGCGTACCACGAGTACGGTGCCGTATCGGCAGCGCGGCAACGGGAATTGCTCGAGGTCCGCAGCGACAGCGAAGATCTGCAGTTGTCTTTCCCGTCGCTGTCGTGCCAGCACTTGGAGCGCCGCTAGTGAGATATCGATGACGTGGACCTCGAGTCCGTGCTCGGCCAGAAATAGTGCGTTGCGGCCGCTCCCTCCGGCCACGTCCAGCACGGGCCCTGCAAGCTTGGCGGCCCACCGTACCACGAGTGGCCAGGGTGGTCCGATCGTGTCGCCAGCGCGGCGGTAGCGGTCGTCCCATTTGAGCTTGTCGGTGTACACGTTCGCAGGTGTCTTCAAAGCAAGGTTACCCGCGCGAGCGCAAGGACATCGACAACCCGTGCACCAGCACGGCGGAGTGCGAGTGCACATTCGTTCGCTGTGGAGCCCGTGGTGAGCACATCGTCGACTAACAGGATGCGGGCGCCGCGCACGAGGCTCTCGGCACCTGCACGCACACGAAAGGCCCCCCGCACATTTCCGCGCCGGTCTTTCTTTCTCAGCTCTGCTTGAGCACGAGTTGGCCGAGAACGTTCGAGAAGAGCGGGGGCGACCGTGCCGGTGTTCAAGGCGTGCGCTAGTAACAGGGATTGGTTGAACCCGCGCCAGCGTAAGCGTTCCAGCGATAGGGGCACAGGGGTGAGCCAGTCGTACGCAAAGGCATCCAAAGGGCCGGCGTACCGCAACAACGAGCCTAGCGGACCTGCCAGGGAAACGATGCGGCCGTATTTAAACCGCGCCAGCGCTCGCGCGATCGGGCTCCCTTCGTCATTGTGGGCGTAAACGAAGGCAGCGCGGGCTCGTCCGAACGCAGGAGGCTCCGACAAACAGTCTCCACAGAGAATGTCCACGGAGCCTGCTGCCGCAATGGGGAGGCCGCAGCAGCGGCATATGGGCGGCACGATTCGCTGGACATTCCTCGCGCATTGCGGACAAAAAGCGAGTTCTCCAACGCACAGGCTCTCACAGCTTGCACACACGGGGGGATAAAGAAGCGCGCCAAACGTTGCCCAGATCGTCACGACCAAATTCTACCTTGGCAAGGAATTTCGGGAAGCATCGGGCGCGCCGGAGCTTGCAAAAGAGCTTTGGTCGAAGCCGCTGTAGCCTTTCGAATCCGAAAGCGGAGCAACCTTGCGGGAAAAAGACGCATCCGGTAGAAGCCACGCGCTTGTCTTCCAGTAAAAGGCGGGTGTGAGGGAGGATGCCATGCGACTTGTGCTTGTAGTTTTAGTTGTGGGCTTGTGGTTGGCTGCGCCGAGAGGGTGGGCGGCGGAGAAGCTTCCAGAGCAAACGGAGAGCGCCACAAGCGTTGCGACCCCCCAAAAAGCGCCGACTCCGCTACCAACCATTAGTGCAGAAGACTTGGAGCTCCTGAAGAAAATCTTGTTCACGATCGAGGCGGAGCCAGACAGTGGTGAGGCTCCGCTCAAGGTGAAGTTTACGTTGGATCTGTTGGGCGAAGAGTTGAAGAAACCGCGCTTTCATTGGGATTTTGGTGATGGGACAACTTCCAAAGAGCGACACCCGACCCACGTATTCAAGAAGCCTGGCGAGTACAAAGTATCTTGCCGAATCGATGATGTGGACGATCGCTGGGGGAGGGACGAACTCACGATTTTCGTGGATCCAAAGGAGTAGTCGCCCTTCCGGTGGGGCACGAAAGTTTGCGTTTGACTTCGGTACTGCCACTGCTCATACACTGAGGCTGGCATGAACGCGTTCAAACGGTTCTTCCTTGGCTTTCTGTTAGGCATCGGGGCGATGTACTGGGTCTTGCATCATGGGGATGAAACCTGGCGCGATGCCTGGACCTGGATGAACAAGAGCGCTTCGGCCTACCGCGGCGATAGCGCGCACCAAAAAGCCAAAGAAGTCCTCGGCGAGTGAGTGCTCTACCGGTGATGTTCGGCCCTTTAGCCGATGTGCGCGTGGTAGACCTGACGCGCGTGGTCGCGGGACCTTACGCCACGATGTTGCTCGCCGACCTTGGAGCCGAGGTGCTGAAAATCGAACTGCCACGTAAAGGAGACGACGGGCGCTACGGTTACCCGTCCCTTCAAGGAGTCCCGTTGGCCTTTGCCGCACTGAACCGGAACAAGAAGGGGATCACACTTGATGTGCGTACCCCAGAAGGGAAGGAGTTGCTTTGTAAACTAGTGAGCAAAGCCGATGTTCTGGTGGAGAACTTTGCTGCTGGAACCATGCAGAAGTGGGGGCTCGGTTACGAAGTGCTCGTTTCCCATAACCCGAGTCTTGTCTACGTGGCCCTTTCGGGATTTGGGCAAACGGGCCCGTATGCCCGGCGAACGAGCTACGACATCATTGCACAAGCCATGGGTGGACTCATGGCGCTGACCGGATTTCCAGACGGGCCGCCGGTGCGTGGAGGTGGAGCGCTAGGGGACTTTATTGGCGGTGTGTTTGCTGCCCTCGGGGTCGTGTGTGCACTCCATCATCGACAGCGCACTGGCCAAGGCCAGTTTGTGGACGTGTCCAATATGGATGCCATCCTCAGCATGACGGACAACTGGTTGACGCTTACAGCAATGACTGGGCGGAAACCTCCGCGGTTAGGGAACCGTCATCCGTTTACAGCACCGTATGACTGCTTTCGTGCCCGCGACGGTTGGGTGGTCATTGCGGTGGGGAACAGCGCGCTTTTTCGTGCACTGATGGCTGCAATCGGCCGCTCAGAGCTTGGTACAGATCCACGGTTCAAATCGCCCCAGGCCCGCCTGGAACACTACGACGAAGTACACAGCGTCGTGGAGGAATGGGTGCGAGAGCGCACCGTAAGCGAGGTGTTGGAGGTGCTTGGCCCGCAAGGGGCCAACGTTCCTTGCGCTCCGGTGATGGAAATGCAACAGCTGTTGACCGACCCACACGTGCTGTCGCGAGAGATGGTTGTGGAGGTACCCCATCCGACGTTGGGGAAGGTGCCGGTTACTGGGATACCGCTAAAGTTTTCGCGTACGCCAGGTGCGGTTCGGTGGTTAGGGCCGGAGTTAGGGCAACACAACCGTGAAGTTTACTGTGAGATGTTGGGTCTCACGGAAGAAGAACTACAAGAACTGGAACAACGGGGGGTGATTTAAGCAATGCCAAACGATCTCCCAATCATCGAAAAGCTCAAGAAAGAACTTTCTGACCTACAGTATGAATTGACCCGCAAGCTGCCGAAGGAGCTCCAGGAAGCGGCAAGCCACGGGGATTTAAGCGAGAACGCAGAATACGATGCCGCAAAGCATCGCCAGGAGTACGTACGGGCACGAATTGCTCAGTTGCAGGCGCGGATCCAGCAGCTGTCGCTTTACAACATGAACTCAGTGCCGCGCGGGGTCGTGGGCTACGGAAGCCGAGTGACGTTGGAGGACGTCGAGGACGGTACCCGCACCGTCTACGAACTTGTGATGCCTGAGGAAGTGAACCCGGCGGCTGGGCTGATTTCGGTGAGTTCCCCACTCGGTCAGGCGCTGATCCACAAGGAAGTGGGAGACGAGGTCGAGGTGCGTACGCCGCGTGGTCAGAGAACGTACGTGATCGTCGAGCTTGTGACTTTGCACGAGCGCGATTCGTTGTAAGGTGTTGGGCCCTAGTGGGCAGCCTTTCGCGCTTGCGGGGGAGCCCTAAGCTCCGTACCGCGGCTGCTTTCAGCGCGGGTCTCAAGTTCTTGCGGCTGCCGCCCGTAGTGTGCTAGGAACGATGCCTGCACAATTGGACCACTAAAAGGAAAAGTGGGCCGTTCGCCCACTTTTTTTGTTTCGGAAAATGACAGTGAACCAGGACATCCCAAGCCAGGTTTGGCAGATCGCAGAGCCACTGGTGGAAAGCGAAGGTATGGAAATCGTAGACATCGAGTTTCGGCGGGAGCAGGGGGGGCTTGTGCTACGCCTGTTCCTGGATCGGCGCGATGGCCGCGGCGTGACGCTCAACGAGCTCAGCCAGGTCAGCCGCCAACTAAGCGACCTGCTCGATGTGTACGATTTTGTGCCGGGCAGTTACACGCTCGAAGTGTCGTCGCCCGGTGTGAATCGACGCCTACGCCGACCAGACCACTTTCGTCGCTATGTCGGTCGGAAGGTCCGGGTGCGCACGAGCTGCACGGTGGAGGGCCGGCGAACGTTCTCCGGTGTACTCGAGGAAGTCGACCAAGACCGGATTCAGGTGCGTGATGAAGTTGGGGTGCACTGGATCCGTTTCGATCAAATCGCGCGAGCGAATCTCGTGGTGGATTCCTAAAGAGGCGAGAGGTGAAGCATGCCGGTGCAAACGGAACTGAGTCGGATGATTGAAAGCATCTGTCGAGAGAAAGGCGTCGGCCGTGATGTTGTCATCGAGGCGGTCGAACAAGCAATTCTTTCTGCTGCGCGCCGGAACTACCCATCTGCTCGGTTGGAGGCGAAGTACAATCCTGAAATCGGCAAAGTAGAATTGTTCCGGGTGCTGACGGTCGTAGAGCGCGTAAAAGACCCCAACATAGAAATTTCGCTCGAAGAGGCGCGGTCAAAAGATCCGGAGGTACAACTGGGGGATGAGATCTTGGAGAAGCTTCCCGAAGTTTCCTCGCGAGTTGGCGCCTACGTAGCACGCCAGAACCTGCTCCAAAAAATCCGGGATACTGAGCGCGCGCTTGTTTACGACGAGTTTAAAAAGCTCAAGGGCGAGCTGACTCACCTGGGTACGGTGCAAAAGCTGGACAGGCGGAACATCATCGTGAACCTCGGCCGCACGGAAGCCGTGTTACCGGAAAAGGAGCAAATTCCGCGAGAGCGGTATCGGCCAGGCGACCGAATCCGCGCTTACATCCTGGATGTGGAGATGTCCCAAAGCCAGGGTCCCCGGGTTGTGCTGTCGCGAACCCACCCGGGATTCTTGATCAAGCTTTTCGAACATGAAGTTCCGGAAATTTTCCAAGGCATTGTCCAAGTGAAGGCAGCGGCACGGGAGCCGGGGGTGCGGGCAAAAATTGCGGTAACTTCGAAGGATCCCGACGTGGATCCGATTGGCGCTTGTGTAGGCCCGCGAGGAACCCGCGTGCAAGCCGTGGTGCAAGAGCTACGAGGCGAGAAGATCGATATCGTATTGTGGAGCGAGGATGCTGCAGAGTTCGTCTGCCGCGCTCTAGCGCCGGCCAAGGTGAGCCGAATCATTATCGATGACGAGGAGCGCAAGATGGAGGTCATTGTGCCCGACGACCAACTTTCGTTGGCAATCGGTCGCAAGGGCCAGAACGTGCGCCTTGCCTCGAAGCTCACCGGCTTCGATTTAACGGTAAAGAGCGAGTCGGAGGTCGCAAAGGAACAACAAGACGCTCGGCTTGCTTTGATGCAAATCGAGGGTATGGATGAAGCTCTGGCCGATGAGCTGTACGAATCTGGTGTTCGCACAGTGGAAGATCTGGCCAACGCGGATCTCGACACGCTTTTGGAAGCGGAGAACCTGACCCCCGAGAAAGCAAGGGAATTACAGGAACGCGCGCGGGACTGGATTGCGCAACACCCAGCGGAACAACAATCGAGCGAAGCCGACCTTTCTTCCGCAATGACCTCGGATGCAGGAGAAGAAGAGTTTTCCGAAGAAGGCCCGTCTGCCTCAGTAGAGGCTGCGGAAGAAACTCGCGGGTCCTAACTCTAGGGAGGATGCCGAAGCACCACACCCCACTGCGCCGGTGCGTTGGCTGCGGTCAAGTTGCACCGAAGAAAGAAATGCTTCGTTTCCGTGTCGCGGACGACGGTCGCTTGGTGGCCGATCCAGTGGGTCCAGGACGGGGCGCCTATCTCCATCGAAGTACTGCTTGCTGGGAAAGGTTCGCGGCGCGCAAGGGGGTGGTGCCATCATTGCGGCGCAACGTCGACCGGGCAGCGCGGGGACGCCTCGTGCAGAGTTTAAAGGAAAGCGCTAAACAAAAGAAACTTGAAACGTAAGGAAAAAATCACGGAATGTCTTCGGTTGGAACCAAACGAGTAAGAGACGTTGCCAAGGAACTCGGACGCGACATCAAAGATGTATTGACCGCGGCCGAGCGAGCGGGCATTCGGGGCAAGAAGCCGCAAAGCGGCCTCACCGAGGAAGAGGTTCGAAAACTCCACCAGCTTCTTGAAACCTCCGAGTCCCCGGGTGGTACGGTAGTGATCGGAGAGACTGTTGTTACCAGGCGTGAAGGCCAAGAACACGTGGAAACAAGAGTGAGTGACAATATCATCCGCCGCCGGCCGAAGCTGGACCAACCGGTGGGAGCAGTTGGGACTGAGGCGGCATCACATGCCCGGTTGCAGTCGCCGGTCACCGGAGAGGTGGGCCTGGTCGAGCCGCTTTCTGCCGAGCCGTTAAGTGCTCCAGACTTGGCTCCACTACCTCCGATTACCGAGGATCTCGTGCCCCCTTCGCTACCTGAGGTGGAGTCCCTATCAGGAGCGTTGCCGGGGCTCGAACGCGAGCCAGTTGTAGAAAAGGGTTCGCCGTCCGCTGGCGCGCCTTCGACCGTGACTGAAACGGGAAGTGTTGCACCGTTGCCTGAGGAGCCCGCGATTGCTGCGCTCGACACACTTGAGAACTCACCAGGTGCTCCGAGCGCGTTGCAAGGGGATCCCAAGCTCCAGGGGGTCGATGGCGAGGCTCAGGTGCAGACCGGTAGCGGATCCGCAGTGCCCGGAAATCAAGGTGCTGCACCGGCCGACGGCCAGGCGCGCCGAGGCCCGAAGGTACTCGGGCGAATCGACTTGAGCCGCCAGGGCACAGCGCGTGCTCGAGCGCCACGGGAGCGTCCGGGGAGTCAGCCCCTCGAGCGTGTTCCGGCGGCGATTCCGCTCCCGACCCCGGTAGAGGGACGGCCGCGAAAGAAAAAGCGGCGTGTCGTAGAGCGGGCAGAGACGATCGATGCCGTCGAACTTGGGATTCGGCGGAACAAACTGCCGAAAAAGAAGAAGCCCGCACCCGGCCAGGAAGTGCAGAAGACCGAGATCACCGTTCCTCGTGCTCACAAGCGGGTGATTCGCATTGCTCGGGAGGTCATTACGGCTCGCGAGTTGGCCCGCGAGATGGCAGTGCGGGAAACGGAGGTGGTGAAAAAGCTCCTAGAACTCGGGGTGCTGGCGAACGTGAATAAGCCGTTGGATTTTGACGAGGCATCCCTCGTAGCGCAGGAGTTTGGCTTCACCATTGAAAGAGTGGCCGACAACCTCGAGGCGCGACTAGAAGACGAGCCGGCCGTCGTTGGGGCGGAAGAAAACCTGGTGCCGCGGCCGCCGGTCGTAACCATCATGGGCCACGTCGACCACGGCAAGACGTCGCTGCTCGACGCCATCCGGCAAACGAACGTAACCGCGCAAGAGGCTGGGGGAATTACGCAGCACATCGGGGCGTACACGGTAGAGGTCGACGGCCGAAAGATTACCTTCTTGGACACCCCTGGTCACGAAGCGTTTACCGCAATGCGTGCCCGGGGTGCCAAGGTCACCGATATCGTGGTGCTGGTTGTCGCAGCGGATGATGGCGTCATGCCGCAAACGGTAGAAGCGATCGACCATGCGCGTGCCGCCGGCGTTCCGATCATCGTGGCAGTGAACAAGATCGATAAACCCGACGCCAACGTGGAACGCGTGACGCGTGAGCTTGCTGAACGCGGCTTGGCGCCGGAAGAGTGGGGCGGAGACACGATTTTTGTGAAGGTCTCGGCAAAAACCAAAGAGGGGATTCCAGAACTGCTGGAGATGATCTTGCTCCAGGCCGACGTCCTGGAACTGAAGGCCAACCCTGATCGGCGGGCGCGAGGGACGATCATCGAAGCAAAGCTTGATCGGGGTCGCGGACCGGTAGCAACGGTGTTGATCCAGCAAGGAACCCTGCGCGAGGGAGAGCCGTTTGTGTGCGGCCCTTATTTTGGGCGCGTGCGTGCATTGATCGATGACAAAGGGCGTCGGGTGAAGGAAGCCGGGCCGTCGACGCCGGTGGAAATTTTAGGTTTCGATGGCGTACCGGAGGCTGGAAGTACCTTTCTGGTGGCACCGGACGAAGCCACAGCGCGAAGCATTGCGGAACAACGGCAAGCCAAGCTCCGGGAGGAGTCACTCGCGAAAACCGCCCGATTGACCCTCGAAGATTTGCACGACCGAATCCAGGCTGGCGAAGTGAAAGAGCTTCGGGTCGTGCTGAAGGCGGACGTGCAAGGTTCAGTGGAGGCGCTCTCGACCGCCTTGCGGCAACTCTCGACGAACGAGGTGAAGCTCAATATTCTGTTGGCCTCGGTCGGCGGGATTAAAGAATCCGACGTGAACCTTGCGGCGGCGTCGGATGCCATCGTGATTGGGTTCAATGTGCGGCCAGAAACGAAAGCCGCGGAAGAGGCACGGCGCCAAGGCGTCGAGATCCGCTTGTACGACGTGATTTACAACGCTGTGAACGACGTCCGTGACGCTCTCGCTGGGCTGCTCGCACCGGTGATCCGCGAGGTGCCGCTGGGGCGTGCAGAGGTGCGCGAGGTGTTCCGAGTACCGGGCGTGGGTAATGTTGCTGGTGTCCAAGTGTTGGATGGCAAACTGTTGCGCAACGCCGAGGTGCGATTGGTACGCGACAGCGTGGTCGTGTACACCGGTCGAATTGCGAGCTTGCGGCGGTTCAAGGAGGACGTGACCGAGGTCGCTGCCGGCTACGAGTGCGGCGTTGGCTTGGAGAATTACCAGGACATTAAGGTCGGCGATATCATCGAGGCATTCCGCAAGGAAGAAGTGGCTCGACGCCCGTAGCGCGGGCCCTTCGTCCTAGGATTCCTCCGCGGGACGGGCCCAGGGAAAAGAGGCAGTCAGTTGGTTGTCGGTGTCCTGAAGCTTACGCTCTTCTTACCCGAGAATCACAGCCTCAAGGGTAAGCGTGGCGTGTTAAAAAAAATCAAGGCCCGGGTAGCGAACACATTTAACGTTTCCGTCGCCGAATGCGATGCGCATGACTTGTGGCAGCGAGCGGTACTAGGATTTTCGCGGGTCGGCACGGATGCTGGCGAAGTGGATTCTGCCCTGAGGCAGGTGGTGCAGTTCATCGACGCCATGGAGTTGGCCGAGCTGGGCGAGGAAGAAATCGAGATTTTTCACGTCTAGCCCCCGGTTCCTGGCGGCGAGGCAGTTGTCGCATAAAATGAGCTCACGGCGAGCCGAACGAGTTAGCGAGTCCGTTCGAGAAGCGTTGGCGGAGTTGATCCTCCGCGAAGTCAAAGACCCGCGCGTGGTATCGGTCACCATTACGGCTGTCCGAGTCACAAACGACTTGGCGCGAGCGCACGTGCGCTTCCGCTGTTTAGGCGACGAGGCAGCCCAAGTGCGTTGTCTGGCCGGTCTGCAGAGTGCCACTGGATTTTTGCGAGCACAGTTACTGCGGCGATTACAACTCCGAAGGGCTCCGCAGTTGTCGTTCGAAGTCGACTCGTCACTTCCCGAACTGGAACGACTGGCGCAGGCTATGCATCGGGCCGGTGAGCGGAAAGAGTAAGCTAACGACTCCATGAACGGGATCTTGGTGGTCGATAAACCCGCCGGGCCGACGTCGGCCGACGTCGTGCGGGTGGCAAAAAAACTCTGGCGGGAAAAAACGGGGCACCTTGGCACCTTGGATCCGTTTGCCACTGGAGTTCTTCCTCTCTGTATCGGGGAGGCGACCAAGGTGGCGCAACTCCTGGCGGACGCTGACAAGGAATATGTAGGCGTACTCGTATTAGGTGCTCGGACCGACACGGGCGATCCCACCGGTCGGGTGGTGGAACAAATTGCGGTGCCAGCGGACATTGGGAGCCGACTGGCTACGATTCCTGCACGTGTAGGGGGCAGACGCTTGCAAACGCCTCCCATGTACTCTGCCATCAAGCGAGACGGAATCCCGCTGTACAAACTGGCTCGTCAGGGATTGGTGGTGGACCGTCCGCCACGCGAGGTCGAAATCGAGTTCCTCGAGCTCGAAGTCGTTGGCGAAGGAATGGTGCGTTTTCGCGTACGTTGCTCCAAGGGAACCTACGTTCGGGTACTGGCCGAGGAGATCGCTGCCGCTTTGGGGACCGTGGGCCATCTTACAGAGCTCCGCCGTTTACGGTTTGGTCCGTTTCGGATCGAACAAGCCGTGACGCTGGATCAGCTAAAAAAAGGCGAACACGCCCCGTTGATTTCGATTGGGAGTGCGCTCCCTGACCTGCGGCGGTTTCCGGTTCCAGATCGACTGCAGGAACGTGTCCGGCAAGGCGCTCGTGATGTACTCTCGGGACTTCCCGAGGGCACAGCAGGCGAACGTGCGCTTCTCGTGAATCGTGCGGGTGAGCCTGTCGCTGTGGTCGAGTTTCAGGACCGTGGCTGGAAGTACCTGCGCGTGCTGGCACCGGCGCGTGCCTGAAGGCCGAGCAGCGCGCACGTTACTGCACCTTGGTTGTGTTTTGTCGGGCAAAATCGCTACTTGCATGCGCGAGGTCGAAGGAGCTGGATGGAAAGCAAATCCTATCGGCGGAAGCTGCTTGCGGTGTTGGTAATCAGCCTGGCGGGTATCGCGATTGCCCTCGAGGCTGAACGGATTCACCGCCAACTAAAAACCGACGCGGGTTTCAGCAGTTTCTGCAACGTCAACCACGTGATCAATTGCGACGTGGTGCTGAGCAGCCGTTGGGCAGAGCTTGCCGGAGTGTCTGTCTCTGCAGCGGCAACGATGTTTTACTTATTGGTTGCGGCACTTTCGGCAACTTTATTATTTCAGCGCAATTCGACGAACCGCCGCCGATTGGTTGGTGTGCTGGTTGGCTTACTCGCGGCCGGTGCCGCATTTTCCATCTATATGGCCTTCATTGCTTTTGGGGTGCTGCGTAGCTTCTGCATGTTGTGCAGCGGACTTTACCTCGTCGCCTTGGCAAATTTCGTGGCGGGCTGGCGGTTGCATCGAGAGGTCCAAGTCATCGGCCGGAAAGAAAAAGAAAACGCGCTTCGTCGCGATATGTATCTATACACGGGCGTTGCTGCCACGTTGCTGCTTGTCGTCGGAGCGGCAGCTTGGGACGTCGCGCGGAGCTGGAACGAACCAACGAGCGCGGCGGAAGTGGCGCAGATGGATCCCCGCTTTGCAGACTGGTTTCGACGCCTTCCCTCCGTGGATCTCTCGGTGGACTCTCGCAACGCCCTCGGCCCGGCAGACGCCCCCGTGACCATCGTCGAATTCTCAGACTTCGAGTGCGTTCATTGCGCGGCCTTGCGGGATGCCTTGGAGGAAACGCGCCGCCGTTTTCCGGCGCTTGTCCGCGTGGTCTTTCGCCATTTTCCCTTGGACTCTGCTTGCAACCCCCTGGTGGCTTCTCCGTTTCATCCTGTGGCATGTGAAGCAGCTGCCGCCGCCGAATGCGCTGGTGCGCAAGGAAAGTTTTGGCAGTACCACGACCTGTTGTTCACACACCAGAAGCAGCTTCGCCGCGACCGCTTGCGCGACTTCGCAAGAGAGTTGCGCCTGGACCTCGAGGCGTTCGACCGCTGCTTGCAAGATCCGAACACCCGAGCCCGTGTTGCAGAAGACGTGAGGCTCGGGACGCGCATCGGTGTAAATTCGACACCGACGATGGTGGTGAACGGGAAGCTCGTGCGCGGAGCGCTGGATGCGGAGACGTTGCGTCGCACCCTGTTGCTTGCCCGCGGAGAATCGCGCACCGGTCATTGAGCCAGGAATCTCGTAATTTCGCGCCTCTAGAACCTGCGCGGCACGGATGTCTCCATACCTGTATCGTGCCACGATATTGTCGGCGAGCAAAAGCGCTCGCCGAGTTCAGCAATTACAGCTCGCCTTGCCTCATTGTTGACTCGCTAGAGCCATCTCAGTACTGAGCGGCCCTCGCAGTTGGCATCGATCAACAGCGAGGTCGTGAGACACGATGACGAGGTCGGTCAAGCGCACTGCTGCTAAGGGTCGGCTGTTGGGTGGATGTGGTGCAGTAGAGGCGGGTGTGGATTGGGTTGTGGGATGGGAGGACGTTTTTGTCATCCGGAGACATCCTTGGGCAAATTGTCCCCCGTGTGGAAACGCGCTGCGCGAACCGACACAGTCCAGCGAGCAAAGCGGAGGGCTGCGCGCAGATGGATGGCGAATGGTTGGCGGCATTGTCGCAACTGAGGGAAACGGTGGGCGAGCGCAACTACGCGACGTGGATCGAGCCCATGCAATGGACGTGCAAAGATGGCGAGATTCGCGTCGAGGCTCCCAGTGCGTTTCATCGGCAGTGGGTGGGCCGCCACTTGCTGAAGACGATTGAAGAAGTGTTGCGGCGTTCCTTTCCGCAAGGGGAGAGGATGCGCCTTGTCCTGACGATTCGGTCACAGCCGAGTACGGCGGCTTCTCCCTCTCATGTCGGCGATCCAAATGCTGCAACGAGTACCCGCGTGCGTGGTGCTCGGAGCGCACTCAAGGTGGGCAGACTCGTGGAGAAGTATGACTTCGCCTCCTTTGTCGTAGGGCCGGCAAACCAGCTGGCTGCTGCGGCGGCCAAAACCGTAGCCGAGACACCGGGTCGCAGGTTCAATCCACTCTTTGTTTGGGGCGGGGTCGGTCTGGGGAAGACGCATTTGGTGAACGCAATTGGAAACGAGGTGCTGAAGCGACCGGAGGGGAAGCGGATCGGCTGTCTCTCGGCAGAAACGTTTATGAACATGATGATTCACGCGCTCCGGACGGACAAAATGGCTGACTTCCGAGAGCGCTTCCGCCACTTGGATTTGTTGCTTCTGGATGATGTTCAGTTCCTCGCTGGAAAAGAGCGTACGCAGGAGGAGTTTTTCCACACCTTTCAAGCGTTGGCAGAAGCGCAACACCAGGTGGTTTTGACTTCCGACAAACCTCCGAGTTTGCTTCCAGGAATCGAGGCGCGTCTACGAAGTCGTTTCGAAGGTGGGCTTCTTGTGGAAGTCATGCCCCCCACGCAAGAGATGCGGTGCGAAATCTTGCAACGAAAAGCCCACAACCGGGGCCACACGCTGCCTGATTGCGTGGTGCGCGCCATTGTTCAGCGGTGCGGACCGAGTGTTCGCGAACTGGAAGGGGCTCTCAACCGCGTGCTTGCGTTCGTAGAAATGATGGGGCAGAAACCGACGGTCGATCTCGTAGAAACGCTGCTGGGCCCGGAAATGGCGGCGGAGCCGGTACGCGAGATCGGGATCGAGGAAGTGCAGAGTGAAACTGCTCGTTACTTCGGAATTACCGTGGAGCAACTCGTTGCTCATTCGCGGGACCGGGTATCATCGTTCGCGCGCCAAGTAGCCATGTATCTCTGCCGCTCGGTTGCAAGCGCCTCGCTTGCGCGAATCGCTGCCGCGTTCGGCGGGCGAGACCACACGAGCGTGCTGTACGCAATTCGAACCATTGAAAAACGCCGCCAAGCGGATGCCGACCTGGCACGGACGCTGGACTGCCTCGCGAACTCGATCACCCGCGGTGGTTCCCCAAACGCGCTCAAAGGACAGGCGCAACCAAGCTCCAACCCTTGAAAGTTTTTCGCAAACGGTTAGCGTGCCGCCGGGTTTTCTTCCCCCGCCTTGAAGAAAAACATCTCAGGAGGTGAAGGCATGAAAATTCGGCCGTTGCAGGACCGAGTATTGGTAGAGCGAATCGAAGAAGAAGAGAAAACCAAGGGTGGCATTATCATTCCGGACACTGCTCGCGAAAAGCCGCAGCAAGGCAAGGTTGTCGCTGTGGGTCCGGGGAAGACGGATGAAAAGGGCAATCGGGTCGCAATGGGTGTGAAGGTGGGCGACCGGGTCCTGTTCGGTAAGTATGCCGGCAGTGAGGTGGAAATCGAAGGGAAGCAGTATCTCATCATGCGTGAGGAAGACATCCTGGGCGTGATCGAAGGCTAGCCGTAGCGAAGGAGACAACTCGAATGGCTGCAAAAATCATCAAATTTAGCGAGGAAGCGCGCGCGAAAATCTTGTCAGGCGTGAAGATTCTGGCCGACGCGGTGACCGTGACCCTGGGCCCGAAGGGTCGCAACGTCGTGATTGAAAAGGCCTTTGGCGCCCCAACGATCACAAAAGATGGTGTGACCGTCGCCAAAGAGATCCAGCTCGAAGACAAATTCGAGAACATGGGCGCCCAGATGGTGAAAGAGGTGGCAAGCAAGACCTCCGACGTTGCGGGGGACGGCACGACCACAGCGACCGTTCTTGCGCGGGCGATCTTTACCGAAGGGGCAAAAATGGTGGCCGCTGGGCACGACCCGATGAGCTTAAAAAGGGGAATCGACAAAGCGGTGGCCGTGGCCGTGGAGGAGTTGAAACGGATGGCAAAGGCTACGCGCGAGCGACGGGAGATCGCCCAGGTTGGCACGATTTCCGCGAACAACGATCCTACCATTGGCGAGATTATTGCCGACGCAATGGAGAAGGTCGGGAAGGAAGGGGTCATCACCGTCGAAGAGGCGAAAGGGTTGGAAACCACTCTCGAGGTGGTGGAGGGGATGCAGTTCGACCGCGGCTACCTCTCCCCTTACTTTGTCACGGACCCTGAGAAGATGGAGTGCCAACTGGAAGATGCCTTCGTCCTGATCCATGAGAAAAAAATCAGTTCGATGAAGGACTTGCTCCCCATCCTCGAGCAAATTGCCCGCACGGGCCGACCGTTTATCGTGATTGCCGAGGATGTGGAAGGCGAAGCACTAGCCACGTTGGTGATCAACCGAATTCGCGGTACTTTGCAGTGCGTTGCAGTGAAGGCGCCCGGGTTTGGCGACCGGCGAAAGGCGATGCTGGAAGACATCGCTATTTTGACCGGGGGCAAAGTCATCGCGGAAGAGCTTGGGATTAAACTTGAAAATATCACCCTGAACGACCTCGGGCGGGCGAAACGAATCGTTGTCGATAAGGATAACACCACCATTGTAGGGGGAGCGGGCAAGAAGGCCGATATCGAAGGACGCATCAAACAGCTTCGCGCCCAAATCGAAGAGACCACTTCGGACTACGACCGCGAAAAGTTACAAGAACGTTTGGCCAAGCTGGTCGGCGGCGTTGCGGTCATTCGCGTCGGGGCTGCAACAGAGGTGGAGATGAAAGAAAAGAAGGCTCGGGTAGAGGACGCTCTGCACGCGACCCGAGCCGCGGTGGAAGAGGGGATCGTGCCCGGCGGCGGAGTGGCGTTGGTGCGGGCATCCACAGCCCTGGACAAAGTGGAGGCCTCCCCAGAAGAAATGGTTGGCGTGAATATCGTGCGGCGTGCGATGGAAGACCCCCTACGCTGGATCGCGAACAATGCCGGCTGGGAAGGCTCGATCGTGCTCGACCGAGTGAAAAACAACAAGGGTGCCTTCGGGTTCAATGCTCTGACCGAGCAGTTCGAGGACCTCATGAAGGCGGGGATCGTGGACCCAACCAAAGTGGTCCGCACCGCTCTGCAAAACGCTGCCTCTGTGGCGGGATTGTTGCTCACGACGGAAGCAATGGTTGCCGAGAAACCCGAGGAGAAAAAGCCCGCGGCCGCGCCAGGAGGAGGCATGGGCGATATGATGTAGTCCGTTCCGCAGTACGGCCGTCGTTGGTGGCAGGTAAGGAGTGCCACTCGACTGTTTGCAAGGTGGGCGCGGGCCGGGCACAGGTGGCGGGTGTCATCGGTGTCCCGGCCCGTTTTGCTTGAAAGGACCGTTGGTACAAGAATGTCGCGCGTCGCGTTTGTTGCCCTGTTGACGGTTGTCGCCACCACTTTGGTGAGTGCTGCGGCACAGGCGAAACTTGCTTTTCAGGCGGCGACGCGTGTCCAAGTGGATGCGGGGGAAAATCCCGGTCCGCGGGCGCTCGCTGTTGGCGATCTGAACGAAGATGGTTTGCCAGACATCGTGGTTGCTGAACCGGATGCCAATCAGGTCACTGTTTTGTTGAATCAAGGAGCAGGACGGTTCGAAGAGCACGACACTGCAGACACCGCTGACGGTCCGGTTGCCGTACTCCTCGCTGATGTCAATCGCGACCGGCGCATGGACATCCTGACCGCAAATTCTGGTGGCGCCAGTGTGAGCGTGCTTCTGCAGGGGACAGAACTGCTCTTCGAAGCGGAGGACGATTTTCTCGATGGTTTTCGGGTGGACCCGGCGCCGGTGGACCTTGTCGCAGCCGATTTCGACGGGGATCGCCGGTTCGACTTGGCCGTTCTGAGTGCGTCGACGATCCACTTGCTCAAAGGCCAGGGCAATGGTCGTTTCACGGACTTTCCTGTGGCGAGCATTTCGACAGGGGCAGGGACCCGGGGCAATTTTGCGATCGGAGCGGGGAATTTTAACCAAGACAGTTTTTTGGATCTCGCTGTCAGTAGCCGGGATGGCAACCGTGTGGCAGTTCTTTTGAGCAAGGGCGACGGAACGTTCGAGACACCGCGGTTGTTCTCGGTAGGAGAACGTCCGGGTGGGCTTGCCGTTGGGGATTTCGGGGGCGACACCAACTTTGACGACGTGGCAGTCGTCAACGGAGTCGACGTCGATACGAAGGTGACCTTGCTCATCAGCGACGGTGGTGGCGGATTTTCTTCGGGGAATACGGACTTCGTCGAAATTGACTCCGTTCATCTCGCGGCAGGAGACCTCGACGGGGACGGAAAGCTCGACCTGGTTGTGAGTAACGCGAGCGGGGGACTGGGGATCAATTTCCTGTGTCGCCAGCCGAGCGAGCTGTGTTATGACCCAGGACCGCCTTTCCCACCCGAGATCCTACCGGACGAAAATGGCTTTCAGAAACAGAATTTTGCGTTGGGCGGAAACTTGGCGACCGTAGCGGCAGTTGACGTGACCGGGGACGGTAAGGCGGACATCATTGCGCTGTCGCAGGCGGGTGACGAGCTCCGGGTCTTTGTGAACACGACCGGCGCTTCCGGACCAGGCGCTTCGCCGACCCCCACGGCAACCGGCCCAACTGTGACCCCGTCGACGGAAAGCCCAACGCCTACCGGCACTCCCCCGCCAACGCCCACGTTTACCTCGACACCGTCTCCAACTTCGGTGCCCACCGCGCCGTTCACCGTCTGTAACACCAGCGATCCAGGCCAGCCCGATATAGGCGGCGAGATTGTCGACGTGGCGGTGGGCGACTTTGACCGCAATGGGAGCCCGGACATTGTAGCCGCCGACCGAACAGGCAATCGCCTAGTATTGCTCAGGACCAGGGTCCGGACCGGTGCGCCCACAGCCTGCGAGGTTCTGGGATGGCAGGCAGGCCGAGCGTTGGTAGTTCCCGGCCCGAAGGCGGTGCGGGTGGCGGACTTGGATGCCGACGGTAAGCTCGACATCGCATCTGTCGGGGAAGGTGGAGTGTACCTCTTCTATGGCGAAGGGGACGGGAACTTTATCCCCAACGAGCGCAACCCCCTGGCTCCTTTGGGCGGCCTAGGCACCCTGGCTTTGGCCGATGTGAACCGCGACGGCGCACTGGACATCGTCCTTGGAAAACCGGGAGACCCGAGCAACGAAGTGGTTGTCCTTTCGCGACTGCGTGAAAGTGGGCGGGTGTACAACCAGCCGTGCGTGATTGGCGTTGGTCGCTCTTCTGACTTCGTTGTTGCGGCTGATCTGGATGGTGATGCGCGCGTAGATCTGGGAATCGCGAGCCAGGCTACGGGTGATTTTGTCGTCTTTCAACAGCAAGCCTTACCGGTGCCACCCGCAACTCCTACGTCGAGCGTGTGCCCGCCTGGTACGGGGGGACTCCGCCCGCTCACTCCCTTCGCGCTGCCCGGGGCACCTTCGGCGGTAATTTCAGGCCTGTTCGAAGCCGATGACAGTGTTCCCGACATTGCAGCCGCGATTCGCGGACCTTCAAGAGGCGAGGTCGCCGTTGTTACCGGCCGTCGCCCTTCGTCGGGTGGAGCATTGTTTTACAGGTTGAGCCAACGATTGCTGGTACCCCCAGTTGGAATTGCGGCCCAAAGCCTGCCATCGGCCATCGCAGCTGGGGATTTTAACCGGGACTCCTTAGAGGACTTGGCGGTGGCAGACGAAAGCAGCGATACGCTGATCTTTTTCATGGCGCGCCGAGATGGAAGTTTTGCGGCTCCGACGTTGCCGGTTGGTGTTGGCGGACAAGCACCGGCAGCATTAGCGGTGCATGACATCGATGGGGATGGAGTTCCTGACGTGGTAGTGGCCCTCAGAGGCGGGGGTGGTTCGGGTGGAGGGGTCAGCGTTTTGGTGAGCAGCCGCCCTCCCGCAACTCCCACGCCTCGCCCGACAGCCACGCCGACAGAAACGGGCACGCCCACGCCGAGTGCTTCGCCCTCCCCAACGTTCACCTCGACGCCCACTACAACGGGTACACCAACGGTAACTCCCACCGCCACTCGCCGACCATCTCCTCCACCAACGCTAACTGCGACAAAAACCCCGAAGCCGGGCACCCTGAATCTCTCTTCGGGCGGCTGTGCAGTGATCCCTCAGGAACTCGGCCGCGCTGGGCCGGCTTGGTGGATCTTTGTTCTCCCTCCGCTGTTGGCGAGATTGTGGCCTTGTGGAAAAGGGGGAAAGGTACGGACGGTTGAGTGCAAAAAATCGCGCTGGTTGTTTCTGCTGGCACTCGGTGTGGGGCTAGTTGCTCCTGCTTACGGGCAGCAGGAATTTCTCGTGTGCGACGTCCCGTTTGCCGGTACCGTTGGGGCGGCCACCTCTGCGGATCTGAATCGCGATGGAACAGCCGACACAATCTTTTCCGACCCCGGGGCAAACCAGGTGGCGATCGGGTTGGTGGATCCCGCCCGCTTTGCACAGGGAGATTGCCTGGGAGCTGTGACGCGGCTGACGGTCACTCTCGCTGCAACTCCCGCTGGTTTGGATGCCGGCGATCTTGATGGTAACCGCTTTCCTGACGTAGCAGTGGCAACCAACGCCGGCTTGGTGATCCTGCGCAACGATGGCGACGGCATGTTGTCTCCATCCGGTACCCCCGTTTCCGCCGGAACCGACCCATTGGTGGTGCGCATCGCCGACGTAGACGGTGACGGACGGCGTGACCTAGTGGTGGGGAGCGGCAACGACAATCGCGTGATCGTGCTGTACGCTGGAAACTCGGGGTTTACTCTCGGAAGCGTCATCGACAGTGGCGGTCCGGTCACCGGCTTGATCGTTGCCGATTTAAACGGTGACGCTACCCCCGACATCGTCACGCTTTCACGAGCGACCGGCATTGTGGCTGCCTACTTGCAAAATGGGCTAACTGGAGATGGATTCCCGCTTTTCGAGCGCGCGGATGCGCGCAGCGTGACGGTTGCACCAGCGGCGTTGGAAGCCGCAGACGTGAACGACGATGGCGTGCTCGATACCATCGTCATTGGCGGGGGTACGTCCGGAACCTTGGCGGTTTTGCTGGGAGAACGGTTGCCCGGAGACGGCTTTCGCTTCGGCCCCACACGCCAGGCTGAACTTGGCGCTCCCCTCCCTCAGCCCAGCGGATTGGTGGTGGGTGACTGGAATCGTGACGGCGCGGTGGATGCCGCGGTCCTGAGTCATGGCTTGGCCGCGATCGCGTTCTTGCTCAACGACGGCGCGGGGCAGCTCAAGGAGTCGCTGAACCCGTGCAACCAGACCGAGCCAGTGACAGGGCGGTGCGCAGTTCGGGCTGGGTCGGAAATTCTGCTTGCTGCAGACGTGGATCGCGATGGTCGCACCGATATTCTCGCAGCCGGCGCTAGCGGCGTGTTGTCGGTTCTCTTGAGTAGTTTGCCAGCCCCTACACCGACGTGGACCGCCACTCCAACGCGTACCCGCACTGCCACGCCGACCAGCACCCCAACACCGACTTCCACAGCCACGGCAACACCGACCGCAACGGAGACTCCCACAGCAACGGCAACGCGAACCCGGGCCCCCACGAACACGCCTGGACCGACCGACACGCCCACGCCGCAATGCTTTGCTGGTGGGGTGTGCGTCAGCGGTAAGGGGTGTGCGGTGAGTCCGGGGCAAACCGGTACCGGAGCATGGCTCGCCATGCTGGGGTTGTTGGTGTTGATTGGACGGAAGTATGCGAGGAAGCAAACATGGTAGGGATTGCGAAGTACAGCGCCTATATTCCTCGTTTGCGTTTGAGTTTGGCCCAGATCGCGGAGGCTTGGGGCCGCGCAAGCGTACAGAAAGGTGAGGTGGCTGTAGGTAACTACGACGAGGATGCTTTTACCCTCGCATTGGAGGCTGCTTTCCAGTGTACCGATGCATTGGGCCAACCTCCCGACGGGTTGTTCTTTGCGAGCACCAGCGCTCCGTACCGCGAGAAGCAGTTGGCAGCATATGCTGCCACGGTGTGCGATTTGCCGCGAACAGTTTGCTGCATGGACTTTGGGGGCTCGGCACGTGCCGGTTTGCACGCGCTGCTTGCGGCGGAAAACGCGGTGCGCAGTGGCCGCATCTCCTCCTGTTTGGTGCTCGCTGCTGAGGCCCGCTTGGCGGAGCCAGAATCCGAGTGGGAGGGCCTCCTGGGCGACGCTGGCGCTGCGGTTGTGGTTGCGCGCGAACAGGTGGCGGCAGAAATCGTGGACAGCGCGAGTATAAACGAAGAATTCACCTATTTTTGGCGCACCGATACCAGTCCGTTCGTACGAGCCCAGCCTGGCAAATTCTCGCAGACGTATGGCTACGTTCGGGATGTAGCCGAGGCGATCCGCGCGGTACTGGAACGTCGCGGCTTGAGACCTGCAAACATTGCTAAGCTTGCGTTGCACGCTCCCGAAGCTCGTGCCGCGGCGGAGGTTGCTCGCCGCCTGGGTTTTGATCCTCGGATGCAATTGGTGGAACCGCCAGGGCAGTCGATCGGCAGTGCCGGGGCTGCAGACCCGCTGCTTGCGCTGGGTGCAGCGCTCGATGAGGCACGGCCTGAAGAATGGGTGGTCGTTGCTGGATTTGGCGAAGGCGCGGACGCCCTCTTACTGCGCACAACGGAGCTGGTCCGCACGGGCAGGGCCGGAAAATCCTGGAAAGAGTGGCTGGCAGCAAAAACCCCTTTGCACTCGTACCAAAAGTACCTCAAATACCGCGGGCTTCTTCGGGACGACGATGGAGGCGAAGCAATTACAAACGTTCTCGAGTTCAAGGAACTGGAGCAAGATGTTCGCCTACACGGGAGCCGCTGCCAGGTGTGTGGGACGGTGCAGTACCCCTTGGCTCACGTTTGCATCAACTGCCGGACACCGGAGAAACTAGAAACTGTACCATTAAGCCGTCGAGGCACGGTATTCACCTACACCGTGGACCACTTGATTGCCAACGTAGAGCATCCGCTACCGATGGCGGTGGTGGATCTCGATGGTGGCGGTCGCCTGTATCTCCAGGTGACCGATTTCGTGGATGGCGAGGTAGAAGTGGGTACTCCGGTAGTTTTGACCTACCGGCGTTTGCATGAGGGAGGGCATAATCATAACTACTACTGGAAGGCTCGGCCGGTACGTTGAAATCGTTTCGTAGGAGAACGACACCAATGCGGGACGCGGTAGCGGTCATTGGAGTTGGTTGCACCCAGTTCGGAGACCTCTTCGAGAAGAGCTACGAAGACCTCATTTGCGAGGCTGCATTCGAAGCGTACGCGGACGCGGGAATCGACCCTCGTGAGATCCAAGCAGCGTACTTAGGAACGTATTTACCCGGCCCCGGAGGCGGAAAGTCTGCAGCTTCGCTAGCCGATGCATTGCGATTGTACGACCGCCCAATCACTCGCGTGGAGAACTACTGTGCGACGGGTACCGATGCCTTCCGGAACGCATGTCTCGCGATTGCATCGGGCACTTACGACATTGTGTTGGTTTTAGGTGCGGAGAAATTGAAAGACCGCCCAGGGCGAGGTTTGCCCCGCTTTGGCCACCCGTTGTTGGCAAAGGGAAACTCAGCTCCCGGCCTTTTTGCCCTGGCGGCGAACCGGTACATGCACACCTTCGGGGTGGGCCGCGACACGCTTGCCAAAGTTGCAGTGAAAAATCATTACAATGGAGCACGTAACCCGCGAGCGCACCTTCGAATGGAAATCACGGAAGAGAAGGTGTTGCAGGCGCCGATGATTGCCTGGCCGTTCGGGTTGTTCGACTGTTGCCCTACCACCGATGGTGCAGCCGCGGCGATTGTCTGCCGAGCGGACATCGCTCGGCGGTTCCGACACGACTACGTGCTCGTCAAAGGCGTTGGCCTTGCCGTGACCTCGGGTCGCCCGTATTTTGACCCGACGTTCGACTACCTCGGATTCCGCTCTACCCAGCAAGCTGCGCAACAGGCGTACGCCATGGCTGGAGTGGGCCCACAAGAGATCGACTTTGCCGAGGTTCACGACTGCTTTACGTGGACCGAACTCACCAACATGGAGGACCTCGGCTTTTGCCGAAAAGGGGAGGCCCCGCAATGGGTACGCGAGGGCCGCACAGCTCTCACCGGTGACCTGCCAATTAATCCTAGTGGCGGACTCAAATCGTTCGGACACCCGATTGGGGCCAGCGGCGTTCGGATGATTTTCGAATGTGTGACTCAGCTCCAAGGGAGATGTGGTGAAAGGCAAGTGAAAAATCCAGAGCTTGGGCTTGCACACAATGTGGGCGGTCCCGGCGCGGTCTCGTGCGTCGTGATTCTGGGCCTCCCAAATTAGCGTTCTCTTTTAGAACGCTTTGGGCGTAACGATTTGTTTCGCCGCAGAATTGAAACGTTGCACTTTTCCGCCAAGATTCGAACCGTAGTTCAGATTTTGGCTTGAGAGGGAACGCGAAGCCATCGCTGGCACTTAGCGTGCAACTCAAGCCAGTTTGGTCCGTACAGACAAACTCTTACGGGAGGGAGAGCGGAATGGAAGGAACACCGCTTCGTCGGTCGCGAGAGTACGACGGAACCAGTTTCGATGGCGGACTCCCGCGTTTGGTGTCGCCAGAGATTCTTCTGCCGAGCCAGTTTTATCAGAGGATGCGGCAACAGCGGGTGCTCGAGGGGGAACGACGATTGATGCTGGCCATTTTGGAAGACGCCGTTGCGTGTTTCCAAAAGTACGCGGGAGCGACTCGCCCGCGCTCGCGCCGGCTGTTTCAAGAAGCCGAAGAATGGTTTCTGGAAACGGACAGCTCCTGGGTGTTCTCCTTCGAGTCTATTTGCAGTGTGCTGAACATCGATGCGCAGTACTTTCGGCGCAACTTGATGCGTTGGAAGGAGGAACTTCTGGCGCAGCCTCCCGAACTGCGCGCGAAAATTGGGCGGGTCCGTCTGCGTGCAGCGCGCCGCCACAAAATTCTACCGTTTGTTCCCAGGCGGAGAAAAAGAAATCGGCAAAAGGCAGCAGCGATCTCTCAGTAGCTTCCAGCCGAAACGCCGTCGCTGTACGGAGGAGGCAAGCCTGGTCGCGGTCGAAGTAGAACGCGCGCGGGCCTTCTTAGAAACTCGAGAAACTGAAGCGCGCAACCGATAGAAGCTTGGCGCTCCACGGAATGAACGACAGAGTCAAGTGCACTCCAGCGACGAGAACAAGCGCCGTCGGCACTAAGCGTACGTGGCGGTACCGATAGAGCAGGAGCAGAATTCCGCACGCTAGAGCCTTGAAGAGCAATAAAGTTTGCTCCACGCCCAACAGGTTGAAAGTAGAAACTAGGAGCGGGTTGGCTTCGCGAAAGCCCAGCCGCAAGCCTTGGTAGGTTGCGACTCCGTCGAAAAGCTGCAGGGCGAGATTGAGCAAGAAAAGCTCATGGAGGTTTCGTTCGTGACGGAGTGGGGACGCGGCGGTCATCGTAAGGCTCCCGAAGCAAGCAAGTTTTGGATGCGCTCGTCGTCGTAGCCGAGCACGTTCCGCAGCACAAATTCCGTGTGCTCCCCGAGCAACGGTGCAGGCCGGGTAACGGAGCAGGGCGTGCCCGACATGCGCCACGGAATTCCAAGGTGCAACTTGCGCCCTACTTCAGGATGTTCGAGCTCCACGAAAAACCCTTCCTCGCGCAAGTGTTCGTCTTCGGCGAGGTTGCGACTGTCGTAGCAAGGAAAGGCCGGGACGCCGGCTGCCTGAAGAACCTGGGTTACCTCCATAGGGGTGCGCTGCAGGGTCCATTCCTCGATGGCTTGCTCGATTCGTTCTACCGCCTGCCGCCGACCGCTTAGGGTTGCAAGCTCCGGGTCCTCGGCCAAGTCGTTTCGGCCAATTGCACGAGCGAGACGTTGCCACTCAGCATCGTCACGCGCCACGACGGCGACCCAGCGTTGCTCCCCCGCGCACCGAAAGATTCCATGAGGAACCATCCATGGGTCCCGGTTGCCATTTCTCTCTGGCTGCGTACCGTGCCAGGCATATTCCATGATTGCCTCCGGGATCATGCAGATGGTTGTTTCCCACTGCGAGAGATCGATCCATTGACCCTCGCCGGTTTGCTCTCGGTGCCACAGAGCGGCAAGTGTGGCGACTGCGGCGTGGAGTCCAGCGGTTGGGTCTCCATACGAGATACCCACGTGCATCGGCGGCGAACCCCGATAGCCGGTCAGCGAGGAAAGCCCCGAGAGAGGAACTTGCGCCGGTCCGTACGACACGTACTCACGCTCGGGTCCCGTAGCCCCATAACCGGACATGGAAATCATGATGATATCTGGGCGCACGCTACGCAGTGCGTCATAGCCCAATCCCAGGCGATCCATCACTCCGAAGGCGAAGTTCTCGCACACGACGTCGCTAACACGTACCAAATCCTTGGCTACCGCGATGCCTTCAGGATGCTTGAGATCGAGTGCCAGGCTCAACTTGCCTTGGTTGTATTGGTTGAAGTAGCCGCTCCGATTCACGCCAGGCTCGCCATCCGGCCAGGGAGGCAGAAGGCGGGTGACGCACGGGCGAAGCGAACTCTCTACGCGAATGACTTCCGCTCCAAGATGGGCGAGTTGAAGCGTACAAAAAGGGCCAGCCCACACCCAGGTGAAATCCGCGACTCGGATGCCGGACAGAGGTTTCATGACCCGCTCTCTTTCGCGACCTTACCGGGCGTTCCCTGGTGCGCCCACGGGTTGCCACTGCGGATCCCCGCCAGCACCTCGGCCGTGTGTTCCCCGAGCCGTGGAGCTGGCGTTCGCAGGCGCCATGGTGTGCGCTGCATGCGGTAGGGCGCCCCAGGGATCGTGACCCGACCACACGAAGGACTTTCAAACGTGGCGAAAAACCCGCGTGCCTGCAGGTGCTCCGATTTTAAGAGGTCTCCCATGGTGGATACTGGCGCTAGGGGAATCCGGCGCGCCTGTGCGGCGTGGTAAAGATCTTTCACAGACTGCGTGGCCATCCATTCTTGCATGAGGAGCTTGAGTGCATCCCAATTTCGCCCTCGCGCGAGGCGGTTCGAGAAAATCTCCAGCCGGGCCCACTCGGGATTTCCCATGAGTTCGACCAAGCGCTCCCACTGGTGTTCCTCGACACAGCAAACGAAAATCCACCCGTCGCGGCACTCGAAGAAATCCAATGGCTGGATTGGCTTCTGGCCCAAACGGGAGGCAATCAGTCCCATGTACGGATAGTACTCGAACGTAAGCTCCAAAATCGAAGCGACACACTGCTGGATGGAAACCACGACATGTTGACCTGTGCCGGTTTGACGACGCGCAAACAGTGCCCCGAGAGCCGCGACCGCCGCATTGAGGGCGCCTTGAAACTCGGCCTGTAACCCGAAGGGCTTGAGCGGTGGTAAGTCGTCGCTGCCCGGACCCGCACCGTTGAGATACGCAAGACCACCTGCGGCCCACAGCGTAAGATCACTCGCTTCGTAGTCGCGGTACGGTCCCACGGTTCCAAACGGTGTGATGGAAACCTCGACAAGGCGTTGGTTGACAGCAGCTAAGCTCTCGTACTCCAATCCGAACCTGGCCATGCGTGGCGGAGGTACATTGTGGATAAGCAGGTCGGCACCCCGTACGAGTTCATACAAAAGCTCTCGTCCTTCGGCGGTCGCGAGGTCAGCGACGATGCCCCGCTTGTTGCAATTAAGGTAGAGAAACAGCCCACTGGCATCGGGGTCCGGGGTGCCGGTCGGGAATGGACCACGCTGTCGCGCCGGATCTCCCCATGGCGGCTCGACCTTGATCACCTCCGCCCCGAGGTCGGCAAGCAACTTGGTGGCGTACGCGGCTGCGACCAGACCGCCGCACTCGATGATTTTCAAGCCGGCCAATGCTCCGCTTGGATTCATCTTCCGAACCGCGGCGCTCCGTTACCACACTCGTTGCTGCTTCTCCAGCAACTTCCGAACGCGTGGGCGAGGAAGCACTTGTGAAAGTTTGAGCTTGTACTCACTCGCGAACTTTATCGGCTGACGGTGGCGTGGTAGGGAGACAGGCCACTTGTTGCTGCACAGAGAGTGCAAATATGCTTGACAATTGTAGAGGCCTGGTGGTCAGTTACCGGTCGCCATGCTGGGCTGCAGGTTTGCTGAGAACGAAAGGTTCCAACATGCTGGGAAGTAGAGGATGGAGGTGTCGTGCGCTGGCGGCTTCGTTGGCGATTGCGATGTCCGCGAGCAGCATCTGGGGATGTGGTAGCGATGGCTCGTCAGGGGTTGTCGTGCTGCCGGGCGATTCCGGAAACGACGCAATTGTTACTGGGTTCGTTCTGGCCCCGAACGGCGTGATGGCACGCACGAGCCCCGCTTGGCAGATTGCGTTCGAAGGAATCCTCGCGGCTCCGGCACAAGCACTTCAGGGGGTCAGTGCGGTCGGTTCCGGGGTGCCCGTCTCCCTGGCACAACTGGATTGGGTGGATTTTGCCGATGGGCGCATTGATAGCCCCTTGCCCCTCGATTTAGATACCGTGACGGAAAACAATGGGCGCTTTCGTATTGTCGATCCGGAGGCCCGCGATGTTTTGGGTTGCAGAAAGATGCTTACGGCAGGGACGGGCACGACAATCATGCGCGCCTTGGTGTACGGGCGGGAAGTAAACATCGATGCTGCTTCGGAAGCCTTGGTGCGCGTGCTGCTGGATTTTGTTGCGAACTCGACTGCTCAACTTTGCAACTTCAGCGCGAGCGAGTTGGCTCGGCTGCAACAGAAGGTGAACGAGGTCACTTTTCCGGCTCGAGGAAACTCTGTTGCCGAGTTGAACGAGGCCGCTTATCAGCTCGCGCGCCGTAACCGGTCGTTGCAGCAAGCGTTGGCTGCGGCAGCGACGGCTGATTGAAGCTGCTCGGGGCGCTTGCTCGTCGGGGAGGGGCGTGGGGCGGCAACAAGGGGACGGTCGTCGCAATCGAGAACGCGACCTGGAAAGCTGACTGCTAGCAGGAGGGCGTTGCCTGCAGGGACTGAAGGGGCTTACTGCAGACACGCTCGCCGGGCAGCCTCGCGGAGCTCGGCCGGCAGAACCTCCAAGAGATCCTCTGCCGCTGATGGCTCGTCGCGATAGTGCCACGCCGCCATGAAGTCCGTGTGCGAAAATTCCGCCGCATTCCACTTCGCGAAGATGCGCCATTTTCCGTCTTGAGCGTCGCGCACCAGGAAGTGCACTTCCTGTTTCTCGGTCACCCCGACCGCCGCGCGTTCGCTTGGGGTCATGGAAAAGAGCACGTAATCTGGGTGCTTGGTGGTTACAAAGTACATCGGCAACTCCTTAAGCGGCTACCGTCAGCTGCGGGCATATTCCGAGGGCACCATGACGAACTGCTGCAGAGTAGCTGAAAATTTGTAGACCCTGGGGCGTGAATCCCCCCACATTCAAGTAGCCACCGTCGAGCGTGGAGGAGGCCGACCAATCCCACTCTCGCTCGAGTAGCCGCTCCCCACGCGAACGAAAGGCAAGGATGCAATCGTATACGGCTTCCACGGCGAGCCGACGGGAGGCAACGAGTCCCTGCTTCCGCCAGGGTTCGCTCCAGCGCTCCAAGATTTGGGTTTGTTCGTGGTAGCTGCGGTTGCGGGTCGCTGGAAGCACCCGTTTGGTCACCAGCGCCCAGCCTGCTCGGGGCGTCTCCGTATGTGCGAGCGGCTCGAGCAAAATCCCCCATTCGTCCTTGAGCTGGTAGCCCACCTGGCGGAGGAAACGCGCATCGAACAGCTCAGGAAACCGCTCGGAAGCAGCGGCAATCGTAAAGGGCACTCCAGCGAGCGTTGGTGTGCGGTAGACCAGCATCCATCCCTGCGCAGCGGTCTCTTGGAGGACGTCTGCAGAAAATGGGATAGGGGGAAGCGGCTCAGGGATCGAGGCTCCGAACGCTTGCTCGATCGCCGCGGCGCCAAAGAAGGCGTCGCCGAACAGCTCCTCCGCATTCGTAGGAGACACGAAATTCATTGGCGCCGTATAGCAAATGCAGTGAGCTGCTCAACCAAACGGCGCGGCCTCGGTTGCAGATTCGCTGCCTAGCGCCGTATAAGAGAAAAATGACCCGCGCCGAACTGGAACGGATCGAGAACGCGTTGCTCGCTCCCTATGCGGCTCGTAGCGGTGCCTCGCGGGGCCGCGACTACAGCGAGGAGGAACATCCGTTTCGTATGCCGTTTCAACGCGATCGCGACCGCATCATCCATTCGACGGCGTTTCGGCGGTTGGAGTACAAGACCCAAGTGTTCGTCAATCACGAAGGGGACTACTACCGGACACGGCTGACCCACACGATGGAAGCCGCACAAATTGCTCGCACACTGGCGCAGGCACTCCGGCTCAATCAAGACTTGGCCGAGGCAATCGCGCTGGCGCACGACTTGGGCCATACGCCGTTTGGTCACGCGGGGGAGCGGGTGCTCCACCGGCTGATGGAACCGTTTGGGGGATTCGAGCACAACGCGCAAAGCTTGCGGATTGTCGAGCTTCTCGAAGAGCGGTACCCGACGTTCAAAGGACTCAACCTTACTTGGGAAGTCCGCGAGGGGATCGTCAAGCACTCGCCCCCGTACGACAAGCCGCTCGCGGAGCGCTTCGATCCTGGGGCTGCCCCCACCTTAGAGGCGCAGCTTGTCGATTATGCCGACGAAATCGCATACAACACCCACGACATCGACGACGGGCTGAAATCCGGCTTGCTCTCCCCAGAGCAACTGGAACAAGTCCAGTTGTGGCGCCAAGTGTTCGGAGAGGTGCGCGGCAAGTGGCCGAACGCGGGCTTCCGCATTTGGCGATACCAGGTGCAGCGACGGCTCATCGACTTGTTCGTTACCGACCTGATCACGGCTACCCGCCGTCGGTTGGAAGACGAACGGATCGACTCGCTCGAAGCCGTGCGCGCGTACGGGCGGCCGCTAGTGGGTTTCAGTCCAGCCCTCGACGCTCAACGCATGGAACTCAAAGAATTTCTGTTCAAGAATCTGTACCGCCATTACCGCGTTACGCGCATGATGGCGAAAGCACAACGGGTCGTGGAAGACTTGTTTTGCGCCTACCGAGCTGAACCCGGCCTTCTCGCCCCGCACATTGCCGTCCGCTGGCAAAGCGGCGAAGAAAGCCTAGAACGCGTCATTTGTGATTACATCGCCGGGATGACCGACCGCTTTGCCTTGGAGGAGCACCGCAAGCTATTCGATCCAGAAGAGCGCGTTTGAAAAGGCTAGGCGGGCATTACGGTGCATGGCCAGGGCTGTTTTCTCACGACCCTAGAACCCAAGCCTTGGCTTGGGCCCCACCTTTGTGCCGTGCGCGACTTACGTCTCTCTGAATCTTCGGCATGGTGACCGGGCAGAGGTTGAATTTTACCGCGGGTCGTGGAAGCGCCTTGGCACATCGCTGGAAATCGTCGGCCAGTGCCGGTCAACGTTCGTCGATTAGGCGAGCATACCCAGTGGCGTCGTAGTTCACGAGGGGTTGGTCGTCAGTTGCGCGCACCACGGCCACGACACCTTGGTCCACGTTGTGTCGCCAAACTCGAAGCCATTCCTCCGCGAGAACACGGCGCTCATCGGCGGGCAGTCGCGCCCACACGTCGTGATCCACACGAAGGATGAGAACGCGACCTTGCCGTTCCACACGCCGCACGCCAACTTTTTCGCGCAACAGGCCGTCGGTGCTCAAATTGGCAATGATGGTTTCTGGCGGGATCCAGTGGGCGAGTAGACGCCCAGCTCCGGCAACCGCTAGAACGAGCGCCAAAGACAAGAGGGCCCACCGGGTTCGGTGAGCCCTCGCTTGCTCGGCCAAGGGATAGCCTACGGCTGTGGAGGGTTCGGGGTCGGTGGAGGAGTGGGGAAGACAATGCGGTTCCATGGCAGATGTTCGCCCTCGCCACGCTGAGCCTCCTCCTCCCGCTGACGGACTCGTTCCTGGTCGTCCATCACCCGAGGGGCCCCGTCGCTTTCCGCCACGGCTTTGCCAACTCCGACCCAGCCCAACAACCTCGCGAGCCAGGACTTCGGCTCGGCGAAGCCGTTTTCCGCAACCATCACTGACGGAGCGTATAGTCCGACGGTTGCGGCCCCGGCGGAGCATGACGGTGGCAAGGCAGGACACGTCGGTTCCCCTGCGCCAGGGGGGAGAGAGATTCCAGTGTAGTCATTGTCTCCATCGCCATCGACGAAAATCGGGTTGCTCATGGCCCACGGCAGCGCATCCTTAGCAACGAGATTCATCACCGGATCCACAGGAGGCTTGCCTGTAAGCGGCAAGTTTTGGCTTGCTTCGACGATATAATAGCTATCTCCGGAGACAGAATCCGAGATCGTCGCATTGAAGCGCACCACATTTGCATTCGTTTGCTCGAACGGATTGCTGGGATTCGGTGCCACGGCTGGAGTGGTCGTGCTGTTGTAACAAGCAATGACACATCCGTTCTTGATAACGCGGACCTCTTCGACGGGTACCCAAGGCGCCGCTTGCACCTGGATGTGCAGGTTAACGGAAGTCACGCTGGGACCGAGGGTAGAACCCATCGGCACCGGCGGGCCGCCGCTGTCCGCTGTGAATGAGATGTATGGGCCAGACGAAATGCTCATGTTCCCGTCGAGGACTTCGTTGTTGAACGCTTTGATGTCGATGACCCCGCTCGGTGGAAAGTCGCCGGCCCCCACATAAGTTCGCGAGTAACCCGGAAGTTCCACGACCAGGCGGTGGGAGTCCGACACCCCCGTGCCCCACACCGGGTGGCGTTGCCCTTGTTTACCGACCTCGACGCCTTGGTTCAGTAAACTGAGCCAGTCGCGACGCACGAGCTTGAGGTCGTCGAATCCGGCACGGCTCCCCCCATTGTCAATTTCCATCACGTCGAAGTCGATGTTGCGAGTTCCGTTGGGATTCTCGAATCCGCTTCCACATCCAGGGCTCAAACACAGCGTGCTTTGCGGAACGATGTTCAAATCGAGAAGAAATGCATTGCAACCATTTGCTGCACCTGGAATTCCCCCACTATTGCAGCCGCAGCGCCCACCACCTGTGCAATCCGCATCGCTCGTGCAGGACTTGCCGTCATTCGTCCCTCCCGCACAGGAGTTGGTCGAGCATCGCACCGGATACATTTGACACGTGCCGATCGCTCCCGGGGGGTTGAAACCAATGTTGTCGAACATGCCGATATTCACGACCCCTCCCAGCCCAGCTCGGGGGTGGTTGAGCTGGACCACTTGCTCGCCCACGTCGAGGCACGCACCACCGGGGCAATTCCCGTTCGAAGAGCAGGGCAGTCCGTTTTTGCTACCGCCGATACATTGGAAGTTGCTTTGGGCACGGAGTCGATCGTAGATCACATTGGCGCTCACACTTTCGTCTTCGACGGAACCAGAGCGGCGCAAATTGGGATCGAAGATCGACGGCCAAGCATTAATGTGCCCCCAAGCGTTCGCCAAATAAGGGGGATTGGGAACCGAAGTGGTGACCTCGGTGCCGACGATAGAAGCGATAAACGGCTGCATCTTGAGCTTCTTGATGATGGGCGAGTAGTCGGTGTTGATGTCGTGGTCTGTGGAGACCATCACCTCGAGACCTTCGGCGGCAAAGCTCCGGACTCGCGCCTCCAGTGGGGCGGAGGAATCCAAGCTACGCGCGGAATGAATATGGAAGTCCGCAGACATGTACCCGGTGGTATCGACCACTCGTTTGATCGTTTGTACGCCGAGATCGGTCACCGCTCCGCTGGTTACGGTCACAGAGGCGACCTGCGTGATCGTGTACTCCGGTCCTCGGGAAATGGTCGCCGTATACGTGCCAGGTTTGATGTCCACCACCGCTTTCCCCTTGGCGTCGGTGTGGATGACGTGAAGCTGTCCGCCTCCGGGTTGCGTTCCGGGTACGCCCGCCTCTCCATCGCTGGTGTTGGCTCGACACAAGTACCCTGGATCGCAATCCGAGTCGGCATTGCAAGCATGCTTTCGACAACGCCCATCGCTGGCACAAACGAAACCAGCAGGGCAGCCACTTCCGCAAGCGACTGGCACCTGGTTTGTGCAAGTTCGGAAGCACGTGTTTCCGGAGCCGCAGTCCGAATCGTTTGTGCAAGCCTGCGAGAGGTTGTTGGAGCACATGCCGTTGCGCGTGTCGAACGTATACGTCGCAAACTCGCGCTTCATATTTGGCGAGGGACTCAGCGAAACTTTTGCTGGAATGCCGGTGTTGGTGTCCGCGTCGCGCACCTCGATCTTGAGTTTTCCAGGTTTGGTTAGGGCAATCGGTGGGATCACGGTGTTCATGCCCGCTGTCACAGTGAATTGCGGCGTAAAAAAGTCATCCTGCCCGGGAACCACGACATGGGCCTTATAGTCACCTTCGGGCAAAAGGATCTTGCTGAATTTGCTCTTTGTTCGAACCGCTGAGATGGGAGCGTTGTTCAGCAAGGCCCACTGAGGGCCGAGGGACGCAAAACTTGGCCCCCCAACCCGGATGAAGGTAATGGTTCCCTCAACGGGGGAGGAAGGTTGAAAACCACCCGACACGGTGCCCAACGCAAGTGGGCTCGACAACAAGATACTTTCCGGATTTCGTTGATCTCCGATTACGGCTGCCGGATCGTTGCGAAGCTCGCTGACAACGATGCGACGTTCAAAAATGCGGGAGGCGTTGTTGGGAAGCAGCGGGGAGGTCAGCGTAGGTAAGGTTGCCGCCGAAAGGAAACCGCCTTGCAAGCTTTGCATGTTGAAGGCGGGCGAAATCACCGTTTGTGTCCCCCCGGGGTTCGGGCCATTGGAGTCGTCTGTCCCGCCGTCGGCGAAGTAACCGTAAGCAATGGCTCCTGCTTTCTTGTTCCGAGCCAAAATTCCGTCTTTGGCGTCGACATTGCCAGGCACCGCAAAGAACGGTGCAGATGTCAATGCTGCAACCACAGCGGAAGTGCTCGACAGGTCGAGAACGGGATGCGTAAAACCGCGTCCCTTGTCAGGCACGAATGGCATTAAACCACGCCCACCCCACAGCAAGACATCGAAGATGGGTAGCGCTTGGGGGTTGCCGCTTTGGTTCCACACCTCTGTCTTGATGAACAGGGTGCGCTGATTCTTGCACGCCTTATACGTGGTGCGCACCCGCATCTTTGGATTCGAACGGGTAGAACAAAAATCCGTGGGGGACGTGCAGCTCCCAAGCATGATTCCGTAGACGGTAATCGCGGCGCAGTCGGGATCCGTCGGACACAAGGGATTCGACCCCTCCACCGTTGCGCAAGGATTGTTTCCGGACGGTAGGCCCCAAGCGACCTCATCGCCTTTGCGGAACAAGAACACATTGGCGAGGCTCAGTCCGCCGGTGTTGAAGCCTTGAGGAAACTGATCGTTGTGCTTGCCCTTGATTCCCAGGTCGATCAACGTGCCACCAGTTTGCACTGCGTTCGACGAGGTGAGGTCCACCGTGGCGCTGCCACTCACCGCAGGAATTGTTTCCGTGTCGATGTTGTCGATGATGGCAACCAACTTGCCGTTGGTCAGGTACCAGTCTCCAATTCCGCCAGCCGCGTCCGTCCCCCCGAACAACAGCGCGTTGGCTGTTGCCGTCGTGACTTGTTCGGCTTTGCAAGCCCCGCAAGCACCGCGCGCTTCCCGTATTGTGCCGACCGTACAAGCTGTCACGAGCACCGCTGCAGCTAGCCAGATACGCATGGTGTCTCCCCTCCTTGTCGAGAAAAAATCCGAACGTTGGCGTGAACCGACGAACACTCTGTTTGTCCTCCATTTGTCCGCGGAATGTCAAGTTGGGTTTGGCGAGGCCGGGATAAGAGCGGGGAGACAGTCATGCGGCTTGGGCCGGATGCTCGTTGGCGGGCAGCCTGGGTCCTGCTAGCAAGCGGCGCGTGGCGGAAATCGCAAAGAGCGACGAGAAAGAAGCGACCTACCGCTCGGGGTTTGTGGCGTTAGTGGGGCGCCCCAACGTTGGCAAGTCGACGCTACTGAATCAGCTCCTCGGACAGAAAATTGCGATCGTCACCCCAAAGCCACAGACCACGCGAGGTCGCATTCGCGGGGTGTTGACGACTCCGCAGGCGCAACTCGTGTTCGTCGATACGCCCGGTTTGCACGAGGCCAAGACCCTGATCAATCGCCGCATGGTCCAAGTAGCGGAAGAGGCGATGGAAGAAGCAGACGTGATCCTGTGGGTCGTGGACGCTGCTGAGGGGGTCACCTCGGAGGACCAAACAATCGCCGAAAAACTCAAGCGCTTTGCACCGAGACTTTGTGTTGCCTTGAACAAAATCGATTGCCTCAAGCCAAACGCCATGCTCCCCATCTTGGCCCAGCTCGACCAGTTGCTGCCCGGGGTGGATGTCGTGCCGATTAGCGCCTTGGAAGGGGCGAATTTTCCCGAGCTGTTGCGGGTGCTCACGAGCAAATTGCCGGAAGGCCCGCGGTTGTACGATCCCGAAACCCTGACCGACCAAACCGAGCGGGCCTTGGTGCAGGAAATCATTCGGGAAAAGGTGCTGTTGCAGACACGCCAGGAAGTTCCTTATGCCGTCGCGGTAACGGTGGATCGCTTCGAAGAAAAAGAGAATGTAACCGTGATTCATGCGACGATTCACGTCGAGCGGGAGTCGCAAAAGCCCATCGTGATTGGCAAGGGTGGCCGCCGCATCAAAGCCATCGGCCAGGCAGCTCGTGAAGAGATCGAACAGCTCCTGGGCAAGAAGGTTTATTTGGAGCTGTTTGTGCGCGTGCAAGAGGACTGGACCAAGGACCTCCGCCGCCTGCGGGAGTTCGGCTTGTAGGGCGCGCCGTTTACGTTGCCGAGATCCCAGTGGTTGGTGTTTCTCGTGCACCCTGCTGCAGTCGTTTTGCTGCCAGGAGGCGCAACTTCGCTTTTTCGATCTTCCCACTCGCCGTGCGCGGAACCTCTTCGGCTTCGATGAACAAGACGTGCCGCGGCACTTTGTAACTTGCGAGCCGTTGCCGGCAAAACTCCAGGAGGTCATCATCCGAAGCCGACGCGCCGTTGCGCAAGACTACAAACGCAGCCACGTTTTCACCGCGTACCGGGTGGGGAACACCAACCACGTGCGCGGCTGCCACTGCGGGGTGTTGTGCGAGCAGTTCTTCCACCTCGGCGGCGGAGACGTTTACGCCGGCTGTCTTGATGACATCTTTGAGGCGACCCACGAAGTGCAACCGGCCATCGTGGTCGAGGAATCCTAAATCGCCCGTGTGGAAGAACCCTTCGGGGTCGAATGTTTCCGAGCGTGGAACTTTGTAATAGCCTTCCATCAGGGTGACCCCACGCACGCAAATCTCGCCCGTGGCCTCGGGGGGGAGCTCCGTGCCGGCCTCCGGATCCACAATGCGCACCTCGGTGCCAGGAAGCGGGTGACCACACGAGCTCGTACGCACTTCCGGGGGGTCGTCCCAACGGGCGCAAGCTACACACGTCGCCGTTTCGCTGAGCCCGTACATACCGACAGCAAAATGAGGAGTGGCCAGGAAGCGTTCGGCCAACGGGTGGATGGACCCCTTTCGCAAGGCAATTTTTTCCCGCGAGAAATCGGGATGCTCCAATAACGGGCCGGCTTGATGCCAACCGGCCATGATGGTGCACCGTTCCGTTTCCAACAGCCGCAAAGTCGAAGCTGGTTCCACGCGCTCTTGCAGGACCACACGCCCGCCGCCGCTCCATGTGGCAAGCAAGCCCAAGACGAAGCCTCCGGTCCAAAACAGCGGCATGTGTCCCCACCACGTGTCGCTGGCATCGATTCCCAACGCTTGGGCGATGCGGCTGGCGGAAATGACGAGCGACTCGTGGGCGTGCACGACCGCCTTCGGTTGCGCCGTTGTGCCGGAGGTAAAGAAAATCGCAGCACGATCTGCAGGAGTGACCCGGTCCGTTAACGCCTCCACGTGAGAGGACAGCTCAGGCGCGCTGGCGGGGATGGTTGGCGGAGCGCTGTCTTCCGGCTCGAAAAAGAGCAGGTGCCGTAAAGTTGGCACGCTGGGCGAGAAAAGAGGTGTAGCCGCGCTGATGCCGGCGACGTCTGGCGCCACCGCCGCGAGGTCAGCAGCGTAGTTGCGTTGGCGAAAGGTGCGCATCCCGATCAATAGTTCCACGTCGGCATGTCGAAGCGCAAAGGCGAGCTCCGCTGGTTTCCACAGCGTCGATAGCGGCACGACCACAGCCCCAAGCCGCCATGCGCCAAACGCCCACGCCACCCACTCTGGCCGATTCGTGCACAGCAAGCCCACGTGCGTACCCTTGGTCACTCCCTTCGTGGCTAGCGCCGTAGCGGCAGCGTCGACCAATGCCCGCAGCTCCAGTCCGGAAAGCCGCACGGTGACCTTCCCAAGGGGCGCAAACGCCAGCATCTCCCGGCTTCCGAACTGTTCGCAAGCCGCCGAAAAGAGTTGCGGTAAGGTTGCGCTGACCATCTCCATGGGCATCGAATGCCTGCTCACTCGCAAACACCAGCGGCCCGCAGGGCTGCAATGTCGGCGTCCGTCTTGCCCAACAGCCGCAGACATTCCTCGGTGTGTTGGCCAAGCTCGGGAGGCGGGATCCGCAGAGAGCCAGGGGTTTCGCTCATGTGGAACACGACATTCATCGTTCGAAAGGGGCCTAGGCGGGGATGTTCCCACTCGGCCACAGAGCCCAACACCTTGAGTTGCTCGAGCTCGAATAACTCCTTGAGAGAGTTCACTTTGCAGGCCGGGACATCATGTTCCTGGCACAGCGCGATCCAGTGCGCGCACGTGTTCGTGAGGAAGATTTCTTGCAAGGTAGAGACCACGAGCTCTCGGTTCTGGCACCGAGCGGTGTTCGTGGCAAACCGGGGATCTTCGAGAAGGTCTGCGCGACCGAGCGCCACGCACAGCCGCTTGAAAAAGGCGTTGGTGAGGCATGCGAGAATAAAGTAGCCGTCTTTTGCGGCAAACGCTTGATAGGGCACGAGGTCAGGGTGGCCGTTGCCAAATTTTGGGTAGTCGTAGCCGGTGTTGAGGTAAGCTGTGGAGATGTCCGCGAGGAGCGAGATCACTGCATCCAACATGGTAAGGTCGATCCGCTGCCCCACGCCCGTTTTTTCGCGGTGGAACAAGGCCAGGGCGATGGCGTACGCACAGTAAATTCCCGAGGAAATGTCAGCGACCGGACCAGCGGCCTTTGCCGGAGGACCATCGGGAAACCCCGTGAGGCCCATCATGCCTCCCGTTGCCTGGAGGATCAGGTCCATCCCGGGTTGTTGGGCCATGGGTCCCCGGCTGCCAAAGGCGGTGATCGACGCGTAAATGAGCCGCGGGTTGAGGGCCCGTAAATCCTCGTAGCCGAGACCTAACCGCTCCATGACGCCCGGCCGAAAGTTCTCGACCACCACGTCTGCTTGCTGCACCATTTCACGCGCCAACCGTGCTCCTTCGGGGTGTTTGATGTCGATCGCGACCGAACGCTTGTTGCGGTTGAGGCCCCAAAAGTTGTAGCTGCCGATCCGCGGGTCGGCCCCACGGGCGTAACGAATGCTGTCGCCGCGCCCCGGCTTCTCGATCTTCCAAACGTCGGCGCCCATGTCGCCGAGTAGCGTTGTGCACCACGGGCCGGCGGCTTGATGGCTGAAGTCGATGACCCGAATTCCGTGGAGTGGGCCGTGTTGTTTCTTCATGTCGGTAACCTCCTGAACTTCAACTCGATTCCCGTGGCGAGACAAAGCGGGCCCGCAACGCTGCCAAGTCGACCTTGTTCATCGCGTTGCGAGGCAAAACATCGACGAACTCGATGCGCCGCGGTTTTTTAAAGCCAGCGAGATGTTGCGCCGCGAAGGCGACAAGGTCGTCCGCATTCGGAGAGGTTCCAGGGGAGGGAACAACCACTGCGGTAACTTGCTCTCCCCACTTTGGATGGGGAGTGCCCAGCACCGCTACATCCGCCACTGCCGGATGTCGACGGAGAACTTCTTCGACTTCTGCCGGCGACACGTTTTCTCCCCCGGTGATAATGATGTTTTTCACGCGGCCAGTGATATACAGAAAGCCCGCCTCATCCATGCGGCCGAGATCACCGGTGTGGAGCCAGCCCTCACGCAGGGCTTGTCGCGTGGCCGCCGCGTCCCGCCAGTATCCTTGCATCGTTGTCGGGCCGCCCACCACGATTTCCCCCTCTTCCCCTGGTGCTGCCCATGAACCGTCGTCCTTGCGGACACGTACGACGACGTGCGGGTTGGCCCGGCCCACTGTGCCCGGATGCTCGAATACGGCACTGCCGCGGGCCATGGCGACTCCGTTGGTAGCCTCTGATTGCCCGTATGCCTCGATGATTTCGGATCGCGGGAAAATTTCGCGCAGCGCTTCTTTTGCACTCATCGGGGTAAATGCGCCACCAACCGATACCTTGCGTACGCGCTCGCGCACTGCTGGCGGTACGCTGCCCTGGCGAGTGACATCGAAGACCATCCCCCCAATGAGCGTGAGATCGGTAATTCCGTACCGTTCGACGGCCCAGAACAACGCGTCAACGTCGAAGCGCGGAAACAACAGCACGGTCGCCCCAAACAAAATCCGGCACAACACGTGAGATACAAACACGGGCGTGTGACTGAGAGCACTCAGCGCAGCTCCTACCTCGGTTCCGTTGTCACCGCGCGCGGCCGAGCACGCCAACGCAGACCAGAATAGATTTTCATGGGTCAGCATGACCGCCTTCGGTTTTCCCGTGGTTCCCGACGTGCCTGCAAGAACGGCAAGCCCCCGCGCCACGCTCCTTCGCGACTTGGACGCCTCCCTACCAGGGTGGGACACCACTCGTACGATTCCTTCAGGCGTTGGCGGGCACTCGAGTACCGCAAGGGGACGTCCTCGCCAGACCGGTTCGAGAGGCGCGACCGACTCCGGATCCAGGAGAAGAGCGTGCGGTTCGAGATGGTCGAGTGCGCGCGCGATTTCTTCGTTGCTCGCGCGTGCCGCCAAAGGGGCTGCAGTTGCTCCGATGGCCCAGGCCGCATAGTGGCTAGCGACCGCCAAGGGAGAGTTCGGAACCCGAAACGCGATGCGCTGACCCGTCGTGCATCCGGCGGCGACCAGCTCCGTGGCAAGCGCTTCCACCCACGCCGCGAGTCCGCCATACGACCACAGCCGGTCTTGGAACAACAGACCTCGCTGGTCGCCAGTGCGCGCTGCTTGCAGGCGTAAAAAGCGGACGTCGGTGGGAAGCAGCATAGGCCAGCTACGCCGTTTCGCTCCGCTGCCGTGCATGGCGCCAGCAACTAACGTTTGTTCGCTCGAGCTGTCAAGCGAGGCCGAAAGCCAGTGGAAGGTCGCCGCGTATCTGCGCGCCGTTTCCCCCGAGTTGAGCGGTGCCGGGTCCCTGGGCCCTACCGACTCCAGGATCAACATGGAGCTAGGTGGTTCGAGGGCGAACGGGTTGCTGGCGAGGAGTCTCGCGTGAGGAAGGTCAGCTGGCGTTCCCTCGCGTGCCGCCTGGTGGCGTGATAACTCCTGCGCCTGTCGCCTCATTACGTGGGGAGGAGCGTGCAGAAGTGAGTGAACAGTCGGAAGGGAAGACGCAAATTGTGGAGCTGCCGGCACGGTGGTTTCTCGCTGGATGTGTCGTGGCGGCAATCCTGGTCTCGGTTCTAGGTGCGCTTCGCCCGCTGCCGGTGTGGTTGTTGGGCGTAGAAATGCTGCTCACGGTCCTCGCGCTGTTTGTGTTTGGCTCGATTCGTTACCGGTTGGACAAGAACGCGTTGACCTATGGTGCGGCGCTCGTGGTGGTGGCTACCTTTTGGTGGGTTTGGTGGCCTCACGCAGAAATGCGCGAAGTCGTTGCGCGCGAAGGTTGGATGCCTTTACTCCGGGTTGTCGCGTTTCACCTCTTCACGCTGGAGGGGCTCGACCGGCTTGTTCACGCCGATACCATGCTTTTTCTGCTTGGTCTCACACTCTTCGTGTCGGTTGTTTCGCAAACGCGGCTGTTGGAAAGCATCAGCTTTCGGTTGCTGCGAACGAACCGGGGCGCCGTAGTGCCCACGGTCCTTGCCATCACGGCGCTCGTGTCGTTTGCCTCTGGGATCTTGGACGGAGTGTCCATGATCGGCCTGACCCTGCGGATCTTGGTGATCATTCTCTTTTTGGCCGACGCAAAGCTTGCCGACGTGCGCTATGCAGTCATGGTATCGACCGTGGTCACTACGGTGTGCGGGATGTGGCTCGCTTACGGAGAGCCTCCCAACCTGATCATGAAGGCAAACCTTCGTCCGCACCTCGATGACGCGTTCTTCCTCGCTTATTGCGCGCCCTTGGCTGTGGCAAGTTACTTCGTGGTTGCCTGCAGTCTGTGGCGCCGTTTTCGTGGCAGCCGTGTCGCATGGAGACAGTTGGATCTTCTCGATCAGTACGCGGCGGACGTCCGCTTTCTCCAAGCAGAGCGCCATGGTGAGGTGTGGACGCCCATCGAGTTCCTAGAAACGCGGGCGGCGTTGGTGGGAGAGCGGTTGCCTTCGTTGGTGGAGCGACTCCACCACGGCACTCCGCTTGGTGTCGCGCTTGTACAAGAAAATGTCCCGGAACGGGTCCGCCGCGAACTGCTGGGTGCCTACGTGCACGAAGAGTTGGCCGAAGCTTTGGACGAGCATTATCGCCTTGCAGTTGCAGGCGATTCCGCTGCAGCCCGCCAAGCAGAGGCTCCGGTGCGTGCCATTTTGCGGCGCATCAAACGCCGCCGAGTCTTTGCTCAGCGAGTGGGGCTTTTCGCATTCGTTCCCTTCATAGTGCTTCTGGTGGCTCACGCCATCGATCACCACGTTCGGCTATTTTATGCGTCGTTTGCGGGTTTCCTCGTGGCCCTGGCTGGAATTTGGTCGCTTCCGCGCATGCGCCGGCTGGCACTCTTGGAGGCTTGGCACGAGTACCGAGAATATCTGTTTCTCCTTCCGCTGTTTCTTTCGATCACGCTCATGCAAGTGGCGAGCTTTTTTGACCGCTTAGAGACAGCGCTGCGGACCGGAATCGCACATTGGGGCGAAGCGCATATGGCCTGGTTGCAGTTCGCCACTGCTACGGTGTTGTCAGCCCTTCTGGACAACAACGTCGTCGCCGATTTTGCCGCCCGCGCGTTGCACGATCTCGATCCCCACCTGATTCATTTTTTTTCCATGGCACAAATCGCTGGTTACGCGCTGGGCGGGTGCTGGACCCACATTGGTTGTGCCCAATCGGTGGTCGCGTACGCTTTTTTGCTGAAAGACGTGGACTCCACATTCACCCCCATGCAGTGGATCCGGGCTATGACTGGGATTTTACTCAGCCTGTTCGTGATGCTGACGGTTGCCATCTACTTGCGTGCATTGATGCTGCCGTAGCAGCCGCAGCCGTCGGAGTTGCATCTCCCGCTTATTGCCCATTCGTTTGTGGAGAGGATCCAGCTGTGCTGCTACGCGCCTCGACCAGCGCTTTCAGTAGCTGAGATAAAGTTTCGGGAGTTTCCACGCGGTAACGGGCGGCCGTGGGAACGTCACAGGCAGAGACGCGGATGGTTACCGCGTTCGACGGTAAAACCCGAAATGCGTCCTCGTCGGTCGCATCGTCCCCAGCGTACATGGGAAGGGCATCCGCTCGGAAAGTAGCGAGCAAACGGAGCGCTGCATTGCCTTTGTGCACTCCACGCATGCGAAGCTCGTACACACAGTGGCCTTCGAGGAGTTCCAGAGGAGCCCCCTCGGCACAAAGGCGGTCGTGGACCTTGCGAACTGCGCTGGCGGCAGCAACGCGCGCCGTTTCCGTGGCCAGGCGCACATGACATGCAAGCGCATACCGCTTGTCTTCGATCCACACTCCTTCCAGTTGCGAGAGTTCGTGGTCCAGGTGGCGGCGCGCTTGCTCCAACCAACGGGCAAGATGTTCGATCCCTTCTGCCAGCGAGCGGCGGCCATCGGGCCACAGAATTTCTGCACCGTGCAGCCCGACATAGTAGATCCCCGAAGCCGGTACCAAGCTGGAAATCTCTTCGGCACGCCGACCACTGACCACTGCTACTTGAACGTTGGGAAGTGTCGCGAGGCGACCTAAGAGGTCGGCAGTGCCCGGCAACGGTCGGGCGGCTTCTGGGCGTGGCGCGATTGGAGCGAGGGTGCCGTCGTAGTCAAGGAAACAGAAGAGTGCAGGGGCGCGTGCGAGGGCAGCAAGGACGTGCGACCAACTCCCTGGGGTGAGCAGCTCGGTCACAGCGTGCCTTCGAAACGCCTGCGCGCCGCAATTCTGCCCATGGCGCTCACGATCTTGCCGGCCCAGCGGTAAATGTTGTTGCGAGCGACCGTGTCGCGCAGCGCCGCCATGCGGGCCTTTCGTTCGGACACATCCATACTGAGCGCTACGTGCAGGGCCTGGGCGAGTTCGTCGACGGCGTAAGGATTGACTTGCAAGGCCTCTTCTAATTCCCGTGCGACCCCGGTAAAGCGGCTTAACACCAAAACACCATCGAGATCCGGCTTGGCAGCGACGTATTCCTTGGCCACGAGGTTCATGCCATCGTGGAGCGAACTCACGACGCAAACCTCTGCCAGGCGGTAGAAGGCAAGCACCTCCTCGGGGGAATGGGCGATGTCCAAGTACAACACTGGGGTCCACCGCCCGAAGGCGTACTTCCAGTTGATGTCGGCGACAAGCGAGTCCAGCTCGGCAGCCAGCGCCTTGTATGTTGGGATGCGGCTACGGCTTGGCGCGCCAATTTGTACAAACGTGACCTGGCCGCGGTACTCCGGGTGGTTTTGCAAGAGTTGATCGAACGCCCGTAGGCGCTCGGGAATGCCTTTTGTGTAGTCGATTCGATCTACCCCCAGGAGGATCCGCTGTCCCTCGAGGCCAAGTTCTCTCCGCAGTTGCTCACAGCGCTCGGCAAGTTGCGGATTCCGTACCTCCTCGCTGATGGCGTCGATATCCAAGCTGATCGGAAACGGGCGAACGAAGGTGGTGCGGCTACGGCGGGTTACGCACGACTGTTCTTCGTCGACGCGGGCTTCAACCGTAGCGGCAATGGTCTCGAGAAAATTCTGGCAGTGGTAACGGATATGGAATCCGAGCAAGTCATTACCCAAAAGCCCGTCGAGGATCTCCTCACCCCAAGGGCATATGCGGAATGCCTCGCGGTTCGGCCAAGGGATGTGCCAGAACTGAGCGATCAAGAGGTGCGGGGCGGCTTCCCGCAACATCCGGGGAAGAAGAGCAAAGTGGTAATCTTGGATGAGCACGATGCTCGCGTGGTCCCGAGCCTCATCCAAAATCACTTCGGCAAATTGGCGGTTCACCCGGCGATACGCATGCCAGTGCTCGGTGCGGAATACAGGCCGTTGAAACACGATGTGGCAAAGCGGCCAGAGAGCCTGGTTTGCAAACCCGTAGTAATAGTCTTGCTCGTCCTCCTTGCTGAGCCAAATGCGCCGCAGTGTGTACGCGGGGGCTTCAGGCGGCACGGCAAGCCGGCCATGTTCGTCGGCGACCTCCCGGTCCGCATTCCCGCTGCCATGGGCAACCCATGTGCCTCCGCAAGCGCGCATCACGGGCTCGAGAGCTGTAACCAGGCCGCTGACCGGCCGCTCGCAAACGATGCGCCCGCCCTCGAGGCGGTGGACGTAGGGCTCGCGGTTCGAAACGACGATGAGCTTGTAGCCCTGGAGCGCGCGTTCGACCACTTGGTGCAGGGTGTCGCGACTCCAAAAGCGCGGGAATTCCTCGCTACTTTCCAGCGCGTCGACAGGGCTGAACGGTAGCTCGCGCATCGCGTCCCAACTTATGCGTCGAAGCAGGTCAGCGCAACCGAACGCACTCCTCTTGCGGCTGCCGTGTGCTTTTGCCAGCGACACACGCATGCTGCCGAGCGATCCGCTGTGGTACAAAGACGCGATCATCTACGAGCTTCGTGTCGGGTCCTTTCAAGACAGCAACGCCGACGGCATTGGCGACTTTCGCGGCTTGTTGCAGCGACTCGACTACTTGGCCGATCTGGGGATTACCGCGATTTGGCTTCTCCCATTTTACCCGTCGCCCATGCGCGACGACGGGTATGACATTGCGGACTACCAGAACGTCCACCCGGATTTCGGGACGCTGCAAGATTTCAAAGCGTTTCTGCGCGCGGCTCACGAGCGCGGGTTGCGTGTGATCACCGAGCTCGTGATTAACCACACGTCGGACCAACATCCTTGGTTCCAACGTGCTCGGAAATCTCCTCCTGGCAGCCGCTACCGAAATTACTACGTCTGGAGCGACAACCCCGAGCGTTACGCGGAGGCCCGAATTATCTTCAAGGACTTCGAACCGTCGAACTGGAGTTGGGATCCCGTTGCGAAGGCGTATTACTGGCACCGATTCTACGCGCACCAGCCCGACCTGAATTTCGACAGTCCCGACGTGCGCCGTGCAGTGCTGCGAACCGTGGATTTCTGGATGCGTCTGGGAGTGGACGGAATGCGGCTCGACGCAGTGCCATACTTGTTCGAGCGCGAAGGAACGATCTGCGAAAACTTGCCCGAAACGCATGCATTTCTGCGCGAGCTGCGCGCCCACATCGATGCCCGATTTCGCGATCGCATGCTCCTAGCGGAGGCCAATCAATGGCCGGAGGATGCCGTGGCGTACTTCGGCCAGGGCGACGAGTGCCACATGGCTTTTCACTTCCCCATCATGCCGCGGCTGTTCATGGCACTCCACATGGAAGATCGGTTCCCCATCATTGACGTCATCGAGCAAACGCCAGCGATTCCTGAGACCTGTCAGTGGGCCTTGTTCCTGCGGAACCACGACGAGCTGACGCTGGAAATGGTTACCGACGAAGAGCGCGATTACATGTACCGCGTGTACGCGCACGACACGCAGGCACGGATCAACCTTGGAATTCGCCGCCGGCTGGCTCCGCTGCTGGGCAAGGACCGCCGCAGGATCGAGCTCATGAATGCCCTGTTGTTGTCGCTGCCGGGGACGCCGGTGATTTATTACGGCGACGAAATCGGCATGGGGGACAATATCTTTTTGGGCGATCGCAACGGTGTCCGTACCCCCATGCAATGGAGTGCAGACCGCAACGCCGGGTTTTCTCGGGCAAATCCGCAGCGGCTCCAATTGCCCGTGATTGTCGATCCGGAGTTTCATTACGAAAGCGTGAACGTAGAAGCACAGCAGAGCAACCCGCACTCTCTGCTCTGGTGGATGAAGCGCGTGATTGCCTTGCGCAAACGTTACCGGGCGTTTGGTCGCGGAAGCATGCGCTTCTTGTCTGCCGATAACCGGAAAGTGCTGGCCTTCGTGCGCGAGTATCAGGACGAACGCATTTTGGTGGTTTGCAACCTCTCACGCTTTGTACAGCCTGTGGAGCTTGCGCTGGGCGAGTTTCGCGGTCGGCAACTGGTGGAGGTTTTCGGCCACACGCGGTTTCCCCCAATCGGCGACTCCCCTTATCGGCTGACCCTGGGGCCACATTCGTTTTACTGGTTTGCGTTGGAACCGTTAGAGCGCCGAATCGAAATCTCGCCTGCGACCAGGGCGGTGCCCGAGTTATCGGTGCGCGGCAACTGGTCGTTGGTGTTTCGGGACGTGGCGCGACAACAACTGGAACGGGCCCTTGCCGAATTTGTCCCTGCGCAGCCGTGGTTTCGTCGTGCCCCTGGAAGGATTCTGCGCGCCTCGATCGAGGACGTGATCGAGTTGGCAAACGAGCAGGCTCCCATCGTGCTCGTCATGCTTCGTGTGGAGCGCGGCACTGGAGAAAAGGAGTGGTACACTCTTCCGTTGCGCTTCGACCCGCACCGGGGAGACCAGAGTGGAAACGAGGGCAGTATGGTCGCTCGCGTGCATTGTGAGGAGCATGGGGTTGCAGTGGAGGGAAGCCTCGTAGAGTGCGGGGCCGATGTGCACACTGGCTTAGCGTTGGTGGATGCCGTGGTGCGACGCCGGCCGGTACGCGGCGAGCACGGCCAGGTCACTCCGGTGCACACCCCCGCGTTACGAGCGATTGCGCCCGATCCGAACAGGCTGTTTCCTGTTGCAGTGCACCAACCCCAGTGGAACCCCGGTTTCGTTGCGGGTGGCCGGCTGCGGGTGAAACTCTACCGCGAACCGTTTTTGGGTCTGCATCCGGAAGTGGAGATCGGTCAAGCACTGCTTTCGGTGGCCGGGCGATTGCGTGTACCGCCCTTGGTGGGGTTCTTGGAGTACCGACAAAACGCAGGTGAGCCACTGACCTTGGCCGTTGCCCACGAATTTGTTCCGCACGAGAGCGACCTGTGGTCGTACACCGTAGATCATTTGAAGCAGTATTTCGATCGTGCCTTGGCGACGTACGGAAGCGGTCGGGCAGTCGAGCTGCCACCGGTGAAGCCGCTCGAACTCGTCGGGAAAACCCCACCAGAAATTTTTTACGAGCTAGCGGGCAGCTACCTGGAAATTGCGCGCCTGTTGGGAGTGCGAATCGCAGAGTTGCACCAGGCGCTCGCAGCGGTGGAAGATCAGCCGGATTTCGCTCCCGAGCCGGTCACGAGTTTGTACCAGCGCTCGCTGTATCAAAGCTTGCGGAACCTTTGGGGCCGGGTCGCCATCGCCTTGCAGGAGCGCATGAGCGACTTGCGCCCATCCGACCAGGCCCCCGCAGCGCGGTTGTTGCAGGAGGGAGAGGCGGTGCTGCGGCTTGCTCAACGTGCGGTCGGGGAACGCACGGCCGGGATGAGAATTCGGGTCCATGGGGACCTACACTTGGGGAGAATCCTGCATACGGGAAAGGACCTGTATATCGTCGGTTTTGCTGGCGACCCGAGCCGCTCGCCGCTGGAGGCGCGGATCAAACGTACGCCCCTGCGGGATGTTGCTAGCATGTTGCGTTCGTTCGAGTTCGCAGTCGATCGCATTCTTTACGGTCCGGCGGCCACGGGATTGCTACGTCCAGAGGATATTCCTGCACTCGAGCCGTGGGGGCACCTGTGGGAACGCTGGGTGGGTGCGGTCTTTTTGCGAAGCTACCTCGAAAACATGCAGCAAGCGAAACTGCTCCCGAGCAACTCCGCGGACCTGGAACGTTTGCTCACGGCGAGTCTGATCGAGCGGAGCCTCCTGTCGCTCGAGGAGGAGATTCGGTTCCGTCCAGACCACGCCGGCATTCCCATTCGAGGCTTGCTCGAGCTGGTGGAAGAAGAAAGCCCCTCGAAAGGAAGGTGAGACGCGCGTGCAGACCGAAGTTCAGGCGCCGCTTTTGATCCGCATACCGTAAAACGAACGGTAAATGAAGGTCACCGCCGCGGCGAAAAATGCGAGCGCCAGAAAACGCGTCACTCCCCAAGGAAGGGTCACGGCTAACTCCACTGCCAGCAGACCGAACAGGGTGGTGAACTTGATCACTGGGTTCATGGCCACCGAGGAAGTATCCTTGAACGGGTCGCCAACAGTATCTCCAACCACGGTGGCGGCGTGGAGCTCGGATCCTTTTTCCTTCAGTTCGGTTTCGACCACCTTTTTCGCGTTGTCCCAAGCACCCCCGGCGTTTGCCATAAAGATTGCCTGGAACAGACCAAACAGGGCAATGGAGATCAGGTAACCCACGAAGAAGAACGGGTCCAAGCTGGCAAAGGCGAGCGTCGAGAAAAACACAGCCAGGAAAATGTTAAACATGCCCGACTGAGCGTACTGAGTGCAAATCTCGACGACACGCTTTGAATCGGCAATCGAGGCTTTCTCAACCCCTTCGAGGCGGATGTTCGCCTTGATGAACTCCACAGCACGGTACGCGCCGGTCACCACTGCTTGGATGGTGGCGCCGGTAAACCAGTAAATCATCGCCCCCCCTGCCACGAGGCCGAGCAGAAAGGGCGGGTTTAACAGAGACAGCTTGCCCAAATGCTCGGGCTGGAGCCCGTTCGTGAGCGCTACAACGATGGAAAAGATCATCGTCGTGGCACCGACAACGGCCGTACCAATGAGAACAGGCTTTGCTGTTGCTTTGAACGTGTTCCCCGCGCCGTCGTTTTCTTCCAAATACTGCTTCGCCCGCTCGAAGGCCGGAACAAAGCCAAAGTCACGCTTGATTTCTTCCTTGACGCCCGGAATGTTCTCGATCACCGAGAGCTCGTAAACCGACTGAGCGTTGTCCGTTACCGGGCCATAGCTATCGACCGCGATCGTCACTGGTCCCATGCCCAAGAAGCCAAACGCCACCAACCCGAAGGCGAACACGGGTGCGGTCATGTCGGCTGTGGCCTGAGGCATCGCTGCGTGCAAGTCTCCACCGCTGACGATCCATGCTAGGCCCATCAAAATGATAAACGTGATCCCCATCCAATAAGAGGAGTAATTGCCTGCGGTCAGGCCGCTCAGAATATTGAGCGACGCGCCGCCCTCTCGCGATGCGGTGACCACCTCACGAACGTGCCCGGAGTCCGTGGAGGTGAACACTTTGACCATTTCCGGAATCAGTGCGCCGGCAATCGTGCCACAACTGATGATCGTCGAAAGCTGCCACCAAAGGTTGCCCGTGCCCAGATTGCCAATCAAGATGTAGGAAACGATGTACGTAAGGGCGATGGATACGATCGAGGTGAGCCACACCAAGAATGTCAGCGGCTTTTCGAAATTCATCTGGTCGGCGTCGCCATAACGCGCTCGCTGGATCACTTCGTTCAAGAGGTACGAACCGCCAGATGCGACGATCATCATGATACGCATGGTGAACAACCATACGAGCAACGTAACTTGCAGCTCTGGGGTCTGCCCGAGCACCAGCAGAATGAACGTGATCAGGGCGACGCCCGTTACGCCGTAGGTTTCGAAGCCGTCCGCCGAGGGGCCGACGGAATCACCAGCATTGTCGCCCGTGCAGTCGGCAATCACGCCCGGATTGCGCGCATCGTCTTCCTTGATGTTGAAGACGATCTTCATCAAATCCGAGCCAATGTCCGCGATCTTGGTGAAAATACCACCCGCGATTCGCAGCGCTGAAGCTCCGAGCGATTCACCGATCGCAAAGCCAATAAAACAGGGACCAGCAAACGTTGCCGGGATGTACAAAAGAATGATCAACATGATCAGGAGTTCGGTGGAAATCAGCACCATCCCGATGCTCATTCCCGCCTTCAGCGGAATCTCGTAGGTGGGAAACGGTTTGCCTCGCAAAGCAGCGAAGGCTGCACGTGAGTTGGCGAAATTGTTCACCCGCATTCCAAACCAGGCTACTCCGTAGCTACCGCCAATCCCTACGAGGCTAAAAAACAGAACGATCAGAACCTTGAGCAGGTCCCCCTCGAAGGCCCGGTAAAAGTACACTGCCATGATGACCCCGATGAAAACCTCGAGGATCAGGATGAATTTTCCCTGCGTCAAAAGGTAGGTCTTGCACGTCTCGTAAATGAGTTCGGAAATCTCCCGCATTGCGCGGTGCACAGGCAGGTTCTGCAACTGTTTGTAGATGACCAGGCCGAACAAAAACCCAAGAGCGCAAATGAGAATCCCTAACGAGAGCAACGTGTGCCCGTTGAGACCAAGAAAATGAACGGTGGTGAAGTCCGGCAAAACCAGATGCATCTCGCCATGGGCCTGCGGTGCGGCCGCCCACGCAGGCGCAAGCCCCGCAAGGCTCGCAGCCAACATCCCGAAGATTCCACGTACGATTGTTCGAGTCATTTGCGTGTCACTCCTCGTGTGCGTGTATTTCTCAGCCAGTTTTGTGTCGCACCGCCGCGGGTCCGAGAGCCTGCGCGGTAGCCCACCTCGCCGCTCCCTCCCTCATCGATTCCCGGGCAGGCGTTCTCCTTGAAAACTCGCGCCTTATCGCAAAAGCCCTTTCGGCACGCAAGAACGCCGGTGCGTCCAGTGAACAGAGCGCCGACGTCGGGGTCGTGGAAACGTCGGTGACCCGTGACGGCTGCGGCAACGGCGAAGGTGTGCATGGTAGCGTGAGATGATTCGCGACCCGCGACTTAGGGCAATCGAGTTGGAGGCGAAGGCGATGGTTTCCTGGCCCACGCGCCTGGTGGTTACGCCTTTCCGCCGGGAGTTTCCGCAACGAACCAATCAGGGAAATAGCGAAAGTCGATTCGGTAGCTCCTTGGTTTGCGCCGCCGGTGTTGCTCGAGACGTTGAAAACGCACATCTGTCGAGGAGTGACGATGTCTAGCGCCAAGGCTAACAAGCAACGCATGGCGGCGATCTTGTCCCTCGGACCTAATGACCGGGCAATGCTTTCCGACCTTGCCCGAGAAGCCATTCGCAGCGCGGTGGCTGGCAGTCCTGAGCCAAGCTTGCAGGATGTGCCCCCGGCCCTCCAAGCCCGAGCTGGAGTGTTCGTCACCCTCTACCGACATGGGCAACTCCGAGGCTGTGTGGGCACGCTTCGCGATGACGAGCCGCTACACGTCGCGGTGCGTCGGATCGCTCAGGCAGCAGCATTGCAAGACGGCCGCTTCGACCCCGTCGGAAGGGAAGAGGTCGACGAGCTGGAAATCGAAATTTCCGTACTGTCTCCGCTCAAACCGGTGGCACGGCCGGAGGAAATTGTCGTGGGTGAGCACGGAGTCGTTCTGGAGTGCGACGGATATCGTGGCGTGTTTCTGCCGAAAGTGGCGGTGGAACAGGGGTGGTCCCGGGAAATGCTTCTCGACCAATTGTGCTTGAAAGCAGGTCTGCCCCGAGGGGCGTGGCAAGATCCTTCTGCCCGCCTCTACGTGTTTACCGTGGAAAGCTGGAAAAACGGAGCTGACCACGGGCGGTGACCCTTCTCCGCTTTGAAAGCGGCTGCAAAAACCACGGTTCCCTGCGCGAGCCGCGCACGCCTCGTGGTCCGCTGCAGCGATGTGTTCGGGAGGAGGCGCGGTCACCGACCAAGTTCCGCCAACGCCCTCGCGATACGGTCCAGCCCTTCCTGTAAGTTCTCGATCGAGTTTGCGTAGGAGATGCGGATGTGGTCCGGGTAGCCGAAGTCGGTCCCCCCGACTACGGCGACGTGGGTTTTCTCGATCAAGTAGGCCGCGAGTTCGTCGCCGGTTTTGGGTCCGGACCCTTTTCCCAGGTAAGCGCTTACGTTCGGGAACACATAAAATGCGCCTTGCGGCTTAGGGCAGTGGATCCCCGGAATTGCTTGGAGGCGTTCGACGACAAAGTCGCGCCGCTTGCCAAACTCGGCCATCATTCGCGGAACCGAGTCCTGATTACCAGCCAAAGCCTCCGCCGCTGCGGCTTGCGCGATCGAAGATGGATTCGACGTCATCTGACCTTGCAGTGTGGTCATCGCACGGATCACTTCTGCCGGACCCGCGGTGTAACCCACTCGCCAGCCAGTCATCGCGTACGTTTTCGATACCGAGTTGCACAGGATCGTGCGCGGCCGAAGGTCTGGGCGTAAGCGCAAAACCTGCCCGAGCTGGAAATCTCCGTAGACCATTTTCTCGTAGACGTCGTCGCTGATGATCCAGCAAGAGTGCTGCGCGATGACGTCTAGCAACGCGGCGAGCTCCTCCGGGGAGTAAGCCACCCCTGCGGGGTTGCTCGGGCTATTGAGAATGATGGCTTTGGTGCGAGGCGTCAAGGCCGCGTCCAAGTCTTCCGGAGCAAGTTTGAAACTGTTTCCTGCCTTCGGAAAGACAATGCGCGCCCGCGCTCCAGCGAGCAAGAGCATGTCGGGATAACTGACCCAGTACGGTGCCGGCACGAGCACCTCGTCGCCCTCGTTGAACAACGCTTGAAACAAGACGAACAAGGCATGCTTACCGCCGCAACTCGCAATCACCTCATTCTTGGCGTACTCGAGGCCATTGTCGCGAGCGAGCTTGGTGACAATGGCCGACTTTAGTTCGTCTGTTCCGCCAACGGGCGTGTACTTCGTTTGGCCAGCAGCGAGCGCTCTCCGAGCCGCCTCTTTGATATTTTCCGGCGTGTCGAAATCCGGCTCGCCCGCGCCAAGGTCGATTACCTGGATTCCTTGGCGGCGTAGCGCAGCCGCCTTCTCGGTCACCGCAAGTGTGGCCGATGGCTTGATCCACCGCACGCGTTCGCTGAGTTGCATGAATGTCTCCCGTCGAGGCTCTAGGCAAATGGCGCCCGTCTAGCGAACAGGAGCGATCAACGCGAGGGGTGCAGTTTCTCCAAGAGCCGCCGACGCACCACTTCGGGGACTTGCCCGGAAATGTCGCCGCCCAGGGCCGCCACTTCCTTGACCAGCCGCGAGGATGTGTAGGAATGCGCCTCGCTGGTGGGCAGAAACAGAGTGTGGATATGCGGCTTGAGATGACGATTCATCATCGCCATTTGAAACTCGTACTCGAAGTCCGATACAGCACGAAGGCCGCGGATGATCACGCGCGCCCCTACGCGGTCGCAGTAGTCGACCAACAGGCCGCCAAAACTGTCCACGACCACACGCTCGCCAGCATCGGCAAGGGCATCACGGATCATCTCGACGCGTTCTTCCGAGGTAAACAGTGCGCCTCCCTTCTTCGCGTCGGTCGTCACGCCCGCAACGGCAACGATCACTTGATCGAAAATCTCCACTGCTCGGCGGACAATGTCGATGTGGCCGTTCGTGATGGGGTCGAACGACCCGGCATAAACGGCTTTGAGGGGTGGCCGCGTGATTTGGGTCATTGCAGTCTGCGCCATCGTCTTGCAAAAGAGAGTGACAGCCGTCTTTCCATACCGCCGCGACTGAATCAATTGCAGGTTTGGAAAAGTGCCGCTGGGTGTTTCATCGACGTGGTGCTCTAACGCCACCCACCCTCCGGCTACCAAGATGGGGGAGGTAGCGAGCTTGGTCAGAAGAGAGGCGGCTTCGCCGCGATTGTACGGAGGGTCGGCGAGTACGCCATCGAACAATTCACCTTTTTGCTCCAGGCGCCGAAGCGCCACCTGCACACTGCTGCGGAGAACTTTGGCCCGCCGGGTAAATCCGCAGCGCTCCAGGTTGGTGCGAACAACTTGGGCGGCGGCTCCTTCTTGCTCCACAAACGTGACGGTGGCTGCTCCGCGGCTGAGCGCTTCGATTCCAAGCGCGCCACTCCCTGCGTAAAGATCCAAAATGCGCGCCCCTCGAATCGAGAAGCGATGCTCGAGCATGTTGAAGAGCGCTCCTTTGACCTTGTCCGCGGTGGGCCGAATGCTCTGGCCGCGGAGAGTCAAAAGTTTGCGCCCTTTTGCCTCGCCGGCAATGACACGCATGCAGTTCCCTCGAGCGGAGGGCGGCCGAATTCAGTCTAAACTTGCAAGCGCAAATCGGGCTGCAGCGACACCAAAGTCAGCGGCGCGCACGACCGTGTCCATGTCGATGCAGTCAGGGGTATCGGTCATCTGATGATAGTTGCGCGGCACCCCGTTTTCCTCGAGCGCGATGATCGAGAGCGTCGGGTAGCCAAGCCGTGCCGGCACGTTTCCGTCGGTGCCGGCCAGTAGGTGCACGGGAGTGACCGGGCCGAATCGGCCACTTGCCGCAAGGCGCCCTGCCACCGCTAGGAGGTCCGGCGGGTAGTACGTGCGGCCAAGCAGCCCTTCGCTCACCACGTAATGGAGTTCGCCACCGCCCACACATTCGAAGTTCACGAACAAGGTTCGGGTGCGGTCCCAGTGCGGATGCCCCTCGAGCAGTTCCCACATTCCACCACATCCACACTCTTCGGCGCCTGTTCCGACGGCGATGAGTTCCGTGTCGGGTGGGAGATCCTTGATCAATTCGTCCGCCGCCAACAGCATGGCGGCTACTGCCGAAGCGTTGTCATTCGCGCCGGGCGTGGGCCGCGCCAGGACCCATTGCAACCCTAACCCAGTCGCAGTTCCGAGCCCCAAGATGGTTGCCAGGCGAATGAGTGAAAACAGTGCTCCATGTGCTCCCAACCATTCCGCAGTGACCACCAGAAGTCCTGCGAGCAGCAGAAAGTATGGCAACGCGAGCGGTGGCAAGGGTACTCGGTTGGTGTCGGAGCTCGTGCGGTGGTTCCAGCCAGCGAACAAGTTGGCGAGCGCTGGAGCGAATACCAACCCTGCTTCCGTCGTGTCGATGTGAGCGGAGAGGACCACTCTGTTTTTCGCCTGCGGTGGGCCGTGACGCCCAATCACGTCCACAGAATCAGGAGAGCGGAGAAGTTTCGAAAGTACCGGCCTTCGCCGCCCAAATTCGCTGAAGAACGACCAAGCGGAGAGCCCTGCGAGAAGGATTCCAACGAAACCGCCCCACAGCACTCCAAGCAACCCGACCGCTGCGTGGAGCGCCAAAACGAGCCCCGGACGCGGCCCTCCACGGACTGGCACGATTTGCACGTCTTTGGTGCCGAGTTGATGGAGCCAGTCGGACACCATTTCTGCAGCTTGGCGCTCGTAAAGGGTACCGGAGATGCGATGGGGCATCGCGGCAAGAGCGCGAATCCATTCGAATGCCCGTTGCTTCCGCTCTGCGACTGTGGCTTCGGTCATGGTCCTGGCCATCCTTTCCTGCGAAGCGGCGTTCCTCCGCGCTTTGGCACTTACTCGAGGTCCAAGTCTTCTCGTCCCGCTTGCGCCAAGGCTTCGAGCGACATCCCGAGCTTTTCTGCCAAACGCACAATTTGCCGTTCTGCGCGCGCTAAGCGGCTTTCGAGGTCTTTGACCCGCTCTTGCAACGCCGCGTATTCATCCGAACGTTCGATCGGTTTGTTCCCTGTGGGATAAACGTCAGGAGAGAGCAGTTGGGCGTAACGCTCCGCTCGCGAACCTGGGGCAGGCGGCAGGCGCTCCACAAGTCCCCGTTCGATCAATGGCTGCAACATTGCGTACAAGGATTCTAGGGAGTCGATGGTCACCATGCGGCTCACGTGCACGCGCAATTCGCCCGGGGTTTGCGGCCCTCGCAACAAGAGTTCGGCCAGCACCGCGAGCGGGCCAGCCTCCAAGCTAAATGCGTCTTTGCCGTTGTGACTGAACTTCTCCACGCGGCTGTTGGCAGGCCATTGCCGCCTGGCGAGGAACTTGTTCGCGAGGGCGTCGAGCGCTCGGGCAACCTCGACTTCGTCAAGTTCCATCACTGGATCACGATTGGTCTTTTGATTCGCGGCGGCGGTCACGGCCGCAAGTGTCAGGGGATAATTGTCGGGTGTGGTGAACGCCTTCTCGATGAGGCAGCCGAACACCCGTGCCTCCACCTTGTTCAGACGAACCTGGAACTCCATGGCGCGGCGACGTTAGCAAACGCTCGCGCGATTGTCGCCACAAAGAGGCAGCTACGAAGCGCGGGGCAATGCCCGCGGCACAGGGTGGATTCATGCCTCGGCTTGTGGCGATGGGGCGCGCTTGGCTGTTCGCCGCGAATCACGAGCCCGCCACACCAGGAAGGCTCCCGCAGCCATGAGCCCGATACTCCACACCTGGGCGGTGGTGAGACCCCACAGCCAGGCAGGGTTTCGGCGAACGAATTCGATCAAGAAGCGCAGCGCCGGCCCGAGGACGAGGTACATCCCGACAATCTCTCCAGGCAGCGCGCTCTTTCGCATTCTCCAAAGGTACGCGAAAATCACGAGCGACCCGGCCATCTCGTACAGTGGAGCGGGGTGCACCCGCTCGGTGGTTGGAACCACCCCGTTTGGGTAGCTCATTCCCCACGGCAAGTCGGTAGGAATGCCATAGTCGCCGTCGCCGCTCAGCTGGCAGCCAATCCGGCCGATCGCCAGTCCTAAGGCAAGAGCCGGAGCGCACGCGTCCGCCAGGAGAACAAACGGGATCCCGCGGCTCCGTGCGAACAACCACACCGCGAAGGTCCCGCCGGCCACACCCCCGTACCAAACCCACCCACTGCCGGAGAGCAAGAACGCGATGGGATCCGCACGGAACAACTCCCACGCGGTAGGAATGAGGAACAATCGTGCCCCGGCCCAGCCGCCCACGTAAGCGTAGAGCAAGATATCGTAGGCCAACTCTTCGCCCCAACCGCGACGGCGAGCCTCGCTGCGGACCACGGCGAATCCTGCCACGAAGGCAAGAAACGCCATCACCCAAAAGCTTGGCACCGCAACGCCGCCAACCGTGAACAAAATGGGTCGCACGCAAACCTACCTGGCCAAACTCGCGACAAAACGGCCCGGCGCCAGTGCCACCGAGTTGGCGCGCGCTCGCAGCACCGCGTGCGAGCTGGCTTCAAAAGCCGACAATGTTGTAGCCCGCATCGACGTGCAGGACTTCACCGGTCACACCCGAGGCAAGGTCGCTTGCTAGAAACACGGCTGCCTTCGCAACCTCTTCTGCAGTGACATTTCGGCGCAGTGGTGCGCGCTCCGCGTGGTGGCGGAGCATCTCCCGAAAGCCAGCAATGCCTGCAGCGGAAAGAGTGCGAATGGGGCCAGCAGAGAGAGCGTTGACCCGTATTCCGCGCGGTCCCAGTTCAGCAGCAAGGTAGCGTACACAAGCTTCGAGGGCGGCTTTCGCTACGCCCATGACATTGTAGTTCGGTACCACTTTCTCTGCCCCGAAGTACGTGAGCGTGAGCAGCGAGGCATCGCGTGCGAGCATCGGAGCAAGGGTCCGGGTAAGATGCACGAACGAGTACGCGCTGACCTCCAATGCCACGCGGAAGCCTTCTCGAGTCGTGCGGGAAAATTCTTCCTTGAGCTCTTCGCGCGGAGCGAACGCGATCGAGTGCACAACGATGTCCACCTGTGGCCAATGTGCTTGGAGTTGCTCGAACACGCCTTGGACCTGCTCGTCCTGTTGCACGTCGCACGGCAGCACCAGCGATACCCCCAACTCCTGTGCCAACGGCCGAACGCGGCGCTCGAATGCTTCTCCCGCGTAGGTCAGGGCTAACTCCGCCCCATGATCGTGAAACGCACGGGCAATCGCCCAGGCAATGCTGTGGTCGTTTGCCACCCCGAGTACCAACGCCCGTTTGCCAGCTAAAAGGCTTGCTTGCATGGTCCTTGGTGTCGTCGACCGATCCGGAACTGTGCTTCAGCCGCGCGCACTTCGACGCGCATCTTTAGTGAACCCCAGTGCCAAGCTGCAGAGCGTACGGATCGATACCGAGGCTCCGGATGGCTGCCTCCCACATGACCTCAGCGTCGGTGTGAAAGATCAGGTCCTTCGAAACGTCGGCGGTTAGCCACGCGGAAGCCGCGAGTTCCGACTCGAGTTGGCCTCCCGCCCAACCAGCATAGCCAACCAAAAACCGGGCCTCGCGCACGCGGTCTTCGTCGCCTCCTTCGAGGATATGGCGCAGTACCCGGGCCGACGCTGATAAGTAGAGCCCAGGGGCAATGGGCAGGGCGTCGTCTTCGCCTGGATCGAACCCCAAGAGAAGCCAAGCGCGCTGTTGCTCCACTGGACCACCGGTCCACACCCGCAAGCCCGCGCGGTCCTCTGTGAGCGGCGGGTCGAACTGCACGACACTTGCGACGAGCGTATCGGTCGGCCGATTTACCACGAGCCCCATGGCGCCGTCGCTTTCATGCCGGCAAAGCAACACCACCGACCGTGCAAAATTCGGGTCGGTCATTTGTGGCATCGCTAACAACAACCCTGGAGCCAAGGAATGTTCCGCCATGCTTCCTTCGGTTAACTGATTGCACACGGAATGAAAAGCTGATTTGCGAGATCGCTAGCGCGGCTGTTTCAGCTCGTTCTGGAAGGAGGAGCCCTGGGCTGGCGCGTGCGAGCAAAGTGGTGTACGTGCGCCCTGCTTGCCACACCGAGGCCGCCGCGCCTAATATGCGTTTGCCATGGCGTGGACTGGCGTGGTCGTTGGACTCCTGCTCATTGCGCACACCGCTGGAGCCGAAATTTATGCCTGGCAAGACGAGCATGGCGTGCGCCACTACACGAACTTGCGCGAGGAAATTCCGGCCGCCTATCGCGACGGCGCGGAAGTCGTGGTGACCGCCGCCTGGACGCCTAAGACTCCAGAAGCAGTTGCCGGTGGCGTGCCCGAGCCGGAGAGCCGCAGAGAGGCAGAAGTCCGAGTGGTACCTCGTCCGCGCGAGGCCCATGAGGTAGGGCGCACGGTCGCGTGGCCTGCGCCGGTCGTTGCGCAGGGTGGCAACGTGGAAATTCAAGGGCCCCTGGCTGTGTCGGTGCCTCCCCCGACCGTGTTGTGGCCAGGATGGGGGCCCCACCTGATCACGACGTCGTTCGACCGGGGCCGCACGCGCCACCTGACGTTGCGGCTGCTTGCGGAAGAGCAGCGGTGGATTTCAGAGCAGGTGGGCTGGCTGCAAGGGGTACCCGCGTGGCCCGTGTTTGCGGGAGGTCCGCGTCCGCCCTGTGTGGCCTGGCGCACGTGTTCGGTACGTTGAGTGGGCGTAACCATCCCAGGAGGCGGAGTCTGTAGTCGAGGAGAAAGGGGAGCTGTGCAACGCATCGGTAAGCTGCTGGATCGGAACGCGAGTGTTGTGGTGTTGATCGACGTTCAGGAATCGTACCGCGGAAAAATTTTCCAAGAGGAACGGTTCGCCGTGGCCGTCAAGCGCTTGCTGGCTGCGGCGCGGTTGATCGAAGTACCCATCGTGGTGACCGAGCAGTACCCTCGGGGACTTGGCTCGACGTGGCCCGAACTGAAAGAAGAGTTGCCGGCGAACACCCAAATCATCGCCAAGCGTTGCTTGAGCTGTTGGGGTGCGGCGGGATTTGCCGACGCGCTACGACGATTGGCCCGCACGCAAGTTCTCGTTTGTGGGCTAGAAACGCACGCCTGCGTGAATCAGACCGTGCACGATTTGTTGGAACGTGGTTTCCAGGTCCACGTTCCGTTCGACGCAGTGTCTTCTCGGTTCGAACTGGACTACCAAGTCGGATTGCAAAAACTCGTACAACTCGGTGCGCTTCCTTCGAGCAGCGAAATGGCGGCGTTCGAATGGCTGCGGACGGCAGACGCCCCGGAGTTCAAGCGAGTCCAGCAACTCTTCAAGTAGCCGCAGTCCGGGCAAACCCAAGAGGTCAGCACGGGGCTGGGAGGCAGCTTGCATTCTGAAGGCGCGTCGACCATAAGCGGCTGACTTATGAATCGGGCCGCTTCCGCTCCTGAGACAGCCAACGAGCTCTCCACGGTGCAAGCTCCAGCTCCGCAATCCTCGATCTGGCGCGCCGGCTGGGAACACTGGAAGCAAATCGCGCATGCCGTGGGGGTCGTGCAGACGCGTTTCCTGATGGTCTTGTTTTACTTCGTGATGGTTCTGCCTCTGGGGTTGCTGATGAGGAGCCGAGAAGATCGACTTCGCTTGCGGCCTCCGGAAGGTTCTCTCTGGGTGCCCCACGAGGATCACGAACACACGCTGGAACGCGCTCGCCGTCAGTATTGACACGCGCCATGGATCCGGGGCGTACGTGCTCCCCTAACACCCAACCCAGTTCTCTGGGTACGTGGGTGGGAGCGACATCGAGACGGATCGTAGCCGCAGGATTGGCCGCCATCGTCTTGGTTGGAGCTGGACTGCGTTGGGTCGGGGCGCACGGATCCTTTGGAGTGACAGAACTCGACTTTGTCACGCCGCCGTGGACAGCAGAAAAAACATTTGGCAGCGACCTGGTTCGCAGCGGCCTGCGTGAAGTGAGTGACGTTTTGTGGTCGTGGAGTCTCGACGAAGCCACTGCACGCCTTGCCACGGTGGTGCCTGCCCTTGCTGTGGTGGTGATCGGTTCGTTGGTTTTGGGACGGACCGCTGGATGGAGGTGTGCTTTGCTCATGGGCGCTGCTTTGGCAGTCCTGTCGCACGCGGCCTTTTCTGGTACGAGGATCAATCCGGGTCCGTGGATGCTCGCGGCAGCCCTCGCGGCTGTGACGCTGGTTACGAGCGTTCGAACGGCGCTTGCCCGACGTGTGCTCCTGTCCGGTGCTCTGCTGGTACTGGTGGCCACAGCCTCTCCGATCGCCTTCGTTGTGTGGTTGGCGATCGCTGTCATCCTGTGGGAGCATGGCCGTGCCCGATCCGGCGCATGGACTGTCCTCGGAATTTGGTCGCTTGTGGGCATTGCTCTCGCGTTCGTTTCCAACGAACCGGCGCGCTTCTTTTTTCGACCTTGGACGTTGGCAACGGCGTGGAGCCTTGGAGGACAAGTGCGAAACGAGGTTGCCCTTTGGCTTTGGGCGTTGGTGCTCGCCGGCGGCGTCGTGGCAGCGACTCGGAGGGGCACTCGGTGGTTGTTGATCTGGTTTGGAGGGAGCGTGCTGTTCGCTGCGTTTGGGCAGTATCGTCGGTGGATTCTTGACGAGGGAACCTTTGCTCTGAGTGTGTTTCCCGTTTTTGCGCTCGCAGCGGTTGGGGCCGACACAATCAGTGAACGAATTGCCTTGAAGTTCCGAGTGGGTCTACGGCCTGTTTTCCAGGTGGTGCTCGGCGCGGTGCTGTTGGTTGGCCCTTTGATCGTTCCACGGCGCGCGGATCCGTTTTCTCGCGAACCGGATTGGCGTGTGGTCGCCGAGGTCTTGCGTGCGAACGTCGGATCCGGTGACGTGCTGATCACTTCGCGGTGCCGACGCGCGGTAGTTTTTTACGCGCCCGAGTTCTTTCGCCGGTTTCCGGAGGAAGCCGAGCCGGGGCGCTCGTTGGTCGTATTCCCGGCGGCTCGATCGGGTTGGTTCATCGCGCCCGCGACTGCGCGGTTGTACCCATCGTGGAAGCGGGTCGAAGAATGGATTGCGCAGTTTGGGGTGATCGATCTCAGCCCCGACCCGGGCGCGCACGTGCTTTACTATCGTCGCGAGGGACGCCAGTTTGCATTGCGGCGAGCTGCTGAGTTTTCCCTGCCTACGAACACACTGTGGCGCGGGAATCTGTTGTTGCAAATGTTGGAGGCGGCTGGACCAGCACCTGCGTTGCTGTGGAAAGTGGATCAGTTGGTGCTTGAGCCAGCCTCGCTTTCCAACCGAAACGAGTCCCTCCTCGAGGTCGCGCGAAAGCTAGCGGAACTTGGCATCCAGGATCGCGCGCGCTCGTTGGCCCGTCGCCTCGCGGGCTCGGATCCAACGTGGAACAGTGCCCAAGCGCTTTTGGCCGAGTTGGAGGCGCAAACGCCACGAGGTGCTGCGGGCCGATGATGGCCTCGGGAATTGGCGGAACGGAAGTTTGCGATTGCAAACGCACGCCTCCTGTGCCATTGGGGCCGGCCGTGATTCGCGATGTACAAAACGTCCCGCTGGTTGCCCATGTCGATGACCGTGGGTACTTGATCGAGATTGTTCGGGCGACCGATCCCCATTTGCCCAAGTTCGGCCAGGTATATTTGGTTGGGAACTTTGCCAAAGGAACAGTTCGGGCCTTCCACAAACACCTCGAAATGTGGGATTTGTTCTTTATCAGCCACGGCGCCGCAAAGTTCGTGCTGGTGGATGATCGCCCGGAAAGTCCCACCTACAGGGAAACGAACGTCTTTGTCATCTCGGCGCGCAACCCATCGCTCATTGTAGTTCCACCCGGCGTGTTCCACGGCTGGATGTCGCTCGAGGACGATACCCAGATGATCAGTACGGCCACGGAGGTCTATCGCCGCGGCAATCCGGATGAGGTTCGGGTGCCGCCGGATACCTTTGGTGACCACTGGGTGGTGAAAGGACGCTGAAGGCGAGACGATGATTTTGGTTGTCGGTGGCGCCGGCTACGTCGGTTCGGTGTTAGTCAGCGAGTTGCTCGAGCGTGGCTACACGGTGCGCGTGGTCGACCGACTCTACTTTGGCGATCGCGGTTTGGCCGGTGTGCGCGACCGCGTGGATCTCGTGGTTGCGGACATGCGGCGGATCGAACCGTCCCACCTCGAGGGTGTACAGGCGGTGATCAACGTCGGCGGATTGTCCAACGACCCCACCGCCGAATACAACCCCGCAGCTAACTATGAGATGAATACGATGGCTGCCGTACGGCTGGCCGAGCTATCGCGTGCTGCAGGCGTGCGCCGCTATCTTTTCGCGTCCTCTTGTTCGGTTTACGACCGCGGCTTGAGCGAGGACGAAACCGACCTGGTATACGACGAAACTGCCCCTGTGGCTCCGCGAGCAGCGTATGCTTTGTCGAAGCTCGAGGCAGAGCAGCAATTGCTTGCCATGTCGGGTAAAGACTTTTGCCCGGTCGTTCTGCGCAAAGGGACCGTCTTCGGCTTCTCTCCGCGCATGCGGTTCGATTTGGTTGTGAACACGTTTGTGCGAGACGCACTTGCAAGCGGCCGGATCCACCTCGTGCGTGGAGGGGAGATGTGGCGGCCGTTGGTAGAAGTGCGCGACGTGGCCCGTGCGTACATTGCCTGCCTGGGCGCCGACGAGGACGTGGTGCGCGGCCAAGTGTTCAACGTCGCCCGCGGAAATATGCGCATCTCCGAACTTGCCTTGCGCGTACGTGAGGCGCTGCGCGAAGAGGGGGTCGCGGCAGAGATTGTCGCGGATTACTCGTATCGTGGCGTCCGCAGCTATCGCGTGTCGTGCCGGAAGATTCAAAACGCACTCGGGTTTCGCGCTGTGGTGTCGGTCGAGGATGCCGTGCGCGACATGGTCCGGCGCCTCAGGTCCCCCGGATTCGAGGATCTTTACCATCCTCGGTTCGAAAACCTGCGGTGGCTGCGGGTGTTGGAGGAGGCCGAGAACATCTTGGGTACTGGTCGCTCCATCTTCGCGGCACCTCCTGCAACCGCCCCGCAGTTGGAACTGGTTCGGCGCGGTAACTGAGTGCGCTGGAGGTCCGAGTCGTTCCCTCTGCTGCCGCCTTGCAAAAGTGCGGTAACGCATGGTACCCGAACCTCCGAGGGACTCACAAGGAGAGTGTTGTCATGGAGCGTGCATCGAGCGCCCGGGACGCAAGCCGCGAAGCACCGGTGCGGATCGAGGACATGAAGATTGCCATTTACATTCCGGCATACAACGGAGCGTCGACGATTCCCAAAGTCCTCGACCGCATTCCCGAGCATATTCGCAAGATTGCCGCCGAAATCTTCATCGTGGACAACGCGAGCCCCGACAATACCTATCTCGTTGGCCTAGGATACGCGGCGCAAAAAGGGATGGCCAATTTACGGGTGTACCGGAACGAAACGAACCGCGGCTATGGCGGAAGCCAAAAGTTCGCCTACCAGCACTGCATCGATAACGGGTTCGATCTCGTGGTGATGCTGCATGGGGACGCGCAGTACGCGCCCGAGAAAATCCCGTACCTCCTGGAGCCCTTTCAGTACGGGGAAGCGGATATGGTGTTTGGCTCGCGCATGACAGGCGATCCGCGTGCAGGTGGCATGCCGCTGCACCGCTACCTGGGCAACATTTTCTTGACGAAGGTGGAGAACTGGGTACTTGGTTGGAACCTATCCGAGTACCACTCTGGCTACCGAGTGTACGCTTGCGAGGCACTGAAAAAGGTTCCCTTTCACAAGTGCTCCGATGCGTACCACTTCGACACCGAGATTCTCGTGCAGTTCGCGATCGCCGGGCTGCGGGTGGTGGAGCGAACGATCCCGACATATTACGGCGACGAGAAGTGTTACGTGAACATCTGGAAGTATGGGATCGATGTTTTGCTGACGATGGCTGAGTACCTCCTGCACAAGAAAGGATGGCGACGCGTGGAAAAGTTCGAAGTGAACCGCGTGCTCCCGCCCGGAGTGCCGACCCCGGTGCCGGCTTTGGCGCGGTGAGTCATTTGGGCACCCACGTGCCTCGCTTGCTCTCTGTTCCGCAGAAGTTTCCCTGCGCGAACGACCTGGCGCGCTTCGTGGGGAGTCTGTCCGTTGCCAGCAGGCGTTGGGCGGCAGACCAGGCGCAGGAATCCGCGAGCTGACGGTTGACAAAGGGGCGCGGAGCCGTGCCTTCCCAGTTAGGCCGAATACTGGTCACAGGTTGCCGAGGATATCTGGGTGCTGTGTTGGCTGCGCGGCTCGAGTCGGCTGGCTACACCGTGCTCGGCCTCGATAGCGCGTGGTTCGAGCGCTGGGCCCTTTCAGGAATGCCAGTGCATCCTTGGGCGGAGAAGGACATTCGCGACCTGCGACCCGAGGACGTTCGCGATGTCGATGCGATCGTGCATCTGGCCGCGCTATCGAACGACCCTCTGGGAGAGTTGGATCCGGACCTTACTGAGGCCGTCAATGTCCATGCTACGGTCCAGCTTGCCCGGCATGCTCGTGCCGCGGGCGTGCGGCGCTTTGTGTTTGCCTCATCGTGCAGCGTTTACGGAGCTGCGGGTGACGACTGGGTCGACGAAACAACGAGCCCCAAGCCACTGACACCATATGCTCTCTCGAAGGTGCAGGCAGAAAGAGCGTTGCAAGAGCTTGCGAGCACGAATTTTTCCCCGGTCGCCTTGCGTTTGGCCACGCTGTACGGGTTCTCTCCGAGCCTGCGACTGGACCTCGTGGCCAACAACCTTGCGGTTCTGGGGGTCGCGACCAAACAGGTGTTGTTGCGCTCGGATGGCTCCGCTTGGCGCCCGCTGCTCCATGTCGAGGACGCGGCGACTGCCATCCTAAAGGTCCTGGAGGCGCCAAGCGAAGCCGTGGCAGGAGAGGTGTTCAACGTGGGGAGCGACGCGCAGAACTATCAAGTGCGTGACGTTGCCGAGGCTGTGTGTCGCGTTGTGCCCGGCACTTGCGTTCGTTACGCCAGCGGAGCCGGCACCGATCCGCGCAGCTACCGCGTTTCCTTTCGCAAGTTTACCGAGCGGTTCCCCGAGGCCGCACCGCGCCGTGACCTCATGGCCGGCCTTGAGGCGTTCGTTCTCGAGTTTTCTCGGCGCGGCCTCGCTCCAGAGTTGCAACGGAGTGCGAACTTCGAGCGCATCCAACAATTGCGTTGGCTCCGGAACTTTGGCTTAATGACCGAACACTGTCGTTGGAAACATCGGGCACTTGCTGGGTCCGCTGCACGGGTTTTCGGTGGCTAACCGCGCGCCGTGGTGGCAACGGGCCAGGGCAGGTGGTCGCAGCAATCTGGATCGAAGATGAAGCTATTGGTGGTAGGGGCCTCCGGGTTCGTGGGCGGATTTCTCATGGAGGCGTTTGGCGCTGATGCGGTGGGTACGTATGCGAACCGGCCCAGGCCCGGGTTACTCCCGTTGGATCTTCGAGATCACAGTGCGGTTCGTCGGTTGATCCGCGAGTTACAACCGCGATGGATTTTGTTGCCAGCCGCTCAGCCGCACGTGGACTGGTGCGAAGATCATGAGGCGGAGTCTCGAGCAGTGAACGTTACCGGCGTACTTGCGTTGGCTGAGGAGGCGCGCGCGGTAGCAGCGCGCGTTCTCTTTTTCTCTACGGATTATGTGTTCGATGGAGCAGCCGGCCCGTACCACGAGGAAGCAACACCGTCGCCGTTGAACGTGTATGGGCGGCAAAAATTAGCTGCCGAGCACGGAGTTTTGGAAGCTGGTCGGGAGAACATCGTGGTACGCGTTTGCGGGGTGTACGGATGCGAAGAGCCGCCCAAGAACTTCGTGATGACGCTGCTCCGCCGGCTGCGTGCTGGTGAGGCGGTGCGGGTACCGAACGACCAATGGGGAACGCCGACGTATGTCCGAGACATCGCCCGAGCGGTGCAACGGCTTGTGGAGAGCGGCGCTTCAGGGGTGTGGCATGTGGCTGGCCCCGACTTTCTTCCCCGACACGAGTTTGCCTTCCGCATTTGTCGGCACTTCGGCTTGGATTCCAGCCTGATCGTGCCGACTCCCACGCACGCATTGGGGCAGCGGGCGCCGCGGCCGCTTAGGGCAGGCTTGGTGGCCGAGCGTATCGGCCAGCTCGGGGTGCACCTCCGTGGGGTCGAGGAGGGGCTTGAAGCTGTACGCGAGGAGCTGGTGCTGCGCAGTGCCGCCGGCTAGCCGTTGCGGTTGCGTGCACACAGAAAGCGGAGAGCCTCATGGCAATTCGGGATGTCCGCCTGATCGAACTGAAGCCGCGCGTGGACGACCGGGGCTATCTCATCAAGTTGTTGCGCGCAGATGACCCGCATTTTACCAAGTTCGGCGAGGTGTACATCGTTGGCGATTTTGCCCGCGGAACAGTGCGGGCGTGGCACAAGCACCGGGTGTTGTGGGACTACTTTCACATCAGCAACGGCGCGGCAAAGTTTGCCCTCCGTGACGATCGCCCGGACAGCCCCACGTACGGCAATCTGGCGGAATTCGTACTGAGCGCGCGGAACCCGTCGCTGTTGGTGGTTCCACCTGGCGTGTATCATGGGTGGGTCGCGTTGGAAGAAGGCACGCAGCTCGTCAGCATTGCCAGCGAACTGTACGACCCGGACAATCCAGACGAGGAGCGAATTCCGTGGAATTCGTTTGACTACGACTGGTCCGTGCGGTTTCGTTAGTTGCGATTCTGTGCTGGAGAGTTCGGACAGCAACCATGCAAGCCACGGTCGTGATTCCCACGTACAATGAGCGCGAGAACGTGCAGCGCATCGTGCCCGCGTTGTTGAACGGGCGCGAGGGGCTGCGCGTACTGATCGTGGACGATAACTCGCCGGATGGTACTGCCGACGTTGCGCGGCAACTGGGCAAAGAAGATCCGCGAATTGCCGTACTTGTGCGGCCGCAAAAACAAGGAATCGGTCCAGCGTATCTCGCCGGGTTTCAACGTGCACTGGAAGACGGGGCTGACTTCGTCGTACAGATGGATGCCGACTTCTCGCACCCAGTGGACATGGTCCCCGAGCTCCTGCGGTTGGCGACGGATCACGATCTGGTCCTTGGCTCGCGATATTTGAAGGGAATCACAGTGGTGAATTGGCCGATGAGCCGTTTGCTGCTGAGCTACTACGGCAATCTGTACGCTCGGTGGGTGACGGGCTTGCCGGTTGCCGACGTGACCGGCGGGTTCAAATGCTGGCGCCGCGAGCTGCTGGCCCGCATTCCATTGGCGGAAGTGCGATCGAACGGGTACGCATTTCAGATCGAGATGACGTACCGAGCCTGGCGCCTGGGTGCGCGCTTGTGCGAAACACCGATCTTGTTCGTCGACCGGACTGTGGGCGACTCGAAGATGAACAAGCGGATCGCCTTGGAGGCGCTGTGGATCGTGTGGTGGCTGCGCTGGCAGCAGTGGCGGAAGCATCTTTGACGCCATGGGGCGCCCGCTGTTGATTTTGAACGAACGCGACCTGAGCCACCCTTGGGCCGGGGGCGCCGAGCTCCACATCCACGAGATGGCGCGTTGGTTTGTGCGTCGAGGATACGAGCCGACACTACTCTGCACGCAGCACGGGAGCGCGCCTCAAGAAGAACTCGCGCCAACAGGATTGCGGATTCGGCGGTTCGGCAACCGGTTGACGTACTACCTGCGACTGCCAGCCGTGGTGCGGTTGGAATCCCAACGCCCCGGCACGGTCATCTTGGAGCACCTGAACAAAATTCCCTTTTGTACTCCTTTGTATACGGATGTGCCGGTCGTTCTGATCGCGCACCACCTGTTTGGCTGGACCGCATTTCGACAAGCATCTCCACCGGTGGCCGCTGCAGTCGTCGCCCTGGAGCGACTCATCCCCCACGTGTACCGAGGCCGCCCGTTTATCGCCGTTTCACCCAGCACGCGTGCAGATTTGATTGCCCGTGGCGTTGCCGCCGAAACGATTGCCGTCGTTCCGAACGGGCTCGATCACGAACTCTACCATGCTCGGAACCGCCAGCCCGCGGAGCGACCGACACTGCTCGTGCTGGGACGCGTAGAGTTTTACAAGCGTATCGACCTTGTGTTGCGCGCTGTTCGACAATTGCGGACCGAGATCCCCAGCTTGCACGTGCTGGTCGTGGGCGACGGCCGCGCCCGCGCCTTTCTTGAGCGGCAGGCTGCAGAACTGGATCTGCAAAGCCACGTGACTTTTACCGGATACGTCCCAGATGCGGTGAAGGTCGAGCATATTCGGCGCTGCCACTTGGTGGTCAACACGTCGGAAAAAGAGGGGTGGGGCCTCACGGTTCTCGAAGCCAATGCGTGCGGGCTTCCTGCAGTTGCGAGTGATGTTCCGGGGCTACGCGATGCGGTGCGCCATCAAGAGACCGGCTTGCTGGTGCCGCATGGGGACGTGGAGGCGCTGGCAAACGCGATTCGTGCCTTGTTGCTCGACCCTGTGCTCCGCGAACGGCTTGGGCAGGGCGCGATTCGATGGGCGCAGCAGTTCTCTTGGGAACAAGCAGCAACGCGTACCCTCGAGATCGTAGAAAACGAAGTAGCGCGCCGGTGAGCCGGAGGAACGGTGGGCGGGCAAGCGCGGTCGCAATCCGCCAGTTGGCTTCCTTATGCCATCGGGCTCGGTGCCTTTGTGTATTTTGGCGTGCTGCAGTTTTACGGGGTGAACCTCGGGGAAGAGGGGGCAACGGTGTACCTGTTTTACCGTACGGCCCATGGGCAGCAGCCGTACGTGGACTTCATCAGCGGCTACACGCCAGGATACTTTTACTTCCACGCGAGTTTGCTGCGCCTGTTTGGCGAGCACCTTTCTGTCGTGCGCGTGCCGTTGGTGGTCGTGCACGCTCTGAATGTGCTGCTGCTTGCCCGTGTGACCCGGAGCATCGCCGGCGGTTGGTGGGCGGCAGCAGCCAGCCTTGCATATGCAGCCTTGCTGCCGATCGTAGAGACCAGCGAGTGTTCGTTTAACGTCCCTTACCCCGCTTGGTATTGCATCTGCCTGTTCCTGGCTGGCTACATGACGGTCCGCTCCGCCCTCGATGCGCCAAACTGGTGGCGTTGGTCGCTGGCAGGCTTGCTGGCTGCTGCCAGTTTCTCCTTCAAGCCGAACTCTGGGTTGTTTCAGCTGGCTTTCTGCGCCATCGCGGCTCTTGCCCCCTCGGTGCGCCAGAAACCGAAAGTTACCGTTCTTCTGGCGGCCGTTGTGTTGGGAGGCATGGCCCTCGTGTTCCGATACCACCTGATGGGTGTGAGCGGCTTCGTGTTCGTTCTGCCTACCGTGCTCGGAACGATCGCGTGGTTGGAATGGGCTCAGGTGGCGCTGCGGGACCCTGGAGAAAAACACTCTCCGCTCGTCCCGTTCGGCGCCGTACTGGCCGGATTCCTTGGTGGAACTCTTCCCTGGCTCGCAATGTGGTGGTGGCGGCTGGGTATCCAGCGCCTTTGGCGTGAAGTGTTGTTCATCGACACGGGGTACGAGCAATACTTTTACGTTCCGTATGCGTGGTCTTGGGCAAAGTTCGGCTTGCTCGCAGTGGCCGCTTGGCTTGTGTGGCGGCTTCCGGCTTCTATGGTCGCGGCACGCGATCGCTGGGCGGGGGGAGCAATGCTAGGGGCTGCAGTGGCAGCGCTCGGGAGCTACGCCCTGCTCGCACCGAAGCCCGAGGGCTGGGAAGCCGCAGTAGTCTCAGCAGTGCAAGCACAGTTGTATGTGCTTTTGCCACTGAGTCACATGATCCTTGCACTGCTCGGACGGAATCGTGCGTCGGGGGAACCGCGGGAGGGCGCAGAACAGCGTCTATTGCTGGTGTTAGGCGCCACCTGTTTGTTTTGTTCTGCGTACCCGCGAAGCGACTTTTTCCATGTTGCGTACGCCGCGCCGTTGAGTTTCGTGGTGTGTGTCGTGGTGGCAGAGATCTTTGTACGGCGATGGTCTGTGCTCTTCTCCGGCCAGGCCGGGCGGCGCGTGGGGTCGGTGTTGGCCGCGTCGGTCGTTGTGCTGCTGGTGGTTTGTGCGCTCCCGCAACTGCGTACGTGGGCGAGCGTGGTTGGGTTTTTTGCCGGGAGAGGAGAGTCGCTCGAGTGGTGGGATACTGAGCGCGCGGCGGTGTTGATCCGGCGGGATGCAAGTGGACGGCGGCAGGCGAACTTTGCTCGAACGGCACGCTGGCTCGGAGCACAGTCTGCCAAGGGGCAGTGGCTGTTTACCTTTCCAGACTTGGACTTGTTGGGGTTCCTGGTCGGCACGCCTCATCCTGCCCGCATCGGGTATTTCAAAAGTGGATGGCCAAACCACCGCGTGGAAGCAGAAGTCATCGATTCGCTGGAGCAGCGACCGCCGCGGTTCGTCGTGACGGAATCTCCGGCATCGCTCTTTTTCTTCGATGCACCCGCGTATTTCTTTCTGCTGAAAGACTGGATCGAGAAACGCTACCGCGTGGCCGAGCAGATCGGTTCGTTTCAGGTTTGGGTCTCGAAGGATTCCTCGTGGGTTGGTCCGCAGCCGAAGGACAAGCTCGGGAACGCAAGCGCATCAGTGCCGGAAGTGCAGACAGGCTCGTGCAACCGCGAGGCGCTCCAGCGCATACGCCAAGAACAAAACGCGAGCGAGATTGCCAGGTGGGTCCGAACATGGGCCACTGCCGGGTTCGGCTCGTGGGATCTAGGTTGCTCCCGCTTGCTTCTTCGAGTGGCTGGGGAAATTGGGGACTGGTCTGCAGGTGACGCGCTGGCTGCTCGCCGCCTTCCGCGGACGTCGCCGCTGTACGATGATTGGGCTGGAGCCTTGTGGAATCTCGCACTTCGAGGTGTGCTACTCGAGTTCCAGCTGGGCGCCGGTGAACCACAGGCCACATCGGAGCGAACTGTGCTCGATTGGGAATCCATTTTGTCGTGGTACGGCGAAGAAGACGACGCGCGGGTAAGATTGTACTTGGCGTGGCTCATCGCGGCGTCTGGCAACGAATCCGCGGCGAGGGCAGCACTGGAGAGGCTGCCTCCCCAGCTGGCTCCGGTTGAGGCCCTCGAGCGAGCCGTACTGCTCTCGTCGTTGCGCGGCGGTGCTGAAGCGTGGTTCTCACTTCTCCCGCACATGCCCAAGATGCCGTCGCTGGTGCCAGCATTGTTTGTGCGCTGGGCTGAGCGCAATCAGAATGCGGCAGTGGAAGTCGTTCGGGCTGGCTTGAGGGACGAGAACGCCGCGGTCCGGGAGATCGCAGCATACTTGGCCGTACCCGTTGGCCGGCGCGAGCTCTGTGTGGATTTGCAAGGGGCTGCGAGCCGGGATGCTCGGGGCGAGGTGCGTTTTGCGGCAGCGTGGGCGCAAAAAACGTTGGCGTGTAGCGAACCCTGTACTTCGGCGGCCGTTTCAGGCTAGACAGGGCGGGCCATGCGGGGACGCGAGTGGTCGTGGGTGGACGGTGCCTTCTTCGCGGTGACGGCGCTCTACTTCTACTCGTTGGTGCCGTATGGGCTCAACCTGGACGACGAGGGAACTCTGCTGTACCAGATTTATCGCACCGCCCTGGGCCATCGGCTCTACACCGATTTTCATGCTGGATACACGCCAGGCGTGTACTTATGGAACGCCTTTCTCTTTCGCGCCTTGGACGTCAACGTCCTTTACCTCCGCTTCGCGCTGACCATCGTGAACTCCTTGGCCGTGTACCTGATCTACACGGTCGCGCAGCGCATTGGCGCGACAAAATGGGCAGCGGCGCTGTGCGCGTGGTCGTACGTCGCTCTGATCCCCTTTTACGACGGCCAATTTTTTTCCGCGAACATTCCGTACCCAATTTGGTACGTGACGTTGCTGTGGCTAGCCGGTACCCGCTGTATCATCGGCTGGTGGCAGGCGCGTTCTTCGTGGTGGCTGTTGGCAGTTGGGGCGCTAGCCGGTGCTGTCTTTACCTTCAAACCCAACAGTGGTGTTCTCGCTGCAGGCGGCTACTTGGCCTCGATTGCCGCCTTGACCATTATAGAGCTCCCGGAAAACGGCTCGCGTTCGTGGGCCGCGAAGGTGACCGATTGGGTCCGCGGGCTCGTTCCATGGGTGTTGGTTGCGGGTGTGCTCGTGATGATGCGCGGGGCTGCGACCAGCCGTGAGGTAGCTGCGATCGCCCTGCCAGTGGCGGCTGTGGCGGCAGCGTCTTTTTTGCTCCCCGTGACCGTGCGTCACCGCGTCGCGCCCCGTGGGGCGTGGGGGATGGCAGCCGCTTTCAGTGCCGGGTTTCTCGCTGTAGTCGCTCCGTGGGTCGCGCATTATTGGCGCGAGATGGGAACGCAACGTTTCTTGCGTGCAACGCTGTTCGTAGGCACCGACTTCGAGCGGTTTTACTTCATCGGCTATCCCGGCATCAGCTGGTTCGGATGGTTATTGTTTGGCGCGCTGGTGGGCCTCGTTGTGCTCGTGTGGTTGCTGCGCGTGCGCTTGCTCTCACGTGGAATCCTCGGCGTTGGGTTTACGATCGCAGCTGTGGCTGGCGCGCTGCTGCTTTGGTTGCGCCCTCCTCCCATGGTGGAAGGCTTCTCTGCTTCCGTTGCGATGCGCTTGAGAGACATCTCGTTTGCGCTTGCGCTCGCTGCCTTTTGGGGTGGAGTTGCGTGGTGGCTCGCAAAGTCGCTTCGCTTGCGACGTGTGCTGCGCACTCTACCGCCGGAGGCGTGTGGGCCGCTGCGTGCATTACGCATCCTGCCGGTCACGTTGGTGGTGTTGTACTCGGCGGTCATGATGCACGCGCAGTTGTATCCCCGGACGGACTTTATGCACCTCGTTCCAGCGGTGCCCGCGCTGTTAGTGCTGAGCGCTTTGCTTCTGACTCGGTGGAGCATGCGTTTTGGCGTCGTGCTGTGCCGCGACGTGAGGGCAGGGCGTTGGGCCGCTCGCGCGATGTTGGTGCCCATTGCAGGCATCATTGTTGCCGTTACGGCTCCTGCGTGGGGCCGGGCTGCGTATCTGTGGGTGCATGGATGGCGGGGTAGCGAGGGTGTCGTTCGCTTGCAGAGCGGGCGCGCGCCGCTTGTGGTAGAGCCAGCAGCAGGGCGGTTGTTCGTGGCACTCAGCGAGTTGACCCGATTTTTATCGGCGCGTACGAGCCCTGGAGAGTTCATCTTTACCTTCCCGGTGCTCGACGTAGTGTCCTTTTTGGCCGATCGTCATAACCCCACTCGTCACGGGTACTTCTTCCCTGGCTGGCCTGGGCACGAGGTCGAAGCGGAGGTGATCGACTCCTTGCGCCAGCGGCCACCGCGATTTGTCGTGACCCTGCACGATCACCCGCTATTTTTTGCCAGCGCACCCGCTTATTACTTCAACTTGCGGCGATACATTACCGCGAACTACCAGTGGATCCGCCGCGTGGGCATGTTCGATGTCCTCGCAACCCGCGATGATGCCGAGCCGTTGCAAGAAACCGACGTGGTGAGCGACCGCACCTTGTGGCTCCAAGAACTTTCGTACCGCAGAGGGGCCGTGGCCGCGGAACTTCGGCACGTTTTGAGCGGTGTCGAAACAGATGAGCCCGGCGTTTTAGCGCGGGCCCTCGCGGCAGCATCCCCTGGTGCTCAAGAATCTGCCGTGTGGCTCATTCGGAAGAGCCGTAGCGCCTACGGAGCTGCGGCGCTGGCGACCATGTTGGAACTGCAAGAACTGCCAGCGAGGGTCGAGGAGTTGGCGGTCCGCATAGTGGCGGAAGTGGGAACAGGGGAATGCGCTGCTCCATTGTTGCGCTGGATGGAGGTGATGCCAGCGCGGCGCGCGACGGTGGCTGGTTTGTTGTTCCACATCTCGAGCAAACTTGGGTTCGAGTCGTATTGGTTTTCTCGCGCTTGGCAAGAAGCCGAAGCCAGGCTTGATGGTGTGGAATGGGAACAGCTGGCCCAGTGGGCAGACAACCCGTGGGAACCGCTGGCGCTACGGTTGTTCGCAGTACGAGCAATCGGGCATGCGGGTAGCAGCGCGGCGGTGCCGGTTCTGATTCGCCTCCTTGGTGACCGGGGTGAGTGGCGCGATCTTGCCAGCCAAGCTGCCCAGTCTCTGGCGGCCTTGGGTTGGGTCGAACCAGTGTTTCCAGCGGTTGTGCGACTGCTGCGCGACGACCAACTGTGGGCGGCCGCCATCGTGGCCCAGCAGTGGCGGGCGTCGGATCCTACAGCCCGTGTCGCATTGGAGGTAGAGATGTCGAGCCGGCTGGCGCACGTACGCACCACCGCATTTTGGATTGCGGCGGGCGTTCGCGACGCTGCCTTACAGCCGGCGTTGGAAGCCGGATTGTCGGATTCCGTGCCGGAGGTGCGCATGGCCGCCGCCTGGGGCTTGGGAGAGCTAGGGAATCCCAGCGCTGAGGCTGTGTTACGACGCCATCTCGACGATCCCGACGACCGTGTGGCTACCTTTGTGCGTGGTGCATTGGCGAAACTCGGAGTATGGCTGCCGGCATAGCGGAGGTTCCTCGAGACAAAGCCATGGAGGAGATTGCGAGGCCTGAGGAGATGAGCGAGCTTGGTTCTGCAGGAGGGCTGTTTACCGGCGAGCGATTGCACGCCGGGGATCCATTGTTCGCCGCAGACTTGGCGCGCCACTTGGTGGCGTATCGTCACGCGCAGACGCTTGCACAGGCAAAGCGCGTACTCGATGCCGGCTGCGGCGATGGTTACGGGACGTACTTGCTCGCGGAAGTTGCCAGCGAAGCTGTCGGGGTGGATCGGGAGGCGCGAGCGGTCGCCGTGGCTCGGGAGCGGTACGTCCGGTCGAATCTGCGGTACGTTGCCTGCAACTTGGAAGAGTTGGCTTCGTGGAACGATGCATACGATGTCATCTGCCATTTTCAAGTGATCGAACATCTGGTCGACCCGTTGCCATTTTTGCACGCAGCCCGGAAGATCCTCGCTCCTGGAGGCGTGTTCATCGTGACCACGCCGAATCGATTGCTCTCGCGCGTGGAGAACCCCTATCACGTGCGTGAGTATACCGGACCCGAGCTGCAGGATTTGTTGCGGCGGGTGTTTCCCCGCGTCGAGCTCTTTGGGGTGTGGGGAAACGAAAAGGTCATGGCGTTCGAGAACGCCCGCGCCCAACAGGCCAATCGCATTTTACGTTTGGATCCGTTTGGACTGCGGCGATATGTGCCTCGCGGAGTGGTCGAGTGGGCTTACCCGCGGTTGGCACGCTTGGTAAGGCGGCGGGTCGGAGGAAGAAACACTGGAGCCATCACCGAGGCGGACTTTTCGATCCGGTCGGAAACAGACGGTGCGCTCGACTTGCTCGCTCATTGCCGAACGGATGCTTGAGGCCATGGCCGCACCCCGGTCGTTGCAACGTCAGTGGCTCTGGATCCCGGTCCTTGTTTTGGGGGCAGTATTGTTCTCGAGCGTGCGTTCGAGCGCCGAGGTTCGCGAGTTGGCGAACCGCTGGATAGAGGCCTGTCAGCGGCGCGACGAGTCAGCCATGCGTGCGTTGTTTCTCCCGCAAGGAACGTACGAAGATTCAGTGACCGGAAAGCCGGTCGCGGGCGCTGGCCATTCAGGCCCTTGGATCAATCTTTGGCGCGACGCCACCGTGTGGCGATTTGCATTGGAACGTTTCGTGCCGTTGCTCGACGGAGGGCTTGTAGAGTGGACGGCGCACGCACGCGTAGGCCAAACGGATCTCGATTTTCGGGGCATAGCCCTCTTTGGCGCGCACGATGGCAAAATTGCTTGGATGAGAAACTACTTCGATACGCGCGCCTTCTTAAAGTTACTGCAACCCGTTCCGGAGCGAGGAGCGACACCGTGAGCCATCGCCGATGGTCTTGGCTGGTTTTCTTCATAGGTGCCGCCGTGATGGCTCTACCCTGGCCCCACGTGGCGGCGGAGCAGGAGTTCCCAGCTGGCAACCGCGTGTTGTTAGTCTTGCCACCCGAGTTTCAACCGTTGAGCGGAGGAACGAAATATACCGTCCGCGCCGGAGGTCTTGGCGCCCTGTGCACCGTCGAAGGGGCCGGGTACTTCGGTGCTCGTATTTTGCTGCCAAGCGGTTCACACATTCACGGAATCGAAGCTGCGTTTGACGACAACTCCGAGCATGGTTTCGGAGTCGTCGCCCTTTACCGCAGCGGCGAGGGAACGCGTGACCTGCTTGGGTTGACTCCAATGTCGCTCGCCCGTCCGCTGCGCGACGTGGTCGCGTTTCGTCTCGCCGACCCGGAGATTGTCCGTGAAGGGTTCCAGTATTGGCTGCAGGTGACCCTTACGGCGCCCGAGGTGTGTCTTCGGTTCGTTCGCGTGGTGTACCGGAGCGGATGAGAGCGGCCTTTGGGGTTTCGGTTCGAGCTGTGCCTGAGTTGCCTTGAGTTCTCCGAGCACTTTCGGTTAGCGACGCACTATGTCTTCTCTCGCAGTCGTGTTCGATGTGGATAACACCCTCACGCCACCACGTGAGCCAATGCGGGCGGAAATGGTAGAGGCGCTTCGTCGTATTCGTGTTCCATTTCACCTTGCCGCCGGGAGCGACCTCGACTTGGTGGTGGAACAGGTCGTGCGGCCCCTTGAGTGCGCCGGCGTTCAGTGCTCGTTCGACGCGTTCGTGTGCAACGGAGCCGAGCGTTACCGGTGCCAGATCCGCGATGGCGTAGAGATTACCTCGGTGTCGTGCTTTCGGTTGCGGGACCACCTTGGCGAGCGCACGTTCAACGAGTTGTTGCGTGCACTCGAAGCAGTGCTGGCTGAGCCGGAGTTCCGCTTGGATCGTTCGGGTGTTCCGGTGATGGGGGAGCGGATTATCGATCGTCGGAGTATGATCAACGTGGCTCCGATGGGTCGCCCTGCGCGCATGACGCCGGAAGCCTACGCCCAGCGGCAAGCCTTCGTTTCGTTCGATTCGAAGTCGGGTTACCGCCTGCGTTTGCTCGAGCGGTTGCGACGGGTCATCGAGCCTTATCGGGAAAGTCACGGTCTCCGGGTCACCCTCGGGGGGCAAACGTCGTTCGACATTGTCGTCGAGGGATACGATAAGCGCTTCCCACTGCGGACGCTGCTGTCCGAAGGACATCGACCAATTGTTTACGTTGGCGACGCGTTGTTTGCTGAAGGCAACGATCGGGCTGTCCTGGAGTTCATCAGCGAGTGGGAGGGGCCAGGGACCTGCCCGGTAGAAGCCATTGCGGTGCGAGATTGGACCGACACCCTTGCCCAGATGCAGTCGCGCGGCTGGTTGCGCGACAAGGGCGAACGGTGAGAAGATGGTCGGCGGGTGCTCCACAAAGGGGCTGGAAGCTGTGCCAGCCGGCGGATGAAGAGGGTCGGAATGCAGTCTCCTCTCTACGCGGTGGTCATGGCTGGGGGGCAAGGGACCCGGTTCTGGCCTTTAAGCCGCGCGGAAACGCCCAAACAATTTCTCCGCCTCGACGGCGAGAAGAGCTTGCTGCAACGCACAGCCGAGCGACTGGTTCCTCTGGTGGGTTGGAGCAGAGTGTTAGTCGTGACGCACGAGAAGTATGCGCGCCGAGTACGCCAAGAGCTGCCTGCGCTCCCTCAGGAAAACGTCCTCGCCGAACCGGAAGGGAAGAACACGCTGCCCTGTTTGTTGCTGGCGGCAGAGTGGATTCGTCAGCAGCACCCGGACGCGGTGATGATCGCCGTCCCGGCGGATCATGTGGTGCGTCCGGCGACGGCTTTGCGGCGCACGCTGCGCGCTGCGGCGCGATTGGCACGAACGTCGCACCGCCTCGTGACCGTCGGAATCGCTCCCACCCGTCCGGAAACTGGCTACGGCTACATTCAAGCGGGTGCGGAGTGGCGGGACGCAAGGGGCAGGAACGCTCGGGTGTACGTTGTTCGGAGATTTCGGGAGAAGCCCAACTTGGAAACTGCAGCCCGCTTTTTGCGCAAGGGCGGATTTCTCTGGAACAGCGGGATGTTCGTGTGGCGGGTCGACGCCTTTCGTGAGGCAGCCGCCCAATGCGCCCCTGAAGTCGTGGAGGCATTCGTCCGCGCCTTTGCAAAACGTGGCTTTCCGCAACCAGGCCAGTTGCAGCGCTTGTACCATGCTCTCCCGCCGATTTCTGTGGATAGCGGAGTTCTAGAACCGCTGTCGCTACGCCGCCGGCAGGCCATTCTGGTGGTAGAGGCAGCATTTCAGTGGAACGACATCGGGAGTTGGAGCGAGCTCGGCGCAGTGATTCCCGCGGACGCGAAGGGGAACGTCGTGCGCGGGCGGGCTGTGGTGATCGACGGTACGGGCTGTGTTGTGTGGAGTTCCGAACGCATCGTAGCGCTGATTGGTCTTGAAGACGTAGTCGTTGTCGATACGCCCGATGCTGTGCTTGTTTGTGCAAAGGAACAAACGCAAGCGGTGCGCAAAGTGATCGAGGAATTGCGCCGGCGCGGGTGGAGACAGCATCTTTGAGCAAGCGGAGCCCAACGATTCCCGGTCGCGCAATGCTGGTGCTCTGGCTCGCAGTTCTGGCCACTGCTTGCCGAGGGCCGGCCGTGCCCAGTGAGGTCGAGGCTCAGCGCTGGGCGTCCGCGTGGATTGCCGCTTGGAATAGCCACAGCGCTGGCCAACTAGAAGGCTTTTTACCGGACGAGGCCAAGTATTGGAGTACGATGCTTGCGCAACCCATTTCGGGACGCGAGCTGGCCCGGCACGCGAGCTTTTACTGGCGGCTGCTTCCACGTGGCAAGTTGGAGTTGCGGGAAGTGCATCGAGGCCCAGGGATCGTGGCGGTGGAGTGGTGGGCGTTTCCGGATGCAGAAAAGTACGACCAGCGATGGGCCGGCGTAACTTGGTTCCGTTTGCGCAACGGGCGGCCTGTAGAGGTGCGGACTTATTTCAACCCTACGGTGTTGCTGCCATACCTATGGCCACCCCGGAAACCGCGTCCAGGCAATTCCTGAGGACGCACGAGAGGGGTTGGAGAGGCGGCACGCTGGGGCCGCGTGAACCCTCCAGCCAACACGAGTCGCCTGCGCGAAATTGCACAAATTGTATTGACAAAGGTGCAGGTGCGCGTGGTAAGCAGTGCGCTAAGGACGGAGTCGTCCCAGGAGTCGCAGGGAAAAGGGTCAGGCAAAAAGGGGGAACAGACAGGATGAAGCAACGCAAGTGTCGGGTGCTTGGTCGACTCGCCGTGGCGTGCGCAGCAGTGCTGACGGTTACGGGTGCTGCCCAAGGGCAAATTTCTGGCTTCAGTGTAAGCACCAGTGGTAGTGCTGGTAGCCCGGGGAATGACGGCGACGGATTCACAGGGTTTTCGGTTGCGAAACAAATTGAAACCGGTACACAGATCCGCAGCCGATACGCGTTCAACGTGAATGCCGACGTGGGCATCTTTAGTACGCGCGATCAGTACGGAACTGCGCAGCACAACATGTCTTTTAACGTCACTACGCCCGGGGGCTACCGGCTGGACGTGACGCAAAACCTGGTAGGCGGCCGAGACGTTCGCAGCGACGCCTCCGGTTGTGACGGCAGCACGAATATGAGCAGCGTCAGCGGCAGCCAAACCGGCGGCTCGAGCGTGACTGGTAGCCTGAGCATCGGCGCGCCTCCGTCTGGGTCGTTTAGCCTCGGAGCCAACGCATCGATTTACGGTGTCAGTAACGGAGTGACGAAAAGCCACACGCTCACGTTTTCTTGGACTGCGAACGTGCGCTCGAACTCGTGCGAGGCGGCGGTGCGGCTAGGCGAGCAAAATGGGTCGACGACGGACTGTGAAGTTTGCGGGTACCCTGGCAACCCTTCGCGAACGCAAGCAAACGACGGCCATTTCGTGACGGTCACCTTCAATGCTTTGTGCGGCAACGGAGTGATCGACACCGTTGTGGGTGAGCAGTGCGATCCAGGCATTTCGGGGAGTGTTTGTTGTACTGCGAACTGCACGTTCGCTTCTTCCTCCACCGTGTGTCGCAGCGCTGCCGGCGAATGCGATGCTGTAGAATTTTGTACTGGGACCGCCGCAACATGTCCGACGGATGCCAAGAAGGCTGCTGGAACAGCCTGCACCGACGATGGCAAGCCGTGCCGGTTGGACATTTGCGACGGCACCAGCAACTTCTGCACCCACCCGATTGCGCCGAACAGCACCATCTGCCGCCCTTCGGTGGGAGTGTGCGATGTAACCGACTACTGCGACGGGTTCAACGAAACCTGCCCGCCGGATCAAGTTGCGCCACCGGACACGGTTTGTCGCGGATCTCAAGGGGAGTGCGACGTAGTCGACTACTGTACGGGTACCAGTGCCGTGTGTCCACCGGACGCGAAGAGCACGGGGCTGTGCCGGGGAGCGGCTGGGGATTGCGACCTACCTGAGAACTGCGACGGGGTGAGCAACACTTGCCCGGAAAACCAGTTCAAGAGCTTCGGTACAGTCTGCCGTGGGCCGGCAGGTGATTGCGACCAGCCGGAGACCTGCACTGGCACGAGCGCGTCGTGCCCAC